>Ga0265319_1000489_pt1 | contig 27515 bp, 19 predicted proteins | sample 4824metaG_FD_192443 | JGI IMG/M metagenome (GOLD analysis project Ga0265319, IMG submission 192443) | Rhizosphere microbial communities from Carex aquatilis grown in University of Washington, Seatle, WA, United States - 4-8-24 metaG | ecosystem: Host-associated > Plants > Roots > Rhizosphere >...
TTGGCGGCCAAATTGCTGCTCTGACCTTGATCCATGACCCCGCCGCGACGCCAAGCCCTCGCCCTCCTGCTCGGCCTGGCCGCGGGCTTCGCCGGCGCGGTCCTGGCCGGTCGCCACGCGGCCGCCGCCAGCGCGCCGGCGCACTTCACCCGCTTCACGCCCTTCCTCAGCGCGGAGGCGTCGTATTTCCCCCCGTTTGCCGAGATGGAACACCTCGCCCTGGCCCGCTGGCATCCGGGCCAGACGGTCGTCATCATCGGCGGCAATTCCATCCTGAACGGCGTCGGCCAGCCGGCCGGCGAGCTCTGGAGCGGCCATCTGCAGACGCTGCTCGGCGACCGTTACGTGGTGGTCAACCTCTCCTTCCGCGGCGGCCAGCCCGCGGAGGGCGGCGCCCTCGTCGCCGAATCCCTGCTCCGCCGGGGCGTGCCCGTGCTGCTGGTCGACAACACCGCGCCCGGCCCGGTCGGCCGCGCCTACGAGAACGTCTACGGCTATCTGTTCTGGCAGGCCCGCGACCGCGGCCGGCTCCTGCCGCACGAACCGCGGGACCTGGATCTCGCCGCCCGCGCGGAACTCCTCGGCCCCGCCGGGCGGATCCGGCGCGCCGAGGAGCGGCTCGGCGCCCGGCTCGACGTGTTCCTGAATTTCCAGGCGCTGTGGGAGCATGTCGCCGGCCGGTATTTTTCCACCGTCTGGACCCGGTTCCTCCCGCTGGATTTCTGGCGGCCGCGCGAGGCCCTCCCCGACCCGGAACCGGCCCCCGCGCCGCTGGCCGGGCGCTTCGCGTCCGGCCTCGAGGTCGAGATGGCCATCGTCCGCGGCTTCTCCGCCGCCATGGGCACGCCGGACGGCGCGGGCGGCTGGCGGGTGGACGACGGCTGGATCCGGGCGGCCGCCCGCGATCTCGACGCGGTGTTTCCCGACGCGCTGCGCCCGCGGATGCTCATGCTCCTCAGCCAGAATTGCCCCTATTATCGCGACCGGCTCACGCCGGCCGAACGCGACCGCGACACCGCGGTGTTCGCCGCCTATGAGCAGATGTGGCGGCGCAACGGCATCCGCTGCGTGACGGCCGGCGCCAGCTTCACCGCCGCCGACTACCGGGACCGCACCCACCTCGCGCCCAGCGGCGGGGAAAAACTCGCCGGCCTCGTGGCCGCCGAACTCCGCCGGCTCGACCTGCCCTGACATGACACCCCCGCCTTCCCGCCTTTATGCCTGGCTCGGCCTCCTGCTCCGGTTCGCCGCCGGTATTGCCCTCGGGATTTTTTTTCACTACCTGCTCTACCGTCTCTTCCTCCCCGCGGAGCCGTTCATCTACACCGCCTTCTAGACCATGAATCCCACCTCACTTCCCGTCGCCATCCTCGCCGGCGGCATGGCCACGCGGCTGCGGCCCATCACGGAAAAGATCCCCAAGCTGCTCGTCGAGGTAGCGGGCGAGCCGTTTTTCTCCCACCAGCTCCGGCTGCTCAAGGCCCAGGGCCTGACCCGCGTCGTCCTCTGCGCCGGCTATCTCGGCGAGATGATCGTCGACCAGTACGGCGACGGCGCGAAATGGGGCATGTCCATCGAGTATTCGTTCGACGGCCCGAGACTCCTCGGCACCGGCGGCGCCCTCATCCGCGCCCTGCCGAGGCTCGGCGACGCGTTCTACATCCTGTACGGCGACTCCTACCTGCCGGTCGACTATCCCGCCATCGGGGATTTTTTCCTCCGCTCCGGCCGGCTCGGGCTCATGACCGTCTATGAGAATCGCGAGCTCTACGACGCCAGCAATGTCTGGTTCCGGGACGGCGAGATCCGCGTCTACGACAAAAAAAACAAGTCACCGCAGATGCACCACATCGACTACGGCCTCGGCCTCATGCGTCCGGCCGCGTTCGCCGGCTGGCCGCGCGACGAGGTCGTCGACCTGGCCGCCGTCTACCAGCGGCTGCTCGCCGAGGGGCAGCTCGCCGGCTACGAGCTGCACCAGCGCTTCTACGAGATCGGCTCGCACGCCGGCTTGAACGAGCTGGACGCCCTGCTCCGGCAACAAATAAAGTCCTGACGGCTTCGCTTCAATTTCTGGCTCGCATCGGGTATGTCTCCTCCCACTTTCACCCTCACTTTCAACCCCCCATGTCCTACTCCATCCAGCACCTGAAGGAAACCGCCGAGATCGTCGGCCAGCTCAACCCCGCCGACTGCGAGAAGTGCGTCGCCGAACTCGTGGGCGTGCGCGCCCGCGGCGGCCGGCTCTTCATCCTCGGCGTCGGCGGCAGCGCCGCCAACGCCTCGCACGCCGTGAACGATTTCCGCAAGATCGGCGGCATCGAGTGCTACGCCCCCACGGACAACGTCTCCGAGCTCACCGCCCGCACCAACGACGAGGGCTGGGCCAGCGTGTTCGTCGAGTGGCTCCGCGGCTCGAAGCTCAACGCCAAGGACTGCCTCTTCATCCTCTCCGTCGGCGGCGGCAACCTCGAGAAGAACGTCTCCCCGGGCTTCATCTCGGCCATCCAGCTGGCCAAGCAGGTCGGCGCCCGCGTCATCGGCATCCTCGGCAAGGACGGCGGCTACACCGCCACCCAGGCCGACGCCTGCGTCATCGTGCCGACGGTCAATCCGAACAACATCACACCGCACTCCGAGGCCTTCCAGGCCGTCGTCTGGCACCTCTTTGTCTCGCACCCCGACCTGAAGCTCAACCAGACGAAGTGGGAGAGCGTCGCCAAGAAACCCTGAGCTCGCCGCGACGGAGGCGCCAGACATCAGGCTTCAGGCATCAGACCAAATGGCTGGTAACTTTCGTAAGCTCCTCGTTTGGCAGCGATCCAAAGCTCTCGCGGTCGCACTCTACCGCCTGACGGCGAGCGGGACGTTAGGCAAGGACTTCGGTCTGCGTGATCAACTTCGTCGCGCGGCGGTAAGTGTTTGCAGCAACATTGCGGAAGGCGACGCACGCCAAACCGACAAGGAGTCCGTGCAATATTTTTTCATCGCCAAAGGCTCGCTGGCTGAAGTGTCCGCCCAAATTGAAATCGCCGCAGAGGTGCATCCGCTCGATTCCGCGCACGTTGCGAACCTGCTCCGTGAATGTGATGAAATCGGTGCCATGCTTCAGTCCCTGATCGACCATCGCCGCAAATGACCTCCCGGTCTTTTCCCCTCACCTCAAGCCTGACGCCTCAAGCCTCAAGCCTCGCGGTCCAGGAGGTCCGCCGTCCGGCGGTCTTCCTGGACCGCGACGGAACGCTGAACGTCTCGGTCGTCCGCGACCGCAAGCCCTATCCGCCGTCCACCGTGGAGGAATTCCAACTCTTTGCCGGTGCGGCGGAGGACTGCGCCCGGCTCAAGGCCGCGGGCTTCGTCCTCGTGGTCGCCACCAACCAGCCCGATGTCGGCCGCGGCACCCAGGCCCGGTCCGTCGTCGAGGCGATGCACGCCCGACTGCTCGAACTGATCCCCAGCCTCGACCGGATCGAGGTCTGCTATGACGCGGGCCGCGGCGAACCCTCCCCCCGGCGCAAGCCGGCGCCCGGCATGCTGCTCGACGCCGCCGGCGCCCTTGGCCTCGACCTCGCCCGCAGCTGGATGATTGGCGACCGCTGGGGCGACATCGACGCCGGCCACGCCGCCGGCTGCCACACCATTATGATCGACCACGGCTACACCGAACGGGCCCCCGCCCGGCCCCCGGAATTCACCGTTACCAGCCTCGGCGGAGCCGTGGGAATTATCCTTGCCCACCCTCTGGCCTGACCCATTCATTGCGCCAACCAACAGCCCATGAAATCCCTTAGCGACCTCAAGATACACATCTACGCCGACGGCGCCGACAAGGCCGGCATCCTCGACCTCTACGCCAAGCCCTACATCAGGGGTCTGACCACCAACCCGACCCTGATGAACAAGGCGGGCATCAAGGACTACGAGGCTTTCTCCAAGGACATCCTCCAGACCGTGACCGCCAAGCCCATCTCGCTGGAGGTCTTCACCGACGACCTCGTCGACATGAAGCGCCAGGCCCTCAAGATCTCCTCCTGGGGCGCCAACGTCTACACCAAGATCCCGATCACCAACTCCGTCGGCGTCTCCTGCATCCCGCTCATCAAGGACCTCTCCGCCCAGGGCGTGAAGCTCAACGTCACCGCCCTCCTCACCCTCGCCCAGGTCCGCGATGTCGCCGCCGTCCTCAACCCGGCCGTGCCGGCCGTCGTCTCCGTCTTCGCCGGCCGCATCGCCGACACCGGCGTCGATCCCGTGCCGCTGATGCGCGCCGCCGCCGCCCTCCTCGCCGACCAGCCAAGGGCCGAGCTGCTCTGGGCCAGCGTGCGCGAGGTCCTCAACATCATCCAGGCCGACGAGTGCGGCTGCAAGATCGTCACCGTCCCCCACGACATCCTCGGCAAGGCCGCCAAGATGCTCGGCAACGACCTCACCGCCCTGTCCCTCGACACCGTCAAGATGTTTGCCAAGGACGCCGCCGCCGCCGGCTTCAAGCTCTGAGCCCGCCGGCTATAACCCGCCCTTGCTTTCCCGTCCGTCCGCCATGCCGTCACCCCGCCGCGCGTCATCCCTCCTGATCCTCCTCGCCGCCCTGCTGCCGGCCGTCGCCCTCGCCGGCGAGATCGGCCCGTTCACCGGGCCCGACGCGGACGCCGAGGCGGGCCGGCTCTACGAGCGGGCCAACGATTACGTGAACAACGTGGTCGAGGGCCAGTATTCCTACGCCTACATCCAGTTTCACTGGAAACGCGCCGGCTCCAACATCGACCGCATCCTCCGCGCCTACCCGAGCTCGCCCACCGCCAGGCAGATCGTCGCCGGCGCGCTCAACGTCGGCCCGTTCCCGCCCACCTACTTCAAGGAGCGCGTGCTCCCGCGCCTCGAGGAAAAAAAGGTCGCCGCCTTCGACGCCATCAACTGCGCCATCTTCCTCTCCAACCTCGAGACCAACACGGACGAGCCGGCCCGCCATGAGCTGATCGCCGGGATCATCCGCACGCTCTGCCGGCAGCAGCGCTGGAGCGAGGCCCTGGGCTACCCGGTGCTCGACCCGGAGCGCGCGTGGCTGTGGGAGATCGTCACTCGGACGGCCGTCATCTACCACAACAGCAAGATCGCCGACGAGCTGCTGGGCAACACCACGAAGGAGAACCTGCCCGCCATGCTGGACCTCATCGCCGAGAGCCGGGCCTTCCGCGGCGACACCGCCAGGGAGCTGGAAGACTTCATCGCCCGGTATCCCGGCCACGCCAACGTCCGCCCGGCCGTGTTCGCCGGCCTGCTCCGGCGCGAGGTCCGCATCCAGCGCGCCCGGCTGCTGAAGCTGCCGCTGGACGGCCTCTACGACGGCGTGGATGTCATCCAGAAACCCGACCAGTCCGCCGACCTGCCCGCCTTCCTCCGCACCATCCCCGCGGGCCCCGGGCTGCAGCGCGCCCACCGCGGCTACGCCGGTTATCTCGCCGCACTCGGCCGGCTCGATGAGGCCCGCGCCTTCGCGTCGCCCGCGGATGCGCCGGTGCTCGCGCTCGGCTATGCCCGCCACCTGATCGCCGTCGAGGAATACCAGCAGGCCCTCGCGCTGCCGGCCACCTTCCACCTCGCCGACGCGGACGCCGACCAGTTCCGCGTGCAGCTGATCGAGCTGCTCGCCCAGGCCGGGCGCGACGCCGAGGTCACCGCCTTGCGCGGCCTGATCCCGGCCCGCCTGGCCGTCCCGGCCGCCTATCACGAGTGGCGTGGCCGCATCCTCTGCATCCAGAACCAGCTCGTCGTGCGGGAACACTCCTTTGCCAGCATCCCGCTGGTTGATCCCAACCTGGTCGGCCGGCTGATCTGCGAATGGAGCCTGACCCCCAACCGCACCCTCCGGGGCGCGGCGCCGTGGGATGCCGTCGTCTACAAGTTCGCGCCCGGCTACACCGATCTGCCCCCGCCCAAGGACAGGAACAAAGTCGAAGCTGCCGGTCGCTGACCGCCCCGCCGGTGAACATCCTCTTCGTCAACTACGGCGACTTCACCACCAACAGCCTCAACCATATCGGCGGGTTCGCCCACTGGCTGTCCGCACACGGCCACGCCTGCGCCGTCGCGGTGCCGGACAAGAAGGAGACGCTGCCGGTGGTGCGGGACCCGCGCTTCCTCGCCGCCACCTACGCCGAGGTCCTCGCCCGCCCTGCTTTTTTTCCCGACGGCCGGCCGGCCGACCTCATCCACGCCTGGACCCCGCGGGAAGGCGTCCGGAAATTCGTCCTCGCCTATCAGCGCCTCCACCCGGGCACCCGGCTGATCATCCACCTCGAGGACAACGAGGAATACCTTCTCGCCGCCTTCGCGGGCCGCCCGCTGGCGGAACTGGCCGGGCTCCCCGACGACGAGCTGGCCGCCCGGCTCGGCGAGGCCCTGCCCCATCCGCGGCGCTACCAGGATTTTCTCCGCCTCGCGGACGGCGTCACCGTCATCGTCGAACGGCTGCGCGAGTTTGTCCCCGCCCGCATGCCGGTGCAGCTGCTCCCGCCCGGGGTTGATTTCAGCCTGTATCATCCCCAGCCGGCCGGCGCCGAACTGCGGCGCGACCTCGGCCTGCGCCCGGAGGAACGCGTCGTCGTCTTCACCGGCAGCACCACCTTCGCCAACGCGGCCGAGATCGGTGAACTCGTGGGCGCCGTCCACCTGCTCAACCAGGGGGGCACCCCGGTCCGGCTCGTGCGCACCGGGTTTCACCCGCCGGAATTCACCGACCGTTACGCCTGCGACTGGCGCGCGTTCACCCTCGACCTCGGCTTCCGCCCCAAGGACCGGCTGCCCGCGCTGCTCGCCCTGGCGGACGTGCTCGTCCAGCCCGGGCAGCCCGGCGTCTTCAACGACTACCGCCTGCCGTCCAAGCTCCCCGAGTTCCTTGCCGCCGGCCGGCCGGTGATCCTGCCCGCGGCCAATCTCGCCGCCGGCCTGCGCGATGGCACCGATGCCCTCCTGCTCCACACCGGCACGGCCGGGGAAATCGCCGGCTTGTGCCGGAAAGTCCTGGCCGATCCCGACCTCGCCGCGCAGCTCGGCAAAAACGCCGCGGCCTTCGCCCGCCGGTCGTTCGACCTCGCCACCCATGCCGGCGCCCTCGCCGGATTTTATCGGACCGTCGCCGCCGCCCCCGCGCGCACCGACTGGACCGCCCTCACCGCCGGCGCCGTCACCGAGACCGCGCTGCAGCCCGCCGCGCTCGCCCGCGAGCTCGCCGCCCTGCTGCCCGCGGACGCGCCGCAACGGGCGGACCTGCTCGCCCGGCTCGCCGGGCTCGGGCGGGACATCGCGCGGATCGAGGTCGCGTCCGCCCGCGGCCTGGCCGCCACGCTGCAAGGCCGGCTCGAGCAGGAGATCAGCCGCCTGCAGGCCCTGGTCGCGCTGACGGAAAAGCATGCGGCCAACCTCACGCAGGAACTGCACGAGACCCGCCACGGCTTCGACGAACTGAAGGCCTGGGCGGACCAGCGCACCCACGAACTCGAGGACATGGTCGCGGCCCAGCGCCGGTCGGTCTTTAATTTCCAGGCCGAGCTCGTCCGCGCCACCGCCGAGGCGGCCGGTGAACGCGAACGACTGCTGGCCGACCTGGCGGCCCGGCAGGACAAGATCCGCCGGATGCAGGCGTCGTTTTCCTGGCAGGCGACCGCCCCGCTCCGCGCCCTGCGCCGCCAGCTGCTCAAGCCCGCGCCCGCGGCCCCGGCCGCGCCCGCCGCGCCGCCCCCGGCCCCGATGCCGGTCGCGGCCGCGCCGAGATTCCAGATCGACGAGCCGAAATTCTGGCAGGTGCCCGCGGGGCCGCTTGCAATCTGCGGGTGGTGCCTGCTGGCCGATGGCACGGCCCCCGCGAAAATCCGCGTCCACCTCGGCGAACGCGCCCACTTCGGGCTCGTCGGGCGGCCGCGGCCCGACGTGGCGGCGGTCCACGGCTCGGGCCCCGGCGCCGCCAGCGGCTTCCAGATCGACCTCATGCCCGAGCCCGGTCGCCACGCCTTGCACCTCGAGGCCGCCGACGGCCACGGCGCGTGGCAGACCATGCTCCGCACCGAGGTCACGGTGTTCACGCCGGCGGCCGCCCCGGTGGTGGCGTCGTATGAGCAGTGGCTGCACCTCTACGAGCCCGTGACCCCGCCTGCCTTGCGCGAGCTCGCGGCCCGCATCGCCGCCCTGCCCGCGCGGCCGCTCATCTCCGTGCTGCTGCCCGTCTACAATGCACCCGAAGCCTGGCTGCGCCGCGCGATCGAATCGGTGCGGGAGCAGGTCTATGCGGAGTGGGAGCTGTGCATCGCCGACGACGCCTCCCCGGCCGCGCATGTGCGCCCGCTGCTCGAGGAGGCCGCGCGCAGCGACAGCCGCATCCGCGTCGTCTTCCGCGAAACCAACGGTCACATCTCCCGCGCCTCGAACTCCGCACTGGACCTGGCGCGCGGCGAGTTCATCGCGCTGCTGGACCACGACGACGAACTCGCCCCGCACGCGCTGGCCGAGGTGGCCCTGGCCCTCGCGGCCCGGCCCGGGACCGACGTGCTCTACTCGGACGAGGACAAGATCGACGAGCACGGCCGGCGCTTCGCCCCGTATTTCAAGCCGGATTTCCTGCCCGACCTTTTCCTCGGGCAGAATTACCTCACCCACCTGGCCGTCTACCGCACCACGCTGGTCCGCGACGCCGGCGGCTTCCGGCCCGGCTTCGAGGGCAGCCAGGACTGGGACCTGGCGCTGCGCGTGGTGGAAAAATGCGGCGCCGGCCGCGTCGGGCATGTGCCGGCCATCCTCTACCACTGGCGCGCGATTCCCGGTTCCACCGCGCTGGCCATCGACCAGAAGGATTATCACGCCGCCGCCGCCCGGCGGGCGCTGGAGGAACATTTCCTCCGCACCGGCCGGAACGCCGCGATCACCCCCGTGCCCGGCGAACACTGGCGGATCACCCACCCGCTGCCGTCGCCACCGCCGCTGGTCTCGATCATCATCCCGACCCGCAACGGCGTCCGCCACCTGCGCCGCTGCCTCGACAGCCTGCGAGGCAAGACCACCTACGCGCGCTACGAGATCATCGTCGTCGACAACGGCTCGGACGATCCGGCCACGCTGGACTATCTCCGCGAGTTCGCCGCCGGCGGCGGCCGTGTGCTGTCGTGGCCGCACCCGTTCAATTACTCCGCGCTCAACAATTTCGCGGCCGGGCACGCCGGCGGGGAAATCCTCGCCCTGCTCAACGACGACCTCGAGGTCATCACCCCGGGCTGGCTGGAGGAGATGGCCGCGCACGCGCTGCGGCCCGAGATCGGCTGCGTCGGCGGGCTGCTCTATTACCCGGACGACCTGATCCAGCACGCCGGCGTGGTGCTCGGCGTCGGCGGCGTGGCGGGCCACGCCTTCAAGGCTTTTCCCCGGGGCACCGAGGGCGTGTTCAACCGGGCGCGGCTCGTGCAGAATTACTCCGCCGTCACCGCCGCGTGCCTGGTCGTGCGCACGGCCACCTACCGGCAGGTCGGCGGGCTCGATGAGCACACGCTGGCCATCGCCTTCAACGACGTGGATTTCTGCCTGAAGGTCCGCGCCGCCGGTTACCGGAACCTCTGGACCCCGTTTGCCGAGTTCTACCACCACGAATCGGCCACGCGCGGGGCGGAGGACACCCCGGCCAAGCAGGCCCGTTTCCGCCTGGAGATCGAGACGATGCGCGCCCGCTGGGGCGGCCTGCTGGACGCGGATCCCGCCTACAATCCCAACCTGTCGCTCGCGTCCGAGGATTTCGCGCTCGCCAGTCCGCCGCGGAACCGGGCCGCCGGCCCGCCCCTTCCCTCCACGCCATGAGCCGCCGCCTGCTCGCCGCCCTGCTTCCCGCCTGCCTGTTCGCCGTGGTGCTGGGAATGAAATGGGAGGTGATCAACCGCTACGGCTCCGACCTGCCGAACTGGGACCAGTGGGACGCGGAGGGCCTGCACATCTACGTGCCATGGTTCGAGCACCGGCTCGGGCCCGCGGATTTTTTCCGGCCGCACAACGAGCATCGCGTCGTGCTCACCAAGCTCCTCGGCCTGGCCGAGCTGCTGGCCAACGGCCAGTGGGACGCGCGGCTGCAGTGCGCCGTGAACGCGCTGCTCTCCAGCGCCCTGGCCGTGCTCTTTTTCCTGCTCGGCCGCCGGCACCTGGCCGGCGGCTGGCAGCCGGTGCTGTTCGGCGTGATCGCCCTGCTGTTCGGTCTGCCCCTGGCCTGGCAGAACGTGCTCGGCGGTTTTCACTCCCAGCAGTATTTCCTCGCGGGCCTGTCCTTCGGGGCGATCTGCCTGCTGCCCTCGGCCGAAGCTTGGTCGCGCCGCTGGTGGCTCGGCGCCGCCTGCGCCCTGCTCGCGCTGATCAGCATGGGCTCGGGGCTGTTCGCCGCCGCCATCGTGATCCCCGTCGTGCTGCTGCGCGGCTGGCTGCTCGTGCGCCGGCCGGCCTCCGCGTGGCCGACCCTGGCGCTTTGTCTCGTGGTCCTGGCCCTCGGCTGGCTGGGCCGGGTCGAGGTCGATTACCACGCGGCACTGAAGGCGCACAACGTCTCCGACTTTGTGCTTTATGCCATTCACAGCCTCCAGTGGCCTTCGCCGGATCATCCCTGGTACGCGCTCATCAGCTGGATGCCGTCCGTCATCCTCCTGGTGGTCGTCCTGCGGCGGCGGGTGGCGGCCGCAGAGGTGGATTTTGTCCTGGTTGTCATCGGCCTGGCGGGCTGGGTCGGCCTGCAGATCCTGGCCTCGGCCTATGCGCGGGGGGCGGGGGCCGAGCTGCCGGCATCGCGCTACATCGACACCCTGGTCCTCGGCCTGGTGGTGAATCTGCTGGCGCTCCTTTGGCTCGTCAGCTGGAAACCGGCCGGACGGGCCGGCCCCGGCGTCGTGGTTGTCTGGCTGGCGGTCCTGGGCTTCGGCGTCGAACGTCAATGCCGGAGCATCTTCGCCGAGGACCTGCCCAGCGTCCGGGCCGCCATGGCCGCCTGCGAGCAGAACGTCCGCCAATACCTCCGCACCGGCGACGTGGCCGAGCTGCGGGAGCCGGACATACCGTATCCCAGCCGCAGCTCCTTTCTCGAACGCATCGACGTGCCGTGTCTGCGCGCCATCATGCCGGTCAGCGTCCGCCCGCCGCTCCGGCTGGAATCCAGCCAGCCCGGACCGTTCCGCCTGCTGGACAGTGTGCCGCAGGCGCGGGCGCCGGACGCCCCGGCCGGCGCGCCGGCCGTGGCCGGGTCGCCCGCCACCGGCCTTCCGCCCGGGACCCCGCCGCTCGCCTACGCGCGCACCTGGGGCAGCCATGGTGCCACCACGGGCGGACAATGGGACAGCATCACCATCCATCTGCCGCGGCGCACCTATCTCCGCTTCCTCGTCACCGGGCCGGCCGGGCCGGGCTCGGGTCTCGGCGTGCGCGGTTCAGGGATGGATGATTCGCCGGCCCCGGTCCCGCTGCCCGCCTACCATGATGCCGCGTGGCATCCGACGCACACGTCCGTGGCCGGCGGCAATGTGATCATCCAGGCGCGCACGGACGACCCGGCGCATTGGTTCGCGTTCAGCGAACCGGTGGAGATGGCCCCGCTCTCCTACTGGGCCTGGCTCGCCGTCCGGCAGGGCCGGCGACTCTGGCAGACCGCCGCCGTCCTCGGGGTGCTGTTGTGCGGGTGGGAATGGCTGCGCCGGCGCCGAGGATAAGCCTTGCCGCTCAAAATCCATTTTCCAACGCTCCACCGATGAACCTGCGCGGCCTGATATCAACCCTGGCGGGAGCCGCCCTGTTGAGCCTCGTGATCGCGAACACCGTGCTGCCCTCCCATGGCACGGCCGCCAAGCCCCAGTACTATCATTTCGAGGCGAAGGTCACGTCGTCCGTCGACGGCGTCGTCCAGGTCTTCTACAACACCGGGCGCAATTTCAACGAGGGCGATTCCGCCACCGCGCCCGTCGCCGCCCGCCAGCCCCCGGCCGTCGTGAGCTTCCCGATCGACGCCGGCGCCATCTCCGGCCTCCGCTTCGACCCGATCAACTTTCCGGGGACCGCCACGGTCAGCGACGTCAGGATCCGCCGGCCCGACGGCTCGGTGCTCAAGGAATTCCAGCCCGCGGATTTCACGCCGGTGAACGACATCGCCCGGACCAGCGTCGACGGCGGCACCCTCACCATCGAAACCAAGCCGGGCGCCAACGACCCCTACCTGTTCCTCGACCTCGGCACGCCGGAGATCCCCCTCCCGGTGCCCCGGCTGTATCTGGTCACGCCCTATTTCCGCCGGGCCGTCCCGGTCTTCGGCGCGATTCTCCTCCTGCTGGCCGGGGGCCGCTGGTACGCGCGCGGCCGGCGCGAGCGGCTGGCGCAGCGGTTCACGGCCCTGCGGGCCCGGATCCAGGCCCACCCCAAGACCGCGGTCGCGGCCGCCGCCTTCGCCGCCATGGTGCTCAGCAGCTATCCCGTGATCTTCTGCGGCGCGAGCTTCGTGTCGCCCAACTACGGCTCGTCCCTGCTCTACGACGGGTTCCCGACCCTGCCCGGATCCAAGGCCACCGAGACCGTCGACGTCCGGGGCGCCGACATCGGGGCGATCATGTGGTCACATGTCCCCTTGTCGATCATCCAGTCGCGGGCCCTGCTGCACGATCATGAGCTGCCGCTCTGGAACCGCTACGATTCCGCCGGGACCGTCCTGCTGGGCCAGAGCCAGTCCATGTTCGGCGATCCGCTCCACCTCATTCCCCTGCTGGCCGGCGGCGCCGCCTGGGCCTGGGACATCAAGTATCTCGCGGCCAAGTGGCTGATGGGACTCGGCCTCGGCCTGATCGTGTGGCGCACCGCGCGCGACCTGCCCGCCGCGCTGATCGTGGCCTTTGCCTCCATCTTCGTCGGTTTCTTCGTGTTCCGCGTCAATCATCCGGCCTACTTCAGCTTCTGCTACGGGCCGTGGGTGCTGTATGCCTGGTGCTTCATCGCCGGCGCACCCACGCGGCGCGGGGCCGTGGCCGGCATGCTCGGCCTCCTCCTGGCGAACTGGACGCTGATGGTCAGTGGCACGGCCAAGGAGGCCTACATTTCCCTGCTGACGATGAATTTTGCCGGCGGCGTGATGCTGCTCGTCGCCGCGCACCCCGGGCGGGAGCGCCTCGTGCGCCTCGGCCTGGTCGCCGCGGCCGGCGGGGTTTTCCTGATGCTGGCCGCGCCTGTCTGGCTCACGTTCTACGACTCGCTCAAGGCCTCCTACTCCAGTTACAACGCGGCCTTCGCCTTCCAGCTCCAGCCGAGCCTGGCCCTGGGCTTTTTCGACGAGATCCTGCTCCGCCCGTTCTGGGAGGGCGAGAAGGTCTACAACCCCTCCAGCAATTTCCTCCTGCTGCTCGGCGTGCTCGCGTTCCTGGTCAACCTGCGCCGGCTCGCGGCCAACCGCTATGCGCTGGGCCTCGGCCTCGGCGCGCTGCTGCCCGTGATCTTCGTCTTCGGCTTCGTGCCCCCGCGCTGGATCGCGCTCTGGCCGTTCCTCGGCAACATCCACCACATCGACAATTCCTTTGGCGTCGGCCTCATCCACCTGATCGCGGTGCTGGCGGGTTTCGGTTTCGCCGCGGCCGGCGACCGCCTCCGCCGGCGCGAGGGATGGGGCGACCTCGCCCTGGCCGGGCTGCTGCTCTTCGCCCTGGTCCTGCATTACATCGGGCTCACCCAGACCGTGCAGCGCAGCACGATCACGTTCCTCCTCTGGGGCCAGACCGTGCCGCGCAGCGGCGTCGTGTGGGCCAGCCTGGCGGTCCTGCTGGCCGCGGCGGTCGCGCTGGCGCTGGGCGTGCGCCGGGGGCTCGCCCGCGGCCGGATGGGGGCGGGCCTCGCGCTCACCCTGCTGGCCTGCGTCCTCGCCCTGCTCTGGCGCCACGGCATGCAGCTGCACAGCCCGTTCCCCAACTACACCCTCAACGCCGCGCCCCGCGCCAGCTTCTCCGCCCGCTCGCCGGCCCTGCAGGCCATGGCCAAGGACGCCGCCGGCCCGGCCCGGGCCTTTGGTTTCGGCAGCAGCCTGTTTCCCGGCTGGAACGGCGCCTGTTTCGTCGAAGGCGTGAACGGGCCCGACGCCCTCATGAACCCCTACCTGCGCGAGCTGCAGGATGCGTTCAAGCTCGAGCGCATCTGGGACTGGCGGCTTTTCCTGCAGCCCGCGGGCCTGCCGCCGGTGCGCGCCTTCTTCGACCTGCTGAACGTGCGCTACTTCCTCGACGATCATGGCGACCAGGGCTTGGTGCGCTCCATGCTGACTCCGGTGCTGATGGCGGATCTCGAGCTCTATCGCAATGACACGGCCTGGCCGCGCGCCTTCTTCTCCGACCGGCTGGCCGCCTACCGCAAGCCCGGGGAGTTCGCGGAGATGGTCCGCGCCGCCGGCGGCCACCCGCTCGCCGCCGTGCAGAGCACCGATCCCGCCGAGCCCGCCGGACTGGCCGCGGGCGACCTGGCAGGACGCGTGATCGTGCCGGCCGACCAGTACCGGCTCACCAACAACACGACCGGCTTCACTGTCAACGCCCCCGGACCCGGTTTCATCGTGCTGACCGAGACCTGGCTGAAGGGCGATTTCCGCGTCACGCTCAACGGCGACCCCGTCGATTATTTCCGCGTCAACCACGCCTTCAAGGGCGTGCAGGTCGACCGGGCGGGCACCTATCGCGTCGTCTTCCGCTATTACCCGCGCCACTTCACCCTGGCCCTCGGCCTCGCGCTGGTGGCGCTCGCCATTCTCGGCGCCGTCGCGCGCTGGCTGTGGCGCACCCGGCCGTTGTCGGCCGCCGCCGCCTGATCCGCCCGCCACTTCGAACGACCACACCCTTTGTACACCCTCACCGTCATCGTCCCCGTCTACAATGAAATCGGCACCGTCGCGGCCGCGCTGGACCAGCTGCTGCGGAAGACCATCCCGGGCGTCGCCATCGAGTTCATCATCGTCGAGAGCAACTCGACCGACGGCTCCCGCGCCGTGGTCGAGGGCTGCCGCGGCCTGCCGGGGGTGCGGCTGATCCTCGAGGACCGGCCGCGCGGCAAGGGCCACGCCGTGCGCGCCGGGCTGCAGGCGGCCACCGGCGACATCATCCTCATCCAGGACGCCGACCTCGAATACGACCTCGACGACTACGAGGAGCTGCTGTCGCCGATCACCTCCGGCCGGCAGAATTTTGTGCTCGGCGCCCGCCACGGCCAGGGCGGCTGGGCCATCCGGAAATTCACCGACCAGCCGCTGCAGGCCCTCGTGCTCAACCTCGGCCACTGGGGCTTCACCTTCCTGATCAACGTCTCCCTCGGCATCTGGCTGCGCGACCCGTTCACCATGTACAAGGTCTTCCGGCGCGACTGCCTCCAAGGCCTGACCTTCGAGTGCAACCGCTTCGATTTCGACTGGGAACTGCTGATCAAGCTGGTCCGGGCCGGGCATCATCCGATCGAGATCCCCGTCTCCTACCACTCGCGTTCGTTCAAGCAGGGGAAAAAAATCCGCATGTTCCGCGACCCCCTGACCTGGCTGGTCGCCTGGGCGAAGGCGCGTTTCGGGCCGCTGGCCCGGCCGTGAACGACCCGCCCGCGGGACGGTCGAACCCCACTGTGCACTCGGGCCACCGACGGCTTCTACGGCGTATCCGTCCTGCCCGGCACCGCCCGGCCGCCAGCATGACCAAGAGTGACTGGACTTGATTCCACCTCTCCGGTGAGAATCATCCCCAGCCCTCCCACCTGCTTGATCACCCACCCCCGAATCCCCGTCCTGGATGAGTCAACCCTTGGCCGGGGTTGGCGGCGAGTTCGCCCGGGGCTCGTGCCGCTACTCTCCCTGCTCGGACTGACGGCGGTGCTGTTCGCCCGTCGGCCTGGGATGTTTCTCCATCCGCAGTTCTGGGCGGAGGATGGCTCCATCTTTTTTGTCCAGGCCGACGTTGATGGAATGCGCGCCCTGTTCCTGCCCAACAGCGGCTATCATCATCTGCTGTTGCGCCTGATTGCCGCCGCCGTGGCGCCCTGTGATGCGGCCGTCGTGCCCGCCGCTTATTTTTGGGTGAGCGTGGGCGTGATCCTGCTGCTGGCCGCGGCGATTTTTTCCCCGCGCATCAATTTGTCCTGCCGGCCCGCCTGTGTGCTGGCCATCGGACTCCTGCCCCACTCGGGCGAGGTGCTGGTGAACCTGACCAACCTGCAATGGCTGGCGGCGCTCGGGCTGGTCTGGCTGCTGCTGGCCCGCGATGCTACGTCGCCGCGCCAGTTGGTGTGCGACCCGCTCTTCGCGGGCGTGCTCGGCCTCACGGGGGTTTTCTCCGTGCTGCTGGCGCCGCTGTTCCTCCTCCGGTCGGTCCGCCGCCACACCGGCGCCAGCTGGACACTCACCGGGGTGATCACCGCCGCGGCCGCGATCCAAGTCTGCACCGTGGCCCGTAGCGGCACCGGCGCGGTCCAGACCGGCGCCTGGAGTGTCGGTCACGTGCTGCAGACCGTGGGCCTGCGTGTCGGTGACGGTCTCTTGCTCCCGGCGGATTTCGCCGATCATTTGCCCGCCGGTGTCCATGTTGTCGCCGGCGCCTGCTGTCTCACCGCACTGGTCCTGGCGGCATTCTGGCCGGGAACTTGCCGTCCGGAGCGCCAGTATCTGGCAGCTAGCGCGGCATTCATCGTGGGAGGCACCTTGTTCCGGATGCGCGCGGATCTGGGCCAGTTGGACGGCATCGCGATGGGCGACCGTTATTTCTTCCTGCCTAAGCTCCTCATACTCTGGATCCTCATCCAGGGCTGTTCAACATCTGGCTGGCATCGCTGGATATGTTGCACCGCATGTGCGGCTGCCTTGGGTGCCAGCGTGGCCCATTGGCGTTTTGAAGAACTGCCCCGGCTCGACTGGAACGACTACGCGCGGCGCATCCAAGCGGGTGAGGATGTTCCCAAAATTCCGATCAACCCCGGCGGCACATTCCATCATCCGGGCAGACATAAGGCTTTTGGTCTTTTCCCAAGCCTATCGGGCCACTAGCTTCGCCCTTTTCCTTTCACCCAATGACCAAGACCCTCCTCGTCACCGGCTCCTCCGGCCTCATCGGCTCGGAGGTCTGCGTCCATTTCGCCGGCCTCGGCTACACCATCCACGGCGTCGACAACAACCAGCGCGCCGTCTTCTTCGGTCCGCAGGGCGACACCCGCTGGAACCAGCGGCGCCTGATCCACGACCTGCCGGGCTTCGTCCACCACGAGCTCGACATCCGCGACCGTGCCGGCGTCCTCGCCCTCGTCAAGGCGCTGAAACCGTCCGCCATCGTCCACACCGCGGCCCAGCCCTCGCACGACCGCGCCGCCGCCATCCCGTTCGACGACTTCGACACCAACGCCGGCGGCACGCTGAACTTCCTCGAGGCCGCCCGCCAGGCCTGTCCCGAGTCGCCCTTCGTGCACATGAGCACGAACAAGGTCTACGGCGACGCGCCGAACGGCATCGCGCTGACCGAGCTGGCGACGCGCTGGGACTACGCCGACCCGGCCTACGCCCACGGCATCCCGGAGACCTTCACCATCGACCAGTCCAAGCACTCGCTCTTCGGCGCGTCGAAGGTCGCGGCCGACGTCATGGTGCAGGAATACGGCCGCTATTTCGGCCTGCCCACCTGCGCGCTGCGCGGCGGCTGCCTCACCGGCCCCAACCACAGCGGCGTCGAACTCCACGGCTTCCTTTCCTACCTCGTGAAGTGCAACCTCGAGGGCCGGGAGTACAAGATTTTCGGGTACAAGGGCAAGCAGGTGCGCGACAACATCCACTCCCTCGACGTCGCCCGGTTCATGGCGGCGTTCGTCGCCGCGCCGCGCGCGGGCGAGGTCTACAACCTCGGCGGCGGCAAGGCCAACAGCACGTCCATCCTCGAGGCCTTCAGGATCACGGAGAAATTCACGGGCCGGGCGCAGGTCTCCACCTACGTCGACCAAAACCGCGCCGGCGACCACATCTGCTACTATTCCGACCTGCGCAAGATGCGCGCCCATTATCCGCAGTGGGACATCACGCAGTCGCTCGAGGAAACCATCCGCCAGATCGTCGCGGCCTGGAAAAACCGGACTCATCCCTGAACCGGCGCTCCGCCTGACGGGTGGATCCCCGCCCCAAGGTCATGCTGAATCTCCTCCCCTGGCTCGATGCCCACGCCGGAATCTACCGGCTCGTCGCCGGGGGGGCCACCGCGGTTTACGCCGCCTGGGTGGTCGTCGAATGCCGGCGGCCCGAGGCGGTCGCCCGCCCGCGGTGTACCGAGCTCCTGGCGGGCCTGCTGCTCCTCGGCCTGCTGCTGGCCTGGCGCTGGCCCGCCTTGCTCGCGCCGGACTACCTCAACCCCGACGAGGCACAGCTGGTGGCGGGGGCGATCACGCTCGAGCATGATCCGTGCTTCTGGCGCTCGCTGGATGGCACGACCTCCGGTCCGTTGAACTTCGCGGCGCTGCTGCCGACCCACTGGCTCGGGGTGCCGCAGGATTACCTCAACGCCCGCCTCGCCGGGCTGCTGATGGTCTGGGGCGCCCTGTGGGCCGGGCGCGCCTGGCTGCGGCTGGATTACGATCGCGCCACGGTCGCGCTCGGCCTGCTGCCCGGCGTGGTTTTCTTCAGCACCGCGACGGACAGTGAATTCATCCACTACAGCTCGGAACATTGCTCGCTGCTTTTGATGTCCGCCGCCGCCTGGCTGCTCTGGCTTTCCCACCGCCGGGGTTGGGCGGCCGGGACTCCCGGAATGACGGGATTGCTCGCCGCCCTGCTGGCGGGTGCGCTGCCGTGGGCCAAGCTGCAATCGGCGCCCTTCGCCGCCGCCCTCGTGGCCTGGGGCGGGTGGCTCATCCTGACCTCCCCGCTGCCGCGCTCCGCCCGGCTCCGCCGCCTGGCGACGTTTGTCCTCATGGCGCTGGCGCCGACCGGATTCGTGCTGCTGGGCGCAGCCGTCATGGGCCGCTGGCACGATCTCGTCCAAGCCACCCTGCTCAACAACTTCGCCTATGTGTCGGACGGCATCAGCCTGGCCGCCAGCGTGCGCAAGCTGGCCTACAACTCCCATGCCACCCTCAGTTTCCCGGCGCTCTTCTGCGGGTCGCTGTTGCTGGCGGGCGGCGCCGGCGCCGGCCTGGCGCTCGCCCGGCGCCGGCCGCGGCCCTTGTTCTGGGTCACCGGCCTGGCGGTGGCCGTCGCGGTGTTGGTCGTCCTGGCGCCGCGCCACGGCTACCGGCATTACCTGATCTATCTGGCGCTGCCCCTGACCTGCTGGGTCACGGCGTCGCTGGCCGAGGTCCGCGCCCTGCCGGCCGGCGCCGCGTTCCGCGCCGGGTTCTATGCGCTGGCGGGTCTGGTCGTTTTCGGCGGACAATTTGGCGCTCGCCTGGTCCAGCCGCCACCCTTCCTGTTCGGGCGGTTCACCGCGGCCTGGCAGGGCCGCGATGACGGGCCCGGCCGGCTCGTGCGCGGGCTCATGCGCCCCGGTGACACGCTCGCCGTCTGGGGTTGGAACTGCGACCTCTACGTCGTGACCGGCCTGCCGCAGGCCACACACGAGGCGCACACGGAGCGCCAGATCCAGCCCGGCGCCCAGCGCGACGGTTACTATCGCCCGCGCTACCTCGCCGACCTCGAGCGCAACCGGCCCGCGTTTTTTGTCGACGCGGTCGGACCGAAGGCATTCGGCTTCGACAACCGGGAGCGCGACGGCCACGAGAGTGTCCCGGCATTGCGCGACTACATCGGCTCGCACTACGTCTTGGCCGGGGAATCCGGCGCCTGCCGGATCTATGTCCGCACCGACCGCGCTGCGGGACTCCCGGACGAACCCGGACCAGGCCCAAGGAAGTAGGCCAGCGAGCTTGCTCGCGCCTCGGGCAGGCGCCGCTTGTCCCGGCGGAAAAAAGCATGCGACTGGGCATTGCGGCTGCTTTAGGTGTCAATGAACCACGCCAGTCACCATGTCGCACCTGCTGAACAGCTCACGCCACCCGCCCGGGGACATTCCCGTGGCCGCCGTGAAGCAGCTCGTCCGGCACCGGCCGACGATGTCCTTTCCCGCCGATTTCGAACAGCACATGCCGCTGCTCGCCGGCATCAGGGAATTGTCGACGGACGTCAGGTCACTGCTGGTCACGCCCCAGCCGTTTCCTTGGTCGCGCTAGAGACGTTTGCTAAATCAATAGCCGTTGGATGGCCATTTACAGGGCTGGGCCTTGGTCCAGCCGTGCCTGGGCTGGCGGGGCGAAGAGCGGCTGGACCACAAGGTCCAGCCCTACAACTTGGCCGATATTTAGACTGCCCTGGTGCGCGGGTGGTTCTATTGCGCCTGTAACCGGGGGCGCTGACTCCGGTGGCCCCTAATTTCCGCCACGACGGGATGGCGGGTTGCCGCGACTCGATTGTCATGAGTGGTGGATGGCAACCGTGGACCGCGGCTTGCCAGCCTCACCTATGATGCCCTCCTCGTTTGATCACTTGGCACCGTGCCGGCTGCCGGCTTGCTGGGTTTTGCTCCCTTGGCTGCTGCTTCCGCTGCGGGGCCAGTCGGACTATGCCACACCCTACGTCTTCACGACCCTGGCCGGCACGTCCAGCATCGGCAGCGCCGATGGCACCGGGAGCGCCGCCCGTTTTTATCAGCCGCAGGGCGTGGCCGTGGATCCGGCCGGCAATCTCTATGTCGCCGATTCCGACAACGAGACCATCCGGAAGATCTCCCCGACCGGCGCCGTGACAACCCTCGCCGGCGCCCCGGGCGAGACCGGCGGCGCTGACGGCGTCGGCAGCCAGGCCCGGTTCAACTTTCCGAGCAGCCTCGTGGTGGATGGCGCGGGCAACCTTTTCGTGGCCGACGCCAACAACCACACCATTCGCAAGGTCACTCCCGCCGGCGCAGTCACGACCCTGGCCGGTGCGGCCGGAATCTCCGGCTACACCGATGGCAGCGTCGCGACGGCGCGTTTCAACCGGCCTGAAGGCATCACGGTCGACCCGGCCGGTAACCTTTATGTCGCCGACGCCGGCAACCACCTCATCCGCAAGATCAGCCCGGCCGGCCTGGTCACCACCGTGGCCGGCAGCGCCGATGCCGCGGGCACGGTCGACGGCACGGGGAGCACCGCCCGCTTCGGAACTCCGTTCCGCATCGCGGTGGACGCCGCCGGCACGCTTTACGTCACCGACTCAACCAACTGGGACATCCGCAAAATCACGCCGGGCGGCACGGTCACGACCCTGTATTACGGACACTATGAATCGCTCTACGGCAGCCGGGCCCCAACCAACGTGCCCACCGGCATTGCCGTCACCGCCTCCGGCCGGATATTTTTCGCCGACAGCGAGACCGGCACGATCGACGAACTCGGCCCGTCCGGCGAGGTCACGATCCTGGCCGGGACCGAAGGACCGCCCGGCAGCGCCGACGGCACCGGACCGGCCGCACGGTTCAACAACCCGCGCGGCCTGACGGCCGACAACGTGGGCAACCTCTTCGTCGCGGACCGCGACAACAACACCATCCGCAAGGTCTCGCCGTCGGCCCAGGTGACGACCGTCGCCGGCCTGGGCCTGGACGACAGCCATGGCAACAGGGATGGCATCGGCTCCCTCGCTCGCTTCGATGATTTTGCCAGCATCGCGGTGAGTCCAGCCGGCAATGTGTACGTCGGCAGCGGCGGCGTCCGCCCGATCTCCGTGGCCGGTGCCGTCACCACATTGGCCGGGACGGCCGGAATGTCGGTCGCAGGCATGGCCGTCGACTCGAGCGGCACAATCTATGTCACCGATGCGGACAACAGCGTCATCCGCAAAATCACCCCGGCGGGGATCGTGACCGTCCTGGCGGGTGCGCCCGGCCAGTCCGGCAGCACCGATGGCACGGGGAGTGAAGCCAGGTTCTTTTATCCCGAGGGCATAACCGTCGATCCAGCCGGCACGATTTACGTCACCGAACCCTGGCTCGGTACCATCCGCAAAATCACCACGGCGGGGTTGGTCACGACCATCGCCGGTCAAGCCGGCGTCAACGGCAGCGCCGACGGCACCGGAGCCGCCGCCCGTTTTGACTATCCCCGCGGTATAACCGCCGATCTGGCTGGCAACCTGTACGTGGCGGATGCCTCCGCCAACAATACGATCCGCAAGATCTCTCCGGCGGGCGCCGTCACCACGCTGGCCGGCTTGGCGGGCAGCCCGGGCCATGCCGACGGCACCGGCAGCGCAGCCCGCTTCGGATCTCCTGAAGGCGTTGCGGTCGATTCGTCCGGCAACGTCTTTGTGAATGACGCGGGCAACGCGACCATCCGCAAGATCACCCCGGCGGGGATGGTCACCACCTTGGCCGGCCTGGCCGGCTTTCCCGGCCAGCAGGACGGCCTGGGGCGCGACGCCCGCTTCAATAATCTGGCCGGCATCGCCGTGGACGCCGCGGGCACCCTTTATGTGACCAGCGGCACCACGGTGGGTATGGGAGAACTCGCCGGCCCGCCGGTTTTCGTTATCCAGCCAGAGAGTCAGACGGTGACTGAGGGAGCCTACGTGGAGTTAACCGCCATGGCCACAGGCGTCCCTGCCCCGACCTATGTATGGTACTTCAATGGCGGCCACGAATTTGCCAGCGGGAACACGCTCCGCTTCATTCCAAGAGCCATCGACAACGAAAGGTCGTATGTCGTCGTTGCCAGCAACGCTCTAGGCCGCGTCACCAGTAACCAAGTCAAAGTAACCGTCACTCCAGCGCCAACTCCCTCGACTGATCCCACTCCTCCGCAGGGCCAGACAACCTCCGGCGGCGGCGGTGCGGTCGAAAGCTGGTTCATCTTCGCCCTGCTCGCCCTGGGCGCCACCCGACGCCTGACCGTCCGCGCCGCCCGATGACCACGGCCAGCTCCCACCTCGCAGATCGCAAACATGTCATCATGTTCCAATCGGGCTTGGGCGGGACGAGCGAAGCTACTACCCGGAACAGGTCTCGCCCGCGTTCCCCCGTTTTTTCACCCGCCCGCTGGCGGGTTGATCAGCCTCGATTGTCATCCGGGGTTGGAGTATCGTCACCACTGTCAACGCATGCCTGAGGAATCACACCGCCGCAAATTCGCCGGCATCTACCGCCGGACCATCGCCCCCCTGCGGCGCTACCTGGCGCGGCTCCTCGGCAACCCCACCGAGGCGCAGGACGTGGCGCACGATGCCTACCTGCGGGTTTACCCGAAGGTGATGGATGAATCCGCGGTCAACCCCGAGGCCGTGCTCTACACCACGGCCCGCCGCCTCGCGATCAACCGGCTCAAGCGCCGCCGCATCACCCCCCTCGTCCCCGCCGGCTCCAGCCTCGAGACCGCCGCTTCCCCCGCGCCCGGCGTCGTGCAGGAAGTCATGGCCCGCCAGGAACTGCGCCAGCTCGAGGCGGCCATCGTCCAGCTGCCGGAAGGCTGCCGCGCGGTGCTCCTCCTCCGCAAAATCGAACTGCTCTCCCATCAGGAGATTGCGCAGCGGCTCGGCATAACCGTCAGCACCGTGGAAAAACAGCATGCGCGGGCATTGCGGCTGCTACGCTTGGTCCTGCTGACGGAACCCATCGATGCCAAGCCCAACCAACCAGAGTCAACCCGCCGGGAGGTCCGCCCATGAATCCGTCGTCGCCGCGACCGGACCCCGCCGCCGAGGAACTGGCTTCGCTCTGGGCCGCCCGCCTCGACGGCTCCGTGCTGTCCGCCGAGCACCGGCTCGCCCTCGATGCCTGGCTGGCCGCGGATCCCGCCCACCGCACCCTCCTTTCGCAGTATTGCCAATTTTCCGCCGACCTCGAACAGCATTTGCCGTTGCTTGCAGGCATCAGGGAACTGTCGGCGGATGTTCAGCCATCGCTTGCAACTGCGCAGCCGCATCCCTGGTCGCGCTGGCCTCTGATGGCCAGTGTGGCGCTGACGGCGGCTGCCGCAGTCGCGTTGGTTTTTTGGCTGGGCCGGCCAAAAAACCAATTCGCTGATTTCATCACCCCCCTGGGCCGGCGGCAGGCCCTCATGCTCGCCGACGGCACCCGCGTCGAGCTCGACGCCCGCAGCAGCCTCGAGGTGGAGATCGACGGCAGCCGGCGCCGCGCCCGCCTCGCCGCCGGCGAGGCCTTCTTCGCCGTGCACAAGGACGCCGCCCGGCCCTTCATCGTGGAGACCCCGGCGGGTTCCGTGCGCGTGACCGGCACCCAGTTCGACGTCCGCGCCGCATCGTCCACCGCCTTCGAGGTCATCGTGATCGAGGGCTCGGTCCAGGCCCGCCCGGGCGACGCCGACGGGCACGCCGCCACGCCGGTGGCCCTCACGGCCGGCGACCGGCTGGCCGCCCGCGCCGGGGTGGTCTCCGTCGCGGCACTCTCGCCCGCCGCCCTCGAGCACGCCCTCGCCTGGCGGCAGGGGCAGACGGTGTTCGACGGCGTGCCGCTGTCGGAGGCGCTCGCCCGCTTCGCCCGCTACCACGGCCGCACGATCACCGCGACCGCGGCGGCCGCCGGCCTGCCGGTCGGCGGCCGGTTCAGCCTCGACGATCTCGCCGGATTCCTGGCCGCACTCGAGGAGGTGCTGCCGGTGAAAGTCACGCACCACCCGGATGGCTCCGTGGAGGTGGATCTGCGCCCGCAGGGTTGATGTCTTAACCCCGCCAGGCCAGCATCGCCCACGTCCCCCTTCGTGCGCCCCCCCTTCGTCCGTTTCCTGCTCCAGCTGCTCGGCCTATGGTGCCTGTTCCCCGCGTGCGCCGGCGCGGAGCCCATGGATTTCAACCTGCCCGCGCAGCCCGCGGCCGGTGCGTTGCTGGCCTTCGCCCAACAGGCGAAGACGGAGGTGCTCTTCTCCTATGAGCTGCTGGCCCGCGTGCCCGCCGGCGCCGTCACCGGGCGGCTCGAGCCCGCGGACGCCATCGCCCGGCTGCTGCAGGGCACCGGGTTCTCCGCCCACCGGAATCTCCGCGGCAAGTTCGTCGTCACCGCCCTCGCCCCCGGCACGGGTGTGATCCGCGGGCGCCTGCTCCTGCCCAACGGCGGGGCGCTGCCCGGCCTCCGGGTCGGGATCACCGGCACGGACCTGACCGCCCGCACGGACGAGCGCGGCGACTTCACCTTCCCGGCCGTGCCCCCGGGCACCTGGGAGCTGCTCATCCGCGCCGACGGCTTCCGCCCGCTCGAGCTGGCCGGCGTAACGGTCGAGGCGCACCGCACGCTCACCCTCGCGCCGCAGCGCCTGCTCCCGGCCGGCGAGATCACCGTGCTCGAGCCCATGGTGGTCCGCGCCGAATCCAGCTCCCTGCGCACGGACCGCGACGCGAGCCTCGTGGCCCGCCGCGCCGCCGGCAACCTGGACCTGCCCCGCACGGGCGATGACGCCCTGCCCTACATCATCTTCACCCGTGAGCAGATCGTCCGCAGCGGCGTGGTGAACCTCAACCAGTTCCTCCAGCGCGAGCTGCTGGACAGCGACGCGGCCGCCAGCCCCGCCGAGCGGAGCACCGACCCCCGCCTCTTTGCCACCGGCAGCTCCAACCTCCGGCTGCGCGGCTTCGAGACCGATGAGACCGTCATCTTTGTCGACGGCCGCCGGCTGCCCGAGACGCTCGAGGCCGCGGGCACCACCGGCGTGCTCGGCGCCCCGGACGTCAACTTCATCCCGCTCGGGCTCATCGCGCAGGTCGAGGTGCTGCCCGTGTCCGCCGCGGCCCTCTACGGCGGCAACGCGGTCGGCGGCGTCATCAACATCGTCCTGCGCCCCGAGTTCGACCGCACCGAGATCACGACCACCTACACCAACACCCTCGGCGGCTACGACGCGGCCGAGTCCACCGTCTCCCTGCTGCACGGCCGCACCCTTCTCGGCGGCCGGCTGCGCTTCCGGCTGAACTACACCGCCTCCCGCTCCATGCCCCCCGTGGAGAACGAACTCGGCCTCCTGCAGGCGCGGGCCGCCGCCCAGAATGGCGACCCCGGCAATCCTTATCGCGCCACGCCCACGGTGCGCAGCGCGGACGGCGGCCCGCTGTTCGGTCCGGGCACGGCCGCCTTCACCTCGGTGGCGCCGGGCGCCGACGGCGGCGGCGGACTCGCGGCCTTCACCGGCCGCCAGGGCCTGCTCGGCGCCGCGTTGTTCGACGGGCCGGGCGGCATGGCCAGCTCGCCGGTCAGCCTCGACTACGCCTATGGCCGGCGCCAGCGGCGCGACACCTGGTTCGGCTCCGTCGCCGGCGACCTGTTTCCCTGGCTGCAGCTGGGGCTCGATCTCGCGCACTCCCGCGCCGTGATCAACCGCGGCTACAATGTCTTCTCCCAGGACCTGACCCTGGCCGCCTCGTCTCCCCTCAATCCCTTTGGCCGCGACGTGGTCGTGTCGCTCAACGAGACGCCGGCCGCCCTGGGGCAGAATTACAGCGAGGCGCGGCTGCAGATGACGTCCGCCGTCTTCGGTGCCCTGTTCCGGCTCCCGGCCGACTGGCGCGTGGCGCTCGACGCCCAATACTCCCGCAGCCTCTCCGACTACCGCGGCTTCGCCGGCGTCGACGCGGCCCGCTGGCAGCAGCTCGTCGATACGGGGAAATACAATCCGCTCCGCGACACCCAGGTCCACGGCCCGCCGGATTCATTCTACGACCAGGTCCTGATCTACAACGGGAGCCGCGGCCGGTTCATCACCTTCAGCGATTACGACACGCTCGATGCCGCGCTGCGCGTCACCAACCAGGCGCTCGTCCTGCCGACCGGCCGCGGCGCACTGAACGTCGGCGGCGACTACCGGCGCATCCACCTTGCCCCCTTCACCGACGAAAGGCGCTACGGCGACGGCGGCCTGGTCGGCACGCCCCTGGCCTGGACCGGCCGCGCGCTCGTCCGCTACAGCGCCTTCGGCGAGCTGCAGGCGCCGCTGCTGCCGGCCGGCCGGCGGCCGCGCTGGCTCACCAACCTCGACGCCGACCTCGCCGTGCGGGGTGTCGCCTCCGACCAGGCCGGCGAGGCCTATGTCGCGCCCACCCTGGCGCTCAAGGCCGAGTTCGCCGGCGGCCTCGCGCTCCGCGGCAGCTTCACAACCTCGAGCCGCTTCCCGACCCCGCGCCTCAGCCAGGCGGTCCCCGTGGCGGGCGGCCCCGGCGGCGGCAGCGAGGGCGTGTCCATCTTCGATCCCGTGTTGAACGAGCACTACGTCGTCGCCACGTCCGAGCCGCCCGACCCGCGGCTGCGGCCCGAGAGCGCGGTCACGCAGACCGCCGGGCTCATCTTCCAGCGCGGCGCGACCCACCGGCTGCGGGTCGCCGTCGATTTCGTCGACACGCGGAAGACCGACGAGCTCTTCGGCCTCGACGCGCAGGGCGCGGTGAATGTCGAGGCCTTGTTCCCCGACCACGTGGTGCGCGACGCCACCGGGCGGATCACCTCCGTCTTCACCGGCAACGTCAACGCCGCCCGGCGCCGCTCCCAAAACTGGAACCTGTCGCTGGACTACGACTGGACCAA
>Ga0265319_1000490_pt1 | contig 27473 bp, 27 predicted proteins | sample 4824metaG_FD_192443 | JGI IMG/M metagenome (GOLD analysis project Ga0265319, IMG submission 192443) | Rhizosphere microbial communities from Carex aquatilis grown in University of Washington, Seatle, WA, United States - 4-8-24 metaG | ecosystem: Host-associated > Plants > Roots > Rhizosphere >...
CTTCCGGAGGTTCTGGGTTATCCCGAGGGGATATTCCAGGTTCTGCTCAATTTAGTGGAAAACGCCGTGGATTCCATTTCCAAGGAGGGGATCATCACCCTTTCAGCCCAATTCCAGTACCGCACCGTGCGCTTGAGCGCCCAGGACCGTAGGGGCGAAATCAAGGTAGTGGTGAGGGACACGGGGAGCGGCATTCCCGCCGATGAGTTAAAACGTATTTTCGAGCCTTTTTATTCCACCAAGGGCTTCGGGAAGGGAACGGGCTTAGGGCTGGCTATCGTCAAACGCATCATGGACGAGCATCGGGGGGAAATAAAGGTGGAAAGCCGGATGGGGGAAGGGACGGTTTTCACCCTGTTATTCCCCACGGATGGTTTGGCCAGGGAAGAATCGCGAACCGGGGAAATTTTCCCTTATAATGAACCGAAGACCAGCCAGAAGGAAACCCAGGAATGATCTCAAAAGCCAGGAAGAAAAAAATATCCGCCCCGAAAGCCCCGAAAAAAATCGCGGTCAAGGCCCATTTACTCGTGGTCGATGATGAGACGGACTTCGCCAAGATGATCCAAAAGACCCTGGTTCAAGCCGGCTATCATGTGGACGCCGCCACCAGCGCCACCCAGGCGATCGCCCTCCAGCGTAAACATTCCTACGACCTGGCGTTGGTGGATATGCGCATGCCGGAGATGACGGGATTGGAATTGCTTCAATATTTAAAGGTGAGGGACAAGAAAATATTCGTGATGATCATGACGGCCTATGGCTCTTTTTCCGTGGGGATTGAGTCCCTCCGGAAGGGGGCCTGCGATTACCTGTCCAAGCCTTTCAAATTGAACACCCTGAAGGAAAAAGTGGTGGAAGCCTTAACCCGACGGACCCAATTCCTGGAGGAACAGCGCGTTTTCGCCCAACGAGCGACAATGGATGAGCTTTAATTGAACGACTCGCCTGTTTCATTCGTGAATATCATTTGGTTTCTGATTTTCGTTTTTTGTATGTACGTATTTTTCGGCATGGGCCTGGTGAAAATACCAAAATGGGCTTGGATTTTATTGGCCGCGATCTTATTGATAATTCTCGCGAAAAGATTTCTAGTTTTTTAATCCCCGAGGAAAAAATGGCGAAACGCCCCCTTGCCTCCCAAAAACGAAAGAGCATCCCCGAGCCCACGATCACGCGGCTTCCCCAATACTTGCGCAGTTTCGCCGAGTTCATACAAAAAAACCAAGTGGTCATCTCCTCCAGGGAATTGGCGGGAGCCTCTGGAATCAATCCGGCCCAAGTCCGCAAAGACCTGGCTTACTTCGGTCAATTCGGCCAGAGGGGCGTGGGCTACGATGTGAAGACGCTGGACTCCAAGATGAGGGAGATATTGGGCCTCCATAGGGCTTGGCGCATCGCGCTGGTGGGCTGTGGTAATTTAGGAACCGCCCTTCTGCAATACGGAGGGTTTAATAAAGCCGGGTTCAAGATTGAGGCGGCTTTCGACGTGGATCCCTCCAAGGTGGGATGGGAGCTGGAAGGCGTGCGGATCTGGGCGACGCCGGCCATCCGGCAGGTGGTACGGGAGAAAAAGATAGAGATCGGAATCATCGCTGTACCCGCCAGCCAGGCGCCCCGGGTGGCGGACGATTTGGTCGACGCCGGCATCCGGGCCATCGTGAATTTCGCCCCCTGCGTCTTGACCGTTCCCAAGTCGGTCCTGGTCCGGGGAGTGGACCTGGCCTCGGAACTGGAACACTTGACCTATTTTCTTGAAAAATCCAATAAAACGGAAAAGTGAGCGAACTTTAGTGAAAATCGTTGTTTCAAAAAGGTAAATTGCGTGATATTTTCTCACATCCCCATTTGTGGGGACCCTTGAAAGGAAGCCGTTCCTTTTTATGAAAAAAGCCGAAAAAACCATCGAAACAAAAACCTTCCAGGGCCTCCGCAAGATGTACCACGTCCTTGCCTCGTCCCTGTTTCCCCTCGTATATCTTTATCCGCCCTTTCACTTCAGCCCGGTTGAAACCCGAAAATGGCTCCTGATCGTTTCCGGTTCTTGTTTCCTTATTTCATTCATCTTGGATTTTCTACGGTTGAGGGATCACCGCTTTAATTCTTGGTTTATGACCCTTTTTTCCGAGTTTATCCGCAGGACTGAAACCAATAAATTCAATGGTTCGACCTTTTTGTGCCTGGCCTTTTTCCTGGTCATTTTCTTCTTTACCCGCAACGTGGCCATCACGGCCATGTTCTTCCTATCCTTGGGAGACGCGGCGGCCGAATTGGGTGGAAAGAATTTCGGACGGTTAAAAATGTTTGGAAAATCCCTGGAAGGAACCACCGCTTTTTTCCTGGTGGCTTTTCTAATCGCCTATATCGTTTTTGAGAATTGGAAGATCGCCCTCATCGGCGCCTTGGTCGGGGCCTTGGTTGAACTTTTGTCCTTTGAATTGGATGACAATTTAACAGTCCCTATTGGTTCGGCCCTGGCCCTTTCCTTAGCCTTAATCCTATTTCATTTCGGCAATCCAATCTCTTCTTTCTAAAATACCTGGAAATTTCCTTTAAAAATCCAATTTTAGGTTGTTTTTAGTTTAACGTTAAAAATTAAACATCATTGGCATAAATAGGTCAGTGAAAACACTATAAAACGGGGCCTTTTAGGTTATTTGTGAACTATTGAGGTGCAGGGACGTCTAAAAGGAAGAAGGGAATCATCAATAAAAGGGCCAAGGTAACCATTTTCCTGATTGGCATAGATGATGCTTTTCTATTCTTCATCAAATGAATATTGGGATCCGGATGACTCAAGGGAGACGGACCCCATTGAGATTGCTGAGCCGCCCGCTTGCCAGCGACGCCTCGGAAACCAAATGAAAGTTGTTGGTACCCAAGAGTGTTGCCCAATGCCTATGGATGCCAGAAAGCGAGGAAGGTCATGGATGAGAACTGCCAAAGAATCAAAAGGTTGTTGGAGCTATATCGGGAAGGTAAGTTGAACGATGAGCAAAAGGCCGACGTGGAATATCATTTGTTGTACTGCCCGGAATGCATATTCCTCTTAACCTTAGTGCCCTCGATGAGCTTGGAATAAACGAGGTTCAAAACCAAATGGTTTTGACTAAGCCCGCCCCCCTCGGGGACGGGCTTTTTTATTGAAACGATAGGCATTCACCGCGAAGCCGCCAAGGGAAGCCCCTTTTAAAGTAAGCCAAGCCTTTGCCGAGGCTGGTTTAAAACTCGAACAAAATAAATTATTTTCAAATGTTAGAAGGACGCTTTAGTCCATCGCTTTTCACCGGGCCTTGGTGACTTCGTGGGAAAACATTTGTGTTTGTCACGCATTGACATTCCCGCCTAATCTAGGCAATATCCTCGGGACATTTTAAAAATCCGACAGGGTTTCCTGCGCCGTAAGGCGCGGGAAGCCCTTGTTGCGTTTACAGGAAAAGATGACACAGTCCGAAAACAACCTGGAGAGCCCAGCGCTCAAGGGGCCTTTTGCCTTTGACCGGCTGGCTTGGCCGGCGGCGGAAGAGGCGGCCCAGTCGCTTCGAAAGAAAACCCCCCAAACCCTCATTCACGGGGTGCCTGGGTCCGCCAAGGCTTTCCTTTTATCGTGGTTTTTTCAAAATCTGGATGAAAAAAATCCATGGCTGATTTTGACGCCCTCCCGAGAGGAGGCGCTCATCCTTCAGGACGACCTCTTGAGCTGGCTTCCCCAAGTCCCGGTTTTTCTTTGCCCCTCCTGGGAGGTCCTTCCCCAGGACGCCGAGATGCCGGACCCGGAGCTCATCGGGGAAAGACAAAGGACCTTTTACCAGCTTCTTCAGGGCGGGCGTTGCGTCGTCATCGCCCCCCTGATGGGAGCGCTCCAAAGGACCATGACTCCGGAGGAATGGCTGGACCAGGTTTTGATCTTGAAAAAAAACGGGGAAGCGCCAAGCGATTTAAAGCAAAGGCTGGTCGCGCTGGGCTATGAGCCGGTGGCCCAAGTGGTCAAGCAGGGCCAGTTCGCCATGAGGGGCGGTATTTTGGATCTGGCCTCGCCGGGCTCGCCCTCGGGACCGGTCCGGCTGGAATTTTTCGGCGATACGGTGGAAACAGTCAGGCCCTTGGATATCTTAAACCAGAGATCCAGCGGCAATTTGGACGAGGTTTATGTTTTTCCCGCCCACGAAATCGTCCTGAAAGACACGACCCGCTACAACCTCCGGCAGGCCCTCAAAAATAAAGTGAAGGAAACCGAGGGCGGAAGCTCTTCCCGATGGGCGGGGGACGCGCTGGAGCTTTTCAACGCCACTTTCCAATTTCCGGGCTGGGAATGGAACGCGGTGGGAGCCTTGGAAAAAAAAGCCTGCCTCCTGGATTATTTACCCAAGGATTCCAGGATTTTCCTGATGGAGCCCTTGGCCTTTGAGCGCAAGTGGGAGGACTTTCAAGGAGTCCTGGCCGGCTGCGATAAGCAGGCGAGGGAGAATGGAGCGGATCTTTTCGAGTCGGGGGAATTATTTTCCGACATGAAGTTCCTGATAAAGGCCCTCGGGCGGGGCCAGGCCGCGGGTTTGGCCCAGCTCAACCAAGACCTTTTCCAAAAACAACCGGAAGCTTCCCACCCTGTTCCCGGGCGTTCCCTGCCACCTTATTACGGAAAGTTCGCCACCTTTACTTCCGAACTGGGAAAGTGGATTGGGGAAAAATCGAACGTGATCCTTTGGTGCCACAATAAGGGGGAGCGGGAAAGGCTTTCCGAACTTTTGCGGCAGGACGAGATCCAGCCCAAGGAAAACCCCCATCTCTCCATGGTACTGGGCGAAATTGAGCAAAGTTTCGCCTTTGACGACATCCATTTATTGGTGCTCCCGGACCACGATCTGTTCCGGCGTTACCGTGGCGGCAGGCGCCGCCAAAGGGTCCGGGCCGTTGCCGGAGGCAGGCCCCTGGCGTCGCTCAGCGAGATTTCCCTTGGCGATTGGACCGTCCACGTGGATTCGGGCATCTGCCTTTACCGGGGATTGACACCACTCGCCATCGACGGGATCACCCGGGAATATATCCAGCTGGAATTCGCGGACAACGAGAAAATCTACCTTCCCACCGACCAGATCGCCCTCATCCAACGCTATATCGGGAGCGAGGGATCCCCGGTCCTGTCCAAGTTGGGGGGCGAGCAATGGAGCCGGGCCAAATCCAAGGTAAAGCGGGAAGTGGAGGCCATCGCCCGGGAATTGATGGCGCTCTATTCCACCCGGCAGGTGTTAAAGAAGAAGCCTTTCGGCCCCGATACGCCATGGCAAAATGAGTTCGAGGATTCCTTCCTCTATGATTTAACCCCGGGCCAATACAGCTCCATCCGGGACGTCAAGCGGGACATGGAATCGGAGCGCGTCATGGACAGGTTGGTTTGCGGCGACGTGGGTTACGGCAAGACCGAGGTGGCCATGAGGGCGGCGTTCAAGGCGGCCCATGATAAAAGGCAGGTGGCGGTCCTGGTCCCCACCACGATCCTGGCCCAGCAACATTACAACACTTTCCGGGAGCGCATGGCCGAGTACCCGGTGGAAATCCACATGTTGTCCCGCTTCAAGAGCAAGGCCGAAATTAAAAAAAGCCTGGACCTGACGCGGGAAGGGAAGGTGGATATCCTTATTGGGACGCACCGCCTCTTGACCAAGGACGTCAAGTTCGCCAAGCTCGGTCTTTTGATCATCGATGAGGAACACCGTTTCGGAGTCGCCCAAAAGGAAAAATTAAAATCCCTCCGGCACGACGTGGACGTGCTCACCCTGACCGCCACCCCCATCCCGCGAACCCTCCACATGTCCCTGTCCGGAATCCGGGAGATATCGGTGATCGACACGCCCCCCAAAAACCGGCGGTCGGTCCTGGCGCAGGTTTCCCCCCTGGATGACCGCCTGGTGGCGGAGGCCATCCGCCGGGAGATGAGCCGGGAGGGCCAGGTTTTCTACGTCCACAATCATGTGAGGGATATTGAACGGATCGCCGACCGGCTCCACAAGCTGGTGCCGGAGGCCAAGCTGGCGGTCGCCCATGGCCAGCTGACCGAGCACGAGCTGGAATCCGTCATGATGGATTTTGTCGACAAGGAATTCCACGTTTTGGTCTGCACCTCGATCATCGAATCGGGCTTGGATATGCCCAACGTGAACACGCTGATCGTGGAGAGGGCCGACTCGTTCGGACTGGCCCAGCTTTACCAATTGAAAGGCCGGGTCGGCCGCACGGACCGCCAGGCCTACGCCTACTTTTTTTATCCCCGCAACGTCACGCTGCGGGAGTTGGCCCAGAAGCGCCTGGAGGTCCTGCAGGAATTTTCCACCCTGGGTTCGGGCATGCATGTGGCCATGAAGGACATGGAAATCCGCGGGGCTGGAAACGTCCTCGGGGCCCAGCAGCACGGCAACATGGATTCCATCGGCTTCGATCTTTACAGCCGGATGCTCTCCCAGGAAATCGCCCATATGAAAGGCGAGGAAACGGCCGCCGACTTCACGCCCTTGCTTTCACTGGGCGTCACAGCCTATTTCCCCAAGAACTACATCCTCGACGAGACCTTGAAGATCGAGTTTTACCGGCGTCTGGCCGAGGCCGGCGAGGAAGACCAGCTGGTCCAAATTGAGGAAGAATTGAAGGACCGCTTTGGGCCCCTACCCTTGGAGGCCCAAATGCTTTTAAAAGTCGCCTCCTTCCGGCCCAAGGTCAAACGCATGGGCATCCAAAAATTGGAAGCCCAGAATGGATGGGTGAGCCTGCAGTGGCACCAAGATTTGACGCCCTCCGCGGATAAAGTGGCGGGATGGTTTAAGCAATGGCCGCCTTCCCGGATCCGGTTCGCCCCGCAGGACCCCCACTCCGTTTCGTTCCGGGTGATGAAGGGCGACGAGGGGCCTGAGCGCCAGATGGAAGCTGTTCAAAAATTATTGAAAGATTTGAACCCCGGTTAAAGAATTGGATTCCGTCAATTTGCTTCGGAGTTAAGGCTGGAGTTTTCGCCAGCCTGGTTCGACCACGGATGGATGCTTGTTTTGTATTATGGATTTTGCCCTCAAGAAGGAAGCGAGGGGATATCCGTTTTTCAAATCAAAATTAATCAATTCGAGCGGAGTCGGGGACTGCCCATCCACTTTGGCGTAAAAGAGCATCCTCTCCGTTAAACAAGAAACAAGAAAGGGATCCCGCTGCGCCTGGCCCATGAGGGCGCCAAATTTTTCGATCAAGGGCCTTTGGGATTGGCCCGTCCTTACGTCCAACACCGATAACGTGATGGGGTGCAGAAGCGACTCGGTTTCCAACCATGGTTTCATTGCCGGGAGTGTTTGCGAGTCCAGGGAAAGGGTCATGAGGTCCAGGTCCCCAAAGTTCCAGGAAGTATCAACGCCAAGCCTCTGCCACTGGCTTTGAGGCCACCGGTTGCTTAAAAAAGGCCGGTAGCTGGAATTGAGGATGATCGCAGCCCAACGCGGCCGCAGGGAAGAAAAACGGTTGTTCAATGCTGAGTTGTAGGGAAAGGTCGCGATCCTGAAGTTTTGATTGTCCAAAGAGGCGGAGAGCTCCAGGAATATGAGCCCGGGCCCTTCCGCCTTGTATTTTTTTTCAAGTATATCAGTCGCCAAAAAGCATTCTTCCGCTTGCCAGGCGGGGCGGGTCTGTGCTTGGATTTTTTCCAGGTGATAAGCATAAAATATTTTTTGGAGGTGGTGGGCGTCCAGCCCGAGGGAAAGGGCCATCAGGGAAAAAATGATGGAATATCTGGAAAAAAGACTTTTTGAAAAGGCCGAAAGAATGGAATTGAAGCCACAAGCTGTGACCAGGAAGACCAAGGGCAGGATTTGGGAGGTCTTAAATACATCGAAGCCTATGGAGAGATAACCAGGGATCATGCAGAAAAGGATGCCCCATAAAATCCAACGAACCCATGGGGTTATTTTCCCCGCGACCAGCTCCCAAAGGCCCACTAAAAAAAGAGAGCTCAACAAGGGATTGAGCATTCCTCCCCAAACAGGTCGGTAGGGACTATCGCTGTTCCAGCCCCAAAGGATTGCCGCGAAATTGGAAGCGATGTCGGTTAAAAAAACAGGCCAACTCATCCGACCGTGTAACGCGAAAGTGTCTTGTATGTGATCGCCATATTTTTCGAGAAAAACAAAGTAAGTAAAGGGAAGAACGAAAGGGAGTGTCCCGAGGACGAAAAAAATCGCGAGATGAATTTTACCGGCGGATCTGGGGATCAAAAACCAGGAGAAAAAGGCGATGAGAAGGGCCTCGATGGGCCAGGAAATGGTCACCCAAAATCCAAGACCCGTGCACAATCCTAAAATAAAAAATCTCCATTTTAAGGGCAGCGTTGCGGTGGTGGAGGACGCCCACCCAAGGCTGGCTAGGCAGACGGATTCCCAGAAAAGATGCGCGGAACATGAAATGCTGAATTTTCCCAGGTAAAGGGGATAGAAACTGAATGAAAGGAGGATTAAATAAAGAAAGGCGATGGATTCAACGAAAAAACGCCTGACAATCCTGTAAAGAATGACTAAAGCCAGGAAGGAAAAAAATTCTGGAAGAAGCCACATGGAAAAAAGGGAAGGGGTGAAAAGCTTAAAAAACAAAGCTAGACAAAGCCGGTAAAAGGGAGGGGCTTGGGCGGGGGTGTAAAAAAAATTCCAATTCCTTATCGGTTCCAAAGTGAAGAAGGCGTTGAGCCCTTCGTCCGGGACGGGCCAATTATCAAATGGCAAGGCTTGTTGTAAACGAAGGATTCCGGCCGCGACAATTACCGCGATCCAAGCCCAGGGAGGGACCTTGAGGCCGAGGTCCAATTGTAAGCGGTCAATCGCGAAGGCTGTTTTGTCCTGGCGGCGGGCTTCCGCCGATAAAATCCACGGCAAGACAAAAAGAATCAAAGCCAGCCAGAGTTTGGATTGGGTCGCAATAAAGCTCTTGGGGGAATAAGCCAAAAGAAAATTGGCGGCCATGAAAATGAGGAAAAGGTGAACCGAATTGAGGTGAAAGTAAAAGTCCCGTTTTAGAGCTTTTAAGATCATGATTTCGACGCTCCGTTTAAGCGAGCCTGGGAAACCGGCAGAGTGAAATATTATTTAGTATATTGTTCGGGAGCCCCGAAAAGGATGAAATCAAGAGAGATCCTGGCGGTGAAGGGCGACGAGGGACTTGAACTTCGGATGAAGCTGTTTAAAAACTTTTGAGGGATTTAAGCCCATCTTAGTTGGGTTTAAGGGGATCGCGGCGTTAGCCGGTTGGGGGGTCTTGCGGGGGATAAGGTCGCGTGTTACGATACCGCCTTCTTTTGGCGAATTTTCATTAAAATTTAAAGGGAGCCTCTATGTTTTCTCGTTCGAAAAACACGTTGCTTTATTCAGCGGTGGCGGTCTGTTTTTTCATGGCCGGGTTGGCCTGCGATAAATTCGGGAATAAGTCGGGAATCTCCAATGACCAAGTGGTGGCCGTGGTGGGTGATCACCAGATCACTTTCGGGGATTGGATGAAGCAAATGGACCTGCTCCGGGTATTCGCTTCCTCGATTGATCCGGATAATTCCAAGCAGGTGGAAGCGGTCCTGGACAGCCTCATCGACCAACAATTAGTTTTAGATGCTGCCCAAAAAGCCAAGTTCGCCGATCCGGCCTTTGACGAGAACTTGAAGAAAAAGCTCATCGAGGCCGATTTGAAGGTGAAGGAAATCAAGGACAAGCTTGAAAAGGATATCCAAACCGTTCAACGGATGGAAAAGGGGTACCAGGATGCCTATAAAAAAATGCTCTTGGCCCGAGCCTTTGCGGCAAGCCAAGTGGACAAGGTCGAGGTGACCCGCAAGGATTTGAAGGATTCCTATGATCAGTACGCGGCCCAAGCCAAGCAATCTGGTCAAAGCCTCCCTCCCTTTGAAAAGGTGGAGAGCCGTTTGAAACCCAGCGTCCAGGCGGAAAAATTCTTGAAAAACCTCCAAGAGGGAACCAAGGTCGACCGCAAGATGGACGTGATCAATAATTACTTGAAGACGCTTTCGGTTACCCAGCAAATGTTGGGCGACAAGAATGACATTCCTTCCGCGGTTGATGTTAAGGACCCGGCCAAGAAGTAATGGCCGCGGTTGAAGTGGTGATGAGTTGCTCCAATTGAGAATCCATTCATGGGCGGCGGCAGGGGTCCTTCTACTCGGAAGCTTTCTTTCGATCCTTGCCGGCTGCACCTCCCAGCCGATGGTGGACCTGCCGCCAGCCGGGGTACCCCCGGAAAAAACGGTGGTGACGGTCAACGGCGAGCCCCTTTCCCTGGAAGAATTCGATAATGAATTCCGCCTCATGTCCATCCATTACAGCGCCGTGACTGAGGGCGATATGAGGACCATCAAACGGAGGCTTTTTGAGCAGGTCATCAACCGCAGGCTCTTGGTTCAGGAAGCGCGTAAGATTGGGTTGAAGATGACCCAAGAGGAGGTGGATGAGACCTTCCGCGACGCCTTAAAGGATGTGCCGGAAGATTTTTTAACCATCCTCAAAGTGCAGGGCGTCGGCGAGCAGGCTTGGAAGCGGAAATTGCTTCAGGAACGGTTGGCCCGCAAATTGGTGGATTTGGAAGTCAACAACCGGGTAAAGGTCACGCCGGAGGAGGTTGAGGATTATTACTGGTCCCACCTGAACGATTACTGGAAAAGCGAGGGGGTTCGGGTCCGGCACTTGGTGGTGAAGAAGAAAACCGATTTACAAAAAGCCCTGGATGGCTTGAAAAAGGGCGAAGATTTCTCAAGAATAGCCTCTACTTTTTCCTTGGGGCCCGAGAAATCCTCCGGGGGGGATTGGGGCTTCATGGCCCTGGACCGGATTTCCTCGGATTACCGGAAGGCCTTTTCGTCCCTTAAACCGGGGGAGGTTTCCAAGCCCGTGAGGGATGAATTTGGATATCATTTATTTCAACTGGTGGAGTGGCGAGCCCGACGGATGCAGTCCTTCGCCGAAGTGAGAAGCGAGATCAGTGACAGTCTTTTGAAAGAAGAGCAGGATCTGCGTTTCGATCAATGGATGTCGGATTTAAAAAAAAAGGCAACGATTCGAGTGAATCAAGAAATGGCCCCGGTCGTCGGGGTTACCCTGGAGGGGTTACGTGAGGAATAACAATTGGAGGACGGGCTTATCCCTGGTGGCGATGGGAATCATGGCCTGGCTGCCGTCGAACGGGGCCCGGGCGAAAACCGTCGAGGAAATAGCCGTGGTGGTGGATCAGGACGCCTTGACCCTGGGGGAATTGGAAGAATCCGTCCAGGCTTCTTTTCTAGAGCAGGGTATGAAGCCGGCTAAACCCGGAACTCCCGCCTACGAGAACGCCCGAAAAGGCATTGTGGAGGGATTCATCCAGGAAGTGCTTTTAGCCGAGGAGGCGGATCGGGAAAAAATTGAGATCTCGGACGCTGAAATCGACCGGGAAGTGAATAATCAAATCGACAACATGAAAAAGAATTTTTCGACGGAACAGGAATTTAACGACGGGTTGAAAAAAGAGGGAGTGACCCTCGATGACGTGAAACAGGACGCCCATGACAAGATCTTGAGGAGGATGAAGGCGAACCGGGTCCTGAGGACAAAACAACAGGAAGCCCCCGGCGCCACGGTCGTGACCGATGAGGCAGCCCGCGAGTTTTTTATCAGCCATCCCGAGGACTATGAGCAGGTTAAATTCAACATTATCCTCTTTCGGATCCCCCCCAAGGCCAAACCCGGATACGCCAAGGAAGTGGAAAAACAGGCCCAAGGACTCCTGAAGGAGCTGAAGGCGGGAGCCGATTTCGCCGCTTACGCCAAGAAATATTCGGAGGACCAGGGGTCGGCTGAAAAAGGCGGGGCCGTGGGAATGGTTTACCGGGCCGAATTGGAACCCAAATTGGCCAAGGGTATCTTCGCGATCCCTGAGAAGGGCATGGGGATCGTCCAGGCCGAGGAAGGGCTCTATCTCGTGAAAGTCGATTTCAAGGGGAAGGCGGACTATCCCTCGGTGGCGCCGGGGATTAAGGACCACTTACAAAGGGAGAAAAAGGACTCGGGCATAAAGGATTGGCTGGATGGACTGAGGAAAAACGCCGTCATCCTGGTGGATGGAAAAACTCCCCCGAGCTCACCGCCGGTTGAGCCGGCGGGAAAGGGAGTTAACGCGGGGGCCGGAACATCCCCTGCTTTGGATAAGACGCAACCGGTGACCGCTGCGGCGGGAACCGCCGCGCCGGCGGAAGATCTGGACACGGAGCCGGCTCCCAAAAAATCCGATCTTTACCCCAGCTTGTCACCGGCAGGAGGCTGGACCCTGGCCTTGGGCGGGGAAGGTTTTAGCTATGGGAACCAGGATTTGGCGGACATCCATGGCCCGGGAGTCGAAACGAAACAAAACTTTCCCTTTGGGTTCGGGCTGGACGCTGGACTCTACTTCGCGGTGGATCCGACGGTTCAGATTGGATTACTGTTGGAGGGACTCCAAAAAACCGGAGAGACGGTCCTCGACGCCGCGGGCAACACCTATAAGTGGGGTGCCTCGGCCCTGGCGCCCTCTTTGGCCTTGAAACTGATTATTCCCATGGATGAAAGCACGAATTTCATCCTCTCCGGATCCGGCGGCTATTACTTTTTGGTGGGCGGGAACGTGAATATCAACAACGGGCCCGTGGTCCAGAGCGCCGACTTGACCGCCTCCAACTGGGGCGGCAAGGCAGGGGGATCCCTGGAGTTTTTCCTGGATAACAACAAGAACTCGTCTTTGGAATTGGGTGTGGATTACCGCCTGCTCCGCTTCAGCCCCATTTCGACAAACGTCACCCTTTACTCGGTCGCTTTGCCGGCCATTCCCTCGCCCCTCCTCAACAGCGATATGGTCAATAAGGCTGCGATTGATTTTTCAGGAGTCAATGTGGTCTTGGGTTTCCGCTTCTACCTGGATAAGGATTAAAAAGGCGGACGGCGGCGCGAATGCAAAAACATCCCCGGGCTGGGGCCTCTTGAGGGTGGATCTTTACCTCAAGCTCATGGGCATTACTAAAACAAGGATGGCCGCCAAGCGGCTTTGCGACGGGCAAAAGATATTAGTCCGGGGAAAGTTACTGAGGCCCTCCTCCGAGATTTTCGAGTCCGACATCCTGGATCTGTTCCTGCCCCAAAAGGAACTTCGGCTGAAAATCCTTGAAGTTCCGCCTGGAAAATCCGTGGCGAAACGGGACCGTTCCCGGTACATGGCCCTGGAAATCGTCAGGGAATGGTAATAATCCCCGGGTGAATCAGGTGAAAATTTCCTGGCCGCCTGGTCCATTCGCTAGAATGGCCCCATGAACACCGGTCAGGACAAAATCCGACAACGAATTCCCCTTTTTGTTTTTTTCATCGGCTATCTTCTTTTTTCACTGGGTACTTACCGCGACTACGGCTGCACTTGGGATGAACAGGACGTCTATCAAGGCGGCGCGGAACTTTTCCAATATGTCGTTCGTGGCGTTCAGCCGGCTTACCTCGACCCGGAACACAGCTATCCCTATGCCGGGTTTTTGGCGCTTATAACCTCCCCGGCGAACTATGAGTTTTTACACCTTCTCAACCTTCTTTTCGCGGTTTCGTTGTTTTGGGTTTTGTTCGAGGTCCTGCTGGCTCAAGATGGGAAGCCCTGGCTCGCGCTGGTTGGTCCGGTCTTCCTCTTTTTAACCCCTTCCTTTTCCGGAAGCATTCCCGCCAATCCCAAGGATATTCCCTTTGCGATTTTTTATTTTTTGAGCTTGGCGGCCATTTACTGGTTTGAGCAAAAGCTCCCGGATTTCAAGGTGCGGTGGGCGATCCTCGGAATTTTATTCGCTTTTGCCATTAGTTCCCGCATTGTGGGTTTTACCTTGTTTCCGGTTTTGATTTTGTTCGACGCCTACTTGTTCTGGTGGAAGGGCGGAAAAAAGAAACGATACGAAACCAAGGACTGGTTATGGAAAAAATCCAAGGAGTGGTTGGGTGTTGGGGTGACTTCCCAAATCCTTTGCATGGTTTTGTGGCCCTACCTGGGGGAGCATTATTTCCAACACTTAATGAACGTGTTTTGGCTGAGCGCCCATTTCCCGCCAAAGTTCGCCTTCCTATTCATGGGAGGCCTTTCCGATTCCTTGTCTTATTCCTGGATTTATCTGCCGGTTTGGATCCTCGTCAGCACGCCTTTCTTTGTTTTGGCCTTTTTCCTTATCTCGCTTTGGAGGGCCCCATCGTTCCTGGCTAACCAGCTTTACGTTTTGCTCGGGATCGCTTTAGGGTTGAACCTGGTTATTTATTTCGGCCTCCATCCCGCTATTTATGATGGACTTCGTCATTACTTGTTTCTGATGCCCATCCTTTCGGCTTTGTCAGCCTTGGCTTTTATTGATTTTTTCGGAAAAGGATTAAAGTCCATTACCCGAAAAGCGGCTGGCGCATTAGTTTTGCTGGGGGCTGGGTTAACGGCGTCCCAAATGATTCAGCTTCATCCCTATGAATATGTCTATTTCAACGAGGCTGTAGGGGGCTTCCGGGGCGCCTATGGGCGTTATGAGACGGATTATTGGGTGGCCAGCATGAAGGAAGCGGTCCTTTGGTTGAAAGCCAACGAGATCAAGGACCCGAACAAAAGGTACAAAATTTTCGCCGATGGGAAGCCTTTCCAGTCCCAGGCCTATTTCGCCCCCAATATGGAGGCTGTTTCTTCCCCCAAGGACGCGGACTATTCCATCGTGATGACGAGGGCTGGAATCAAGCCGAGTCCGGAGGACCAGCCCAAAATCATCCATCGGGTTGAAAGGGAAGGCGCGCCCCTCAGTTTTGTTTTACGGCTCCGATGATGGCCCGGATTCCGCAAGAATCGGGTGGAGGGTCTATTGAATCGTCCCTATAGTTCCCCCTGATTCAAACTCCGTGAGGTGATCCTTGCCGAACCATGACTATGAAAGGGTTGAAACAGCCATTCGTTTCCTCGAGAAACACGTTCAGGACCAGCCCTCGTTGGAAGAGGTCGCCCGATCCGTCCATTTAAGCTTGTTCCATTTTCAAAAGATTTTTCGGCGTTGGGCGGGGGTCAGCCCCAAGGGATTTTTAAAATGTTTGACCATCGCCAACGCCAAGCAACGACTGGCCGAATCCCGAAGCCTTTTGGACACGGCTTATGATTCCGGCATGTCCGGCCCGGGCCGGCTGCATGATCTGTTTGTTTCGGTGGAAGCCATGACGCCAGGGGAATATAAAAAAGGAGGCGAGGGAATCAGGATTCAATATGGAATCCACCCCTCCCCTTTCGGAAAGACCCTGGTTGCCTTGACCCCCCGCGGACTTTGCGGACTCTCGTTTCTCCGGGATGACTCGGATCGGGCGCCCTTGAGGGAATTAAGGAGCCGCTGGCCCAAGGCGGATTTCGATGCGGCCCCCCCGAAAACCGCCCGAGTGGTTGACCTGATCTTTAACCCGCGGCCTTCCTCCCGAAAAAAAATACCCCTTTGGTTGAAAGGGACGCCTTTTCAATTGAAAGTTTGGGAAGCGCTGTTGCGCATACCCGAAGGATCGGTGGCGGCCTATAAAACCTTGGCGGAAATGGCGGGCCATCCCAAAGCGGTCCGGGCGATCGGAACGGCGGTGGGTCAAAACCCTGTCGCCTACCTTATCCCGTGCCATCGGGTGATCCGGGAAACGGGAGTCCTGGGGGATTACCGCTGGGGTTCCGCCCGAAAGAAAGCCATGTTGGTTTGGGAGGATAAAAAAGGATAGGGCAAAATTTACCACGAAGGTCACGAAGCGCGCCAAGATTAGAATGGGAATTTTTTGAAGATAAAAAATATTATGCTTCGTGAACTTGGTGGCTTCGGTGGTGAAAAAACCGAAGGTTGGTTTTAGCTTAAAATCTCCATAAATTCTCCCAAAGAATCGACCAGCCAGTCGGGATCGGCTGCGTTGAGAATTTCTTTTTCCCCATAGCCATGGGAGACGACCCCTACCAGCATTTTCGCCCCGCGGGCCGCCTCAATATCCACGACCGAGTCGCCGATCATCACGCCTTCCTGGGGTTGGACTTCCATTCTCCGAAGGGCGGTCAAAAGGGGCTCGGGATGGGGCTTTCGATTCACGGTGGCCTCGGGTCCGAAGGCGACCTCGAAAAAATCCCACAGGTCCAATTTTTTCAGGATTAAATCGGTAAATTCCTGGGGCTTGTTGGAGACGATTCCCATCTTGATCCCCCGATTTTTTAAGCCATCCAAGAGCTCAAAGGCGCCGGGATAAGAGCGGGTAAAGTCGACACAATGCTCGCGGTAGTGGTTTTTAAAAACCGCGTGGGCTTCCATTAAACGCCCGGGATCCTTTGAGCCCACCGCCTTTTCCAACAGATTCATGATCCCCAGCCCCACGAAGGTTCCAATGGTTTCCTCGGGCAAGGGTGAAAAGCCGAAATGAACCCTGGTAGCGTTGGCGGAGGCGGCGATATCCCGACGGGAATCAATCAGCGTCCCGTCCAGGTCGAAAAGAACGGCTTTCAATGGAATGTCCGAGCCTTTACATCTCAAACTGTTCTCCCTTTAGTTTTCTTCGGCTGACCAATGGTACGTGTTTGACAGGATTTTTCAAAGTACTTAGAATGCTTTCACTTTCCGCCTCGACAGGAAAAACGCCATGAAAAAAACCACCTTGCCTCTTCCCCTCGGGTTCCGAGCTTCCGGCGTTCACGCCGGATTGAAAGCAAATGGAAAATTGGACATGGGTTTCCTCTATTCCGCCCGGCCGGCGGTTTGGGCCGGCATGGTGACAAAAAACGCATTGAGATCCGCCCCCGCCCGTCGTACGGAAAAGCTCCTCAAAGGCCGCAAGCCCCTCAGGGCCGTTGTCGTCAACACGAAATACGCGAACGATCTCACGGGCCGCCAGGGATATAAAGACGTCGAGGATACGGCGGTTTGGGCCGCCCAGCTATTAAAACTATCGCCTTGGGAAGTGTTGGTTCACTCCACGGGAGTCATCGGCGTGCCAGTGCCTCGTCCGAAGATCAAAAAGGGCGTGCGGATGGGGGTGCTATCCTTGTCCTCCCTAGGCGGGGAGAATTTCTCCCATGCGATTTTAACGACGGATTTAACCACCAAGACCAGCGCCAGGCCCCTGGCCTCGGGGGGCAGGCCGGCTTGGCTGATGGGATTCGCCAAGGGCTCGGGGATGATCCACCCCAATCTTGCCACCATGCTGGTTTATCTTTTGACCGACGCAACTCTTTCACGGGATCTCTTGGGGAGGGCCCTTCGGGAAGCGGTTGAGACTTCCTTTAACCGGATCACGGTGGACGGCGACACCTCGCCCAGCGACTCCGTGGTCCTGCTGGCCAACGGAGCGGCAGGCGCAAAGCCCATCATCCGGCCCGGGTCGGACTACCGTGCTTTCGTCCAAGCCTTAAAAGCGGTGTGCCTGGATTTGGCTCAAGATGTTATTCGGGACGGTGAAGGCGCCACCAAGTTTGTGACGGTCACCGTTCAAGGCGCCAAGAAGGAATCCGAGGCTCTTTTAGCGGCCAAGGCCGTCGCTCATTCTCCCTTGGTCAAGACCGCGATTTTTGGGGCTGATCCCAACTGGGGCCGTATCCTGACGGCAGTCGGCTACTCGGGCGCCTCGGTGGATGAGTTTAAAGTGAAGGTTTCCATCGGAGGCTACGCCCTGTATGACGGCGCCCCCAAGAGGGGCTGGTCGAGGGAGAAGCTCAAAAAAATCCTCTCCCAAAAAAACGTGGAGATTGTCGTGGATTTGAGACTGGGAAAGGGAAAAACCACCGTTTACACCTGTGACTTGACGGATGGTTACATCGACATCAATGGCCGCTACACCACCTAAAAAAAATAATGCCGCTGGTCCGGAAACCCTGAAGAGTCTGGGGGAATTCGGATTCATTGATAAGCTTCGCGAATCCCTGAAATCCAATAATCCCTCGGTGAAACTGGGCATCGGCGACGACGCGGCTATTTTCAAGCCAACCGCCGGGCATGAACTGGTTTTTACCACCGATATGCTGGTGGAAAAAAAGCATTTTGATTTTGAGCTCATCACGCCCTGGCAGCTGGGCGCCAAGACCATGGCGGTCAACTTGAGCGATTGCGCGGCCATGGGAGCCAAGCCGACGGTAGCGGTGGTGTCCCTGGGAGTGCCGAAGGATTTTCCCGTCGCGAGCCTGGAAGCTTTTTATGACGGCATGAAGAGTTGGGGGGAGTCCTTCGGGGCCCAGATCGTGGGCGGCGACACGGTAGGCAGCGACCAATTTGTGGTGAACATCGCCCTCATCGGCGAGGTGGAGGCGGGACGGGCCTTGCGCCGGAGCGGCGCCAAGGCCGGCGACGCCTTGTTTGTCACGGGAACCCTTGGCGATTCGGCGGCGGGCCTGCATGCCTTGCGAAATCCGTCGGATAGGGGAAAAGAGACAGCTCCCCTCTTGATCCAGAGACATTTAACGCCGGTGCCGCGGTTTAACACAGGCCGGGTCCTTTCCACCAAACGATTGGCGACCTCCGCCATAGATATATCGGACGGCCTTTCCAGCGAGATCCACCACCTTTGCGAGGAATCGGGGGTCGGGGCTGAAATCCATGAGGAGGGGATCCCTTTTTCCGCTTCACTCGTCCATTATTGCGGCGAGAACCACTTGGATCCCTTGAAATTCGCCTTGAGCGGTGGTGAAGATTACGAACTTTTGTTTACCGTGCCCCTTTCTAAAATTTCGGAAGTAGTCCGGACGCTGGAAGGCCAAACGGGGGTTGCCGTGAAGGCCATCGGCCGGATGGTCCCTAAGGCGAAGGGCGTTACCCTCATCAGCCGCCAGGGCCAACGAACCAATCTGGAAGCCAAGGGTTTCGATCACTTCGGAAAAAAATAAAGGCTTTTTACCACGGAGTACACGGAGTAAGGCTTTTTTAATGAATCTTCATGTCATACTCTGTGTAACCCTGTTCACTCTATGGTTCAAAAATGTAAAAGGATTTGCTTTTGTTAAAAACCAGCTTCACCTGTGATACACCGGAGCTTACCTACCAACTGGGACTGATGATCGGTGAAAGGGCCAAGCCGGGAGAAATTTGGAACCTGGAAGGCCCCCTGGGCGGGGGGAAAACCCAATTTGTCAAGGGACTGGCCAAGGGCCTGGGTTATGAGGGGCAAGTCACCTCCCCCACCTTCGCTTTGCAGCACATTTATGAGGGAAGGCTCCCCCTTTACCACTTTGACTGGTACAGGCTGGAAAAACCCAAGGAAGTGGAAGACTTGGGCTGGTTCGATTGGATTGGGAAAGGGGGCGTGGTGGCGGTTGAGTGGGGCGACAAGTTCCCCAAGCTTTTTCCGCCGACCCTTTTGAAGTTAAGCTTTGAAATTCTTTCCGAGGAAGCGCGGCGGTTGTCGGTGGAAGCGTCCCACCCGGAGAGCATCCCGCAAGTGGAGGAACTCATCCGATGCTGGCCGCCATAGAGGTTTCCACCCGAATCTCAAGCGTCGCGCTCCTGGACTTGGTCACCGGCGAGGAGCTTGCCGAGTTCGCTTTGGCCCCCGAATGGGAAAGCTCAGTGACCTTGATTCCCACCTTGGATATGTTATTAAAACAAATGGACAGATCCGTCCAGGACCTAGCGGCAGTCGCGGTTTCCCTGGGTCCCGGCAGTTTCACGGGGATCCGGGTGGGGATCGCGACGGCGGAGGGCCTTTGCCTGCCGTCGAACCTTCTTGCTTACGGTATCTCCACTCTCGAGGGATTGGCCGAGAATTTACGAGGGGCCGAAATGCAGGGAAATGCCCTTTGTCTGATTGATGCCCAAAGGGGCCAATGCTTCGTCGGGCAATATGAGATCGGAAAAGAGGATGTCAAGGAATTGGCCCCGCCCCAAATTTTAGCCGTGGAGCAGTTTTACCAGCTTCTCCGGGGAAAAACCTGGATCGTGGGGCCGGGGGCCTTGAAATACGAGAAGGACATCCGTGAAAGCCTTGGCCTGATGGGAATGTTCGCTTTTAACTCCCTCCACCAACCCAAAGCCATGAGCGTCGCCCGTTTGGCCTATCGGGAATGGCAAAGGGGCCTGCGCCCGGGTCTTCAAGATTTGAAGCCCCTTTATTTGCGTCCGCCCGCCGTGGATGAAAAGAAACCATAATCCCGAACTGCATAAAGTTTAAAATAAACAATGATTTTTAAAAAAGGGTTTTTTTACTTCGTGATCTTTGTGACCTTCGTGGTGCGAAAGGCCTTTGGATGAAATTCCGCCCTATGTTGGAAGTGGATCTGGATCAAGTGGTGGAGATCGAGAAAGCCTCCATGCCCTCGCCCTGGTCCAGGGAATTATTCGAGGCGGAACTCAAACGCGATCAAGCCCGCTATTTCGTGGCGGAAGAAGAGGGTAAAGTGGCGGGCTATATGGGCTATTGGGAAGCCCCGCAGGAAGCCCATATCATTAATCTGGCGATTGGTCCGGATTTCCGCCAAAGAGGGATTGGGCAAAAAATGATGGAGTATTGTCTGGTGTTTGCCGGGAAAAAGGGCGCGAGGCTCGCGACCTTGGAGGTCCGTGAAAGCAACGAGGCCGCCAGGCGGATGTATGAAAAGTGCGGGTTCCGGTTTGTCGCCATCCGGAAAAAGTATTATAGCGATAATCAGGAAGACGCTATCGTGATGCTGAAGGACATGTAGAATGTGTCCTTAAGGTTTTTTTCCAGGCGGTTGATCCCCGGATTGGGGCGGGCCCCCCTGGAACATCGAATCCCCAACAAAAAGCCCTTTCTCCCTTATCCATTTATTTTCTGAATAAATTCCTCTTCCGAATCAAAATGTTAAAATACCGGCTTCATTTCTCCGCCAAGGAATTAAATGCTCCGACCTTTTCAAACTTTTTTTTCGTCCTTTTTTGGCCTGACCGGGGCGGGCTATGAATATTTCCTGAAGAAACCCCTTTTCCACCTGGGCCGCCATGGAAGGGAAGTGGGCGGGATGTTCCTGGGGCTTCCCCGCCGCCAGGCAGTGGCGGTCTATGGCGGACTCTTGTGGGTAATACCGATCGCCATGGCGTCCCAATTCGAAAGCCTCTATATGGTCCGGTTGGGCCTTACCGAGACCGAACTGGGGGTCACGAAGGCCGTGATGAACTTGGTGGCGTTGGCCGGTTTTTTCGTGGGCGGTTATGTGGCGGATTTTTGGGGCCGCAAAAGGGCCATTGTCCTTTTTGACGCCTTTAGCTGGGGCGGTTACTGCCTTTCGATGGCCTTCGCCTCGGGCAAGGGTTGGTGCGTCTCGGCCCTCTTTTTTACCGCGATGGTCTCCGCTTCGGTGCCGGCCTATTTGGGACTCCTTTCGGAGGCCATCTCCAACCGAAAAAGGACCGTGGTTTTTACCGTGCTGCAGATTGTCAACCAGGCGCCTTTCGCGCTTTTCCTTCCGCTCTTGGGTGGCCTTTGGGTGGCCCATAGCGGTTTTATTCCGGCAAACCAGCAGATGTACCGGCTCTTCGGCGCCTTGGTGGCGGTGGGTGTCTTTTGCCGGTGGAAATTTCTGCCCAAATCCCAGGTTTACGAGAAGCCTCCCTCGTCCTGGCTTCACGCCCTCCGGGACGGGTTTGGACAGTACCGTTCGTCGCTCGAGAAGTTTTTCAAAAAACCCGCCGCCGGGCCCCTGCTTTTATCCAAGTTTTTGGATGAATGGAGCATTTATTTATGGAGCGGCACCTACGCTTCCCTTTATTACGTCGAGCGCATGGGGATCAAGGATTCCAACTTGTCCGTCATTCAGCAGGGATCCACCTACGTTGGAATCCTCGTCCTATTTATTTTGATCCCCAACCTCACCCCGCGTTTTATGGCGCGAATCCTGGGGCTGGATCAATTGCTGGCCTTGGCCTCCCTCCTGGTGCTCCTGTTCGTGGGGCCTGGCGGGCCCAACCCCTTGATCGTCTGCCTCTTTTCGGCCGGCATGGGGGCTTTGGGGAATTCCCTTTATAACTCCATCAATGTCTCGACCCTAATGAACCTCCTGGAAGAAAAGGAAAGATCCAAGGTCGTGGCGGCCTCCTACGCGCTGATTAAGATCGGGCTGGTGACGACCTCCTTGGGGGCGTTTCTTTACGGCAAGGTTTCGCCCGAGTCGCTTCTCTGGTTTCTGGCAGCGATCCGGATCGTGGGTTTTTTCCTCTTAAGGCGCGTCTCGGTGATCTTGGGGACGAAAGAAGGAAGAAAATAATGGCACAGGGATATCTCTACGCCTTCGGCGCTTTCGCGCTTATCGGCAGTTATATGGTGCCGGCCCGTTTCGCTAAAGCGAAAGGCATGGATTTTCTTCCTTTTATGGCCTTGGGCCTTTTGACATTGGAATTGGGGATGGTTCCACAATTAAAAATTCTTTTGAACCATCCTCTTTGGCTGGGCTGCACCTTATTCTCCGGACTTCTTTGGATCACGGGTCAGGGCTTGGCGAACGCGGCTCTAGAAGAGATCAGTCTGGCGAAGGCTTCGGTATGCTTCAATGTCAATTCCTTCTTTAATATTGCCATGGGGCTCATGGTTTTTCATGAGGCCTCAGGGCTCCGGGCCTATCTGGCGCTGTTGGCGGGAGGAATATTCTTGTTCCTCGGGGCTTGGATTGTCGCGAAAGTGTCGGCGGTTTCCTCCAGGGAAAGAAATTTAGGCAAAGGGGCGGCCCTGAGCCTCCTGGCTGGATTTTTTTGGGGAGTTTATTTCGTCCCGATCCAAGCCCTTCAAACCGGGCCAAACGGTGTTTCCCTCGGGTCGGCCGCGGTCAGCGGCATGATTTTAGGCGGAGCCATTCCGGCCTTAGTATGGGGACTTTGGAAAACCCGGAAAAACTGGACTGGAAATAACTTGGGATTGGGATTCCTAACGGCTCTTTTGTGGTTCGGCGGCACCTTGTTTTTTTTAAGGGCCAATCAATCCTTGGGACTTTCAAGGGCCGTTCCAATCGTTAATTCCAATGTACTCGTCTACGCTGGCTGGTCCCTTTTTTTCAAGGAGTTACCCTGGGCCCAGTGGCCCAGGATTTTGGGGGGAGCGGGAGTGGTTGTGCTGGGCGTGGCGCTGATGGCCCTTTCAAAATAAAGCCTTCATTGATTACCGCTTGAAACTTTTTGCTTAAATCCACATAATCTCCTTCTTATGAAACCTCAAAATAACATCGCGCTGAAGGAATGGGCTGTCGTCTGTAAGGGCTTGGAGGAAGGTAAGCAAACCATTCTCCTTAAAAAAGGCGGCATTCAAGAAGAAGGCGGGGAGTTCAAACCCGACCATTCGGAATTTTTTCTTTATCCCACCTTTGAGCATGAGTCGATCAAGGATATCAAACCGGATTGGGGCCCCCGGCTGGCCGCGATCGAAAAGGAAAACAAGGACCCCAAGCGGGTTCATTTCCGGTTATACGCCATCGCCGAAAGGATCGAAAAAGTCACGGATTGGGAGGCTTGCAAAAAACTGGTGCCTTTCACAGTGATGAGCGAGTCCGCCATTGAGAAGCGGTTTAACTACGGGGATTGGCAAGGCCTCTATGTTTTTATTGTCCGGGTCTTTTCCTTGCCGGTGCCGCTGGAGCTGCCCATCAAGCCTTCCTACGAGGGTTGTAAATCCTGGGTGCCGTTGGAAACCTCCATGTTTACCGCGGGATCCTTCGCGGTTCTGCCGGAGGAAGCCTGGCCCTATACCCGCGATAAAATTTCGAAGGTCATCCACTCCGCTTAAACCTGAAGGCCTATTCCAATACGAGACCGGGAAGGCCCTCGGAAGCTCCTTCTTAAAATACCCTTGTATGATTCGATTTGTTCGTGGCTAAGGTCCTCGCGCGGGGAGCTGGTTCTTTTTTTTGATTTTCTCGTTTCCGCCGGTTTTTCGATTTATAGTATTCTGATGAAACTTCAACCGGCGGTAGCGGGATCTTTTTATCCCGGCGATCGAAAAAAACTCCAGGCCGTCCTGGATACTTTTGAGGCGGACAATAGGGTCGCGCTGCCGAAGGGCGAGGCGGTGGGGTTGCTTTTGCCCCACGCCGGTTATGCCTATTCGGGCGCCGTGGCGGCCTTGGGTTACAGGTCCCTGACGGCTTCGGTCGGGACCGTTCTCCTGCTGGGCCCCAGCCACTTTATGCCATTCAAGGGAGTCTCGATTTTTGCCGGGGATTCGGTGGTAACCCCCCTGGGGGAAATTCAGGTGGACCGGGAAGCCTGCGAATTGCTCATGGAGTCCGACGACCATATCGCCGAAATCCCCCCCGCCTTCGCCAGGGAACATTCGGTGGAGGTGCACTTTCCGTTGGTGTACCGGTTCCTGCCCGGGGCCAAGGTGGTGCCCATGGTCATGGGCCAGGGAATGGAACAGTCGGTCAAGCCCCTTCGGCTGGCGCTTCAGGCCCTCTGGAAGAAAAAGAAATTCCTCCTGGTCGCCTCTTCCGATCTTTCCCATTATCCCGGATATGACACGGCGAAAAAAGCCGATGGGGAATTTTTAGCCGCCCTTTTGAGCGGCGACGGCAGTGAAGTGGAGGCCGTGGACGAGAAAATCATGGCCAGGGGCTACCCGGATTATTACTGCACCCATTGCGGCAAGGAACCGTTGGCGGCTCTGTTGAACTTTACCGGGGACATCGGGGCGGATAAGACAAAACTTCTGGCCTATCGAAACTCAGGGGATGTCACGGGAGACCATTCCAGGGTAGTGGGATACGCAGCGGTGGCGTTCTGCAAGTAACGGCTTGAGCCAAAGAATCACGCGGGGTAAGTCCGTTTTTTTCAGATTGTCGTCTTTTGAAATTATGGTCAAGGCCGCGCTCGGTTAACACCGCGCATTCTGTGGTGAAAAGAGGTTGGATTGAATCCTTTGGAAATGGTCTCGGAAGAGGACCAAAAGCTGCTTTTGCAATTGGCCCGAAATTCGATTCAAATCACCATTCAAAAGGGAAGGAAGCCCCCGGCCGTGGAATCCCTTTCCGCTCTTTTACGGGAAAAAAGAGGCGTTTTTGTCACCCTTTGGATGGAGGATCTCCGGGGCTGCATTGGTTTTCCCTATCCCATTAAACCCTTGGTGGAAGCCGTTCAAGAGGCCGCTGTCAGCGCCGCCTTGCAGGATCCCCGCTTTCCCCCCGTCCGCTTGGAAGAACTTTCCCGCATTGAAATCGAGATATCCGTTTTGACCCAACCTAAACCAATCCAGCCGGATCAAATTAGGGTTGGAGTTCACGGACTAATCGTCAGCCAGGGAAACCGCTCGGGCCTATTGCTTCCGCAGGTCGCGATCGATTACGGATGGGACGCGGAGACATTTCTGTCCCAAACCTGCGTCAAAGCGGGTCTTCCAAGCGAAGCGTGGAAAGGAAAGTCCAACCTTTTCGGCTTCGAGGCCCAAATTTTTAGCGAATCCGACCTCAAGAAAAAAACAAGATCCTGAATTTACCCCCGGCGCCCGCATTGCAAGCATTGAAGATCGGGCTTATAATGGCCTTGTTCCAATGTCTCGCGCCTCGTTGAATCGAACGGTCGGCTGATCCCTGCCCTTGTAAAATCGGTGGATTCTTCTCATGATGCTTAGAAATAGACGATAGTCACCAAATGCTTATGGAGCCTCACCCATGATCGAAATGAAAGTACGCGGTATCGCCGTTGACCCCAACCTAAAAACGCCCGCGGTTATTTTGACCGATGAGGACGAAAAGCGTTATTTGCCTATTTGGATCGGCGTGGCGGAGGCGACAGCCATCTTTATCCAGCTCAATGAGCAGGTGATCGCCCGCCCCATGACCCATGACCTGTTGAAGAACGTCATCGACACCCTTGGGGCCAAAGTCACGAAAGTGCTGGTGAACGACATCAACCAAAATACTTTTTTCGCGAGGATATTCCTGGAAGTCGCCGATTCCCCCGAAAAGTTCGAGATTGACGCAAGGCCCTCGGACGCCATCGCCCTGGCCCTCAGGACCAACTCGCCGATTTTTGTGGCGGAAAAAGTCGTGATCAACGCGACGATTCAGGACAAGGAGAAATACAAGGAGGAAATGAGCGAATTCAAAAAATTCCTTGAAAACCTGACTCCGACTGATTTTAAGGATCTACCAGGTTCGGCCCACGAGCAGTAGGATTCGCGGAACGGTCCTTCAAAGGAGCGATGGTGGCGGCCCCGAATGTTTCCCCCAGCCGGCTGGCGTTAACGGAAAAGCATTACGTGCTTTTATTTCACACGACCCATGAAACCATGCACGCCGAATCCGTGCTCAAGGAGCACCGGACCAGGTTTAAGCTGATCCCCCGGCCGAGGGACATTCAGGATGACTGCGGTTTGGGTTTGGTGATCGTGAAAGAAGACCGACCCCGGGTCGAGGGCCTCCTGACTCCCGAGGACATCTATATCAAGGCGGCTTTTCATATCGAAAAGGATGGACAATGGACAAGGGAAAATTATCCGCCGGCGCCGATCTCCTACGACTCTCAACCTTAGGCCTCAATTTTGTCCTCTGCACCTTCGCCGGGTTTGGATTGGGCCTGCTGCTTCATAAATATCTTCATTGGGGAGAATGGGTGATCATGGTCGGTTTCCTGTTCGGGGTCGCGGCCAGTTACGTGATCCTTTTCGAGGATTTAAAGTCCCTCGGGGGCCCGAAAAAGCCGCCCCCCGGATGACACCTCCCGGTTTTTACAAAGGCCAAAAAAAAAATCCCGCTTCCGCTGAAAAAACCGATTGGATCCCTTGGGTTCCGCTCGGGACCCTGGTCAGCGGATTATCCGGTTCCTGGCTGGCCTTCCATTTCGGCCAAAAGGATTTATCTTTTGGATTGGGTTGGGGCAGTCTGTTCAATGTGCTGAACTTTTACAGCTTAAAAATCCTGACCGAAAAAGTTTTAACCCGCGGGGAAGTGGAAGGCCGTAAGTTTTTTTGGTTTTTGAACATGATTCGTTGGATGGTGATGGCTTTTGCCTGTTGGTGGTTTCTTTCAGTTTCACCCCTTTGCCTCGCCGGGGCGGGAGCCGGTTATTTTTGGTTCTTGCTGATTTTGGGTTGGGCCGGTTGGCGTTCGGATCCTTTGGGGAAGAAAATAAACGGTAAGTAAAATTTGGAGGAAGGGTTGACCTCCCCAGGGGAAAACATTAAACTACCCCCCGTTTTCAAAGTTTTTCGTTAAAGCGCTTCTTTTCGACTACCTTTCCTCATCTTTCAACGCCCCATTATTTTCTTTTCAAGGAAGGTTTTTCAATGGTGACGATGGAGACGGCTGAAAGCCCGATTTTTATTCCCTTTGGTTTCTTCGGGTTTGAAAACGCCATCAATACCTTAACCGTGTCCTGGTTCGTCACGCTTTTATTGATGACTCTTCTCTTTTTGTCGACCCGCCGGATGAAGGCCGTCCCGAAGGGCATCCAAAATTTCTTTGAACTGATCGTGGAGTTTGTCCAGGATATGGCCGAGCCCCTCGTCGGGCGCCATGCGCCGTTCTTTTTTCCCCTCTTT
>Ga0265319_1000493_pt1 | contig 27401 bp, 19 predicted proteins | sample 4824metaG_FD_192443 | JGI IMG/M metagenome (GOLD analysis project Ga0265319, IMG submission 192443) | Rhizosphere microbial communities from Carex aquatilis grown in University of Washington, Seatle, WA, United States - 4-8-24 metaG | ecosystem: Host-associated > Plants > Roots > Rhizosphere >...
TGGCAATCGGGCAGCGAGGCGCCGGGGCGGTGATGGTCGGTGACGATGACCTCCAGGCCGCGGGCCTTCGCCTCGGCGATCTCCTCCACGGCGGTGATTCCGCAGTCGACGGTGAGCACGAGCCCGCAGCCCTCGTCGGCGAGCCGTTCGAGCGTGGCGCGGTTGACGCCGTAGCCCTCGTCGAAGCGGCTCGGCAGGTGCCAGTCGACCTCGGCGCCGAGCTCCCGGAGCAGCAGGACGGCGAGCGTGGTGGCCGCGATCCCGTCGACGTCGTAGTCGCCGTGGACGCAGATGCGCCGGCCCTCGGCGACGGCCGCCCGGATCCGCTCGCAGGCGACCCGCATGTCGCCGAGCAGGAACGGGTCGTGCGGCGCCGTCTCCCCGTCGAGGAAGGCCCGCGCGTCGGCGGGGTCGGCGAGCCCGCGCCGGACGAGGACGCTTGCGGTGAGCTCGCTGATGCCCAGCGCCTCCGCAAGCTCGGCCTGCACCCGGTGCGGACACGGACTGATCATCCAAGTGCCCTCGTGCATCGTGCATCCACGCTACGGGTGCCGTCGGATAGCGCCGGATCGTGCGCCGAGATCCGGGAGACTGAGGCCGTGCGCGACGAATTCATGCTCGACCCGGAGGTCGTCTTTCTCAATCACGGCTCGTTCGGCGCCTGCCCGCGCCCGGTGTTCGAGCGCTACCGGGCGTGGCAGCTCGAGCTCGAGCGCGAGCCGGTGGACTTCATCCTGCGCCGGCTCGACGGCCTCCTGGAGGAGGCCCGGACCGCGCTCGCCGCCTACGTCGGCGCGGCGCCGGATGACCTCACGTTCGTCGAGAATGCGACCAGCGGCGTGAACATGGCCGCCCGGTCAATCGACCTGCAGCCGGGCGACGAGGTGCTCGCGACCGGGCTCGAGTACGGCGCGTGCGACCTCGCTTGGGAGGCGATTTGCGCCCGAGCGGGCGCGCGCTACGTCCGCGCGGAGCTGCCGCTGCCCGTCGGCGACGTCGTCGAACAGCTCTTCGCCCGCCAGACCAGCCGGACACGCGTCGTCTACGCCTCCCACATCACCTCGGAGACGGGCCTGCTCCTGCCGGTCGAGGAGATCGTGCGACACGCGCGCGACGCCGGCCTCACGACGGTCGTCGACGGGGCGCACGCTCCCGGCCACGTGCCGCTCGATCTCGAGGCGCTCGGGGCGGACTTCTACTCGGGCAACTGTCACAAGTGGCTGTGCGCGCCGAAAGGCGCCGGGTTCCTCCACGTGCGCCCGGAGCACCAGGAGCGCGTCGACGGACCGATCGTGAGCTGGGGCCACGCCGATCCCGCGACGTTCGTCACACGAACGCAGGAGCAGGGCACCCGCGACCCGTCCGCCTACCTGACGGTGCCGGCCGCGATCGCCTTCCAGGCCGAGCGGGCCTGGGACGAGGTGCGGGCACGATGTGTCGAGGCGTGCCGCCAGGCACGGCGCGACCTGTGCGCGGTGCTCGGCACCGAGCCGATCGCGCCGGAGGAGATGGTGCTGCAGATGGCGAGCGTCCGCCTGCCGGACGGCGTCGGCGAGGCGTTGGGGCGCACACTCTGGGAGGAACATCGCATCGAGATCCCGGTCATGCGGCCGCAGAAGGACCTGCTGCGCATCTCGATCGCGGCGTACACGACGCGCGTGGACGTCGAGCGCCTGCTCGATGTCCTGCCGCGGGCGCTCGCGGCGGCTTAGCCCTCCGGCGCCGGCTTGTCCCGTCGTTTGGACAGCGGCGCTCTCCCCCCGGGAGACAGCGCCGCTGTCGACGTTCTGCTCGTTACTTCCCGCAGCCCTGCACCACGGTGAGCCCGGTCACCGGGCGGATCTCGGCGCCGTTCGGCAAGCCGCCCTTCGTCGTGCGGACGGGGTTCCAGAAGCCGACTCCCGTGAGTTGCACCGTCGCCCCGAGCTGCTGCCAGGCGACCGTCGGCTGGACGCAGGCCGACGTCAGGGAGGTCCGGGCGGCAAGGATCTGTGCGCGGCCCCGCGTCGTCTTCGAGAGACAGGTCGAGGCCGGGATGTACGCGTCCATGTAGGTCGACGACGGAACGTCGAAGAGGACGAGCACGATCTCTCCGTTCGACGCGACGCGGAAGCGGTCGATCACCGCTGTGAGCTTCCAGTTCTGCTTCTGGAACGCCGTGCTTCGGGTGGTCGGGGTCTTGGCCGGCGACGTCAGCTTCGCGATGTCTGCGACCGTGGTGGCGGCGCCGGGCCATTTCACCGCGGTTCGTCCGGGATCGCTCAGCGTCATCAGCTTCCAGAGCGTCCCACCGCACGCGGGGCCGGGAGCACTGCTGCGGGCGGGAGCATTGCTTTGAGCATGAGCGGGCGCGGCGACTGCTAGGACGCATGCGAGCAGAAGCGCGCTCGCGGCCAGGAGTCGTGGAACGGTGAGCATGACTCGACACCTCCGATTCGGGGAAGCGCCTCCGCAGCGCGACGCACCCCTACGTGGTGCCCGTGGCACCACCGTTCGAAACGGGTCAGCCGCCTTCGCGCGGCAGCTCGACGCCGAGCACGCTGAGCAGCACGAGCATCACGATCCCGCCGACCCAGAGCCCGAGCACGAGCCGCGGCCGCTTGCTCTCCCGCAGCGACTGGGCCGCGACCTTGCCCCAGAGGATCAGCAGGCCGAGCAACGCGGCCGTGGCGACGACGATCACGGGCGCGAGGTAGATCGCCCGCTCGAGCGGCCAGCCCATGATCAGGGACGTCAGCACGACGAGCCCGAAGACCACCGCCAGGGCCACACCGATCCGGAGGGTGCGCATGCGCCAAGGGTACGCTTCCTCGGTGGACTCGGAGGCGAACTACAGCTCCGGCGAGGATTACGTGGTCATGTTCCTCGGCTACCGGTTCAGCTTCAACTCGTCCGACTTCGAGCAGCGGGTCACGGCAGCCGCCGTCAAGCTCGGCCTGTTGGCAGGGAATGAGCTGGACGACGACGAGACGGCCGACCTGGTCGAGCTCGTCGAGCGGGACGCCATCGAAGAGCCCCACAGCGCGCTCGGCCGCTACCTCGTTCGCCACTGGGACGAGATCTCCCTCGTCGAAGGCGAGGCGCTCGTCTACTGGCTGAAGAAGCTCGTCTTCCGCGGCGCCTGGCTCGACCACCGCGTGAAGGAGGGCAAGCTCGAGGTCGGCTGGGACGACGACGCGGCCGAGTTCGCCTACCACGACCCGCACGGGGGGCGCGCGCTGCTCGAGCTGCTGCCCACGCCGAGCTGGCGCGACGTCCAGTACCGGCGGTGATCGTCCCGCGCTGGTACGTCGTCGCCGGCCCCGCCTACATCGCAGTGCTGCTCGCGGTCGACACACAGGTGAGCCTCGGCGTGCAGCTCGGGCTCGGCGCCGTGACGTGGCTCGTCCTCCTGGCCGCAATCTGGCCGCTCGCCGCGATCGTGCGAGCGCAGGTGATCGGCGTCGTGCTCTTCGCAACGGTCGCAGAGGTGACCGGCTCGCTCATCTGGGGCGTCTACCGCTACCGGCTGCACAACCTGCCGCTCTTCATCCCGCCGGCGCACGGGCTCGTCTACCTCAGCGGCGTCGCGCTCGCCGCGGTGATCCCCGCGCGGCCGCTCGTCGCGGTCGCGGCGGCGGGATCGATCGGTTGGGGGCTCGCGGGGATCACGGTGCTGCCGCGCCTCGACGTCGCCGGCGCGATGTGCGTGCCGCTGCTCATCGCGTTCCTCTGGCGCTCGCGCTTCCGCGCCACGTACGCGGGCGTGTTCGTCGTCGTCGCGGCGCTCGAGCTGTACGGAACGTCGATCGGCGTCTGGCGCTGGGCGACGGAGCTTCCCGGCCTCGGGATCGCGCAGGGGAACCCGCCGAGCGGCGTCGCGAGCGGCTACGTGTGGTTCGACGTGATGGCGCTGCTCGTCGCACCGTGGCTCGTCGCCGGAACGCGGACGGTACGCGCGCGGCGCGCGCCTGCCGCGGCGTGAAGGAACGACAGGTCGCGATCGTCGCCGCCGACGCCGCGGGCGCGCTGGCTATAGTCCGCTGCGTTGCACGCGCGATGAGGCTCGCGCCTAACCGCGGAGGACGTTTTCCGCTGATGGCCTCTACCCCAGGTTCGCCCACCATGGAGGTAGAGCAATGAGCGACATCGCGGTAGCAGCAATCCTTGCAGTGACGATCCTGGTCGCCTCGACGATCAGCGTCGAGATCGGGCTCTCGGTCGCATTGATCGAGCTGCTCGCCGGCGTGATCGTCGGCAACGCCTTCCACCTCGGCATCCCGAGCTGGCTCGCCTTCGTCGGCTCCTTCGCCGGCATGGTGCTCACCTTCCAGGCCGGCGCGGAGGTCGACGTACCGCAGTTCAGGCGCGAATGGAGGGCGTCGCTCTCGATCGGCCTCGTCAGCTTCTTCGCCCCCTTCGTGGTCGTCGGGCTCCTCGCGTACTTCGCTCTCGGCTGGGATCGCCGCGCGGCGGAGATCGGCGGCCTCGCGCTCTCGACGACGAGCCTCGCCGTCGTCTACGCGGTGCTCGTCGAAACCGGACTCAACCGGGAGCTCGTCGGCAAGCGCCTGATGTCCGCGACGTTCGTCACGGATATCGCAACCGTCGCCGGGCTCACCGCGCTCTTCGTCAAGCCGACGCTCTGGATCCTCCCGTTCGTCCTCGTCTCTGTGGCGCTGATCATCGGGCTGCCGAAAGTGGCGCCCTGGTTCTTCGGCCGCTACGGCAACCGCGTGATCGAACCGGAGATCAAGCTCGTGTTCGCGTCACTCTTCCTCCTGATGTGGCTCGGCGGCCGCGCCAACTCACAACCGGTGCTGCCGGCGTTCATCCTCGGGCTCGTGATGAGCAGCCATTACGTCAAGCACCGAAAGGAGCAGGAACGGATGCGCATCGTCTCGTTCGCCTTCCTGACACCGTTCTTCTTTCTCAAGGGCGGCATGAACGTCTCGGCCGGCGCGCTCTGGGCCAACCTCGGCATCCTCGCCGTCCTGTTCGCCGCCAAGATGGTGCCGAAGCTTGCGGGCGTCTACCCACTCGCACGCCGCTACACCGCGCCGCACGCTACGTTCACGACACTGCTGATGTCGACCGGGCTCACCTTTGGCACGATCACATCCCTCTACGGCCTCAATGCGGGGATCATCGACCGGACGCAGTTCTCGCTCCTCATCGCCGTCGTCGTGCTCTCCGCGGTCGTCCCGACAGCCATCGCGCAGCGCCTCTTCCATCCGCAGGTCGGCCACGAGCCCAGCGGCGAGCGGCCTGTTGCGCCTGCGCCCGCGGCCGAGGGAGCGACCGGCTAATGCCGTTCGAGCGGATCCTCGTCGCAATCGACGGCAGCGAATGCTCCGACCGCGCGTTTGCGAAGGCGCTCGAGCTCGCAGTGCTCGTCGGGGCAAGCGTGACCGCACTCGCGGTCGAAGGCCCGTTGCCTGCGTATGCCGCGACGATCGGGGAGGTTGACGAGGTCAAGCGCGAGAAGGACATCTACTTCAACGCTCTCGGCAAACGAGCGAAGCACCAGGCAGAGCAGTCCGGCCTCGACATCACCGTCGAGGTGCGACCGGGACACGCGGCAGAGCTCATCTCACAGGTCGCCGCCGAGGGCTCCTACGATCTCGTCGTCCTGGGGCAACGCGGCCATTTCCTGCGCAACCACCTCCTCGGGTCGACGGCCGACCGGGTCGCCGCGAACGCGGCGTGTCCGGTGCTGATCGTTCGCTGACGCGCCTCGCTCTAGATCATCCCGAAGCCCGGCTCGGGATCGATCCGGTCCAGATACCGCTCAGAAAAGTCCGGTCTCGGCAGGCGCCGCGCCGATGTGCGCCCGGCCGAGCTTCGTGATCGTGCGGCCGCGCGGCGTGCGCTGGATGAAGCCGAGCTGGAGCATGAACGGCTCGTAGACGTCCTCGATCGTGTCGGGCTCCTCGCCGAGCGAGGCCGAGAGCGTCGTGAGGCCCACCGGGCCGCCGTCGAACTTCTCGACGATCGTGCGCAGCAGCGCACGGTCGATGCGCTCGAGCCCCGCCTCGTCGACCTCGAGCAGCTCGAGCGCCTCGCGCGCGATCGCCGTCGAGATCGAGCCCTCGTGGCGCACCTGGGCGACGTCGCGCACACGGCGCAGGATGCGGTTGGCGATGCGCGGCGTGCCACGCGAGCGGCCGGCGATCTCCTCGGCCGCGTCGTCGGCGATCTCGACGCCGAGGATGCGTGCGGAGCGCTTCACGATCTGCGCGAGCTGGCCGGGGTCGTAGTAGTCGAGCCTGAACGTCATGCCGAAGCGGTCGCGCAGCGGCGAGGTGAGGAGGCCGGTACGGGTCGTCGCGCCGACGAGCGTGAACGGCGCGAGAGTGAGCGTCAGCGTGTTCGCCGACACGCCTTGCCCCATGACGACGTCGAGCCGGAAGTCCTCGAGCGCCGGATAGAGGATCTCCTCGGCGGCACTGCTCATCCGGTGGATCTCGTCGATGAAGATCACGTCGCGCGCCTCCACCGAGCTGAGGATCGCCGCGATGTCCCTCCGTTCGAGCGACGGGCCCGCGACCGAACGGATGCCGACGCCGAGCTCCTCGCGGATGATGTTCGCGAGGCTCGTCTTGCCGAGGCCCGGCGGCCCGACGAGCAGCACGTGGTCGAGCGCCTCGCCGCGCGCCGACGCCGCAGCAAGCGCGATCCGGAGCTGCTCCTTGACGCGCTCCTGGCCGACGAAGTCGTCGAGGCGGCGCGGCCGGAGCGTCTGCTCGACCGCCTCCTCGTCCTCCTTGATCTCCGGCGCGAGAAATGGGGCGCTGCTCATGCGGCCCTCTTCAACGCGAGGCGCACGCGATCCTCCGGCGGCAGCAACGGATCGGTGTCCGCGAGGGCGCGCTCGGCGTCGATGAGCGAGTAGCCGAGCTCGACGAGCGCGTCGCGGGCGACGACGTGCAGGTCGCCGGACGGGGTCGCCGAGAGCTCGGTGACGCCGGCGCCGATCTTCTCCTTCAGCTCGAGCACTATGCGCTCGGCGGTCTTCTTGCCGATGCCCGGGATCACCATGAAGCGTGCGATGTCCTCGCGGACGATCGCGCGGCGCAGCTCCTCCGCGGGCGAGCCGGAGACGATCGCAAGCGCGACCTTCGGGCCGACGCCGTTGACCGTGAGCAGTTGGATGAAGAGCTCGCGCTCGGCACGGTCGGCGAAGCCGTAGAGCTGCATCGTGTCCTCGCGGACGTGCAGGTACGTCTCGACGACGAGCTCGTCGGCGCCCTCAGCTTTGCGAAGCGCGCTCGGCGTCGCCGCGACGAGATAGCCGACGCCGCCGACGTCGAGCACGAGGCCCTCCGGCGTCGAGCCGACGGGCTTGCCGCGAAGGCGCGCGATCATGCGTGTCCCTTCATCCGGTCATCTTCAGGAGCGGCGGCGCAAGCGCGTGGCAGATCGCGACGGCGAGCGCGTCGGCCGCGTGATTGGGCGTCGGGAGCGTGTCGAGTGAGAGGATGGCCTTCACCATGCGCTGCACCTGCGCCTTGTCGGCGCGGCCGTAGCCGCACACCGCCTGCTTCACCCGCGAGGGCGCGTACTCGGTGCATTCAACGCCGGCCAGCGCGGCTGCGACGAGCACGGCGCCGCGCGCTTGCCCGACGGAGAGCGCGATGCGGGCGTCGGCGCCGACGAAGGACTCCTCGAGTGCCACCGCAGCCGGGGCGTGCTCCGTGATGAGCGCCGCCACGCCGTCGAAGATGATCTTCAGCCGAAGCTCGGGACGTTCGCCGGCAGGTGTCGACCACGACCCGTGGTCGATGGCCTTGAGGCGCCCGCCGCTTTCGTGGACTATCCCGTACCCGCACGCAGCCGTCCCTGGGTCGATGCCGATGACGACCTTCACGGGGACACGTTAGGCGTGTGGTCGGACGACCCTCACGCTTCGCTTCGCTCGCTTCACGGGGGAAACCAGTTTCCCCCGCGGGCCCCCTTCTGATCTGCTGCCGGTGAGCGGGATCACTGCTGCGCGGAACAAGTTCCGCTCCGCGACGGTCACGCCATCAGGTCGCGGGATCCTGACGGAACACGGCCCGGGGTCTGAGCCTGAGGCTGCGCGCCTGCGGACGTGTCCTGGGGTCTGACCCGCCGCTGCGCGCTTGTGGACACGCCCGAACATGGCGATTCTCTGAACGAACGCGCGCCACGCGGAGGACCAACCCCCGAGCAGGTTCAGCGACGGCGCTCCCGCGCGTGGTAGTAGACCGTCACCGTGAGGTCGTCCTCGCCGCCGGTCGGCTCGCTCGCAAATGTGATGTCCTGCACTTGAACGTCACCGAGAGTTTCAAGCGACTCAGCAACTCTGCGTAGCAGTGCAGCAACATCGCCCTGACCAGCACCTGGAGGATTCGACTGCGAGAAGTGCGAGATCGACCAATCGTCGGCCACGACCGAAGGGTAGTGAAGACGCGCCGGTGGCTTGGGCCAGCGTCCTCTCGCTCGCCGGCGTTGGCGAGCCGTCCGAGACTCCAAACGGTTCCGCGGACGTACCGCAGCGCTAACCGGCGACGGCCTCCAGCACGAGCTCCGGGATGTCGAAGTTCGCGTAGACGTCCTGGACGTCGTCGTTGTCCTCGAGCTCGTCCATCAGCCGCAGCACCTTCTTCGCGTCCGCCTCGTCGCCGACCTCGACGGTGGTCTTCGGGATCATCGTCAGCTCGGCCGAGTCGACGGTGAAACCCGCCGCCTCGATCGCCACGCGCACCGCTGAGAGGAACTGCGCGTCGCTCGTCACGGTGAACGTCGTGCCGTCCAGCTCGATGTCCTCCGCGCCGCCTTCGGCCGCGGCGAGCATCAGCTCGTCCTCGTCGACGCCGTCCGCGTCGACGAGCACCAGGCCGCGCCGCTCGAAGAGCCAGGCGACGGCCCCCGAGCCGCCGAGGTTCCCGCCGTTCTTCGCGAACGTGTGTCGCACGTCGGATGCCGTCCGGTTGCGATTGTCCGTGAGCGCCTCGACGATCACGGCGACACCGCTCGGCCCGAAGCCCTCGTAGAGCACCGTCTCGAAGGCGGACGCGTCGGCGTCGGCGCCGGAGCCTTTGGCGATCGCGCGGTCGATGTTGTCCTTCGGCATCGAGTACGACTTCGCCTTCTCGATCGCATTCTGCAGCGCGAGATTGCCGGACGGGTCGCCCCCACCCTCTTTCGCCGCCACGATGATCGCGCGCGTGAGCTTCGAGAAGAGCTTGCCCCGCTTCGCGTCGGCGGCGCCCTTCTTGTGCTTGATCGACGACCATTTGCTATGCCCGGACACTCATCGCCTCCCGCACTTGATTGAGAAAGAGCTCGTGGATCCGTGTGTCGTCCGTCAGCTCCGGATGGAACGCAGCGACGAGGATCCTGCCCTCGCGCGCGAGCACGGGGTGCCCTTCGACCTCGGCCAGCACCTCGACGCCCTCCCCCGCCTCCTCGATCCACGGCGCGCGGATGAAGACGGCGCGCAGCGGCTCGCCGTTGCGGCCAAACAGCGTGGGCACAGTCAGGTCGGTCTCGAAGCTCGCTTGCTGCCGTCCGAATGCGTTGCGACGCGTGCTGATGTCGGCGAGGGCGAGGTGGTCGCGGTCGAGCAGGATCATCCCCGCACACGTCCCGAAGATCGGCTGCTCGAACGCTCGCAGAGCCTCGTCGAGACCATAGAGCTGCATCAGCCGCGTCATCGCCGTCGACTCGCCACCCGGCACGATCAGGCCGTCGAGGCCGTCGAGCTGCTCCGGCAGCCGCACCTCGACCGCCTCGGCGCCGAGGCGGCGCAAGACGGCCACGTGCTCGCGGAAGTTCCCCTGCACGGCCAGGACGCCGATGCGAAGCCGGTCCATCCTCGAATTGTAGAGGCGGTTACGGGGCCGGCAGAGGCTCGTCGGCCCGATGCCGGCGGCGCGAGTGGAGACCGAGCGCGACGAGGAGGAAGCCGACGAAGGCAAAGACGAGCGAGGGCACCCAACCGCGGAACGTACTGACGATGTTCGGCGTCAGCGAGATCGTCCCGTGCGCCCACTCGGAGCTGAAGTGCGTCGCTGCGAAGAAGAACCCGAAGGTTCCGAATACGGCCCAGCTCGAACGGTGCATCCGGTCGCCGATCAGGACGTAGACGAGCGACGCGACCGAGATCAGCGACCAGTCGGTGTCGCCGGAATGGAGCCAGTAGAGGAGGCTGCCGCCGATCAGCACGCCGGCCGCGAAGTGGAGCCAGAAGCCGGACGGCTTGTCGCTCGCGGCGCCGGCGGCGAAGTAGGCAAGCCCGACGATCAGGGTCACGGCGGCCGACCAGTTACCTCCGCCGGAGACGAGATCGGTGACGAAGATCCAGCCCACGAACACCGAGATCGCCGCGATGAACGGGAAGCGGAAGCGGCGCAGGTCGTCGAGCGCCGCTGCAAGCACGAGCAACTCGAGGGACAGGCGAGCGACCGAGAAGCCGGCGAACGGCGAGCTCGACGAAACGCTTCCGTGCAGCCAGCCGAACCACGCCCAGAGCGCGCCGACGAACGCCGCCCAGGCGATGACCGAGGCGAACGCGAAGATGCCGGCCGCGATCCAGCGGCCCTGCCGCCTGAACGCGTGCGCGATTCCGTAGAGCACCGCGAGCACGAGTGCCGCCCAGCCGGCGTACGCGGCGTCGCCGTACCGGCTCGAGAGATAGGCGAGCGCGCCGAGCGCAGCGGCGAGCACGGTGAGGCCACCCGCGTAGAGCAGGTACGACGAGGTCGTCCACCGGGGCTTGACGGTGTCCACCGGGCGGGAGTGTGCGTGCCACGTCGGACGGCGCGGCGACTACGGCGAGCTGCGCGCTACCAGCCGCGCGTCTCGAGCAACTGGCTCGGATCGAGCGTCGCCGTCGAGATGCCGACCATCGGCTCGCCGAGACCGGCTGAGACGCGCGCGAGAATCTCGGCGTCCTGGAAGTGCGTCGTCGCCTCGACGATCGCCTTCGCGCGCAGCTCGGGGTCACCCGACTTGAAGATGCCGGAGCCGACGAAGACGCCGTCAGCGCCGAGCTGCATGCAGAGCGCTGCGTCCGCCGGCGTTGCGATGCCGCCCGCGGTGAACGTCACGACGGGCAGCTTCCCGTTCTCTGCGACCCAACGTACGAGGTCGTACGGAGCCTGGAGGTTCTTGGCCTCGGTGTAGAGCTCCTCTTCGGCGAGCGTCGTCAGCCGGCGAATGTTGCCGAACACCGAGCGCATGTGCGTGACGGCGTTGACGACGTCGCCCGTACCGGCCTCACCTTTCGTCCGGATCATCGCCGCACCCTCGGTGATCCGGCGTAGCGCCTCCCCGAGATTCGTCGCGCCGCACACGAACGGAACCGTGAACTTCCACTTGTCGACGTGATGCGCGACGTCGGCAGGCGTCAACACCTCCGACTCGTCGATGTAGTCGATCTCGAGCGCCTGCAGGATCTGCGCCTCGGCGAAATGGCCGATGCGGCACTTCGCCATCACGGGGATCGTGACGGCCTCCTGGATCGCCTGGATCATCTCCGGGTCGGACATGCGGGCGACGCCGCCCTCGACGCGGATGTCGGCCGGCACGCGCTCGAGCGCCATCACGGCCACGGCGCCTGCCGCCTCGGCGATCTTCGCCTGGTCGGCGTTCACGACGTCCATGATCACGCCGCCCTTCAGCATCTCGGCGAGCCCGCTCTTGACGCGCATTGTCCCGAATTCGGCCATGTGCGGCAATTCTAGCTACGAGTGGAGGCAGCCCTCGGCTCTAGCTACGAGTGGAGGCAGCCCTCGGCGTCGGCGAGGTGTGCCGGCTTCGGCGTCACGGTCCAGACGAGCACGGCGTTCCCCTGCGACTCCATGATGTCGTCGATGTGCGGGCGGAGCTTCGCCGGCGCGTGCGCGCGAAACGCCTCCTTGGTCGAGTCCACACCGGTCGTTGCGTTGGCCGCGAAGGCGATGGTCAGCACGTTGCCGCCGGGCGCCGTCGCCTTGAGGCCACCGTTTTCGGCAAACCCCGCGATGAAGCCCACCTTCACCGGATTGGTCGTGACCTTGGTGAACCCCTTCTTCGCCATGCACGCGGCCGTGCCCGTGGCCGTATACGGCTTGTTACTCCGTGCGCCGCACCCTGCGGCCACAACGGCAAGCGCAGCAGCGGCGAGAATGAGGGGCCAGCGCCGGGTCATGCCGCGACTGTAGCCGCGGCGCCTGGCGTATGGAGGGGCTGAGGGAAGAGGAGCTGAGCCAACTTCCCCCAACCTCTGCTCGTGGAAGAATCGTCGCATGCAACCGTGGTCGAGCGAGCCCGCAGGCAACATCGACGAGCACGAGGTCGAGAGCGCCGCGCTGCGCGGGAACCCGCTCGGCGACCCGCACCTCCGGCCGCTCTGGATCTACACGCCGCCCGCCTACGCCGCAGAGCCCGACCGGCGCTTCCCGGCGATCTACCTGATCCAGGGGCACACCGGCCAGATCGACATGTGGCGGAACCGCTCGGCCTTCCGGCCGACGGTGCCCGAGCTCGTCGACCGTCTCTTCGCCGAGGAGGACTGCCCACCCGCGCTCGTCGTGTTCGTCGACGCTTGGACGTCCTTCGGCGGCTCGCAATTCCTCGACTCGCCGGGTGTCGGCCGATACCACACGTATCTCTGCGACGAGATCGTCCCGTTCGTCGACGCGCGCTATCGCACGCTGGCCGCTGCCGCGCACCGTGGCATCGCCGGCAAGTCGAGCGGCGGCTACGGCGCGATGGTGACGCCGATGTTGCGGCCTGACCTCTTCGGCGGGCTCGCAACGCACGCAGGCGATGCGCTGTTCGAGCTCTGCTACCTGCCTGACTTCCGCGATGCCGCGCGCGCGCTGCGCGACGGCTACAACGGCTCGTTCGACGCGTTCTGGGCCGACTTTCGCAGCCGCCCGGCCTTTACGAAGGGCACCGACTTCCCGCTCGTCAACACCTGGGCGATGGCCGCCTGCTACTCCGCGAACGAGGACGGCTCCGTCGACCTGCCCTTCGAGCCCGAGACCGGCAAGCTGCGTGACGACGTCTGGGCGCGGTGGCTCGCCTGGGACCCGGTGCGAATGGCCGCGCAGCACGCGGACGCGCTGCGCGGCCTGCGCGCGATCTACATCGACTCGGGCAACCGCGACCAGTTCTTCCTCGACCTCGGAGCGCAGGCGTTCCGTCTGGAGCTCGAGCGCCTCGGCGTCACGGACGTCTTCTTCGAGCTCTTCGACGGCACGCACAGCTCCGTCGAGTACCGCTACCCGCTCGCGCTGCGCTACCTCGCCGAACGGCTCGCGTAGTCGACCTGCAGCAGGTGCGCATTGCGCGGCTTGGGCATCTCCCCGCGCGCGATGCCGCCTTCGACCTGCGCGAGCACCTGACCTCGATGTTCTCGCGTCGTCCTCCAGACGTAGCGGTGCCGGGACGGCGCCCAGCTAACGGCCTCGATCGTCCACTCGTCGGAGCGTCTCGTGCGAACGACGGCGATCGGCAGGTCGACCAAGATGCGGACCACCAGAACGAGTGCGCTGCGCAGCAACCAGACGATGCTGCCGGCCATCTGCAGGACGACACCGTGGAATTCGAGCGGCGAGTCGCCTGCCGATCGTTCCGGCAGCACGATCCGAAACACGTAGATCTCCCAGCCGCGCCCGCTCGGATCCGTCACGCGCGCGGCCGGCTGGAAGACGCTCACCAGTACATTGTCGCGCTGTGAAGGGGCTGCAGGGCAAGCGCGTCGTCGTCACGGGCGGCACGAGCGGCATCGGCGAGGCGACGAGCCGCCGCTTCCTCGACGAGGGAGCACGCGTCGTGGCGCTCGCAGTCGGCGAGGAGGAGATCGCAACCGCGCCGGAGCGGCTCCCCGGGCTTACGGCCGCACTGCGCTGCGACGTCGCTGACGCTCAGCAGGTCGCCGATGCGTTCGCGCGGGTGGACGAGCTGCTCGGTGGAGTCGACGTGCTCGTTGCGAACGCGGGCATCTCGATCCGCAAGCCGTTCCTCGAGATCGAGGCGGCCGACTGGCAGCGCGTGCTCGACGTCAATCTCACGGGCGTCTTCCAGTGCGCGCAACAGGCGGCGCGCAGGATGCACGCCGCAGGCGGCGGCGTGATCCTGATGACCGCGTCGACGAACGGGCTGACCGGGCACGAGCACTACGCCGGCTACAACGCGTCGAAAGCGGGCGTGATCCTGCTGGCCCGCACGATGGCGCTCGAGCTCGCGCCGAAGGTGCGCGTCAACGCGGTCTGTCCCGGCTACGTGCTGACGCCGATGCAGGAGGCCGAGTACTCGCCGGAGATGCTCGCGGAGGTGAATGCATCGATCCCGCTGGGTCGCCATGCGGCTCCCGAGGAGATCGCGGCGCTCTACGCGTTCCTCGCGAGCGACGAGGGCGGCTACTTCACCGGCGCAGTCATCTCGATCGACGGCGGCGAGACGGCGTAGTGGTCAGACCACCTAGGCCGTCTTGAGGCCGACCGGACAAGCAACACCGGTGCCGCCGAGCCCGCAGTAGCCGTTCGGCACCTTCGCGAGGTACTGCTGGTGGTAGTCCTCGGCGTAGTAGAACGGGCCGGCCTCCGCGATCTCGGTCGTGATCTCGCCGTAGCCCGAACGCGTGAGCTCCTGCTGGTACGCGTCGCGCGACGCCTCGGCGGCCGCTCGCTGCGCGTCGGTCGTCCAGTAGATCGCGGAGCGGTACTGCGTGCCGACGTCGTTGCCCTGCCGCATGCCGTGCGTCGGATCGTGGCTCTCCCAGAACAGGCGCAGGATCTCCTCGTAGCTCGTCCGAGCGGGATCGAAGACGACGAGCACCGCCTCGGTGTGCCCGGTGCGGCCGCTGCAGGCCTCCTCGTAGCTGGGGTTCACTGTGAAGCCGCCTGCGTACCCGACTGCGGTCGTGTACACGCCGGGAGCGCGCCAGAAGACGCGCTCGGCGCCCCAGAAGCAGCCCATCGCGACGATCGCCGTCTCGAAGCCCTCGGGGAACGGCGGCTCGAGCGGTGTGCCCAGAACCTCATGCCGTGCGGGAACCCGCATCGGCTCGTCACGGCCCGGCAACGCGTCCTCGGGCGTGACCATCGTCGTCGGCTTGCTGAAGAAGTGCATGCCTCAATTGTACGAATGCGTCCTGTTCTACCGAGGGCGCCGCGGGCCCTACGCGTACGGCAGGACCCGTTTCGCGAGGAGCCGGTGGTTCACGGGCGCTCGAACGCCGGAGCGCACTCTACGATCCCGTTGGCGGGCCCGTAGCTCAGCTGGTTAGAGCAGTCGACTCATAATCGATTGGTCCCTGGTTCGAGTCCAGGCGGGCCCATCGTCTGAATGGACGAACCGAGGCCCCCATTCGGGCCTCGGTCGCGCTCAAGGTCCGGGCGACGGCTGCCGAGAAGGGGTGAGGGTCATCCCCCTTCTTGCCTGAGGGGACGTCGGAAGCGGCGAACCGACCATACGGCTATGAATCACCTACCTCTCACTCGGGGTGCGCTTTTCAGCGCACGTGGACGACCGGCTCGCTCCGCAATGCGGAGCGAGCACTAGTGCGCGGCCTCCGTTTCCTCGTAGCCGCGGTGGTGCTCGTCGCCGCCGCCGTGACGCTTTTGTCGGGCGCGGTGCCGTTCCTGTACGCGAGCAACGGGCCGATCGCGAGCGCCACCTTCGCGGCCGCCCCGTCCGAGGTGCTGATCGGCGAGAACTTCACCTTTACGGTCAACCTCCAGAACACCGGTGACGCGCCCGGCTACGGCCCATACGTCGATGTCGTCCTCCCGCAGACCGGCGCGGACGGAGCGGGCGCCGCAACCGACGACGGCGTCAGCTTCGTCGGCGCGACCTACGCGGGGCAGGCGGTGCAGGCGACGACACTGACATTCGACGCGTCCGGCCACGCGACGCATCCGTATGCGCGCACGAACACGGGCGCACCTGTCGTCGTGAACGGCACGGCCGGCGACCAGCTCGTCGTCTTGCGACTCCCGTTCGGCAGCTACGTCCCGTCCCAGCCGGCCGTGCCGATCGTGATCACGGCGTCGACCTCGAGTCTTGCCGATGCCGGCACGGCGCTGACGCTCAAGACGAACGGTGGCTTCATGTACGGGAACGATCCGACGGACAACCCGACGACCGACCCGTCGCTGATCGGAGCCACCTCGACGACGACCGTCTCGCCGACGCTCCTCCGCCTCTCGACGACCTACATCGGCCCGGAGGACGAAACCTCGACCGGGCCGAACTGGCCGCGCCAGTACACCGTCGCAGTCGACGTCGCCAACGGCCAGACCGTGACGAACCTCGACCTCACGGACGTGCTCCCGTCCGATGCCCAGTTCATCGCGGTCGACAGCACCTCCGGCACGACCACGGCCCCGTCGACGCCGAGCACGTCGACGCCGGGCGGAACGCTGACGCGGCGCTTCGCGAGCATCACCGGCACAGCCGCCTCGGTCGAGGCGTCGATCACCTTCAGCCTGTCGATCCCAAGACTCGATGCAGGATCGGGTGTCGTGCTCAATGCGAGCACGGGCGCCGCGTCGACCGCCGTCGAGGACGCGAGGGCAAGCGCGTCGTGGACACCGACGGACGTGCGTGACAGCGCGGGCACTGTCACGTCGAACACGACGGCGAACGACCACACGCTGAACGTCCGGTCGCTGGCGGTGCAGGACGCGGTGTCGGATCTGACCCACCCCGGCTCCCCGCGACCGGACGATTCGCTGCAACACACGCTGTCGACGCAGATCTCCGACTTCTTCGCGTTCGACGGCGTGCAGGTGACGGACACGATCTCCGACGGGCAACTCGTGGACGGCGCCTTCTCGCCCACCATCAGCTACCTCCGCAACGGCACGACGACGTCCGGATCGTTCGACCCTGCGAACGTCTCGGTCGTCCCGAACGGCGACGGGACGTCGAACGTCACCTTCAATGTCTCGGCCGAGCTGCTCGCCCGGAGCTTCGGCGGCGGCAAGGTCATCGGTGGCTGTATTCCCAATGCAGGCGTCGCGACTCCGGACTGCTCGGTCACGAACCTCGGCAAGACGCAGGTCACGATCGTGTTCAAGACGACGATCCAGCCGGTGTTCACGAATCCCGCCGGCGGCAGGAACGCAAGCGTCGACCAGGGTGACGTGCTCGGCGATGTCGTGATCGCGTCCGGCCACGTGCTGAACACGGGAACGCTGGTGCAGACCGGCAGCGTCGTCACCGACGGCAGCGGAGCGTCGCTGACGATCATCTCCGGCTCGCTGACGAAGACGGTCTACGCGGTCAACGGCACTCCCTGCCCGTGCGCGTCGCCGGTCAAGATCAAGGCCGGCGACACGATCACCTATGCGGTCAGCTACTCGGCGCCCTTCTCGGCGATCGAGAACTTCAGCATGACCGACTACCTCCCCCTCCCGATCTTCCAGTCGGGTGAGGTGACGACGTTCTCGACGACCGCGAGCGCGACGCCCCCCGCGGCGGGCACGTCGCAGTACGGGCCGGCCGACACCTTCCACAGCCTGCCCGGGGCTCCGGCACCGACGCTGACGACGAGCGCGGCCGGCAACAGCGTCAACTGGGCCTACACGGGCTACAACGACCATCCGAGCGACCCGACCTCGACGGTGCAGCTGCTCTTCACCGTGACCGCGTCGAACGACCCGTTCGCGGACGGTCTCTACCTGACGAACCAGGGGCAGTTCACGAACCAGACGACGAACGCCGCGGACGCGACCGCCAACACGATCAACCAGATCCAGATCGAGGAGCCGCTGATCGCAGGCGTGGTCAAGGGCGTCGTCGCGACCAGCGACCCGACGAACGCGGCGCTGAACCCGGTCACTCCCGGCCCCGTGACGTTCAACGCGCCCGGCACGGCAGGCAGCCGCTGGGCCGGCACCATCAACTCGACGAATCTCGGCACCACGCCGATCAACAGCAACGTCAGCGGTCTCCAGAAGGGCGACCTCGTCACCTTCGCGCTCGTGCTCCAGAACACCGGCTCGAGCCCGGACGGCGCCTTCGACGTCAAGGTCAAGGACGACCTTCCGGCCGGATTCGTCGTACCGGCGGGCGGGCTCAACCTACGGGTCGGCGACGGGACCGGGAGCGCGCTCGCCTATACCGACCTCGGCGGCGGCCTACTCGGCTCCGGCATCCAGCTCGACGACGGCGCCACCGGCGCGATCAAGACCGCGAGCCCGACGACCGGCCAGAACATCGCCGTCGTCACCTACGACCTCCAGGTGGCGGGCACGGTGGGCGCGAGCCAGACGATCACGAACACCGGCACCCTGTTCGGCTACGCCGCGACCGAGGGCGGCCCGACGTTCACGACCGGGCTGACCGACACCGCGACGGCAACGACCGGCTCGTTCGTCGCGACGAAATCCGTCGCCTCGACCTCCGAGGCGTTCACCGCGGGCAGCAACGTAGCGATCGGCGAGGTCGTGCGCTACCGGCTGCAGCTCCAGGTGCCCGAGACCGGGACGCTCACCGACACGCAGATCCACGACAACCTGCCGGCCGGGCTCCTCTTCCTGAACGACAACACCGCGAAGGCGATGTTCGTCACGAACGGCGGCGGCATGACGTCGGCCGGAACGAGCGCGATCTCCGGCGGGACGCTGAACCAGACGGGCAACGGCGCGACGGTCGCCGGATTGACTCCGACGTTCTTGCTGCCCGACGCGAACGTCTCGACGAGCACGTCGGTGAACAGCGACACCTACGGCGACGGCACCGACGTGTTCTTCAAGCTCGGCGACCTGACGAACAGCGACGGCGACTCCGACGCGGAGTTCGTCGTCGTCGAGTTCAACGCGCTCGTCGAGAACGTGGTAGGCAACGCGCAAGGGACCAACCTCGTCAACACGTTCGTCGGCCAGGTGAACGGCGCCACGGTCGGCTCGACCTCGCCGAACGCGACGGTGACCGTCCAGACCCCGCAGCTGACGCTGGCGAAGACGACGACGCTGGTCTCAGGTCTCTTCAACGCGACCGATCCCGTCCCCTACAAGCTCGTCCTCACGAACTCGGCCGCCGGTGCAACCGGCTACGAGCTGACCGTCAACGACCCGCTCCCCGCCGGTCTCACACTCAACATCGGCTCGATCAGCACGAGCACGACCGGAACGGCCGGAACGGTCGTGAACACTTCCGCAGGCAACACGGTGTCGTTCACGGTCGCCGCGCTCGCCGCGAGCTCATCGCTCACGATCACATTCACAGCGGCGTCCGCCAGCACCCTCACCCCGGGGCAGATCCTGACGAACACGGCGACGTACACGTCCACGTCCTTGCTCGGGACGAACGGCACGACGGGCAACGGCACGGGCTCCGACACGCCCGGCCTCCCCGGCACGGCGTCGGGCGAGCGCACGGGAACCGGTGCGGGCGCGAACACCCTGACCGGCACCGGTGCCGTCAACGTCACGGTCTACTCCTCGTCGCTCTCCGGAACGGCATACACGGATCTCAACAACAACGGCGTCTTCAACTCAGGCGTCGATGCCGCGCTCGTCGGCAAGACGGTGACGCTGACCGGCACCGACCATCTCGGCAACGCAGTGAACCTGTCGACGACGACGAGTGCGACCGGCGCGTACTCCTTCACGACTCTCCGCGGTGGCACGTACACGATCACAAAGGCGGCGGCCGTGAAGGCGCTGGAAGGATCGGCGACGGTCGGCACACAGGCCTCCGGCGCCGCAGCGCCTCCCGCGATCACCGGCATCACGATTCCGACGGGCGTCAGCACCGCGGGCACCGGGAACAACATCGGCGAGATCCTCCGCGCCGACCTCTCCGTCGTGAAGACGGTTGCCCGGCCGCTCTACGTGCTCGGACAGAACGTCTCGTACACACTGGCCGTCGCCAACGCCGGCCCGAGCGACGCGACGTCGACGGTCGTGACCGACGTTCTGCCGGCCAACATGACCTTCGTGTCGGCGACTTCGACCGTGGGGAGCTGCGCCAACGCGTCCGGCACCGTCACCTGCAACCTCGGAACCGTCGCGGTGAGCGCCACGCCCTCGATCACGATCGTCGTCACGCCGACCGTCGCGGCGACATACTCGAACACCGCCTCGATCACCTCCACGGTCGTCGACCCGGCGCTCCCGAACAACAGCTCGACCGTCAGCACGAAGGTCGAGAGCATGAACCCGACGAAGAGCCTCGTGTCGACCTCCGAGAGCTCGACCGCGACGAGTGACCTCGCGATCGGCGAGGTGGCCCGCTACCGGCTCGTCGTGACGCTGCCGGAGGTGCCGACGCTCGCCGACCTGCAGCTCCGCGAGCAGCTTCCGCCGGGGCTCACGTTCCTCAATGACGGCACGGCCGACATCGCCTTCGTCTCGGATCTGGGCGGAGTCGCCTCGAGCACCCTCTCCGGCGCAGGGCTAGCGCAGAGCGGCGACCAGACGACCGTCGCCGGGATCGTCCCGACCTTCGCACTGCCCGGCGCGGCCGTGTCGAACAGTCCGACCGTGGACACCGACAGCTACGTCGACGGCACAGACATCTACTTCAAGCTGGGTGACGTCACGAACAACGACGGTGACGGAAGCGCGAGCCAGGAGTTCGCCGTCGTCGAGTTCAACGCCGTCGCAAGCAATGTTGTCGGCTCGATCGGCGGATTCGGCCTCTCCGGCACCTTCCAGCCGCAGCTCGGCGCCGTGGCGCTCGGGCCGGTCTCGAACACGGTCGCCGACACGATCCGCGTGCCCGCTCTGACCGCGCCGAAGACGGTGTCGAGTGCGACCGCGGACGCCGGTAATACACGCACCTTCACGATCACGATCACGAACCCGGCCGGAGCGACCGGAACGACCGCGTTCGACACACACCTGCACGACGTGATGCCGGCCGGATGGACGCTGAGTCTCGGCTCGATCGTCGAGACGCCGAGCGGCGGCGCCGCCGGCCTCACCGACGCGTCGACCGGCAACACCGTCGACCTGACGGTCGCGACGCTGCCGCAGACCGGGAGCGTCGTCGTCACCTACGGCGCCACGCTGAGCACGACGGTCACGCCCGGTCAGGTGCTGACGAACACGGCGACGACGACCTGGACGACGCTGCCGGCAAGCGGCACGACGTCGAACGCCACCGGTTCGAACGCCGGAGCCGCCGGCGGTACCACCGGGGAGCGCGACGGCTCCGGCGGCGTCGACAACCTGACCGTCTCCTCATCGAAGTCCGTGACGATCAACAGCTCGACGCTCTCGGGGACGATCTACGTCGACGTCGACCATTCCGGCACCCGCAACGCGGGCGACACGGGCGTCTCCGGCAAGACCGTCACACTGACCGGCACCGACCATCTCGGTAACGCCGTCAGCACGCCGGCGACGACCAGTGGGACGGGCGCGTACTCGTTCACCGGCCTGCGTCCCGGGACATACACGATCACCAAGGCGGCAGCGGTGCAGCGCGCGGAGGCGTCGGCCACGGTCGGCTCCCAGAGCTCCGGCACGGCGGCGGCTCCCGCGATCACCGGCATCGTCCTCCCGCTCCTCGCGAGCACCACCGGAACCAACAACGACATCGGCGAGCAGGTCCAGGCCGACCTCGCCCTGACGAAGTCGGTGAACGCGCCGGTCGTCCCGGTCGGCGACAACGTCGTCTTCACGATGACGGCGACGAACAACGGGCCCTCGCCCGCGACGAACGTGACGCTCACCGACCCGATCCCGGGCGGCCTCACGTACGCGTCCTCGACGACTACCCAGGGAACGTGTGCGAGTGTCGCGGGCACGGTCACGTGCAATCTCGGGACACTGGCCCCGAGCGCATCGGCGACCATCACGATCACGACCGTCGGCGTCGCGGGCGCATACACGAACACTGCGGGGATCTCGGGAACCGAGCTCGACACGGTCTCCGGCAACAACACGGCGAGCGCAAGCGTCAGCGTCCAGGGCTTCAGCCCGACGAAGAGCGTCGTCGCGACCTCCGAGCCCAGCACGTCGGGCAGCAACGTCGCGATCGGCGAAGTCGTCCGGTACCGCCTCGTGGTGACGATCCCGAAGACGACGCTCGCAAACGTGCAGCTCCAGGACACGCTGCCGGCGGGGATGACGTTCGTCGACGACGGCACGGCGACCGCAGCGATCGTCTCGAACGGCGGCGTCACCTCGAGCACGCTCTCCGGGGGCAGCCTGAACGTCGCCGGTGACGAGACGACCGTCGCCGGCGTCACGCCGACCTTCGTCCTGCCGGACGCGGCCGTGTCGAAGGCACCGGTCGCCGACGACGACACGTACGCGTCGGGCGACCCCGTCTACTTCAAGCTCGGCGACCTCGCGAACAGCGAGAGCGACGGCAACAAGGAGCTCGCCGTCGTCGAGTTCAACGCCGTCGTGGCGAACGTGGCCGGCAACCAGGCCGGCACGACGCTCTCGAACTCCTTCCAGCCGCGCAAGGGAGGCAGCGCCTCGGGCCCTGTGTCGGGCTCGGTCGTCGAGACCGTCGTCACGCCGCAGCTCACATTCGCGAAGACGATGACGCCGAGTCAGACCGATGCGACCGACACCGTCACCGTGACGCTGACGCTCACGAACGGCTCGGGAGCGAGCTCGGCGACGGCCTTCGAGAGCGAGCTCGCCGACACGCTGCCGGCCGGACTGACGCGCTCCGGCTCGCCGACGATCACCCTGACGGGCGGCGCCGCAGGTGCGACCGATCTCACGAGCGGCCCGACCGTCGACGTGACCGTCGCCACCATCCCGACCGGTGGACGGGCGGTCGTCTCGTTCCCGGCCACCGTCGACGCATCGGTGCTGCCCGGCCAGATCGTGACGAACAACGCGGCGGCCTTCGCGACGTCCCTTCCCGGCGCCGGCACGGCGTCGAACGCGACCGGCTCGAGCGCCGGAACACCTGCAACGGCAACCGGAGAACGAACGGGCGCCGGCGGCACGAACAACCTGACGGCGGCGTCCGGCGCGTCGACGACCCTGCACACCTCGTCGCTCTCGGGCCATGTGTTCGTCGACGTCGACGAGACGGGCACCTTCACCGCCGGCGACACCGCGGTCGCCGGAAAGACGGTGACGCTGACGGGCACGGATCACCTCGGCAACACGATCAGCACGACGACGACGACCAGCGGCGCGGGTGCCTACAGCTTCAGCGGGCTGCGCCCCGGCACGTACACGCTGACGAAGGTCGCAGCCGTGCTGCGCGCGGACGGGACGCCGGTAGTCGGTGCGCAGGCCTCGGGCACGTCGTCGGCGCTGACGATCTCCTCCATCACGCTTCCGCTCGGCGCGAACACCGTGGGCAGCGGCAACGACTTTCCCGAGCTCGTCCGCGCCGACCTCCAGGTGACGGAGTCGGCGACACCGCCCGTCGTGCTGCTCGGCAACAACGCGGTCTACTCCATCGCGGTGACGAACAACGGTCCGTCCCCCGCCACCGGCGTGGCCCTGCACGATCCCTTGCCGAGCGGACTCACCTTCGTCGGAGCGACGACCTCGCAAGGCTCGTGCGCGCAGAGCGCAGGCACGGTCACCTGCTCGATCGGCAGCCTGGCGGTCGGTCAGACGTCGACGATCACGGTGACCGGCGCCGGACCGGTCGCGCAGTACGCAAACCCGGTGACCGTCGACGGCACGCAGATCGACTCGGTGCCGGCGAACAACGCCGCCACCGCCACTGTCTCGGTCGAGAGCCTCGAGCCGACCAAGACCGTCGCGGCGACGTCGGAGGCAGCGACGACCGGTAGCAGCGTCGCCGTCGGCGAGATCGTCCGCTATCGGTTGCGCGTGACCCTGCCCGAGTCGCCGACGATCGCCGGTCTCCAGCTCCACGACGCGCTCCCCGCGGGCATGCAGGTCATCGACGGCTCCGCCAAGGTCGCATTTGTCTCCGACGGAGGCGGCATCACCTCGAGCACGCTCTCCGGGCCTGGACTGACGCACGCGGGGGATCAGACCACCGTCGATGGCATCGCACCCACGTTTGCCGTGCCGGATCTCGCGATGTCGAAGTCGCCGACGATCGACGACGACACGTATGGGTCGGGCGACGACGTCTACTTCAGCCTCGGCAACGTCACGAACACCGACGGCGACCCGAGCTCCACGAGCCGTGAGTTCGCGATCGTCGAGTTCAACGCGGTCGTCCTCAACCTACCCGCGAGCCAGGCCGGGACGACGCTCGACAATGCGTTCGAGGCCCTGATCGGCGGCGTGCCGTGGGTAGGCCCCATCTCGAACACCGTCACCGAGACGGTCGCAGCCCCCTCTGTGTCGATCGCCAAGACCGCCTCCCGCTCGACCGCCGACGCCGGCGACGCGGTGGGCTTCGAGGTCATCCTCACGAACGCGTCCGGCGCGAACGTGGAGACGGCGCTGGACACGCACCTCGCCGACGCCATGCCGGCCGGCTTCACGCTCGGTACCGGCTCCGTCAGCGTGACCACGAGCGGCGGGGCCACGGGCGTGACCGACGCCTCGACGAGCTCAACGCTCGACGTGACGGTCGCGCAGATCCCCGCCGGCGCCACGGTGACGATCGACTACACGGCGACGCTCTCGACGACGGTTGCGCCGGCGAGCACGCTGACGACGACCGCACTCTTCACGACCACGACGCTCACCGGAGACGGGAGCGCGGCGAACGCGACGGGCTCGGTGGCCGGCTCGCCGGCGAGCCTCACGGGCGAGCGCGACGGCTCGGGCGGCACGAACAATCTGAACGGCAGCGCCACGAAATCGGTGACGATCAACAGCTCGAGCCTCGCGGGCACCGTCTATCTCGACGCCGACTCGAGCGGGACGCACAACACGGGTGACAGCGCGGTGGCGGGCAAGACGGTCACGCTCACCGGCGTCGACCATCTCGGCAACACGGTCAGCCTCTCCACCACGACGGACACCAACGGCGACTACGTCTTCGATCATCTGCGGCCCGGCGCGTACACACTGACGAAGGACATCGCCGTGCTTCGCGCCGACGGAGCGCCTGCCGTCGGCACACAGGCGAGCGGCACGGGCGCGCCGGGCACGATCTCCGCGATCGCGCTGCCGACCGGCGCCAGCACCGCGGGCAGCGGCAACGACTTCCCCGAGCTGATCCGGAGCGACCTGAAGGTGACGAAGATCGGCTCGCCGGCCACGGTCGTCGCGGGCGACGACGTCACGTTCACGATCACAGTGGTGAACCAGGGCCCGTCGCCGGCAAGCGGTGTCACGCTCGACGATCCCGTGCCGGCGGCTCTGGCGGTCACCGGCACGACGACCGACCGCGGCACGTGCGCGACGGTGACGAACACGGTCGACTGCGCGCTCGGCGCAATGGCCGTGGGCGACACCGCGACGGTGACCGTCACCGTCCACTCGGGCGCCGAAGGCACATTCACGAACACGGCCACCGCGACGGCCGATCAGGTCGACCCGAACACGAGTAACGACCACGACAGCAGCTCGACCTACGTGCAGCTCTTCGCGCCGACGAAGTCGATCGTCTCGACATCGGAGGCGTCCACCGCCGGGACCGACGTGACGATCGGCGAGATCGTCCGCTATCGCGCTCAGATCACGCTCTCGGGCAGTCCGATCATGACGAATCTGCAGCTCCGGGATCTGCTGCCGGCCGGCCTCACCTTCCTGAACGACGGCACGGCGACCGTCGCACTCGTCGGCAACAGCGGCGGCGTGACGTCCACGACGCTGTCCGGCCCGGGCGTCCTGAACTTCGGCAACGAAGTGAACGTCGGCTCGATCACGCCGACCGCCCTCCTGCCCGACAGCGCTGTCTCCACGAGCGCCACGACCAACGACGACAGCTACAGCGACGGCACGGACGTCTACTTCAAGCTCGGTGACCTCACGGATTCGGAGGTGGACGCCGACCAGGAGTTCGCGATCGTGGAGTACAACGCGATCGTCGCCAACGTCGCAGCGGCTTCAGCCGGTGCGACGCTCGACAACAGCTTCGAGGTGCACCTCGGCTCGAACCCGAACATCGGCGTCTCCTCTCCCGTCGGCGTTCACGTCGTCGTGCCCTCGCTCAGTGTCACCAAGACGACACCAGGCGCCGCCGCCGACGCGGGCGACACCGTGCCGTTCGAGATCGTCGCGACGGCGGCCTCGGGCGCGGACGCGAGCGATGCGTTCGAGAGCTCGATCACCGACGCCCTCCCGACGGGGCTCGTGCTCGTGCCCGGCAGCGTGTCGATCTCGACGAGCGGCGGCGTAACCGGCACGAGCGATGCATCCCTCGGCGGGACCGTCCGCGTGAACGTCGCGCGCATCGCGCCCGGTTCGACCGTCACGATCGACTTCACGGCCAAGCTGACCGCTGCGGCCCAGCCGGGACAAACGGTCACGAACACCGCAGTCGTCGCCGGCACCACGCTCCCCGGATCCGGTACGACCGGCAACCCGACCGGCTCCGTCGCAGGCGTCCCCGCCGGTGTGGACGGCGAGCGGGACGGCTCGGGCGGCGTCGACGATCTGACCGACAGCGCCGGCGCCGGCGTGACCGTCCACAGCTCCAGCATCGCCGGTCAGGTCTACACCGACCTCAACTCGGACGGCAGCCCCGACGCCGGCGAGCCGCCGGTCGCCGGGGTGACCGTCACCCTCACCGGCGTCGACAACCTCGGCGCGGCTGTCAGCCGAACGGCGACCACAGACGCCGGCGGCGACTACACCTTCGCGGGGCTTCGCCCGGGCACGTACGCAGTGCACAAGGGGCCGGATCCGGCCGCGACCGACGGCGCCGGCAAGGCAGGCACGCTCGGCGGCGCCGGAGGCACTGCGGTCGTCAACACGATCGTCGTCCCGCCCGGAGCCGACACGAGCGCGACGGACTACGACCTCGCCGAGCTGATCCGCGCCGACATCGCACTGACGAAGACCGGGCCGGCATCGGCCGTGATCGGGAACGAGGTCACGTTTGCGCTGACGGCCACGAACAACGGCCCCTCGCCCGCCACCAACGTCACGGTGAACGACCCGCTGCCGCTCAGCCTCGGCTATGTCTCCGTCTTGCCGTCGCAAGGCTCCTGTGTCGCGTTCGGGAGCACCATCCTCTGCTCTCTCGGCGTCCTGCAGAGTGGCGCGACCGCCTCGATCAGCGTCGTCGCGACCGCCCAGGCCGTGGGGACGGCGATCAACACCGCCACCGCCGCGGCGACCGAGATCGACCCGGTTCCGAGCAACAACACCGCGTCGGCATCGGTCGACGTCCAGCCGAAGCCCATCGTCGCCGACCTCGCGGTCGTGGAGACGGCGTCGGCGAACACGGTGAACATCGGCGAGCCGGTCACCTTCACGTTCAACGTCACGAACAACGGGCCCGATCCGGTCGGCGGTGTTCAGCTGCTCGACGCACTGCCCGGCACCGGCGTCGCCCGCCAGGCGCTGTCCACCCGTGGCTCGTGCACGTTCTCCCAAGCGCTCCAGTTCTCGTGCGGCCTCGGGGGTCTCGCGTCGGGTGACTCGGCC
>Ga0265319_1000497_pt1 | contig 27188 bp, 25 predicted proteins | sample 4824metaG_FD_192443 | JGI IMG/M metagenome (GOLD analysis project Ga0265319, IMG submission 192443) | Rhizosphere microbial communities from Carex aquatilis grown in University of Washington, Seatle, WA, United States - 4-8-24 metaG | ecosystem: Host-associated > Plants > Roots > Rhizosphere >...
CGATGCTGCTCGACGCCTACGACACCGTCGGCCTCGACGGGATGGCGCAGGTGGACCTCGACATCCACCACAACAGCCATCAGCCTATCCTGGCTCTGAGCGCGATGGCCTACGAGGTTCTCTCCGTGGTCGCCGAGCGCCTCGAGCGCGAAGGCCGGCTGACCGGCTTCGAGCCTTCGCCGCTGCTCGGTCGCGAGCGCCCCGATCCCTCCGTTGAGCGTCCGCCGATGGTTGCCGCCCGATGACCGGTCCGAGCGGGTGGCCGCAGCGTTTGCTGATGGTCGGCGCGCGATGACCACCCCGAGCGGATCGGCGCGGCGTCCGCCGATGGTCGCCGCCCGATGACCGGTCCGAGCGGGTGGGCCTGCTACCTGGATCTCGACGGCACGCTGCTCGGCCGCGGAGCGTCGCTGTTCCACGACGGCGAGGGCGCGATCTCGCTGCTCGGCGTGCGGGCCATCGAGGCGCTATTGCGCGCCGGTGTGGAAGTGGTGCTGATGTCAGGACGCCGCCGCGCCCAGGTCGCCGAGGATGCCCGGCTGTTCGGCCAGAAGAGCTTCATCTACGAGGCCGGCTGCGTGCTCTCGCTCGACGGCGAGGAGCACTGGCTGACCGGCGGCCTCGTGCCCGGCGAGCTGAGCACCTATGAGCAGATCGCGCAGTCGGGGGCGCCCGCGCTGCTGCTCGACACCTATCAGGGGAGGCTCGAGTACCACGACCCGTGGTCCGCGGGGCGCGACATCTCGCATCTCTTCCGGGGGCTCGTCGACGCGACCGAGGCGGACGAGCTACTGCGCTCAAACGGCCACGAGAGCCTGCGCCTGCTCGACAACGGTGCCGTGACGCACCGTTCCGCTGCGCTCTCCGGTCTCCCGCGGGTCCGGGGCTACCACCTGATTCCCGCAGCCGCCTCGAAGTCCGCGGCAGTCGCCTTTCACATGCGCGTGCGGGGACTGGAACGCGCCTGCACGTTTGCGGTCGGGGACTCGCGCGAGGATCTCGCGGTGGCCGAGCACGTGGGCTGCTTCTGGGCCGTCGCGAACGCGACCGAGAGCGACCCGGAGCTTCGATCGGCGATCGGCGAGCACTCGAACGTGCGCGTCACCGAGGCCGGGCACGGGGACGGCGTCTACGAGGCGGTGATCACGACGCTCACTGAGCGCCGTTGATCCGCACGCCGCGCAGTCGGTGCAGCAGTCCGCGACGGCCGCTGCGCATCGGCACCGTCGTCCGCACCAGCGCAACCCACTCCTCGAGCGGCAGCTCGCCCGAGATCAGTTTCGAGAGTCCCACGGTGACCGGCGCCGGGAAGCCGCCACGCTGCACCGCCTGCGCGAGCAGTCTGACCGACTCGAGCGCCTCAACGGCCTGGCCGACCTGGTGCTCGATCTCCTCGGCTCCGATCCCCTGGGCGAGCAGCTCGCCCGCCCGCCGGTTGCGGCTCTGCGGCGCCAATGCGGTCGCGACGAGGTCGCCCGCACCGGCCAGCCCGATCATTGATTCCGGCTGCGCACCGTGGGCCGCGGCGTAGCGCCAGACCTCCGCGAAGATGTGGCCCGCCGCCGCGCCGGCGGCGTTGAGACCCTGTGACTCGGTCGCGCCGGCCGCGAGCGCGGCCGCGTTCTTGGCGACTGCCGCAAGCTCGACGCCCGTTGGGTCGCTCGATATCTCACACACGACACCCGAGCGCGTGAAGATCGCCGCAAGGTTCTCGGCGAGGTGATCGTCGAGCGACGCCGCGACGAGCGCCGCACCGTGGTGCACCATCTCCTGGGCGTGCGCGGGTCCGCCGATGCATGCCGTTCGGTGGGCGCCGAAGCGGGCGCGCAGGAATGTCGTCGGCGCCGCACCGTCGGGCGGCACGAGTCCTTTGCAGAGCGACACGACCGCGTTTGGACGCCCCAGGCCGCTTGTCGCTATGTCGCGAACGGCGTCGGCGAGTGCGGTCGATGGAATCGCCAGGAAGACGTAGTCGGCGCGTGAGACGCCGGCCGCCACCGACTCGACGCGAAGCGCCCCGGGCAGCTCGACGCCCGGCAGGTACTTGGTGTTCTCGTGCGTCTCGGCGAGCACACTCGCCTGCTCGTCGGTTCGTGTCTGAAGCGTGGCGCGGACACCGGCGCGCGCGAGCAGGACGGCGATCGCGGTTCCGAACGAGCCGGCGCCGATGACGATCGCGCGCCGCCCTGAAAGCGACGCCTGTGCGCGGCTCAGCACCGCGGGCCGGCTCGGTTCGGGCGCGTTTTCAGCCATCGCTTACGACGAGCGTAGCGGTAGCGATGCCCTTTCGCCCGCTACACAGGCGAAATGGCAGCGTCAGCTTTCTCGGAGCAGGCGCCCGAGCCGCGCGGCCGCCTCGACCAACGCTTCTCGGCTCGTCGCCTCGGTGATCGTCTGGATGTCGAGGATCCGCTGGTCAAATGGGTCGAGGGTGCAGCTGCCCACGATCGCATGGGCCGGCACGCCGAGCTGGCGGGCTCGCGTCGCCGCCTCGGCGACCGCCTTGCCGTCGAGGGTGGTGGCGTCCAGGCGACCCTCGCCGACGACGACCGCGTGGGCGCTGCGCAGCCGTTTGTCGAAGCCGATCGTTTCGAGGACGAACGGGGCCCCGGGCCGAAGCGCCGCGTCGAAAGCGGCCCACAGGCCTCCGGCGAGGCCGCCAGCTGCTCCGCTCAGTGGCAGTCCGCGCGGGTCACGCGGAAGCTCGGAGGCGAACCGTGCCAGCCTGCGCTCTAGTCGCTCGACAGCCTCGGGGTCAGCGCCCTTCTGCGGGCCAAAGCGGGCGGCAGCCAGCTCGTATGGCGTGCGAACGTCGCATAGGACGGTGAGCTTCGCTTCACGCAGGCCGCCGCCCTGCGTGATTGCGCCGATCGCGCCGGCGCCGCCGTCCGTGCTCGCGCTCCCGCCCGCCGCGACCAGCACGTGCTGGGCGCCGGCTGCGAGGGCTGCAAGGATCAGCTCGCCGGTCCCCAAGCTCGACGCCGCCTCGGCGTCTCGCTCATCCTCGGGCACCAGTTCGAGGCCGCTCGCGCTCGCAACCTCGACGACGGCCAGCGCGTCCGCGAGCAGCCCGAAGCTTCCCTCCAGCGTCCGCCCGAGCGGACCGCTGACGCGCGCGGTCCGTGTGGAGCCGCCAAGCCGGCGAACGAGCACGCCGGCAGTCCCCTCGCCGCCGTCGGCCAGCGGGGCGAGATCGCACTGCCAGCCAGCGGTGGCGAGGCCTTCCGCGAGCGCCTGGGCGACCTCGTCGGCCGAGAACGAGCCCTTGAAGCTGTCAGGTGCTACGAGGATCGGCCGGCCGTGCTGTGCCACGGCCGGCCATCCTCGCATGTGCCGCGTTCAGGTCGCCGGCTCCGTCGAGAGAGAGGGTTCGATTCGGAGCCGGCCCTGCGACCTGGGGTGTCTGCTCTACGCGCAGGCACCCTCGTAGACGTACTTGCTCTCCTTGGCGATGTTGGCCTGCGTGATCTCGACGAGCGGGGTCTGGATCGTCTTCGCGACGGTCTTGCCCGTGAGCGAGTTCACCGCCTGCTGCACGCCGTCAACGCCTTCCAGGTAGGGCTCCTGAGCGATCAGGGCCTGGACGACGTTCGTCTTGAGGTCGTGAATCTGCTGGGGGTCGGCGTCGTAGCCGACGATCTTGACCTTGCCCTTCTTGCCGGCGTTGTTGATGCCGGTGTCGGCGCCCTCGGCGACGAGAACGTTGGTCGCAAAGATGCCGTTGAGCGACGGATTCGCGACCAGCAGCGAGTCGATCGTCGACGCGGCGGTCGTCGGGCTGTCCCCGACGTACTGCGTCTTCAGCACCTTGACGTTCTTGTACTTCTTCATCTCCGAGATGAACCCGGCGACCCGCGCGTCGGTCGTCGACACACCTGCCTGCTCGTTCATCACCACGACCGTGCCCTTATCGTGAATCAGCGCGGCGAGCGCGTCGGCCGCCTTCTGGCCGCCGAGCGTGTTGTTCGAGGTGACGGATGACACTGCGATCGACGTGCCGCCGTTCACGGCCGTGTCGACCTGAACGACGTGAATGCCAGACGCCTTCATCGCCTTCATTGGGGCGATCAGGGCCTGCACGTCGGTCGGCGCGATCAGCACCGCGGCCGGATGCGACGCGGCGACCGAGTCGACGATCGGGATCTGAAGCGGGGCCGAGAACATCGCCGGTCCCTGTACGTTGATGCTGTAGCCGAGCTTCTTCGCTTCGGCCTTGGCCCCACACCCCATGGTGACGTAGAAGTCGTCGGCCTTGGTGCCCTGGATCAGTGCCAGGGACTTGTTGGTCCCGCTTGCTCCGGCGCTCGTGGCGCTGAGGGCGGCTGCGCCGACGGCGCTGAGCGCCATTGCGCTCATCCCCGCGGCGATGATTTTGCGGTGCTGCATTAGTGTCTCCTCCTGTTGTTGAACGGCCTGTGTTGCGTTTCAACCACACGGTGCTTTGGGCGGTTCCTGGCCGCCCAAAGCACCAACTCGAAGCGCGCGCCCCTCGATCTACGCGCGATTCCTTGCCCGCCGTCGTACTTGGTCGAAGTAGACCGCGACGATCAAGATCACGCCGGTGACGACCTGCTGCCAGAACGACTGAACGTTCATGATCACCAGGCCAGCCGCCAGCACCACGGGGATGAACACCCCGACGACTGTGCCGACCATCGTTCCCCTGCCGCCGAACAGGCTCGTCCCGCCGATGACGACCGCGGAGATCGCGGTGAGGTTGTCCTCGAGGTGGCCGGAGATGGTCGTCGTCGTGAAGTGGGCGAGGCTCAGGTCGCCGCCGAGTCCCGCAAGCGCACCGGCGATCGCGTACACCTTCACGAGGTGCCACCCGACGTTGATGCCGGCGCGTCGCGTCGCCTCCTCGTTTGACCCGATGGCGTACGTGTAGCGCCCGAATCGGGTCTGCGAGAGCACGAAGGCCCCGACGATCGTTGCTATCGCGGCGATCACGACGAGCCAGGGGATGCCGAGGACGCTCCCGTTGCCGATCGTGCTGCCGAGCCGGTTCGGGATGCCGGCAAGGTCCACGCCGCTCGTCAGGACGTCCGCGAGGCCGAGCGCGATTCCGAACATCCCGAGCGTCACGATCAACGCCGGGATTCGCAGCCACGCGATCAGCGCGCCGTTGACGACACCGCAGGCGAGTCCGACGAGAACTCCCACGACGAGCCCGGCGATGATCGGCCACCAGCCGGTTGTGTAGGGGTTGGCCGCTCCGAGCGCCGCCATCGTCTTCGCGGCGAGCACGCCCCCGAGCACGAGGACCGACCCGACCGACAGGTCGATGCCCGCGGTGATGATCACATAGGTCATTCCCACCGCGAGCGTCATCGCAACGGCGGCGTTGGTGAACATGCTCTGGATGTCGAAGCTCGACAGGAACTCGGTCGGTCGCAGCGCGCCGAAGATCGCGACGAGGGCGACGAGAACGAGGAAGATCCACACCGGGCTGCTCGAGTCGAACAGGCGGCTGCGGAGCGAATCGAACGAGTCGGGCACGGCGGCGCCCGGGCCGTTCTGGGGCGGCCCGGCGCTCGCCGGTGCGGTGTTCGCCTCGGTGCTCACGCCTGCTCCTCGCGTTCGAGCACGCCGGTCATCGCGCCGACGAGCTCCTGCAGGTCGGTGTCGGCGGCGCGAAGCTGCGCCACGCGGCGCCCGAGTCGCAGCACCTCGATGCGGTCCGCGACCTCGAGCACCTCAGGCATGTTGTGACTGATCAGCACGACCGTGATGCCGCGGTCGCGCACTCTGCGGATGACGTCGAGCACCCGCCCGCTTTGAACGACGCCGAGCGCGGCCGTTGGTTCGTCCATGAAGACGACGCGATTTGCCCAGGCCACCGCACGGGCCACGGCGACGCTCTGCCGCTGCCCGCCGGAGAGGCTGGCCACAGATACCGATGCGTCCTGCAGATCGACGCCGAGATCGGCGAACGCGGTGCGCGCCCGATCGCGCATGGCGCGCTTGTCGAGAACGCCGAGGCGCCCCAGCGCGCCTGGCCGCAGCAGCTCGCGTCCGAGGAAGACGTTGCCCGCTCCATCGAGATCCGGCGCCAGCGCCAGGTCCTGATAGACCGTCTCGATTCCCAGCTCCTGGCTGTCGTGCGGGTTCGACAGCCGGACCGTCTCGCCCGCGAAGAGAATCTCGCCGGAGTCGGGCTGCGCGGCTCCGGCGAGGCACTTGACGAGGGTGCTCTTGCCGGCGCCGTTGTCGCCGATCAGCGCGACGACCTCGCCGGGGTAAGCCGTGAAGTTGGCGCCTCGCAGAGCCTGCACGTGGCCGTAGGTCTTCACCAGCCCGCGAGCTTCGAGGATCGGGCTCAGCTGTGGTTCGGTGGCGGTGGCGCTCACCGTGCGTCGCCTTCCGCTCCGGTGATCAGGCCGGTCGCCTGCGCCGCCGTCGGAGTGGGCGGGCGGCAGCGCACCGCCTCCAGGGTGCCGCTCAGCGTCAGCGCCCCGGCGCCGTGTGGGATCAGCGTCGTGCTCCCGCGGCGCAGCTCGAGCGCGTCACCCGCAGCGGTCGTGATCGCGCCGTCGCCCCCGAGTGTCACGAGCACGGCGAAGCCGGGATCGAGCGTGAGCGCCCGGCCGTTGGCGCGGATCCGCTCGGCGCGGAAGTAGCCGTCCGCCTCCTCCGGGAAGACGCGCTCGATTCCCTCGCTGCGCTCGAGCGCCTCACGGCGCAGGTGCGAGAGCTCGGACGCGGCGACCGCCTTGGTGCGGACACATTCGCGGGCCGCCGTCGCGCTCAGGCCGAGTCGCGCCTGGGTCGCGTCGAGCGTTGGAAAGTCCGCCCATTCGAGCATCACCGAGAAGTCGGTCGGCTCCTGCAGCTCGAGGCAGAACACGCCGGCCCCGATCGCGTGCGGCAGCCCCGCCGGCACGAGGATCGCGTCGCCCGCGCGGACGTCGAGCGCGTGGAGGCTCGCGAGCAGCGCCGTCGCGTCCTGCGTCGCCATCCAGCGGTTGAGCTGTTCGGGATCCACGTCGCGCCTGAAACCGAGGTGCATCTGGCTGCCGCCGGCCGCGTCGATCACAACCCACGCCTCGGTCTTCCCCGAACGGCATCCGAGGTGGCTTCGCGCGAACGCTCGGTCGGGATGGACGTGGACGGGCAGGCGTTCGGCGGCGTCGAGCAGCTTCACGAGCAGCGCGGTGTCATCTCCGATCGTCGCTGCGTGCTCAGCCCCGAGCCACGCGACCGGGTCGCGCAGGACGGCGTCACGCAGCAGCTCGCCGTCCGAGAGCCGGGTCAGCCCGTCGTCGCCGCCGGCGCCATGGCGGGCGGTGGTCGATGCGAGCCAGTCTTCGGGCCGGTAGTCGTCGAGCGCCGGCGTGCCGCGGAATTCGCTGAGGGTATGGCCGCCGCGATAGAACTGGCGCGGCTGGTTTGGGGCGAGCTCGATCGGCCTCATGACGGCCGGATCTCCCCGGACCCGCGGACGATCAGGGTCGCGTTGAGCGTCAGGTGCCGGGCCGGGCCGCTCTCACCGTCCAGCCGCGAGAAGACGAGCTCGGCCGCCGTACGGCCGACCTGCGCGGCGTCCTGCGCAACGACCGTGATCGGTGGGTCGAGCGTGTCGGCGAGCTCGAAATCGTCGAACCCGACCACCGCCACCTGGTGCTTGCGCGGGCGCAGCGCACGCACCACGCCAATCGCGACGCGGTTGTTCCCGGCGAAGACGGCCGTTGGTGGCCGCTGCAGCCGCAGGAGCGCGTTGGCCTCGCGCTCGGCGGCCGTGACGTCCTGCGCGCCGACGCGGATCAGCTCGGGGTCAGCATCGATTCCGGCGTGCGCGAGCGCATCGACATATCCGCGCTGGCGCTCGTCGGCCGTGTAGATGCCCGCCGCGTCGCCGATGTAGGCGATTCGTGTGTGCCCGTGCTCGAGCAGATGCTCGACGCCGCGCCGCGCACCTGCGACGTTGTCGACGATCACGGAATCAGCCCGGGCGACGCTCCCCGGACGGTCGACGAAGACGACGGCGGTGCCGGCTGAGAGCTCGGTCGCGAGAAGCTCCTGGTCTCCGCCGGTGGGCACGACGATCAGAGCGTCGACTCGGCGCGAGGAGAACGCGCGCAGGACCTCGCGTTCCTTCTGCGGATCCTCGTCGGAGCTGGCGACGAGCAGGAGGTAGCCGCGGGCTCTCGCAACCTCCTCCACGGCGCGAACGACGATCGAGTAGAAAGGGTTGGAGACGTCCTCGATCACCAGGCCGATCACGTGGGTGCTGTTGTCGAGCCGGCGCAGGTTTGCTGCCGCTTCGTGCCGCTGAAAGCCGAGCTTCGTCGCCGCAGCCCTGACCTGTGCCGCCGTCGCGACTCGCACGTAGGGCTCGTCGTTCAGCACGCGCGACACCGTCTTGACGGAGACTCCCGCCGCGTGGGCGACGTCGCGGATCGTCGGCCGTTGCTTGGCCTCGCCGGTGTGTCGCGCAGCTGGATCTGATGTCGTCGGGGACGGTGTCATATCGCCTCGACCCACTCGACAACGTTGTCAAATGACAACGTAATCATAAGCGGGACGGGGCACTCTCCCACACCCCGAGGTGCGTGTCAACCAGTCCGCGGGGCGCTACAGGTCGCCGGTCCACGGAGGGTCTGCGCCGGCGCGCCCGCACGTGAACGCCGCCGCGCGCGCCGCGAACTCGAGCGCGCCCGCGACGGTCTCCGGGTCGAGCGCTGCGCCAAAGGCGGACCCGAGCGCGTCGCGCTGCGCGAAGAACGCGAGTAGCGCGGATGTAAACGAATCCCCGGCGCCGACCGTATCGACGATCGCCACCGGCTCCGCCTCCCTGTGCAGCGGCGCCGCCCCGGCCCGCACGGCGGTTACTCCGTCGGCGCCGTGGGTGACGACGACGAGCTCGGGTCCGCCGGCGGCCCACCGCTTCGCGGTCTCGAGCGCCGGAGTCTGCGGGTCGAGCAGGAGCAGGTCCTCGTCACTGGCCTTGACCAGCTGAGCGAGCGAGACGAGCGACTCGACGCGGTCGTGGTAGCGATCGCGCTCCGCGACCATTGCCGGCCGCACGTTGGGGTCCAGCGAGACGAAGACGTCGCCCCGCTCGCGCAGCTTGCGGACCCACGCCGTGATGACGCCGGCGCCGGGCTCGAGCGCGAGCGCGAGCGAACCGGTGTGCACGACCGCGGGCGAGGGCGGTGAGAACAGCTCGCTCGGCTTCCATTGCCAGTCCGCTGTACCCTCGACGTGGAACGAGTAGCTGGCAACCCCGGCGCCGTCCACGCCGAACATCGCGAGGGTCGCTGGTTCACTCGCAGGCGTGCAACGGGTCAGGTCAACGCCGCTCGCCTCGAGGTGACGGCGGATGAAGGCACCCACCGGATCCTGCGCGATCCGCCCGGCGAAGTGGGTCGCGATTCCCAGCCGTGCCAGCCCGACGGCGACGTTCGCCGGACTGCCGCCGGCGCGGCCGGCCATCGCCAGCAGATCCGGATCGCCTCCGGCTGCCGGCAGTTCGATGTCCAGGAGCGCCTCGCCGACGACCGTCAGGTCGAGGTGGGGCTCCCGCGATTGGTCCGCGCTCGCTGCCACCGGTTGTTAGAGCGTCACGGTGCGCTGTTGATCGGCCGCTGCGTAGAGCGCCTCGATCGTGCGCGCCTGCCCGACGGCGTCAACCCGGCCCAGCAGCGGCGGCCGGCCTTCCCTGATCGCTACCGCGAGGTCTTCGAGCTCGAGCGTGTAGGAGTTCACCGGTGCGACCGCGATCTGCTCGGCGCTGCCACCGCGCCGCAGCTCGATCCCCGTCCTGCGGCAGTGCCAGGGGTCGGCGACGTGGAGGCTCCCCTCCTCACCAAGGACGACGAGCGTCTCGCTCTCCTCGTGGGTGATGCCGCAGTCGAACCCCGCCATCAGCTCGCCGTCGAAGCCGAGCAGGCCGGCGAACGCCACATCGACGCCGTCGCCGCCGAGCCGCTGCTCGCCCGCGACGCGCAGTGGCTCACCGAACAGCAGCCTCGCGGCACTCACGCAGTAGCAGCCGACATCCATCAGTGCGCCGCCCTCGAGCTCTCGCCGAAGCCGTGGGTCGGCCGGGTCGTCAGCGCGGAAGCTGAAGCTCGTGCGAATCAGCCGCGGCGTGCCGATCGCGCCATCGGCGACCAGCGTCGCAAGCCGCTTGGTTTGGGGGTTGTGCCGGTACATAAAAGCTTCGACCAGCAGTCGGCCCTCGCGGTCGGCGACGTCGAAGGCGCGGCCGACCGCCTCGGCGCTGCGGCCCAGCGGCTTCTCGCAGAGAACGTGCTTGCCGGCCGCAAGCGCTCGGATCGACCACTCGAGGTGCAGACCGTTGGGCAGCGAGATGTAGACAGCCTCGACATCGTTGTCAGAAAGCAACGCTTCATACGAGCCGTGCGCGCGTCCGATCGACCGTTCGCGCGCGTAGGCCCCGGCGGTTTCCCCGTCGCGGCTGGCAACAGCGACGATCGACACTGCCTCCGATTCGCGCGCGCCGGCAACGAGCTTGTCGTTGATCCGCGCCGTCGAGAGTAGGCCGAAGCGAACCGGGTCGCTCATCGTGTCCCGCCGAGCACGCGGCCATGGTACACACGCTCGCGCGACACGGAGAGCCGGTGTTGCGCGATCCTCTGGCGATGGCGAAGGACAACGCGATCACCGTCGAGGTTGCCGGGCGTGAGGTTCGCGTGTCGAATCCCGGCAAGCTGTTCTTTCCGCAGCCCGGGTTCACCAAGCTCGATCTCGTCAATTACTACCTCGAGTGCCAGGCCGCCGTCGTGTTCCACCTGCGCGAGCGCCCGACCACGCTCAAGCGGTGGGTCGATGGCGTGAGCGGCGAGTTCTTCTTCCAGAAACGCGTTCCCGACACTGCGCCCGACTGGCTCAACACCGCGACGGTCCGCTTCCCGAGCGGCCGCTCGGCGCGCGAGCTCGTGGTGAACGACGCGGCGCACCTTGTCTGGGGCGTCAACCTCGGCGTGATCGACTGGAACCCCTGGCCGGTTCGCCGGAGGGACCTCAACCACCCGGACGAGCTGCGAGTCGACCTCGATCCCCAGCCGGACGTCGGATTCGACGAGGTGCGTGCGGTCGCCGCATGCGTGCGAGAGGTGCTCGCGGAGCACGGGCTCGTCGGCTTCCCCAAGACCTCAGGCTCGCGCGGCATTCACGTCAACGTTCGGATCGAGCCGCGCAGGACCTTCGAGGAGGTGCGCCGCGCCGCGCTCGCACTGGCGCGGGAGGTTGAACGGCGGATGCCGGGAAAAGCCACAAGCAAGTGGTGGAAGGAGGAGCGCGTCGGCGTGTTCGTCGACTACAACCAGAACGCCCGCGACCGCACAGTCGCGTCCGCGTATTCGGTCCGAGCGGTCCCGGACGCCCGCGTCTCCTGCCCGTTCGAATGGTCTGAGCTCGAGAGCGTGGATCCCGCGGCGCTCCGCCTCGACACGGTGCCGGCGCGCCTGCGCGAGCAGGGTGACCCCGCGGCGGGAATCGACGAGCAGGTCGGCAAGCTCGACGCGCTGCTGGGGCTCGCGGCGCGCGATGAGGCGGCCGGGCTGGGAGACGCGCCCTGGCCGCCGAACTTCGCCAAGCAGGCGGGCGAGCCCAAGCGCGTTCAGCCGAGCCGCGCGCGCCGCAGCTAGCGCCGTCTCAGAACCGGCGTCTCAGACCGGCGTCTGCGGACGCGCCGACGCGGCAGCGTCATCTAAGGACCGCCACCTCAGGGCCTCGCACGCACGTCCGGCGGTAACGGATCGCCGCGCCCCCGGCCCTCCGGCGTCAGTCGAGCTCCTCGAAGCGGCAGTCACCGGGCGGCTTGTCCGAGCGCCAGCGCAGCACGGTCGTCCCGTGGCGGATCCGCCCGTCGCTGGCGTGGTCGTAGCTGACCTCGACGACGAGCTCGGGGCGAAGCTCGATCCATTCGAGGTCGCGGCCCGAATCCCAGCGGCTCGGCTCGCCGCTGCCCCGCTCGCCGGTCTCGAAGGGCGCCAGGCGATCCACGAGCTCGCGCTTCTCGCGCGCGTTGAACGCCGAGCTGTGTCCGATCGGGCGCAGGCTTCCCTCCGCCGTGTAGAGCCCGAGGATCAGTGATCCCACGGTCCCGGCTGCCTTCCCGGGCCGGTAGCCCATCACGACGCAGTCGAGTGTCCGGCGGCGCTTGACCTTTACCATCGCCGTCCGCTTGCCCGGCGTGTACGGCATGTCGAGGCGTTTGGCGATCACGCCCTCCGTGTGCGCCAACCAGTGTTCGGCGTCGGCCGCGTCGCGCACGAGGTCGGCGCGCCGCAGACCGCCGATCCGCTCGAGCGCCGCGCGTCGCTCAGAAAATGGACGTTCGAGCAGGTCCGCGCCATCGACGGAGAGCAGGTCGAAGGCGATGAACGACGCAGGCCACTCAGCCGCCAGACGCTCGATTCGGGAGGCCGCGGGGTGGATCCGTTGCTGGAGCGCCCCGAACTCCTCGCCGCCGTCCGCGGCGTCGATCACGATCTCGCCGTCAACGACGTAGTCGCCAGCCGGGAACTCGAGCTCCGGGAAGTAGCGGCGCAGGTCCTTGGCGCCGCGTGACTGGATCCGGGGCTCCGCGCCCGCCACGAACACGATCGCGCGGAAGCCGTCGAACTTCTGCTCGTAGGCCCACTCGGCGCCGATCGGCAGCGTGGCGGCGCCGCGCGCGAGCGCGGGCTCTATCGGGAACTCGACCGGCACGGTCCTGACAGTACAGTCAGGGGTGATGAGCGGCGGCCAGGCGACCGAAGCGGAGGGCGAATACCTTCAGAGCCTCTACTGGTTGCACGAGGCGGGGCTGCCGTTGACCGGCGCCAACCTGGCCCGGGCGATGCGGCTTGCGGCGCCGACCGTGCACGAGATGATCGGTCGGCTGCAGCGCGACGGCTACATCACCCGCGCTGCCGACAAGTCGATCAGCTTCACCGAGAACGGGGAGCGCGAGGCCGCCGAGATCGTCAGCCGCCATCGGCTGATCGAGCGCTTCCTCACCGATGTTCTGGGCATTCCATGGGACGAGGTTCACGAGGAGGCCGAGCGGCTCGAGCACGCGATGTCGCCGGTGCTCGAGGAGCGCATGCGCGCGGCGATCGGTGAGGCCCGAACCTGCCCGCACGGCCACCCGATCTTTGCCGGGTCGCGGATCCCGGGCGTCCCGCTCGCGGATGTAGAGCCGGGCGCGCGGGTGACCGTCCTGCGGTTCGAGAACGAGGCCGAGGATCTCCTTCACTACCTGCGCGAGGTGGGGCTCGAACCGGGCCTCGAAGGCCGGGTCGTGCGCTCGGACGACGAGCAGGTCGAGCTCGAGACAGACGCTCGGCTGTGCACCGTCACACGGAGTGTGGCGGAGACCGTCTCGGTCACCGCCGACCCTTCACCGCCGGCGCGCGTGGCGCTGCCCGAGCAGCTCGTGCTCGCTGCGCAACGCTACGGCCGCTGAGCGGCGAGCACGCTCAGCGAAGCGAGGCAAGCGCGGCGGCCAGTCGCGGCACGGCCTCGTCGATCTCGGCCGCCGTCACCGGCGCGAACGACAGACGGATCGCGTGCGAGTGACCGTCGGCCATGAAGTCCTCGCCATCCACGACCGCGACTCCATGCTCTGCCGCCGCAGCCGTCAACCGCGTCGAATCGACATCCTCGCCGAGCCCGAGCCACAGGAAGTAGCCGCCGTCAGGGGCGGTGAACCGCGCCTGCGGCAGAGCTTCCGCAAGCCGCTGCGCGAGCCGCCCGCAACGCTCCGCGAGCGCGTCGCGCACCCGGGCGCTCGAGCGCTCCAGGGCCCCCGAGGAGCAGAACTCGTAGGTGATCGCGGCGCTCACCATGCCGGGCGAGATGTAGGTGCTGGTCGCGTTCTTCGTGATCCGCGCGATCAGCTCGGCCGGTCCGACGAGGTAGCCGACCCGGATCCCCGGGCACAGCGTCTTCGAGAACGACGAGGCGTAGACGACGTGCTCACCGCCCTCGTCGAGCGAGAGCATCGTCGGTAGGCTCTCGCCGCGGAAGCGCAGCGCCACGTAGGGGTCGTCCTCGAAGATCAGGAAGTCGTGCTCGCGCGCGAGCTCGAGCAGGCGCCGGCGCTTGGCGAGCGACAGCGTGTAGCCGGCGGGGTTCTGGAAGTTCGGAATGATGTGCGCGAGTTTTGGCTTCACCTCGCCTGCGGTGAGCAGATCCTCGAGTGCCGCGGTATCGATCCCGTCCTCCTCGAGGGCGACAGCGTGTACGTCGGCTCCGCGCTGGCGCAGCGCGAGCAGTGTCCGGTCGTAGGTCGGCCGCTCGACGATGACCTGCGTGCCCGGCTGCGCGCGGTCGTCGAACAGGAAGGCGTCGGCCTGCATCGAGCCGTTCGTGATGAGGACGCGCGACTCGTCGACCCCATGCCAGCCTGCGATCAGACGACGCAGCGGTAGGTAGCCGACGGCGGTCCCGTATGCGGTCGCCCCGGCGGGGTCGTTCGCGAACGCGCGAGCGGCCGCGTCGCGCAGGCCCTCGACGTCGATGATGTCGAGCGACGGCGCGCCGCGCGCAAGCGAGATCGTTTTCGTCATGGTGCTCACCGCTCAGATGATGCCAAGCGCGCGGGTTCAGGCGCCGAGCAGCGCCGCGACGATGTCGGCGACCTCGGTCGGTGTCTTGCCGACGCGCACGCCGTTCGCCTCGAGTGCCTCCGCCTTCGCGGCCGCTGTCCCGTGGGTCCCCGACACGATCGCGCCGGCGTGTCCCATCGTCTTACCCGGCGGCGCCGTGAAGCCGGCGATGTAGGCGACGACCGGTTTCGTCACGTTCGCCTTGATGTAATCCGCGGCCTCCTCCTCGCCCTGGCCGCCGATCTCACCGCTCATCACGATCAGCTCGGTCTCCGGGTCGGCCTCGAACAGCGCGATGATGTCGACAAAGCTCGAGCCCGGGACCGGATCGCCGCCGATGCCGACGATCGAGGAGTTGCCGAAGCCGCGCTGCGCGAGCTCGTTGCCCACCTGGTAGGTCAGAGTGCCCGAGCGTGACACGACGCCGACGTTGCCCTCGCGGAAGAAGTCGGCGGGGATGATCCCGACGTTCGCCTTTCCGGGGGAGAGCACGCCGGGACAGTTCGGCCCGATCAACCGCACGCCTCCCTGGCGGTGAAGCTGGGTGTAGACGCGCAGCTCGTCGTGCGCCGGGATGCCCTCCGTGATCGCGATAATCGTCGCGATCCCCGCGTCGGCGGCTTCGAGGATCGAATCGGCGGCAAACGGCGGCGGCACGAAGATCATTGCGGTGTTCGCCCCGCTCTGCGCGACGGCCTCGTGGAACGTGTCGAAGACCGGGATCCCTTCGACGTCCTGGCCGCCCTTGCCGGGGGTCACGCCGGAGACGACATTCGTCCCATAGCGGCGGTTGTTGAGCGTGTGGAATGTGCCCTCGCGCCCGGTGATCCCGGAGACGCACAGGCGCGTATCGCGATCGACGACGACGCTCACTGCCTGTGCCCTTCAGGGCGCGCCAGCTCCACCACGCGCGCCGCGGCCTCATCCATCGTCGCGGCCGCGTACACGTTCGGCAGCTTCGCCGCCTCGAGCAGCTCGCGTCCCAGAGCCCCGTTCGTCCCGTCGAGCCGCACCACGAACGGGACGGTCGGCTTGATCTGTTCGAACGCCTCGATCAGCCCGCGGGCAACCTCGTCGCCGCGCGTGATGCCACCGAAGATGTTGAACAGGACGGCTTTGACCTTCGGGTCCGACAGGATCACCTCGACCGCGGCGGTGATCGCCTCGGCCTTCGCGCCGCCACCGGCGTCCAGGAAGTTCGCCGGCGCGCCGCCGTGCTGGGCGACGACGTCGAGCGTCGACATGACAAGCCCGGCGCCGTTGCCGAGGATGCCGATGTCGCCGTCGAGCTTGACGTAGGTCAGGTGGCGCTCCTTGGCCATCCGTTCCTGCGGATCCTCGGCGGAAAGGTCGCGCAGCTCGCCGTTCTCGGGGTGACGGTAGAGCGAGTTGTCATCGAGCGTCACCTTGGCGTCCAGCGCCACGACCGTGCGTTCCGGCGTGACCACGAGCGGGTTGACCTCGACCAGCATCGCCTCCTCAGCCGCAAACGTCGCGTAGAGCGCGGCGAGAAACGCGCCGACGGGGCGCACCACATCGGCGTCGACGCCCGCCTCGTAGGCGAGCCGGCGACCGTGAAACGGCTGGAAGCCCAGCAGCGGATCGACGTGCAGCGTCGCGATCGCCTCCGGGGTCTGCCCGGCGACCTCCTCGATGTCCATCCCGCCCCGCGTCGAGAGCATCACGAGTGGCGCCTTCGCGCTGCGGTCAAAGACGATCGACGCGTAGTACTCCGAAGCGATCTCCGAGGCCCCCTCGATCCAGACCTCGTGCACCGTCAGGCCCTTGATGTCCATGCCGAGAATCGCCTCCGCGTGCTCCTGCGCCTGCGACTCGTCGGCCGCGATCTTGATGCCGCCGAGCTTGCCGCGTCCGCCGATCTGGACCTGCGCCTTGACCGCGCACGGGAACCCGATCTCCCTCGCCGCCAGCACGGCCTCATCGCTCGTCCGGGCGACCCTCCCCAACGGAACGGGGATGCCATGGCGGGCCAGCAGTTCCTTGCCCTGGTACTCGAGCAGATCCATCAGCGGGCGCGGACTCTAGACGACGTTCATAATTGCCGTCGCGCTACGCGCAATTTCAAGCCCCGAGGAGAACCACGACACGATGCCACTGCCGACAAAGCCCACGTTCGTCACCTTCGACGTCTACGGAACCCTGATCGATTGGGAGAAGGGGATCTGGGAGGCCTTCGAAGCGGAGGCGAACCGCGACGGCTTCACGATCGAGCGCGAAGAGGTGATCCCGCTCTTCATGGAGATCGAACGCGAGATCGAAAGCGGCTCCTACGAGCTCTACGCCGAGGTTCTCCGGCGTACCGTGGTCGAGATCGCCAAGCGCCTCGGCTGGCCGCTCGAGCCCTCGCGCTCTGGCTTCCTGCCGGACTCGGTAGCACGCTGGGCACCGTTCCGCGAAACCCGGCCGGCGCTCGAGAAGATCGCCAAGAAGTATCAGGTCGGCCTGATCTCGAACATCGACGACAAGCTGCTCGGGCAGACGCGCCGCCACCTGCAGGTCGACTTCGACATCGTCGTCACCGCCCAACAGGTGCGCTCCTACAAGCCGGACGTCGCCCACTTCAACGAGTGCGCGCGACGGATCGGCGGCAAGAAGGGCTGGGTTCACATCGCATCCAGCTACTACCACGACATCGAGCCGTGCGTGAAGGCGAAGATCCCGGTGATCTGGGTCAACCGCCACAAGGAGACGCTCGACGCCGGGCAGCGCAAGCCCACCGCGGAGGTCGCGAACCTGCGCGAGGCGGCCAAGTTGCTTGGAATCGCCTAGCGGCGATTCCTGCGCTGGCGTGCCTTTTGCGGGTGGTGTGCTCGACCGGTGCGCATGAGGATGCTGTGGGCCCGCACTCGCCTGGCGGCGACTGCTGTGCGGTTGAGGCTGGGGGGCTCTGATGCGTGCGGTTGCGCTGCATGAGGATGTGTTGGTTCTCGAGAGCCGGGTTTGGCGGACGACGTGCACGGTGGTTCGGGGTGGGGAGGAGTGCTTTGTGATCGACTCGCCGGTGCTGCCGGACGAGATCGAGCTGTTGCCGGCGGTGCTCGAGCAGTCGGGTTTCGTGCTCAGTGGCCTGCTCGCGACGCACGGCGATTGGGACCACCTGTTGGGGCGGCTGGCGTTTGGGGGCGCTGCTTTGGGCGTTGCGGAGACGACGGCGGCCCGCCTTCGCGCGCAGCCGGGGGCGGCGCAACGTTCACTGCGTGACTTCGACGAGCGCTTCTACCTGTCGCGTCCGTCAGCTCTGGCGCTGGGCCAGGTCGAGCCGCTGGCCGTGCCGGGCTACTGCGGACTCGGAGATCACGAGCTCGAGCTTCACCCGGCCGCCGGCCACACGGTCGACGGCATGGCGATCTGGGCGCCGTGGCTCGGGCTGCTCGTCTGCGGCGACTACCTCTCGCCGGTCGAGATCCCGACGGTCGGGGCGGGGGTGGGCGAGTACCTTGCCACGCTCGCACGCCTCGAGCCGCTCGTGGCTAACGCGACCCATGTTGTCCCGGGCCACGGCGGGGTGATCGATGGCGAGACGGCGATGGCGGTGCTTGCGGAGGACCGCGCCTACCTCGAGGCCCTGCGCAGCGACGGGGAGAGCGCTCGGCTGCCGCGCGGGCGCCGTGACTCAGAGCAGCGGCGCCTTCACGCGGAGAACGTCGCGCAGCTGAGCTGAGAGTTCGCGCAGGATGAGCTGCGCGAGCGCCCGCGGACGCCCATCATTCCGGCCTCTAGAGCCGGCATCCGAAGAAGAGGTCGCGGCCGCGCAGCGCCCCGTGTGTCTTGCTCTGCGCTGAGAAGCCGAGCGATTCGTAGAGCGTGATCGCGGCGGTGTTGCTCTCGTTGGTGTCGAGCTCGATTCGCGCCGCTCCGCGCTCCCCCGCGCGCTCGAACGCCGCCAGGACGAGCGCCCGGCCAAGGCCGCTGCCGCGGGCCTGCTCGTCGACGAACAGGTCCTCGAGCCAGCAGTCGTCGCTCGAGGTCCAGACGGAGTGGCGGAAGCGCAGCTGACAGACGCCGGCGGCATCGCCATCTCCGGGCGCGGCCAGCAGGAACTCCGTGCTCGGGTCGGCGAGCAATCGCTCGACGGAGGCGAGCATCTGAAGCTCGCTCGGGGAGCTGCCCTCGTTCCAGTCGCGAAAGGCGACCAGCAGGCGGGCCACCTGCTCGGCGTCCGCCGCGCTGGCCTGCCAGACGCGCGGTGTCGCGCTCACTCGGCCGGCGAGGTGATGAGCGCAAGAAGGTCGCCGGCCCCGACCGAGCCGCCGACGCTGACCGCGACCTCGGCGACCGTGCCGCTCTTGTGCGCGGTCACCTCGTTCTCCATCTTCATCGCCTCGATGATCGCGACGAGCGCTCCCTCCTCGACGGCCGCCCCGGCCTCCACAGCGACGCGCAGCACGGTGCCCTGCATCGGCGAGGTGAGCGCGTCCCCCGTCACGGCATGCTTCGAGCGCTCCCGCTGACTGCGCTGGGCCCGGGCGGCACCGCCTCCGTTGCCAGCGCCCCCGGCTGCGCCCGCAGGCCCGATCACCTTCACCTCGAACCTTCGTCCCGAAACCTCCACCGTGTAGTCAACCGCCACCGTGTCATCGAGCGGCTCGCGATCCCCCACCGCGCCCGCCAAAGGCGGCGCCGTGGCCAAAAGCCACGCCGGGTCCTCGAGCAGGTCGCGGCAGGTCTCGCCACGCTCCCACTGCTCGGTCCCGAGCAGCGCCGTGTGGAACGGGAGCAGCGTTGTGACGCCATCGATCTCGTACTCGGAAAGTGCGCGCAGCATGCGCCGTGTCGCCTGCGAGCGGTCGCTGTCCCAGACGATCAGCTTCGCGATCATCGGGTCGTACATTGGTGAGATCTCGCTGCCTGAGAGCACGCCCGAGTCGACGCGAACTCCGGGACCCGACGGCTCGCGGTAACCGGCGATCCGGCCGGGCGCGGGAACGAAGCCGCGCGAGGCATCCTCCGCGTTGATCCTGCATTCGATCGCGTGGCCGCGAAGAACGACGTCCTCCTGCGCGAACTGGAGCGGCTCCCCCGCGGCGACGCGAATCCCGGTCTTGACGATGTCGATCCCGGTTGTCATCTCGGTCACGCAGTGCTCGACCTGAACGCGCGTATTCATCTCGAGGAAGAAGTACTCGCCGTCCGCCAAGAGGCCCTCGATCGTGCCGGCGCCGCGGTAACCGACGGCTCGGGCGGCGTCGGTCGCGATCTTTCCGATCCGCTCGCGCAGCGCGGCGTCGACGACCCAAGCGGGAGCCGGCGACTCCTCGATCAGCTTCTGGTGGCGGCGCTGGATCGAGCAGTCGCGCTCGCCGAGGTGGAGCACGCTGCCGTGGGCGTCCGCCAGGACCTGCACCTCGACGTGGCGCGGGTCGGGCAGATAGCGCTCGAGGTAGACGGTTGCGTCGCCAAAGAACTTCTCGCCCTCGCGCGCCGCGCCGGCGAAAGCGTCCTCCAGGTCACCGGCAGCGAGTGCCACGCGGAATCCCTTGCCGCCGCCACCACCGGCAGCCTTCACGGCGACCGGGTAGCCGATCTCCGCCTTGATGATCTTGCGCGCGTCAGCGACCGTCGCAACCGGCTCCGTCGTGCCCGGCACGATCGGCACCCCAGCGGCGGCCATCAGCTCGCGCGCCCGGGTCTTCGAGCCCATCGCCTCGATCGCGCTCGCCGGTGGTCCGATGAAGACGATCCCTGCCTCCTCACAAGCGGACGCGAACGCGGCGTTCTCCGCGAGGAACCCGTAGCCCGGGTGGATCGCCTGCACGCCCGACTCGCCGGCCACCTCGAGGATCCGCGCGATGTTCAGGTAGCTCTCGGCGGGACTCGCGCCGCCGAGCAGGTAGGCGTGATCGGCGCGCCGCACGTGGAGTGCGTCGCGGTCGAGCTCCGAGTACACCGCGACGCTCTCGACACCCAGCTCCTCGAGCGCGCGGATGATTCGGACCGCGATCTCGCCTCGGTTGGCGACCAGGACCTTCGTGAACATCGCGCGCACTCTATTTGCTGGGCGCCATCAGCCGGCGCTCGGCTCCTGGAGCGGCACGCAGTGCTCGACCCGAGCTTAGAACGAGTAGGCCGGCGGCCAGTGCCGTCGCCGGCTCACGCGATCACGCAACGCCGCGGTGCTCTACCCGTGTTCAACATCCGCGGTCTCGGCGCCGTGCGCTTCGTCGTGCACCCGTACCGAGGGCGCCCCGACGCGCCAGCCATGTCGGTTGGGCCGCCCGGAACCGCTCCGCCGATAGTCCCCGCGGCTGAGGTGGTGCTCAAAGAACACGTAGAGAACGATGAACAGGTAGCGGCTTCCCATCTCCTGCAGGCGCAGCTTCGAGGTGCCGGAAGTCCGGTTTGTCCAGCTGACCGGCGTCACGGCATACGAATGCCCGCGGACGATCGCCTTCAACGGCATTTCCACCGTCAAGTTGAAGTGGTGAGAAATCAGCGGTTGGATGTTGTCGATCACCTCACGCCGGTATGCCTTGAAGGCGTTGGTGGTGTCGTTGTACCCGTGCCCAAACGCGAGGCGGATCCCGAGGTTGACGATGCGGTTCATAACGAGCTTCACCCGCGGATAGTAGTGGGTGCTGCCGCCCGGCATGAACCGCGAGCCGAACGCACATTCATAGCCGGCGGCCAGCAGCCGGTAGTAGGACACGAGGTCGGCGGGGCTGTCGGATCCGTCCGCCATCATGATCGCGACGGCGTCGCCACGGTACGCCTCCAAGCCGGCGCGGACGGCGAAGCCGAAGCCGTTGCGGTAGGGGGACGAGACGCACCGCACCCGGTCGTCCTTCGCCGCCAGCGACGCGACGACGTTTGCGGTCTCGTCGACGCTGCTGTCGTCGACGACGACGATCTCGTAATCGATGCCCTCGCGCACCAACGCTTCGGTGACTGCGGCGACAGTCGGTCCGATCGAGTCTTCCTCGTTGTGCGCAGGAATGACGACGGAGAGCTTCAGCTTTTCGCTGGTGTCTTCCATTTCTCCGCGTTGTGCTCGTAGATGTCACGCAGGACGTCTTCAATGCCGAAGGTGAGCTGCCAGTCGGGATAGTCGGCCTTGAATGCGTCGAGGTCGGAGACCCACCACCGGTGATCGCCGATCCGCGCGACCTCAGACAGCGTGTATTCGAGTTCGCGCCCAGCTATGGCCCCGCACAGGTCAATCGCTTCGAGCATCGAGACGTTCGACTCGCGGCCGCCGCCGAGGTTGTACACAGCGGCGCTGCGCGGATTGGCGTGGAAGGCGGCGAACGCCCGTACGACGTCGTGTGCGTGAATGTTGTCTCGTACCTGCTTGCCGCCATATCCGAAGATCGTGTACGGCGTGCCCGTGACGGTGCACTTCATCAGGTAGGCGAGGAACCCGTGCAGCTGGGCGCCGGCGTGCTGCGGGCCGGTCAGGCAGCCGCCGCGAAAGCAGACAGTCGGCATCCCGAAATAGCGTCCGTATTCCTGGACGAGCAGGTCTGCCGCCGCCTTCGAGACGCCGAACAGGGAGTGCGTCGTCAGGTCGATCGGCATCTCGATGTCGATTCCGTCGTACCAGCGGTGATCGGCGGGAAGCTCGAGCCGCGTCTCGAGCTCCTCAAGCGGCAGAAAGTTCGGCCGATCCCCGTACACCTTGTTCGTGGACGTGAAGATGAACGTCGCTGTTGGGGCGTGCTCGCGCGCTGCCTGGAGCAGGTTCAGCGTGCCGTTGGCGTTGACCGTGAAGTCGGTCTGCGGGTCCGACGCTGCCCAGTCGTGGGAGGGCTGGGCAGCCGTGTGCACGATCAGCTCGATGCTCTTGGCGTTGCGCGCGAAGAGCGCCGCGACTCCGTCGGTGTCGCGAATGTCGAGCACCTCCGATCGGAACCCGTCGACTTCTCGCGACAGGCGCTCCGAGGTGGGGGTTGTCGACGCCTCGGGGCCAAAGAACTGCGCCCGCATGTCGTTCTCGATGCCGATCACCTCGAATCCCTGCTCGGCGAAGAAGCGGACGGATTCGGAGCCGATCAGGCCGCCCGAGCCCGTGACGATCGCGACGCTCATCAGGCGGCGGCGAGCGCGCCGCAGACAAGCGGCTCGTGGTCGCGGATCCAGGTGTGGATGTCGGACATGATCTGGGTGGCAGAGCGCTCCGGCCGCCAGTCGGTGTACTGCGCCAGAGCCGCGCAATCTGACAGGTAGATGCGAATGTCGCCGGCGCGCGTGAGCGGATCGCTCCCTAGCGCCAGCTCGTTGCCCGTGATCTCCCGGCAGAGCGCTGTCGTCTCGGCCAGTGACAGGCTCACGTCCGGGCCACCGCCGACGTTGACGACGGCCCCGGCCCAGTGCTCGGGCCGCAGCAGCTGGTCTTCGACCAGGTCAGTGAGATCGTCGACGTGAAGCAGGTCGCGAACCTGCTTCCCCGCGCCGCCGAAGCCGAAGTAGGAGATCGCGCGCCGAAAGTGAAACGCGAGCATCCAGTGCGTAAAGACGCCCTGGTCGACCTTCCCCATCTGCCACGGCCCGGCGATCACGCCGCAGCGGTTGACGACGGTCGCAAGCCCGAACGTCTCGGCGTACTCACCGACGAGCAGCTCTGCCGCCAGCTTGGTCGTGCCGTAAAGCGTCCGTGCTCCCTCGAGGGGAAAGCCTTCGGAGATGCCGCGCGTCGAGGCGCCCGCGACCCGTTGCGTGTCGAGCAGGGCAAACCGTGTCTCGCCTTCCTCGAAGCTGAGAGCGTTGAGCGCCGCGACGGGATAGACGCGACTCGTCGAAAGGAAAACGACCTGGGCGCCGTGGCGCGCCGCCGCCTCGAGGCAGTGATAGGCGCCGAGCAGGTTCGTCCGCACGAGAAATCCGGTATCGCCATCGATCCCGGCCATCACCGAGGGTTCCGCAGAGCATTCGAGCAGGGCGTCGATCTCCCCCACGGCGAGGATGTCGTCGAGTTCCCGCACGTCGCCGTGATGAAATCGCACCCCTGCCTCGCGAAGGCGCGGCAAGTTCAGCTCCGATCCGCGCCGGTGCAGGTTGTCGAGTGCGGTGACTTCCCAGTCGGCGTGCCGCTCCGTAAGCGCAAGCGCGAGGCTCGAGCCGATGAATCCGGCCCCGCCGGTGATGAGGATGCGTCGCGTCACGAACCAGACATCCTAGGCGGCCTGTCGGTGGGGAGCCCATCGCCAGATCTGGACGCCGAGCCACGCGCAAACGCCAACCATGACCGCCAGCGCGACGTTGTCAGTCAGCCACCATTGTGTGCTCACGTCTTCGTTGAGTGTCCAGATCGTCGGGAGAACCGCGACGATCAGCACCTCGACCGCTCGTAGCACCAGCAGACCCCGAAGGAGCCGTGACCGCAGCCACGGGAATCCGGCCGACCGCTGCTCGAGTGCGACGACCGCGAGCAGCGTCAAGACCCATGCGTGAAGCCCCTCTCGCAGTAGGCCTGTCGATGCCGATCCCCAGTACACGGCAAAGGCCACAAACGGCACGATCACCGCCACGGTCACCGCCCAAGGCCACTTGCGTGCCGCGCGCCACACGCTCACGAGCAGCATCGGGAAGAACACGATCCCCAGACCAAACGGAACCGTGTTCCAGTACTGGAAGAAGAAATGCTCGATTGGTGGCGAGCCGCCGGAGCAGAGCGGGAAGCACGCCTGCAGGGCGCTGTTCACCTCCTGGTCCGCAGATGAAAAGAAGAACAGCCGCAGCGGAATCAGAGTGTTTGCGACGGAGACCAGCCGGTCGTCGATCCATGCGCCGAGCGTCACTGACAGGGCGTTGGGCGTCCAATTCGGTCCCGCCTCGGTCAAGTAGCTGAGGAAGCCGCTCTGGCTGTAGTGGCTGCCGTTGAACAGACGCCAGCCAACAGCGAACAGCGCGAGTCCCCCGAGGAGATACAGGGCGTCGAGCATCCGTGGCCTGCGCAGCCGCGGTTGCACCAGCGGCCACAGCGCCAACAGCACGAGCGCCGGTACCGACAGCAGAGCGAGGGGGTGCACCAGATAGGCAACCCCGATGAGCGCGCCGGCCTGCGCGCGGCGACGATCGATGATGCTGACCGCCGCGAGCAAGACCAGCGACGCTGCGGCGAGCTTGGGCCACGTGAACCAGACCTCGTGAACGAGGAAAGGCGTTGTGACCGCCAGCAACACGGCGAAGTGTGCTGCCCGTCTCCCGCCAAGCCGCGCCACCAGCGTCCACAGCGAGAGAAAGCAGGTGCAGCCGAATGTCATCATCGCCAGGCGGTAGGCCATGAACCCTTGAGGATCGAACGGTGACCAGGCCGGCGTGCCGACGACTGCGGGTGGCTTGCCCCCGGCGAGCAGAACGACCACCGCGCTTGCAACCCCCGCAAGCGGCCCACGGCTCGAGAAGTTGTAGGGGCTGAAGTACGAGGTGGCAGCGGCGCCCCATGGCGAGTTTCCGTTCGCGACAAGCTCCACGACGTGGTAGGAGATTCGGCTGTCGGGACGGTCGCCGACCTCGAGCGTCCGGTAGATCGTGCCGGCATACAGCTCGCCAGGCAGGTCGAGCGACCACAGCGCGCGACCGATCGCGATGCCGAGCGCGCCGCCGACCAGGAGCAGCGCCCGCCACTCCTCCGCTGAAAGTATCTGCCGAGGTGCTCGGCGTGCGAACGCGAGCGGCATCAGTGCCAGCAGCGGCCCGAATTCCAGCAGCGAGACGATGTGCGGGTGTACCCAGCCGGCAACGCCGGCTGCCCACGCTGCGCTTCCGCCGAGGACAAGGATCGCGAGTCCGGGGAGCGGCAGGAATCCGAGTCGGATCTGCCTGCCGGCCGCCCGCAGCGCCAGCCCGGGGCCAAGGACAAGCACAGCGACCAGCGCCGTCGTGGTCAGGATGCGCGCGATGTCGACCGCCTGCAGCAGCGCTCCGGCACTGGGGGCGGCCGACGGCGTCTTCAAGCCCAGCAGCAGGCCGACGACGCCAAGGCCCCAGAGGACGCCGAGTCCTCGCCGCTCAGGGCCGAGGTCCGCAATGCGCGCGCGCACGGCGGCGATCCTAGCGGCCGCGGCAGCGAGAACGGTCGCGTCTCGGCGCCCCGCGGAGTCGCGCGCGGAACGGACGTTTCAGGGGATGGCGTGAGTGTGCTTGCGGGAAAGCCGGCGGCGACGGTGCCGCAGGCCTCCTACCAGGCGCACTGCCAGGGCCGAGTCCGCCGTCGATCGGTGTGTCGCCGCGCCTCTCCCGTGCACGCCGCCCACGTCGACGAGAGCGTCGGGGCCAGCCAGCTAGCCCGTGCCCGTGATCATCCCGGCCCCGACAGTGGCGTTGGATGCCTCGTCGATCAGGATGAAGCTGCCCGTTCGGCGATTGCTGGAATAGGGGTCGAATGCCAACGGGACACTTGTGCGCAGCGTGATCCGCCCGATGTCGTTCAACGCGAGCTTGTCCGGCGCGCCCTCGCGCTCGAGCGTGTGGACGTCGACGCGGTCGAGAAGGTCGCCGACGATCGCAGTTGCGCTACGGGTCGTGTGCTTGATCGAATACCGCGAGCCGGCGCGAAGAGGATCGGCCGCCAGCCAGCAAACGTCGGCCTCGAAGTCGCGCCCCACGGTGGGCGGCTCGCGAACCGCACAGATCAGCTCGCCGCGCTCGACGTCGAGATCGTCCTCCAGGCGCAGCGTGACGGAGAGCGGCGCGATCGCCTCATCAAGCGGCCCGTCGTATGTGTCGATCGCGCTGATCCGGCTGCGTTGTCCCGCGGGGAGCACGAGGACCTCCTCGCCGGCATGGAGGGCTCCGCTGGCGACCTGTCCTGCGTAGCCGCGGTATTCACCCTGCTTGCCGCCGGTGCGGATCACCCACTGCACGGGGAACCTCGCGGGGACGTCGTCCGGATGGTCATAGGCCACCTCCACCTCTTCGAGGTGCGCCAGCAGCGTGGGACCGTCGTACCAAGGCGTGTTCTCGGAGCGGTTCACCACGTTGTCGCCGCGCAGTGCCGAGATCGGGATGTTGACGTAGTCGCGCACCGCGATCTTCTCCAGGAACGGCGCGAACTCGTCGACGATCTCTTCGAATCGTTCCTCGGAATAATCGACGAGATCCATCTTGTTGACGGCCACTACCACATGCGGGATGCCGAGCAGGGCGCTGATGAAGGCGTGACGCTTGGACTGCTCGAGAACCCCTTTGCGTGCGTCGAGCAGCACCACGGTGAGGTCGGCGGTTGAGGCGCCGGTGACCATGTTGCGCGTGTACTGCTGGTGGCCCGGGCAGTCCGCGATGATGAACCGGCGTGCCGGCGTTTTGAAGTACCGGTAGGCGACGTCGATCGTGATCCCCTGCTCGCGCTCGGCGCGCAGGCCGTCGGTCAGGAGCGCGAGGTCGATCTCGTCCTCACCGCGGCGCCGCGACACCTCGGCGACGTGCTCGAGCTGATCGTCGAGCACCTGCTTGGAGTCATAGAGGAGGCGGCCGATCAGCGTGCTCTTGCCGTCATCGACGGAGCCAGCGGTCATGAACCTCAGCAGATCGAGCGTCATCTCCTTAGAAGTATCCAGCTTTTTTGCGTTCTTCCATGGCGGCGTCTGAGGTTTTGTCGTCGGCTCGGGTTTCGCCGCGTTCGGTGATGCGGGTGGTGGTGATCCCCGAGACGATTTGGTTGATGGT
>Ga0265319_1000500_pt1 | contig 27148 bp, 20 predicted proteins | sample 4824metaG_FD_192443 | JGI IMG/M metagenome (GOLD analysis project Ga0265319, IMG submission 192443) | Rhizosphere microbial communities from Carex aquatilis grown in University of Washington, Seatle, WA, United States - 4-8-24 metaG | ecosystem: Host-associated > Plants > Roots > Rhizosphere >...
GGCACCGTCGAGCTACTTCATGAAGAGCCCGCCGATCCAGATCCACGACGACATCGCGTTCAACCGCGTCGAGGCATTCATCCGCGGCGAGGACAACGAGACCCTCGTCGGCACCGAAAAACAGGCTGCTCCCAAGCGCCGCCGGCTTGGCGGACACGAGGCGACCGGCGCCTCGGCACAGAGCTCTGCCAATGCCCGGGCAGCGGCCACCGCGGCCAAGGCGTCCGTCGCCTAGCTTTACCCCTCTGAAGCGAGGTTCCAATCAGCTGAGCGAGCCAGACAGCGGCGTCAACTACGCGCCGCACCGCAGAGAACAGTCCGGCACCAGGGTCGGCAGAGCAGTACGGCGGGCGCGCGAGCGCTCCGCCGTGCGTGGCTTCCGCGTGGCCTCCGCGGCCATCGGGCACATCCCGACGCGCGTCACCCTGCCCGTCGGGCGCGCACTGTTTGTCAGCAGCTACTTCGCGTGGCCGGCCAAGCGCCGGATCATCCTGTCGAACGCGTCGCACGTGCTCGGCCTGCCGGCTGGCGACCGGCGCGTGCGCCACCTGGCCCGGCGCATCTACGCCACCTATGCGCAGTCCGTCGTCGAGCTGATGCGCATGCCGCATCTGCCGGCCGACGAGCCCACGCGGCTGCTCGCCGACATCGACGGCGATCACGGTGGGCAGTCGTTCATCGACCTGTTCGGGCGGCTGCGCGCCGAGAAACGCGGACTGATCGCAGTCTCGGGCCACATAGGTTCGATCGACGTGCTTGCGGGCGCATTCGCGCTGCGCGGGCTGCCAACCTACGGCGTGGCAGACGACTCGGCTTATCCCGAGCTGTTCGAGGAAGTGAACGTTCAGCGCCGGCGCTGGAAGATTGAGATCATCCCGTGGCGCAACCTGCGGCGCGTGTTCAGCGCACTGCGCCAGCCGGCGATCCTGGGCCTGGTCGTCGACTGGGGCTACCGATCCGACGGCATTCCAGTCCGACTCTTCGGCGAGTGGACCACGCTGCCGGCGGGGCCGGCGCTGCTCGCGGCCAAGACGAAGGCGGCGATTGTGCCGGTGGTCTGTCGCCGCCTTGCCGACGGCCACTACGAGGCCAGGCACTATGACCCGATCGAAGTCGCCGATACCAGCGCCACAGAGATGCAGCGCGCGACGCAGCTCATCGCGGACGCTCTCGAGGACATGATCTCGACCGCGCCCGAGCAGTGGTACTCGTTCAAACCGATCTGGCCACAGACGGTGGAGGAGAAGCAGGCGCTCGCCGAGCGCGCCATGAGCGTCGTCGGGGCAGGCGCGTGACGACTGTCGCGACGGCGAAGACGGCTTCGCGCGAGGCTCAGACGCGCACCCGCGCGCCCGCGCCCAGGCGCCGCCACACGCTGCGCGGCAGGCTTGTCGCGCGCGGCCTGTTCGTGCTGTCTGGACTTTTGACGCGGCTGCCGGAGGGGCCGCTCGTCCGCCTCGCCTGGGCGTGGGGTGGCGTGCTGTATCGAATCCAGCCGGCGCGGCGGCGGCTCGTGCGCGCCAACCTCGAACGCGTCTGTACGTATCTCGCGGATCACGACATGGGCGGGCCACGGACCGCCGCCGCCGCGCGCGATGCGCGCGAGCTGGACCGCCTCGTGCGCGACGCCTTTGGACACTGGGTGCGCAGCTACCTCGAGAACGCCACCGTGCGCCGCTATGCGCTGCCGGCTGAGCTCGCGCGTGTCCAGCCCGACGAGCCCGCACTGGCGGACGAGGCGTTTCCCGCCGGCAGGCGCGGCCCGACGATCGTCGTCGGGCTCCATTTCGGCGCGGTCGAGATCCCGGCACTGTGGGCCGTCGCGCGTGGAGTGCCCATCACGGCGCCCATGGAGACGATCGCCGACCCGGACCTGCAAGCGTATTTCGAGCGCTCGCGCGGCCAGACCGGCCTGCGCGTGATCCCCGTCGCGGGTGCCGCGTCCATCGTGCGCGACACGCTCGCGCGGGGCGAGACCGTCGCCCTCGTCGCCGATCGGGCAATCGGCGGCAAAGGCGTGCGTGTCAATCTCTTCGGCGCGCCGGCGCGCCTGCCGGCGGGGCCGGCAGTGCTCGCCCTCGAGACGGGCGCGCCGACCTGGCTGGTCGTCACGCGGCGCGCCGGCGCGCGCTACCCGACGCGCCTCGAACACCTGGAAATGCCCGTGACCGGGACGACGCGCGAGCGCCTGGCCGGCTTCATGGACGCTCAGGCGCGAGCGTTCGAGCGCGCCGTGGCCGACGCTCCCGAACAGTGGTGGACGATGTTCTTTCGGATCTGGGACGAAGCCTGATGGGCCGCGCAGACCTGCACATCCACAGCCTTGCCTCTGACGGCGTATCGAGCGTGGCCGAGATCCTCGACCACGCCGAGAACCGTGCCCACCTCGACGTGATCGCGATAGCCGATCACGAGCGCGTTGACGCTGCATACGCGGCCAAGGCAATGGCCGAGGCGCGCGGCCTGCACGTCCAGGTCGTCGTCGGCGAAGAGGTCACCACGCGCAGCGGCCACGTCGTTGCGCTGTACATCAAAGACCGCATCCGGCCATGGGGTTCGCTCAGATCGACCGTCAGGCGCATCCACGAGCAGGGCGGCCTCGCGATCATCGCCCATCCGCTCGTGCCCTACCCGCTGTGCGCCAGCGGCCGTTCGATACGCAAGTTGTTCGCGGATCCCGACCCGATCTACCACCCGGACGGAATCGAAGCCTTCAACCCCACGACCGCAAGCATGCGCTGGGCGAAACGTGCGCCCGAGTTCATCGCCGAGATGGGCGTCGCCGCGCTGGGCGCCAGCGACGCCCATCGTGCCGAGCACGTCGGCCAGGCGCTGACCACCTTCGAGGGCAGCTCGGCTGAGGACGTCCGGCGCGCAATCCTCGATCGCTCGACGACCTGGGAGGGATCGACCCACGAATGGAAGACTCAGTTCTCCACGTTTCGGCGCCAGATGGGCAAGAACGCGCTCGCCGTCCGTGACGAGGTGCGCGGCAAGCTGCTGCGCGACGGAACGGGGCGCGACCTGGGCTATCCCGGCGGCAGGTTGCGGCCGGCTCGGCTCGATGAATCTGGCCTGGGCGCGGAGCGGACAGGCAAATGAAGATCGGTCTCGTGACGCCGTACATCTATCCCCTGCCGGGTGGCGTCAACGCCCACGTCCACGACCTGTACGAGCACCTCGTGACGCGCGGCCACGACGTGCGCATCATCAGCAGCGTCCACGGCCCGCAGCGCCAGAGCGAGGGCGACATCATTCGCCTGGGCTATGGCTTCTCGGTCCCGGCCAACGGGTCGGTGGGAACGCTCACGTTCTCGCCGCGCTACACGAGCATCGTCGCCAACATGCTCGACGAGGAACGGTTCGACATCCTGCACTTCCACGAGCCGTTCGTGCCCTTCCTGTCGCTCGTGCTGCTGCGCGAGTCGAAGAGCATCAACATCGCCACGTTCCACGCCTACGCCGGCTGGAGCCCGGCGGCTGAGTTCGGCAAGCGCATGCTCGGCCGCTTCGCGCGCCGCCTTCACGGCCGGATAGCCGTCAGCGCGGCGGCGCGCCACTTCGCCGACCGCTACTTCCCGGGCGACTACAAGGTCATCCCCAACGGCGTCGATCTCGATCGCTTCAAGAACGCGCGGGCGATCACGCGCTACAAGGACGGCACGGCCAACATCTTCTTCCTGGGCCGCTTCGAGCCGCGCAAGGGCGTGATGTACGCGCTCAAGGCATACCGCCAGCTGCGCCAGCGGGGCTACGACTGCCGGCTGCTGCTCGCCGGCGCCGGGCCGCAGGAACGCGAGATCAGGCGCTACATCGCGACCCGGCGCCTGGGTGGCGTCGAGCTCCTTGGCCGGATCAGCGACGAGGACAAGATCCGCTACTTCGCCACGGCCGACGTCTACGTGTCACCCGCCACCGGCCAGGAATCGATGGGCGTCGTGCTGCTCGAGGCGCTCGCCGCCGGGACGCCCATCGTGTGCAGCGATATCCACGGCTATCGGAGCGTGGTCCGCCGCGGCGAGCAGGGACTGCTCGTTCCGCCGCGCAACGTCACGGCCCTCGCCGACGCGATCGGCCAGCTGCTCTCCAACCCGGAGATGAGCGCCCGGATGAGCGCGTCGGCGCGGCAGCGCGCCGTCCAGTTCGGCTGGGACAACATCGCCGCCAAGGTCGAGGAGTACTACCTGTTCGTCGCGCGGCGCGCTGCCGCGCAGGGCATCCTGCCCGAGCACACCGACCCCGCGCTCGTATTCGGGACGCGCGACCCGCAGCTGATCAGCTCGGTTCAGGCGGCGGGCTGACCTCGGCGACGTCCGATCTCGCGCTGTTCCAGTTACGGACGGCGTACATGGCCGCGATGCACAGCGCGGTCGTGGCGATGATGAGCAGGCTGATCGAGGTGAAATCGAGCGGATTGCGATTGGGCTCGTCGAGGTTGACCCCGAACTGGAAGCCCCAGTTCCAGGTCGGCAGGAAGCCGAGATGGACCTGCGACAACGGCGTCGGCACGGGTAGCGCGGCGAAGTTCGGGTAGAACGCCACGAACCAGACCACTGCCGCGACGAGGACGCCGACAACGTAGCGTTTCGGGTCCCTGCCCTGGAGCACGAAGTAAGCCGGCACGCAGAGCAGCAGGAGGGCGACGAAGGCGGGCATCTCAGCCGTCACCGACGCCTGGAAGACCGAGTCGCCGGGCAATCCGGCACCGACGATGACGATCACCGCGCCGAACAGCGCGACGGAGAACGAGATCGGCAGGAGCAACGGTCTCAGGCCGCCGCTGATCGTCGAGTTGTTGCGCAGCCCCATATAGGCGATCACGCCGGCCGCGACCAGGGCGCCAAGAACGAGCACGATGCCGATCATCTGGAAGCTCGTCAGCTGGAAGTCGCGCGACAGGCTGCCGCACACCTCCGTGCCCTTGTTGACCTGTTGCGTGTTGGCCACGCCGCACAACGGCAGCCGGAAGAGCCACAACAAGGGCGCGCCGATGATGGCCAGCGCGGCCGAGACCTTGGCCATTGCCCACGTCCGTGGCGATGGGCCGTGCCACAGCTCGCCGAGCATGTAGGCCAGGGCCATGAACGAGAACGGCAGGACCGTGAAGACGTGGTACTGGAACGTGGCGCGGTCGATGCGCGCCCATGGCAGCCACATGCAGAAGATTGCTATGACGACGAAGGTCAGTGCCAGGCTGCGCCGCTTCCATGCCTGCCAGCACGCCCAGGCGACGGCCGGGATCGACAGCCAGAAGGCAACGATGTTGCCCGTGTCGTAGATGACCGAGGTCGTCCCGCCGGCGTAATCCTCCTGCTGGAACCAGACCGGCTTCAGATCGAGCGGCCACGCCCACCACGGGGAAGACGCCGGATGAGTTGCGCGCAGGTAGTTGTGGTAGTCGTACATCGACACCTGGAGGTCCAGGAAGGTCTGCCCGGTGTGGCCGGCCGGATAGCCGGTGAACCACTGGTTGCCCAGGTTGATCCACGGGATGTAGCTGATGACGTAAACAACGAGCGGCACGACCGTGATCGCCAGCAGGGCCAGCAGCCAGGGCAGACCGAGCAGGCCCGAGCCGGGCCGCAGCCAGCCGCGGTCGGGCGGCGGCGAGCCGGGATCGGCCGACGGGTCGACGGTTTCGGCACTCGCCAACGGGCCGTGGCCGTGCCGGCCGCGATACCAGCCCACGCCCAGGACCGCGAGTCCGACAAGGACACCGGCAATGCCGATCTCGAGCACGCGCACCGGTGGCAGAAGCGCGCCGGTCGCCGGTGGCGGCCCGGTGGCGATACGGAACAGGCCGTAGAGCACCGCAATCACGCCGACCAACAACGGAAAGCCGACCGCAAATCGGAACTCGTCGCGCGACATGCGCACGCGACGGATGGTCATGCCGATCGCGAGCAGCACGGTCAGCACGACCATGATGCCCAGGAACAGGTAGTTGATCTGCGGGTTGACGACGGTCGGGTTTGGCGTGATCGCCAGGTACCCGAGCACACCTGTCAGCAGGATCATCGCCGCCAGGGCAATCCACCGGCCGAGCGACGAGCGAAGCAGGATGAGCAGCCCCACTGCGCCCATGGCGTACGCGCCGACCCACTTGGAAGCGAGCGCGAGGCCGAGCAGGATGCCGACGGTGAGCAGGCCGCCGGCCGTTATCCAGCGGCCGCGCCAGCGGCCCAACCAGAGTGGTAAGAAGACGGCGAACGCGGCGACTATGAAGAACGTCACGTACGTGTCGTTCATCGCGATGCGCGAGTTGGCGAAGAACATGCCGTCGGCGAGGACGAGGATCGCGACGATGACCGCGATCGTCCGGCGCCGGAACAGGAAGCGGGCGAGCAGGAAGATGAGCGCCGCGGTCAACGCCCCGAGCAGCACGCCCGGGAAGCGATAGGCGAACTGGTTATTTCCCGTGTCGACGGTAGCCAGCTGGCCGCTCGGGCTGAGCGCCAGCAGGTCGTTGCGGTCCTCGGATGGATACAGCTGATTGGCATCCATGACCGCGATCTGCGGTTGGAACGGCAGTGGCGCATCGGCGAAAACTGAGTTGCCGCGCGGCTCGATGACGTAGACCGTCGGCGAGCTGCCGTCCTGTGTCGTGCCCAGCGCGTGAACGTTGGTTGTCGCCTCGTCCCAGTAGACCTTCTCGACGACGTTGGGCATGGGCAGCGTGTCGTTCACGCCCACGGCGGAGTCGGTCGCCAGCCGGATCGTCGTCAAGGTACGGCCCGTCGCGACGTACAGCGTCGGTACATCCGGGCCGCGCGCGGCGAGCGCCAATCCGGTTGCGGGGGTCGACATGGCGACTTGCTTGAGCGTCGAGAGCGTCGCCGCGTCGAGCAGCGTCACTCCCCTCTGCGTCGCGACGGCGACCGCCGTGCCGTCGGTGATGCTCACACCGGACAGGTCGCCGTCGTCGATGGCGTTCTGGACGTCGGCCTTCTTGTTGCCGACGTAGCCCGCGATCGGTACCGGGCCTTTGGCCGCGGCAATGACCTGTTCGATGCGCGTCTGGTCGTCCTGCAGCAGGTCGGCCAGCTTCTGGGCCACCCCGGCTCGGTCGGTGACCTGGCTGGGATCAACCGTGACCACGGAGTTGGACGGGGCGCTCGTGTAGTCGGCGATGCCCGTGATCTGGGTTCGCCCTGTCTCCGCTCCGGACGTTGGGTCGACGCTGACAAGGGTGCCACCGCTCGACAGCCCGACGATGCTGCCGCCGATGACCTGGAGCCGCTCGAGGCTGCCGTTGAGCCCGGTGAGCGCGCCGAAGGGCGCCGGGCTCAGCTCACCCGACGTGTCGGTCGAGCCCGACTGGCGCAGCGCGTCCAGGCCCGAGGTTGGCAGCTGGCTGACCGTGCCGTCGGCCGAGGCCATGTACAGGATGTGGGTGTCCTCGTCGACCGTGACAGCGACATAGTCGCCCTGGATTGTCGCCACCAGCCTGGGACCCGACCCCTCGAGGTCGTACGCGTTGACAGCGCCGCCCGTGGCGACGTACAGCCGGTCGCCAAGGTGATCGTCGGGCGTGGCTGCGGGTGCCCAGCGCTGCTCGATGACCGCGTCGTCGGTGGCCGCACCAAGATCCGCGGTCGAGACCACCTTGTCGTCGCCGAGCAGCTCGATGCCGATCGCCATGCCGTATTTGGCGACATGCGGGTGGGTGAACTCGTAGATCGAGTGGGGTATGCCATAGCGCCAGTCCTGGAGGAACTCCATCGCCGTCCGCGCGTGGTAGACCTCATCGAAGTGCATGTCGTAGGGCACCTCGAGGCGGTACGTGCGCAACAGGAGCGCGGCGAAAAAGATGACCACGAATAAAACGACGTCGCGCCTGCCTAGCCTCCCGCCCAGCTCGTTGACCAGCTCGGCGGTCCGGTCGCGACGGATCGAGTAGCGCGGCACGAGCGCGGCCAGCGGCGCATACCACGGCGCTGTGCGCGGCGCGACGTAGCCCTCGGCAGCGGATTCGTCGTCCGGCCCGAGCTCTGCCTCCTCGTCAGGTGCCGGCTCGTCGTACGGATCGGGCTCGCTCGCCGCGCTCGGGCGGAGCATCCAGGCGATGAACACGAAGCCGGCGACGTTCAGGACGATGCTGGTCAGGATGCCGATCGGGTCACGGAACAGCTCGCCCAGGGGGAAGCTGGCGACGTTCGGCGTCGCGTAGGTCGGGATCGTGAGAATGCCGTAAAGGTTCATGAACGCGGCGATCGAGAGCACGATGGTCGCGATCAGCCAACGCTTGTCGACGACTGCCACGATGGGCAGGAACGCGAAGATCGGGAACATGTAGCGCTCGTGCACGCGCGTGGGCAGGATGAAAAAGCCCAGCGCGAGCAGGAGCGTGACGACGATGATGCTGCGCCGGTCGTCGCGCCAGGCGAGGCGCAATGCGGCCAGACCGAAGCCGGCGACGAGGAGCAGCCCACCGATCAACACGCCAGACAACGGGCCGATCAGCGGCACATTGTCGGGCGACCAGCCGCCACCAAAGGCGAGTGGCGTCTGGCCGCCAGCCCCGATCAGCGCCCACGGGTTGTAGGCGTTGACGGAAAGGTACTGGTAGCCGCCCGCGGTCTTGACGATGAGCTGCACGAAGCCCGGTATGTCGAGTGAGAACGGGACGAGGAGCACGACCAGCACGAGCAGCGCTGCAACGGCCGACGAAACGAGCCGCCAGAAGCCGCGCTCATCTACGAACCAGCCACGCAGGCGAGCGGGCACCAGGACCGGGTTGTGCGGGATTGAGTCGGGCGCGAAGAGGTGGCGGCGGAGGAGCACGATGCCGACGATGGGCAGCGCGACGATACCGAACTGCGGCTTGACGAGGGCGGCCAGCACGGCGAGCACTGAGGCACCCTCCGAGTTGCCGCGAATGAGAGCGACGACCGCGAGCAGGGTGACCAGCGTGCCGACCGAGTCGACCTGGCCCCAGATCGCCGAGTCGTACCACGTGACCGGGTTGAACAGGTAGAGCGCGGCGGCGATGAGCGCCAGGCGGTTTGCGTCCGGATGCTCGCCACGCCAGGTCTTGACGATCCGGTACAGGACGTAGCCAATGGCTACGTCGCACACAATCGCCGGGATCTTGATCAGGGCGGTGATCGCCGAGCCGGCATCGCCGCCTGCCAAGGGCGCCAGAATGTGGCCGAGCACGCCGAGCAGCCACAGCACATACAGGTAGCCGGGCGGATAGTCTGCAAATCCCGCCGTGGCATAGAAATCGCCCGGTCCACTCTGGCCCAGCTGGGAAGCCCAGGCAGTGAAAGTGGCGATGTCCGTGGCAAAGCCTGAACCGGGCAGCAGAATGTACGCAAGGAAGAGTCGAAGGAGAAGACCGACGACGAGCAGGATCGCTATGCCGGAGACGGCCGCACCCGCACTTCGCGGACTCTGCGAGACTCCGGAGATCCGGTCGGCCCCATCCGGGCGGGGCGCTGTCACAACCGTCCCAACCTCCAGAGGGTGACGAGGTGCAGCGCAGTATAACAACGACCTTCGATCGGCCGCGGCCGCCGGCGACGGCGCGGCCGACGATCGGCGAGCGCGTCGAGCGGCTGCTCGAGCGCGTCGACCCGGCCGTCATCGGGCTGCTGTTCGTCGTCCTCGCCCTGGCGGTCTACTACTTCTCCAACCAGCAGCGCAACAGCATCTACGACCACTTCGTGTGGCAGGCCGACGCGTTCCTGCACGGCCGTTTCGCGATCGCCTACCCGGTCACCGCAGGGCCTTACCAGAACGGCTTGTTCCAGGACGTGATGCCGTTGCCTGGGCCGGCCGCCGGCCCGAGCTACGCGCTGCTGCCGTTCCCGCCCCTGCCGGCCATCGTGCTCATGCCCTTCGTGGCCGTCTTCGGCCTGGCCACGAACGCGCAGCTGGTCGGCGTCGCGCTCGGCGCGATCAACGTCGGCCTCGTGTGGCGCATGACGACGCGCCTGACCGAGCGGCGCGCGGTCGCCATCCTGGCCACGATCTTCTTCGCCTTCGGCACCGTTCATTGGTACGCGGCGATGCTCTCGTCGACGTGGTTCCTGGCCCATGTCGTGGCGATCACGTTTACGGTCCTGGGTATCACCCTTGCGCTCGACGGTGAGCGCCGCGAGCGGGCGCTGGCCGCGTTGCGCGCCCTCCGACCCAGTGGCGGCCAGCGCCCCGAGAACGAGGTTGTCGCCACGTTCAAGGAGAGCAGCCTGTTCCTGGGCTGGTACCGGCGGCTGCGCCCGCACTTCGAGCCCGTCCAGTTCGCGGCCGGCTTCGTGTTCGGCGTCGCCGCGATGGCGCGGCTGACGGTGATCTTCGCGGCGCCGTTCTTCCTGTTCGTCGGCCCCGGCGGCTCGATCCTGCGGCGCGGCGTATCGGCCGCGCTGGGCGCCGTCATCCCGGTCGCGTTGCTGCTCGTCTATAACCAACTGTCGACCGGCCACCTGTTCAGCCCCGTGTACGACTACCTGTATCAAATCGAGTACCTGGGCTACATGCCGCCTGGCTTCCAGATCGACCGCAGCCTGGGCATCGAAGACATTGGTCATGTGCCGCTCAACACCCTGATCATGCTCGGCTGGCTGCCAACGATCCCGGCCGATTGCAGCTTCAGCTCCCTCGCGGCCTGCATCGCGACGAAGCCGGACCAGGTCGGCATGAGCGTCCTCCTGACCAGCCCGGCCTACCTGCTTGCCGTGCCAATCGTCATCCGCTACTGGCGGCGTGGCATCGTCCTGGGCTCGGCGCTGGCCGTCGGCGCCGTGGCCTTCGTCAACCTGATGCATTTCAGCCAGGGCTGGGTTCAGTTCGGTTACCGCTTCAGCAACGACTTTGCGCCTTTCGCCGTTGTGCTCGTGACCCTCGCCATCGCCTGGCTCGGCGTGCGCAAGACGACTCTTGGCCTCGTCGCGCTGTCGGTGCTCGTTAATGCGTGGGGCGTCTACTGGGGAGTCACACTGGGCTGGTGAACCCGGACGTCGTCGAGGCCTCCGACCATGCCCAGGTCGCCGATTCAGGCGCACTGGCTGTGGTTCAGCCTGTGCCTGCGCCGAGTGTGACAGCGCTGCCCACGGCGCGTGTCTCAACGCGCGTCCGAATCGCGGTCTGCTTCCTGGCCGTCGCCGTTCCGGCGCTGCTGCTGTACGTGCGCACGCTGATGCCCGACATGGGCTTCTGGGACACGGCCGAGTTCCAGGCGGTTGGACCCGTGCTCGGGATCGCCCATCCGACGGGCTACCCGGCCTACACCCTCCTGCTCTGGCTTGGCTCGGTCGTCCTTCAGCCTTTCGGCAACGAGGCGTACCGCGCCAACCTGCTGTCTGCGTTGCTCACGGCAGCGGCGTGCGGTCTCGTCGGCATCACGGTCGCGTACCTGACGCGTCGCCTCGTGGTCGGCATAGCCACCGGCATCGTCTTCGCCGTCGCGGCGCAGACCTGGGCGATCGGCCTGCACGCCGACCCGCATGCATTGCACCTGTTCCTCGTCGCGGCTCTGCTCCTGTTGCTCGTCGTCTGGGCGCAACGGCAGCGCGCGGGCCTGCGCGCGGATCGGCTGCTGATCGCGGCGGCGGCAATCTTTGGCGTCGCGCTCGCGAACCATGCTCTGACGCTGCTGCTGGCGCCGGGCATCGGGCTCTATGTGCTGATCACCTATCCGGGCATCGTGCGCCGCTTCCGGCTCGTGACGACGTGCGCCGCGGCGCTGGTCGTGACCACGGTCGTGCTCTACGCCTACCTGCCGATCCGATCGGCGATGAACCCGCCACTCGACTATGCCAACCCACAGACCTGGGACAACTTCAGCTACCTCGTCTTCGGCCAGCAGTTCACCGCCACGTTCAAGGCACGGCCGCCGTTCTTCGACGCGATCAGCCAGATCGCGCACTACAACTGGGATCAGCTTGGGCTGCTGGCGGTCCTCGCCCTGCTGGGCACAGCCGCGGGGCTTCTGCGTCGCGCGGCGCTGGTGCTGATGCTCTTCGCCTGGTTCGCACTGACGTGGTACTTCGCGCTCGGCTACGAGAACGCCGACATCGGCCGTTACTACCTCGTGCCGCTGATGTGCGTCGCGATCGTTGGCGGCCTGGGCGCGGGCGCGATCCTCGACGCAGCGAAGTCACTCCGGACCCGGATCGCGCCCGCCCGCCGATCGCTGGTGCGCTGGGCAGCGGCCGGGCTGATCGGCATCGTCCTCGTCGTGCCCGCTCTCGTGGCCGTGCCGGTACGCTTCCGCAGCCTCGACGAGTCAGGTGATCACGCCGCGCGAGCCTGGCTCGACTCGCTCGGCGCGGCGATGGCCCGGAACGCGGTGATCGTCAGCTGGTGGAGCTACTCGACGCCGATGTGGTACGGCCAGTATGTCGAGGGCTGGCGGCCAGACGTGACGATCATCGACGACCGGACGATCCTCGACCAGAACCTGGGCAGCGCGATGCAGGTCATCGACAGCAACCTGGGCAAGCGCCCGGTGTACCTCATTCGCGTTCCCGGTGACTATCCCTCTTACATGCAGCGCTACACGATGGTCAACGTGCCCGGTATCGACGGCATCGCCGTCTACCAGGTGACCGGATTCCAGGCGACCGCCCTGAGGGCCGACCGATGACCGGCGCGCGCGTCAGCCAGCTGTCGTTCTTCTTCCCGGCGCACAACGAGGCAGACAACATCGAGGCGCTCGTCGCCGAAGCGCTCGAGGTCCTGCCGACGCTTGCTGAGCGGTTCGAGATCATCGCCGTCGACGACGGCAGCCGCGACGCGACGCCGCAGATCGCCGACCGATTGGCGGCCTCCGATGCGCGCATACGAGTCGTTCATCACGAGATCAACAAGGGCTATGGCGCGGCCGTACGCAGCGGCCTGGGCGCCGCGCGCTACGACCTGGTCGCGTTCACTGACGGCGACCGCCAGTTCAAGGTTGCCGATCTCGGCCGCCTGCTCGTACGGCTGGCCCAGCCGGACCAGCCCGACGTCGTCGTCGGCTACCGCGTCAAGCGCGCCGATCCATTCATCCGCACCGCCTACGCGCGTGCCTACCGCCTCGCGCTGAACATCTTCTACCGGCTTGGAGTGCGCGACGTCGACTGTGCCTTCAAGCTCTTCCGGCGCTCGGCGCTCGAGGGCACCCGGCTCGAATCGGGCGGCGCGTTCATGTCTGCCGAGCTGCTCGTCAAGCTCAAGCAACGCGGCCGGAGGATCGCCGAGGTCGGCGTGCCGCACTACCCGCGCACGGCGGGCAGCCCCACGGGCGCCAAGCCGTCGGTCATCTTCCGCGCGGTGCGCGATTTCTGGCGCCTGCGCATCCGGTTGTGGGCCAACCGCGCCGGGGCGCTCGAGCGCGGCGAGCCCGTGCTGTCGGGCGCCTCGAGTGGGGCGGATTAGTCGGGCTTGTGGCCCTCGCCCGACTCGTCGGGCAGATCGACATTGAGCGAGTTCACGAAGTCGCGGAAGACGCTCAGCTTCTCCTCATCGGCACCTTCGGGAACGACTCCAGCCCGGTCGAGGACGGCATCGGTCGCGAAGATGGGCACGCCGGCGCGCACGGCGAGGGCAATCGCGTCGCTCGGGCGCGCGTCGAGGTCGAGCTCGCGGCCGTCGATCTGGAGCTGCATGCGCGCCCGGAAGGTGTCGTCGGAGAGATCGGAGACGATGATCCGCTTGAGTGTCACGCCGCACTCGGAGAGCGTCTGCGAGAACAGGTCGTGGGTCATCGGCCGTTCCGGGACGACGCCCTGGAGGCGCATCGCGATCGCGTTCGCCTCCCACGGGCCGATCCAGATGGGCAGGTAGCGATCGTGCCCTGTGTCGCGCAGGATGACCACGTGTTGCGAGGACATCATGTGGACGCGGACACTCTCCACGACCATCTCGTTGAGCGCTCCGTTTGCCGCGCCATTGCCCTCGCTCAGGGCGTCCCCGCCGGACATGGCCGGAATTCTACTGCCGGTGCTACGGCGTGGCGATGGGCGTGGCGGGAGCTCCCTCCGGCGTCCGCCGCGGCCGGATCGTCGGCTCGATGCTCGCCGGAACAGGCGTCACGGTCGGTGGTGGAGTCGCGATGAAGCTGGCCGGCGGCAGGGTCGGCGCGCTCGTCGGCAGGCCAGACGGAGGCACTCCAGACGGAGCCGGCGAGCCGATGGGCGTCTGGGGTGGCACAAGCGGGACCTGGTAGAGCCCGTCGGGACGCGCCCAGACGAGGATCGGCGGCTGCGTGACGCCGCGGTCGACGATGTACATGCCGGTCAGGTCAGACAAAGGCGGCGCGCCGTTGGCGGCGATGTACTGCTGCAGGTACGTGCCCTCGACCTTGTCGTAGACCAGGATGCGCGACCACTGCTTATCCCAAAGGAACAGGTCGCCGTCGCCCTTGGTGCCCGTCGCGGCGAGCATCTCGTACAGATGGCCCGGGCGCAGATTCTTGTCGTCGGGCGCGGGATCGAGCGAGAAGCCGGAGTCGCGGCCAGTGAAGTAGCGCGTCAGCGTCGGCTCGGTCACCGCGTACACGTCGCCGTCGATCATCAGCTGCTTGAACGCCGAGACATTCTCCGTCGTGCCCACAAAATATGGCGCCGGGGCGGAGAAGCCACTGCCGTCCGCGGTCGGCTCGTAGCGCAGGATCTGCTGCTGCGCTGGGTAGGGCACATAAATCCGATACGAGCCCTGGTCGGCGTTGATGACGAAGGTCTCGATGTCGACGACATCTGCGCCCCAGACCTGGTCGCCCGCGACACGCACCTGGCCGAGCGTGCCACCACCCTGGGCATCCGATGGACGCCAGCGCCACAGCCCGCCGCTGGTATCGACGATGAGCAGGTCAGGGCCGCCCTGACCGAGAAGACGGGGTTGGGCCATGCCCTGGGCAGTGCCACTGCCGGTCTGGACGATCGTCGCGACCGAGCCATTCGTCGGGTCCACGCGGACGACGCCCGTCCCGACGATCGCGTAGGCCGCGCTGTCGGGTCCAATGACGAGGTCGGTGATCAGCTCGCCGGCCGGCGCGCTGTAGAAGCGCGTGCCCGAGACCGCCGTCGTGTTGAAGAGCGTGTCCAGGCCGTTGGCGACCTGTGCCTCGACACGGTTCCAGCTGGTCGCGTCGACACCGCCCCTGGCGCCGTCCAGGTCGTCCCACGCCGTCTGGAGCAGCGGCAGCGCGCTGGTCGGGTCGGTATGGAGCAGATCCGTCGGACCGAAGACCTGGTTCGCGTTGGTGATGGCGTCGGCCAGCGCGGCGGCCGCGTCAGGCGTGTTGTTATCGGGGCTTTCAGTCCGGAACGGGTTCAGGTACAGGACCAGCGCGCCAAGGACGACGATGACCGCCACGAGCGCGATGGCCGCTATCGAGGCACGCCGCCGGCTCTCGTTTGACTCGGCGGCAGTGCGCATGCGCCGGTAACCGGCGCGCCGACGTGGCATCAGGTCGAGGATCCGGCCGACGGTCCCGGAGATCCCGTTGCCGATGCCCGTTCGTGCCGCGCCGGCGCGGTCGCGGACCGCAGTGCCCAGCGCCGAGACCTGGTCGGCGAGCGGGATTGGTGAATGCTCGGGCGCGCCAGCGAGCGGCTCCGCGGGCGCGACGGGCACGAGGCGGTGCTCGACACGCGAAAGCGAGACCTCGGTCGCCTCGAGGGCGATGACCGCGTCAGAGCCTTCGCCCGCGGCGGCCACGAAGAGGTGATGAAGATGCTCCACGGCGGACTGTGGATGGAGCGTCACGACCGCGTTCTTGAGCTCCTCTGTGCCCACGACCTCGACCAGGTTGCGCGAGCACAGCACGAGCGAGTCACCGACGGCGAAATCGCCGCGCCACACGCCCAGGCGCAGGTTGTCCGCGGCGGGCAGACCGACGCCCGAGTGGTGCTCGGGCATGAGCAGCCGTGCCGATCGGATCAGGTACGCGTTCGCATCGCCGGCAGTGGCCACGTACAGCTCGCTGCCGCGGACAACGGCAAGCGTTATGCCGATCGAGTAGGCCGCCAACCCGCCGCCCTCACGCGACTGGCGCAGCCGGCGGTTCGCGGCACGGACGGCCTTCTCGAGCACGATCGAGATTCCTGCCGACTCGTCGTAGTAGTACTCGCGCCGGATCGTGTCGGCGACGAGGCGGCAGGCATCGCGCGTGCGGCCGCCCGTCTGCTTGGTGCACACGATGAGGTACAGGCTGCCCTTGGTGCGCGCCTTGGAGCCGGTGGTCGGCTCGGTGACGACGATCGCGTCGGCGGAGTTGGATAGCCGGTCTTCCTCGGAGACGAGCCCATATTTGAGCGCGAGCCGGGAAGCCATCGCGGGCCAGTCTAGCGCGGGGAGAAGGCTCGGCCTGGTGGCCGGATAACGACCCTCAGCTCGAGCAGGTGGGCGCCGTCGGGCATGTTCGCGAATGCGGCGAGAAGCTCAGCCTGGCGCAGGAGGAGCTCCTGGCCGATGACGCTGTCGGTGGCGCTGACGATCAAGGCGGGCGGCTCCACGGCGAGCAGCTTTGACGCGCCGCGGGCGGCGGGCAGCAGCTCTTCGACCAGGCGCTGCCAGGCAGTCATGCGCCGCGCCAGGCGCAGCTCGTCCTCGATGCCGATCTCGGCGGCGATGCGCGGCAGCATGTCGCCGACCCGCGTCGGCCGGCGCTTGGCGGTCACCTGTCGCCCTGCCGCAGCTGGCCTGGAGACACGCTCCACACCGTCGACGCGGCGACCAGTGCCGGATCCAGGTCGTCGGTCGTGGTCGTGGTCACGAACGCCTGCGGGAGGGCTCCGATGCGCCGCACGAGATGGGCGCGGCGATCGGGATCGAGCTCCGAGAAAACGTCGTCGAGCAGGAGCAGCGGCGGCTGGCCGACGCTGAGGGTGAGCAGGTCGAGCTGAGCCAGCTTGTAGGCGAGGATCGCCGTCCGCTGCTGGCCGCGCGACGCGGACGACGCCAGCTCGCGCTCGTCGCTCACGAACGCGATGTCGTCGCGGTGCGGCCCGATCAACGTCGCCCCATTCCACATCTCCTTGTCACGTGTATCGATCAGACGCCGGCGCAGCGCGTCGCGTGTCGTTTCCGTGGCCTGCGGCTCAGCATTCGTCAGGTAGCGCAGCTGGAGCGGCTCTTCTCCCGGTGCTATCTCCTGGTGCGCGGCTGACAGCGGCCCGCTGAGCTGGGCCAGCGTCGCGCGCCGCCAGTCGACGATCTGAGCGCCATCGTTGATCACGACCTCGTCCCAATAGCGCAGCTCATCAGGCGCGGCCATTCCTTCGCGCACCTGGCGGAGCAGGTTGTTGCGCTGCGTCAGCGCTCGCGCGTAGGTCGACATCGTCGCCGCCGAGGCCGGAACGGTCTGGGCGATGAGCGTGTCGAGCGAGTTGCGGCGCAGACCGGGCGAGCCGACGACCAGGAGCATGTCCTCCGGAGCGAAGAGGACCACCGGCAGCGTCGCGCCGAGCGCCGCTGGGCGGCGGGCGACCCCGTTGACCAGGACTCGCTTCCGCCCGCCGCCGGTGGCCGTCCTGGCGATGACCATCTCGACCTTGTCGCTGCCCTGCGCGGTCCCACCGACTTCCGCCTCGAGCCGGGCGAACTCGGCGCCCCAGCTGACCAGCTCACCATCCTGGCCGGCGCGATGCGACCGTGCCGTTCCAAGCACGACGATTGCCTCGAGCAGGCTCGTCTTGCCCGTGGCGTTGGGGCCAACGACAACCTGCGGTCCGTCCGGAAACGACACTTCCAGGGTGCTATATGAACGGAACGTGGTGAGTGACAGTCTCTCGACGCGCATCGCTTCAGCGCGCCGCCCGAAGTGCCGCCCTGCTCAGGACGGCGTGCGCACGGGCATGATCACGTGGACGTACTCGGCGGCGGCGTCCGTGGGCTTGATCACGCCGGGTGAAAGCGGCCCCGAGAACTCGAGCGCGAGCTGGTCGTAGTCGAGGTTGGCGAGCGCCTCCTGGAGGTACTTGGCGTTGAACGAGATCTGCATGGGGTCGCCCTCGATCGCCGCCTCGACGTCGGTCTGAGCCTCGCCCACGTCGGCCGCGGCGGCGACATTGATCGTGCCCGTGCCCTCGTCGCCCAGCTTGAGCCGGACGACGTTGGCCGCGGAGCTGGCGATCAGCGCGGAGATGCGCACGGCCTTGAGCAGCTCGTCTCGCTCGACCACGGCGCGCGTCGAGTGCGATGACGGCAGTACCTGCTGGTAGTTCGGGAATTGGCCGTCGATCAGGCGGCTGACGATGTCCACGTCGGCAACGTGCATGAGCACCTGGCTCTTTGAGCTGGCGAGCATGAGGTCGACCGGGTCGTCAGTGTCGGTCAGGACGCGCATCAGCTCGGCATATGAGCGCGCCGGCACGACCAGCGACGTGTCCTCGACCGGATCGAGAATCGGGATCGTGCACACGGCGATGCGGTAGTTATCGGCCGCGGCGAGCGTCAGCTTGTCGCCCGACAGTCGGGTAAGGACGCCGGTCAGAATGGGCCGCGCCTCGTCCGTGGCCGCGGCAAAGACGACCTCTGAGAGTGCGCGTCGCAGCTCCTTCTGGCTGACCCGTGTCGTCGGCCTTTCGCCGGGTGACGGAATGACCGGGAACTCGTCGGCCTCGATGCCGCGCAATTGGGTCTGGTAGCGGCCGGCTTTGATGCGCAGGGTGGTGCCGCCGTCGCTCTCGAGCTCGATCTTCTCGCCGCTGGGCAGGCCAGCAACCAGGTCGTTGAAAAGCCGGGCAGGGACGGTCAATGAGCCTTCCGTGTCGATGCGGCCGGCGACCCACGAGGTGATCCCGATCTCGAGGTTGGTGGCAGTCAGTTTCAGCCCGGCATCCTCCGTGCGCAGCAGGACATTGGCCAGCACCGGAAGAGTGCTCCGGCTGCTGACGGCACGGCTGACGACCTGCAGGCCGCGCGCCAGGTTCTCCTGCATCACGGAAAGCTTCACGTTCCTGGAGCTCCTCTCACGGTGTGCCAGCTCGCGGCGGTCTTTGTCGGCGAGCTGGCCGACGAGTGATTGTGAATCTCTTTTCTTATCTTCTCATTCCGTAGTCATCATCATGGTGTTGACGACGTGGGAAACTGCCCTTTCACGCTCGAAATCGGCCTTTTCCTGGTCTCGGACCGGTGGATTGAATCGACCTTCGCTGGTGACGGCCGGTTCATGCTTTTGACCCCATTGTGGACAGTCGCCTGTCGGTGCCCCAGGACTCCACAAGACCCGCACCGACTGCACCCCATTCGCCGTCGCTGTCCTTGGGTGATATCCACCGTCGGACGGACTGGTCCACAGAAACGGGCGCTTTCTCCACCCGGGCTCCGAGGCCGTCATGCGCATGCAATGAAACTCGTCTGGCTGAGCATCGCCCGAGCCCGGTGCATCGCTCTCAGTCGGAGTAGATGAGCTCCCGAACCGCGGCGAGATCACGCCGGAGCTCCTCGTTCTCTTGCGTCTCCTTGTCGATCTTCTCGCACGCATGGAGGACCGTCGAGTGGTCGCGTCCGCCCAGCTCCTGGCCGATGCGCAGGAGCGACACGTCTGTTTCGGCGCGCATCAGGTACATGGCGATCTGACGTGGCATGACGATGGCCCGGTCACGTTTCTGGCCCTTGAGCTGCTCGAGCTCGACGCTGTAGTACTCCGAGACGGCGTGGACAATGCGCTCGGGCGTGACGAGCCTGCGCTTCGGGTTGTAGAGCACGTTCGAGAGCACGGCTTGGGCGAGCTCGATCGTGATCGGCATGCCGCCCATGTTCGCGTACGCGACGATGCGATTGAGCGCGCCTTCGAGCTCGCGGATATTGCTGATCACCTTGCGCGCAATGAACTCGAGCACGTCCGAGCCGATATGGACGCTCTGCTCCTCCGCCTTGGCGCGCAGGATGGCGATGCGCGTCTCCAGGTCCGGAGCGGTCAAGTCCGCGATCAGGCCCCATTCGAAGCGGCTGCGCAGGCGCTCCTCGAGCGTCGTGATCAGCTTGGGCGGCCTGTCGGACGACAGGACGATCTGCTTGCCGTCCTCGTGGATCGCGTTGAACGTGTGGAAGAACTCTTCCTGGGTTCGTTCCTTGTCGGCGATGAACTGGATGTCGTCGATGAGCAGCACGTCGATGCGCCGGTAGCGCGTCCGGAAGTCGTCGATCTTGCCCTGCTGGATGCTGGTGATGAACTCGTTGGTGAACTTCTCGCTCGTGGCGTAGACGACGCGCTTGCGCGGAAAGCGCGCCAGGACCTGGTTGCCGATGGCATGCATCAGGTGCGTCTTGCCGAGGCCGACGCCGCCGTACAGGAAGAGCGGGTTATAGGCGTGTCCCGGACGCTCAGCGACGGACAGCGACGCTGCATGGCCCAGGCGGTTGGCCGAGCCGACGATGAAGTTGCGGAAGGTGTAGCGCGGATTGAGATTGAGGCTGCCGCCTTCCGGGCCTCCGACCCGGCCGGGCTCGAGCCGGACATGCTGCGCAGCGGCCGTAGCAGCCGGCGCTCCCTCGGTCGCCGCCTTCTGCTGGGCGTCCTCGGTCAGCACGCCGGTCAGTCCTTCGCGGACCTCGAAATCGACCTGGACGCTGTAACCCACGACGCGGGCCAGCGTCTGGCTGATCAAGGGGCGATAGCGTGTCTCGAGCCAGTCCTTGGCGAAGCCGTTGGGGACCGCGACGCGGAAGCGGTTGTCGTCGACGGCGACGAGCGCGGTTTCCTTGAGCCAGGTCTCGAAATTCGCGGGCGAGAGCGAAACCTGAAGCTCGCCCAGGGCCGCGCGCCAGACCTGCTTCGCGTCCATCAATAAAGCCGTCCCGACTAGTTGTTTAGGTCAACGGGCAGCCACTCACGGCGCACGGCGCTGAGCGGACCCTACCCTCGATAACGGCCCGATAACGCTTGCGCTGGGTTCCCGGCCAGCGGTCCCGTCTCGGTCCTTCTCCTCCCTACCCAGTGCCCCGCGAGGCCTTGGGCGGCCAACAGTAGCACCGCCTTAGCGGCAGCCGCAAGGGCGATTCCGCATACCCCCAGGGGGTATCGGCAGGCTGCCTTCCGATCGGTCCGTCAGCCGATTGGATCGCCCGGCTCGGCGCCCGAATCGACGCCCAGGAGCGGGATCGAACCGTCCGCCGGCAGCGCACCGAGCACGAGCACCTCGCTCTGGAAGCCGGCGATGTTGCGTGGCGGGAAGTTGACCACGGCAACGATCAAGCGGCCGACGAGGGCACTCGGGTCGGGATACGTCGGCGGCAGCTGCGCCGACGAGCGACGCATGCCGCCCGGTCCGAAATCGATCGTCAATCGATAAGCTGGCTTGCGCGCCGCGGGGAACTGCTCGACGGCCGTGACGCGGCCGACGCGGATGTCTATGTTGAGAAAATCGTCCATCGTCGTGCTTCCGGCGGGCCGGAACGGGCGCATGTTCGCCCGCCCGGCCTGGTTTTGTGAGCCGTCGTTCATCGAAGCCCTCAGTGCAAATCGGTCGGTTATGTAATGCGTGGATATAATCCCGCCCGAAGTCGATGCGCCGTGGCGCCCGGACGTCGACCAAAACGCGCCAGCCCAACTTAGACGGCGCGTCGCCAACACTCAGCAGATCGGTTGGTTTTGCCGGCCGTCCTGACCCACAGGCGCCAGGAAGTCTCGGGGAGTAATGACCAAGCAAACGTACCAGCCGAAGAAGCGGCACCGGGCCAAGGAGCACGGCTTCCGCGCGCGGATGAGTACCAGGGCGGGTCGCCGCGTGCTGGCGTCGCGGCGGGCGAAGGGGCGGAAGCAGCTCACCGCTTAAGGCGCGGCGAGACTTAAGGAGCGATCCACGGTGGCCGCCCTCGAGATGCTTCGATCGGTCGCCGACTTTCAGCAGATCCAATCGCAGAGCCGCAGCCGAGCGCATCCGCTGCTGCTGCTGCGCTACCGCAGGAATGGGCTTGAACGCACGCGTTACGGGATCTCTACGAGCCGCAAGGTGGGATCGGCTGTCATCCGCAATGGCGTACGCCGCCGCCTGCGCACAATCCTGCGCGCGCTCGATCCGCAGCTCGAGCCAGGCTTCGACCTTCTGCTCGTCGCCCGCCCTGCGTCTGCGACCGTGAAGCAAGCAGAGCTGGAGGTCGCGTTGCGCCAGCTGATGCACGGCGCGAAGCTGCTTGACGTCGGCGGCCGAGTGGAGCAAGAGGGTCGGTGAGGCGCATCACCGTGCCGATCGGCGTCGGCTTCATCCACCTCTATCGCATCGCCTTCGGCTGGTTGCCTTCCTCGTGCCGCTTCGAGCCCAGCTGCTCGCACTACACGGAGCAGGCGATCGTCAAATACGGACTGTTCAAGGGCAGCTGGATGGGTGCCAAGCGCATCGCGCGCTGCCACCCATGGAATCCGGGAGGCTTTGACCCTGTCCGCTGACCTTCGACGCGTGGTTCGCTCGCGCCGCGTGATGCGCGTCGTGCTCGCCGGCGTGCTCGCGGCGCTCACGTTCGTCGCGTTGTTCGGCGCGGTCGTGCCCGTAGGCGCGGAGTCGCCCGCGGCGTCGATCGCTGCCACTCCGGCGCCGATCGTCACCCCGGCCACCTCTGTCACGCCGGACGCATCGGCCGCTCCGTCAGATGAAACCTCACCCGAATCGAGCGCGGCGCCCTGTCCCATACCACCGGTCACACCGGCACCGTCGACCGCTGAGTCGGCGAGCCCCGGGACCCCCGACCCCAACGCGACCCCAACTCCCGCGCCGACCCCCAGCCCGGCTCACCCGCTCTGCCCGGCGCAGCTTTCAGGCAGTCCGACCGACCTGCTGGCCTACCTCTTCAATCCGATCTTCCAGACCCTGTTCCTGGTTCTGGCCCTCTTCTACCGTCTGACCGGCGACGTCGGCATCGCCATCATCGTGCTGACGCTGCTGATCAAGACGATCCTTATCCCGCTCTTCCGCAAGCAGATCGTCTCGCAGCGCCATCTGCAGATGATCCAGCCCGAGATCAGGGCGCTGAGCACCAAGTACAAGGGCAACCGGACCAAGATCAGCGAAGAGACGATGCGCCTCTACCGCGAGCGCGGCGTCAGTCCCACCTCGGGCTGCCTGCCTTCTCTTCTGCAGCTGTTCCTGTTGATCCCGATCTACTCGGTCATCAGCACAGGCCTGGCCGCACCCAACATCACCTCGGCGCTCCAGGTTTTCGGCATCCCGGTCCTCCAGCCATTCCCGTGCCAGGCCATTGGTCCGTGCATCGACCCGACCATCCACTGGCTGTTCAACATGGACGCCCACGTTCCGCAGGTGATGTTCCATGTCTTCGGCTTCGGCGTGAGTGGGCTGGCGCTCATCTCCGCCACGCTCCAGCTGGTCCAGACACGAATGGCCCAGCCGCGGACGAGCGACGCGCAGCAGGCTTCGCAGCAGCGCATCTTCCTGCTGCTGCCGCTCTTCTCGATCGTCTACGGGTCGTTCCTGCCGGGCGGGCTGTTCATCTACTGGATCGTGTTCACCCTCTTCTCGGTCGTCCAGCAATACTTGATCGCGGGCTGGGGGTCTCTCTTCCCGCTCTTCGGCTGGACGCCGGGCTTTGCAGTTAACCATCAGCCGCGCTTCCCGGTTCCGCCGCCGAAGACCGCGTCACCATCCAGTTCAGCTAGCGGCGCGGATTCGCGCCGCGCCGAAGACGACAACCGCACAGCAACCGACCGTGCGGCAGGCACCATCAAGCCGGCGCGTCAGCGAGGGCGCACAAGCCGGCGAGGGAGACGGCGATGAGCGAATACCAGGAGTTCACCGGCAAGACCGTCGAGGAGGCCCTGCGCGCTGCGCGTGACGCCTTTGGCGCAAGCCTCGACGAGCTCGACTTCGAAATCCTCACCCCCGGCAGCCGCGGGGTGCTGGGCATGGGCGCCGAGCCGGCGCGGATCATTGCCGCGCCGCGTTCTGCGCTCGGTGGCGCCGCTCCGCGGCGCGAGGCCGCGGCACAGACGCCGCTGCCGCCTGTCGCGCCGCGCGAACCGCGCGAGGGGCGCGAGGGGCGCGAGCCGTACCCAGATCGCGACGCACCTCGTGGCGACGGCGAGCGCGGCTTTGACCGTCGTGGCCCGCGTGGCGACCGCGAACGCGGCCGGCGCGACTTCAGCCGTGATCGTGGCGAGCGCCGGCCGGCGACAGGCCAGGTGAGCGGCGAAGCGCCAGCGGCGCCAGCCGGCATCCGCCCACCGCGTGACATGCAGGGCGCGCGGCGACCCAGTGGTGATCGTCCCCCCGGCCGTACAGGCTTCGTTCGAGAGCGATCGGGCCAGCTTTCTGACAGCGAGCAGGCCGAGGTGCGTGCAAATCGCGCCAACCTGTCCCAGGAGCGCGAAGAGATCCAGGCGGCAGAGGCAAGTCCGGAGGCCCTCGCGGCAGGCCGTGACATCCTAGACGAGCTGCTCAAGCACATGGGCCTCGACGTGACCGTCAGTGTCGAGACCGGCGACACGTCGAAGCTCGACGTGCGCGGCAGTGAGACCGACAAAGAGGCGCTCGGCGCGCTGATCGGGCGCAAGGGCGAGCGGCTGTCGGCGCTCCAGCACCTGGTCAACCTGATGCTGTCGCGCAAGCTGGGCGCCTGGACGCGCGTGCTGGTGGACGTCGAGGACTACCGCGGCCGGCGCGAGCGCCAGTTGCGCGAGATCGCGACGCGTGCCGCTGAGCACGTGCGCGAGAGCGGCAAGATGATCCAGCTTGAGCCCATGCCTGCGCTCGAGCGGCGCTGGATACACCTGGCACTGCGCGGCAATCCCGATGTGGCAACGCAGTCGATCGGCGAGGAGCCGCACCGCCGAGTCGTCATCCTCAAGCGCCAGTAACGAGCAGGCTCGACCCGTCTGGGGGACAATTGGGGCGCGGTCGCGAGGCTCGTAACAGCGAGTCAGAGGCGTCCGTCATAGTTTTCCCGGGCAGCCCGGGTACTGGTGCGCGGATGCACCACTTGGGCTGGTTGCGGCCGGGACCTTCTACTTACACCGGCCGACGGAGGCCGCCGCTAGCATTCGGCACCAATGACGACTCGTTCCGACCCTTACGCGATCCGACACGTCAAGTCCTCAGCGCCCGACCACAGCTGGCGGCGCGGGACCTTCACGTTCATCCTGACCCTGGTCGCGATCGTCGTGTTCATGGCCTCGTTCGCCGTGGGCTACGCGCGGGTCAATCAGGGCAAGGTCCTGCCGGGCGTCGACGTCGCGGGCATCTCGGTTGCTGGCCTTGACCGCGATCAGGCCGCGGCCAAGCTGACGCAGGCGCTGCCCAGCGTGTCGAGCGGCAACCTCATCGTCAACATCAACGGCGTCCAGGAATCCGTTCCCTATTCGTCCTTCGGCCGCGACTACGACCTCAACGCAATGCTCGACCAGGCGCTCGACCTGGGCCGCGCCCCCAACTTCGTGCAGCAGATCCAGGACCAGCTGCGCATCCTGTTCAACGGCGTATCGGTTCAGCCACAGGTCACCTGGAGCAACGACCAGCTCATTTCGGCGGTGGCCAAGATCGCCCAGCAGGCACAGCGCGACCCGGTCAGCGCCAGCCTCGGTCTCGTCGGCGGGCACTACGTCGTCAGCCCGTCGAGCGACGGCCAGTCGGTCGATGTTGAAGGCGCGGTGGCGGACGCCGTCAACGCCGTCAACGGCACCTCAGCGGCCAACTCCTCGATTTCGGTCCACACCTCGGTCGTGCCACCGGCCGTCACCACGGCGCAGGCCCAGGCGGCCGCTGACAGCTACGAGCGAGTGGTCGGCAGCGATCTCACCGTAGCCGGCGCCGACCTCTCGACGACCATCACGTCGGACGTCCTGCGCGGCTGGGTGCACCTCCAGCAGGGACCAGGCAACGGCAACTGGCAGATCGTGATTGAGCACGACCCGATCGCCCAGTTCGTCAGCAACTACGCTCTTCAGACCGACGTTCAGCCAACCAACGCGACGTTCACCTTCGGCAGCGGCAGCGGCGTCAACGTCAAGGTCGTGCCCAGTGCGGACGGCCGCGCAACGCAGGTCGACGCGACCACGTCCAACGTCATGGCCGCGCTCCAGGCGCGCGCGACGGGCGGTTCCGCTCCGCCAACTGCCGAGCTCGCGCTCGCGTCGGTGTCGCCTACGTTCACGACGGACGACGCGACGGCCATCTCGGCCAAGGTGACCAAGCTCGGCGAGTGGACCACGCACTACATCTCGAGCCCCTTGAATGGCGGCGGCGTCAACATCCAGGTTCCGACGGCCAAGATCAACGGCACTGTCGTCGAGCCAGGAGCTTTGTTCGACTACCTCGCCACAATCGGCCCGATCACCTCGCCGCCGTACACCGCAGGCGCGGCGATCATTCACGGCCACACGGTCGAGGACGGCGTTCTGGGCGGCGGCATGTGCTCGTCGTCGACGACGCTGTTCAACGCGGCCGCTCGCGCCGGGCTGGACATCAGGGCACGCCGCAACCACACCTACTACATCAGCCGCTACCCGGTCGGCCTCGACGCGACCGTCTGGATCGCCGGGCCGAACAGCAAGCAGACCATGTCGTTCGTCAACGACACGGGCTACCCGATCCTGATCCGTGGCATCAACGCGCCGGGCGCGGTCACATTCGAGCTGTACGGCGTGCCCGACGGTCGGACGACGACCTTCACCGACCCGGTGATCACCAACGCGGAGACAGCTCAGGATTGGTACCAGTACACCGACGCGCTGGGCCCCGGCGTTCAGAACCGGGTGGAGTTCGCTGTCAACGGTTTCGACTCGGTCGTCGTGCGCACGGTAAAGGACGCGGCGGGCAACGTCGTTCACCAGGACACGTTCACGTCGAACTACAAGACGATCACGGGCCTGGTGATGGTCGGCCGCTTCCCCGGCGACCCGTCGTCGGGGACGAAGGTTCTCGCGTCTGTCTGGAAGGCCAACCACCCCAAGTAGAGACGGGCGGCGTGGGGTTGACCGCCTAGATCGCCCTCATCTTGTTGTTCTTGGCGTCGTGGGTCAGCTCGACCAAGCCAAGCGCTTCCATGAGCGGTGGCATGTAGACGCCGAAGCGGCCACGCAGGCCCTTCTTCATCCCGTACCAGCCGCCGACCGGGTTGTCCTCTGAGCGACCCCACGCCTCTACCGTGCCTTCGGTGGCCGGCTTCTGCTCGTCGGCGCCGCCCAGATCTATCCAGCCGCCATTCGCCTTGAGCATGGCGTGCAGGTCGTCGATCGCGCGCTTCTGGTACTTGAGTTGCGTGCCGCCGA
>Ga0265319_1000502_pt1 | contig 27032 bp, 27 predicted proteins | sample 4824metaG_FD_192443 | JGI IMG/M metagenome (GOLD analysis project Ga0265319, IMG submission 192443) | Rhizosphere microbial communities from Carex aquatilis grown in University of Washington, Seatle, WA, United States - 4-8-24 metaG | ecosystem: Host-associated > Plants > Roots > Rhizosphere >...
CGTGCGTCTCGCCGAACCAGCCGCCGGCCGCGAGCGCCTCGTCGAGCACGCGGTGCAGCTGCGGCGCGGCACGGGCGACGAGCCGCTGCGCCTCGCGCAGCCGGCCCTCCTCGCTCAGCGCGGCCAGCGCCGCGTCCAGCTCACCGTCGGTGTAGGCGCGCTCCACTGCGGCGGATCATACGTCGGCGGCGAGCTGGTGCGCGGGCGCGTCAGCGTCCGCCGGCCAGCCGCGCGAGCGGGTAGCCGAGCGCCGCACCGGCGACGACGCCGGTCGCGCCCGCGAGCGGGTCGGCCCAGTCGACCGCCACCGGCAGCAGCAGCAGGACCGCGGCGAAGACGCCCGCGCCGAGCAGGTCGCCGTCGATCTCGCGGCCGCGGCGCAGGTCGCGCAGGTCCGGGATCGCCCACGCGACCAGCAGCGCGAGCGCGGCGCCGTTGCCGCCGAGCGCCAGCGGGAACGTCTGCACGGCGGCGGCCACCGCCATGCCGCCCGCGCCGCCGGCGAGGAACAGCAGCAGCACCGGTATCGGCCCGTGCCGGCGCTCGACGAGCCACCCGAACAGCGCGATCGCGAACAGCGCGACGAACGCATAGCCGCTGTTGTCGTAGGCGAACGGAGCCGTGAAGATCTCGCGCGTGTTGCGATCGAGCGGGCCGACGACGGCGAGGCGGCCGAGCCCGATCGCCCCGGCTCTCACCAGCACGAGCAGCACGATGCTGGCGCCCACGAGCAGGATCGTCGCGTAGGGGCGCCCGTCGGGACGGATCCCGGGTATCTCGCCGCGCCTGAGCGGACCGAGCGACGGCGCCGGCGAGCGGCGCTTGGCGCGGCGGCGTTCCTTCTCGGACAGACGGCCCTCGCGGTCGAGCTTCGGCGCGCGCTTGCGCAGGCGGCTGCCGCAGTACGGACACTCGGTGATGTAAGGGCTGACCTCCGATCCGCAGTGCTTGCAGATCACGAACAGGTCGGGGCCGCCGCTGGTCACCCGATCGATTCTAGACCGCGGGGGGAAGCCGCCGGAGCGGCTGCCCGGCGCGGCTTTCAGCCCACGTCGACCGTGGCCGCGGCGTTCCCCTGCGTAGCCGGCCCAGAGGCGCTGCAAACCACGCGCCACGGGTAGACTCGCCCGGCGCAGATCCGCCAACTGCCCCCCGACGAAGGACGATCACATATGGCTCTCGGCTACGACGGCAAGCTCTACATCCTCGCGTTCGACCACCGCGGCTCGTTCCAGAAGAAGATGTTCGGGATCGCCGGCGATCCGTCGCCCGAGGAGACGGAGACGATCGCCGACGCCAAGCGGCTGATTTACGAGGGCATGGAGCTGGCGGTGGAGCGCGGCGCCGAGGCCGGCGCGACCGGCGTGCTCGTCGACGAGCAGTTCGGCAGCGACGTGCCGGGCCGCGCGAAGGCGAAGGGCCTGAAGCTCGCGATGCCGATCGAGAAGAGCGGCCAGAACGAGTTCGACTTCCAGTACGGCGACGACTTCGGCGCCCACATCGAGCAGTTCGACCCCGCCTTCAACAAGGTGCTCGTGCGCTACAACCCCGACGGCGACGCGGCGATGAACGAGCGCCAGCTCGGCCGCCTCAAGCGCCTGTCCGACTGGCTGCACGCCAACGGCCGCAAGTTCCTGTTCGAGCTGCTCGTGCCCGCCGAGGACGACCAGCTCGCTTCTGTCGGCGGCGACACCGACCGCTACGACGCCGAGCTGCGCCCCGAGCTGATGCGCCGTGCGATCGAGGACATCCAGAACGCCGGCATCGAGGTCGACATCTGGAAGATCGAGGGCGTCGACGCCCAGGCCGACGCGCAGATGCTCGCCGAGCAGGCGCGCTCGGGCGAGGGCCGCGAGAACGTCGTCTGCGTGCTGCTGGGCCGCGGCGCGAGCGACGCGAAGGTCGACCACTGGCTGCGCGAGGCGGCGCCGGTCGAGGGCTTCGTCGGCTTCGCGATCGGCCGCTCGATCTGGTGGGACGCGCTCAGAGGCTTCCTCGACGGCTCGATCGCGCGCGACGACGCCGCCTCGCAGGTGGCCGACAACTACCTGCGCTTCATCGGCGTCTACGAGCAGCAGGAAGTCGCGTAGCGGTTCTCAGCGGCCGCGCGGCGGAAACGCGCGCGCGGCTGCGCCGAATCGTCGCGAAGCGGGGCTGCGCTGCCGCAGGCGGGCGTCGTAGCCTCGGTCGATGACCTGGCCGCGCTCGCTTCCCTGGATCGTCCTGCTGCTGGCCGCCGGGCTCGTGCTCGGCGACGTGCGCGTCCCCGGCTGGCTCGGCGGCCGGGGCGGCGAGACGTTCAGAGCGGGCGGCTCGGCGAGCGCCCGCCTCGAGCGCGTGATCGACGGCGACACGATCGTCGTGCAGGCCGGCGGGCGCGAGGAGCGCGTCCGCTACATCGGCATGGACACGCCCGAGACGGTGAAGCCCAACACGCCCGTGCAGTGCTTCGGCCCGCAGGCGCACGATCTCAACGCGCGCCTGCTGGGCGCCGCCGGCACGCCGCTGACGCTGCGCTTCGACCGCGAGCTGCGCGACCGCTACGGCCGCCTGCTCGCCTACGTGTACCGCGCGCGGGACGGCTTGTTCGTGAACGAGCGACTGGTCTCGGACGGCGCCGCGCGCACGCTCGAGATCGCGCCCAACACGGCCGACGCCGAGCGCTTCGGCGCGCTCCAGCAGGCGGCGCGCACGGCCGGCACCGGGCTCTGGGGCGCCTGCTGAGGGCCGCACGCGCATTCGGCGCGCTGCTAGGGTTTCCTGCCGATGAAGATGCGTCAGAGCCTCGCTCAGCTCGAGCAGGCCTTCTTCGAGGAGACGACCCAGGATCGCGCGCGGCGCGAGCGGCTGCGGGAGACCGCGGTCCAGCGCACGCGCCGGCGCCATCTGGAGCGCGTGCACAAGCACGGTTCGTGGCGCTTCGCGTTTCTCGTGCTCTCGATCGTCGTGACCGCCGTCGTGGTCACGATCGCGATGTTCGAGACGCTCTACTACGCGATGGGCTGAGGCCGTCGCGGCGCGGCCGGGGTGGCCGCGACGACCGCCGCGTCAGCTCTCGGCGCCGATGTCCCGCAGCGCCGCGTCGACCTCCTCGCGCGCGCCCTCGGCGGCGGCCTCCTCCTGGATCTCCAGGTAGACCTCCTTGCGGAACACCGGGACGTCTCGCGGCGCCTGGATGCCGATCCGCACCTTCTCCCCCATGATCGCGAGGACCGAGACCTCGATGTCGTCCCCGATCATGATGCTCTGGTTGGACTTGCGCGTCAGGACCAACATTGCGGCGCTGCCTCCCTGCTGTCCATGGTGGCCGGATGAGCGATCGGACGGCGAGGCGGTGGGATGCCGAAAGCCCGAAGACGAAGGATACCCGCCGGTCAGGCCGTGCTCCCCATTTCCCGGCGGATCGCCGGGCGCCCACATTCGCTAGTCTGCCCGGCCGATGCCACGCAGATCGCTTCGCCCCCAACTTAACCAGATTCGCACGTGGGTCCGCCAGGGCCGCACCGACGCCTGGATCGCCCACCAGCTCGAGGTCACGACGCAGCAGATCGCGGCGTTCAAGCGCGAGAACGAGCTCGTCCCCGACGAGCCGGAGCCCAACGGCGCCGCCGTCGACTTCGACGACGAGATCGACCTGCGCGCCGAGGACGACGCGCTGATCGCCGCCGAGCTCGAGGCCGCGCAGAAGGAGCGCGAGCGCGAGGAGGCCGAGGCCGCCAAGCAGGCTGCCGCGAAGGCCCGCTCCCGCAGAGCCGCTCCGTCCGACGACGACGAGGACGAAGACGAGGACGGCGAGAAGCCGTCGCGTCGCCGCGGTCGCCGCGGCGGTCGCCGCCGCAAGGCGCGCACCGGTCCGCTCGAGGGCACGTTCGACCACGGCGACGAGGGCTACGGCCTCTGGCTCGACCCGGCCGTCCAGGACGACCCCGTCTACGCCGAGCACTGGGCCGGACACCGCCCCGTCGAGATCACGATCGAAGAGGATCAGATCGTGATCAAGCGCCTCGAGTCAGACGACCAGTAGTCCCGGCGACTTACGGCTGGTCGAGCGGCTGTCTCTGCTGCTCGATCTCGTCGGGGTCGCGGCGGCGGCCGCCTGACCAGTCGGCTGCCTCGCGGACGTAGCGGGCGAAGGCGGCGTCGCCGGCCGTCTGGGCGTCCCAGCCGCGTGGGTCGTTCGGCACGGTCGCGATCGCGACGTCGAGGCACCAGTCGGTGCCGGCGCTGTAGAGGTCCGCCAGCTCGCCGGTCGTGAAGGACCCGCCGAGGCGCCGCCGCAGCTCGTCGACGATGCGGTCGCAGACGCGTTCGAGCAGGCGCCGCTCGTCCGGCTCGGCACGGCTCAGCCGGCGCTGGCCATCGCTCCACAGCTGCAGGGCGGTGTCGACGTGCATCGCCGGCAGGGTACCCGGCGGCCGACGACCGCGAAGCTGAGCCGGATGGATCGTCGTGCCTGGCAAGGAAGCAGGGAGCGTGGCCTGCAATCGCAGGCGAGCGACCGATGACGCCGCCAGGCGCGGCGAGGCGCCGGCTCAGCCGCCGGGGAGGCCCTGCACGACGTACGACTGCTCGCCGGGCTTGACCATCCCCAGCCGGCGCGCCTCCGCCTGCACCGTGCGCGGGTCGCGCAGGGTGCGCGCGCGCTGCAGCAGCGCCTGGTGCTCGCGCTGGAGCGCGTGCAGCTGGGCCTGCTTCGCGCTCGACGTGTGCCACGTGGACAGCAGGGACCGCGCCGGCCCGACGTACGCCAGCGCAACGAGCAGCAGCACGACCAGCAGCGCGATCCGCCCGACGCGATCCCACCGCACGCGCAGCGCGGCGGCGCCGATCGGGCTGACGGCGGGCGGACGGCGAGTGGAGGCGGAGCTGGCGGGCGGCATTGCGACTCCTTCGCGAGCCGCCCGCGTTCTCCTTCCCGTGCGTCAGCCGGCGCGTCTGAAGGCGCTGCGGCCCGGGAAGGCGGCGTCGGCGCCCAAGGCCTCCTCGATCCGCAGCAGCTGGTTGTACTTCGCCACGCGGTCCGAGCGCGACGGGGCGCCGGTCTTGATCTGCCCGCAGCCGGTCGCGACCGCGAGATCGGCGATCGTGACGTCCTCCGTCTCGCCGGAGCGGTGCGACATCACCGCCGTGTAGCCGGCCTCGCGCGCCATCTTGATCGCGTCGAGCGTCTCGGTGAGCGTACCGATCTGGTTGACCTTGATGAGGATCGAGTTGCCGACTCTCTGGTCGATCCCGCGTCTGAGCCGCTGCGAGTTCGTCACGAACAGGTCGTCGCCGACGAGCTGGACCTTGTCGCCGAGGCGCTGGGTGAGCGTCGCCCAGCCGTCCCAGTCGCCCTCGTCCATGCCGTCCTCGATCGAGACGATCGGGTAGCGGGCGGCCAGGTCGGCCCAATAGTCGGCCAGCTCGGCCGCCGACAGCGAGCGGCCCTCGTGCTCGAGCACGTAGCGGCCGTTCTCGTAGATCTCGCTGGTGGCCGGGTCGAGCGCGATCGCGACGTCCTCGCCGGGCACGTACCCGGCCGCTCTGATGCCGGCCATCAGCACCTCCAGCGCCGCCTCGTTGGAGGCGAGGTCGGGCGCGAAGCCGCCCTCGTCGCCGACGGCGGTGCCGAGGCCGCGGTCGTGCAGCGTCTTCTTGAGGTGGTGGAAGACCTCGGCGCCAATCTGCAGGCACTGCGAGAACGTTCTCGCGCCGTACGGGACGACCATGAACTCCTGGAAGTCGACCTTGTTGTCGGCGTGCGCGCCGCCGTTGAGCACGTTCATCATCGGCACCGGCAGGATGTGCGCCGCGTCGCCGCCGAGGTAGCGCCACAGCGGCTGGCGCTCCTCCGCCGCCGCCGCGTGCGCCGCGGCCAGCGAGACGGCGAGGATCGCGTTGGCGCCGAGGCGCGACTTGCTCGGCGTGCCGTCCAGCTCGATCAGCAGCCGGTCGATGCCCGCCTGGTTGGTCGCGTCGCGGCCGCGCACGGCGGTCGCGATCTCGCCGTTGACGTTGCCGACGGCCTTCGTCACGCCCTTGCCGAGGTACGCGTCGCCGCCGTCGCGCAGCTCGGTCGCCTCGTACTCGCCGGTCGAGGCGCCCGACGGCACGGCCGCGCGGCCCCAGGCGCCCGAGCGCAGGGACAGCTCGACCTCGACGGTCGGGTTGCCGCGGCTGTCGAGGATCTGGCGGGCGTGCACGTGCTCGATCTGACTCATTCGCTGGGCTCTCCTGGTCGGACTGTTCGGGGGGACGCGGCGTCGCGCAGCAGGCGGCCGCGCGCGTAGCAGGCGAGTTGCTCGTCGGGCGTGAGATCCTCCCAGGCGCGGCCGTCGCGCGCGGCGACGGCGACGCCGTCCTCGACCCGGCCGCGGAAGCGCTCGCTCGCCGCGCGCAGCGCCAGCTCGGGATCGACCTTCAGCTTGCGCGCGACGTTGACGGCCGCGAACAGCACGTCGCCGAGCTCGTGGAAGCGCTCGTCGCGGGCGGCGTCGCCGTCGGCGTGGGCCACGGCCTCCAGCTCGTCCAGCTCGTCGCGCACGGACTGCAGCGGGCCTTCGACGCCCTCGAAGTCGAAGCCGCTCGACGCGGCCCGCCGCTGGACCTTGCGCGCGTGCAGCAGCGACGGCAGGTTCTCCGGCACCTCGCCGAAGACGCCGGGCTCGCGGCCGTCCTCGCCCTTCTTGATCTCGTCCCAGTTGCGCAGCACCTCGCCCGCATCCGCCACCTCGACGTCGGAGAAGACGTGCGGGTGGCGCCGGATCAGCTTCTGGCGGCAGTGCTCGGCGACGGCTGCGAGGTCGCCGGCGCCGCGCTCCTCCAGCAGCAGCGCGAGGAAGTGGACCTGGAAGAGGACGTCGCCGAGCTCGTCGAGCAGCTTGCCGTCGTCGCGACGCTGCGCTGCGTCGGCGAGCTCGTAGGCCTCCTCCAGCGTGTGCGGGACGATCGTGCGCTCGTCCTGCTCGCGATCCCACGGGCACTCCGCCCGCAGGCGGCGCGTGAGATCGTCGAGACGCAGCAGCGCCTCCTGGATCTCCGGCCCGCTCGCGCTCACGCGCGGGATGCTACTTGCCGCTGGTGCTTGCGCCCGTCGACGTGGCGACCGTGCCGCCGGCCGTCGAGGTGGTTCTGGGCGTCGGCGCGTTGCTGCAGAGCAGGACGACGTAGCCGGCACGGCAATTCGTCTTGGCTCTCCAGCGGGTCTGGAAGTCTCTGATGAACGAGGCCATCTTCTGCTGCTGACCCTGCTGCTGGAGCAGCGCGCTGATCTGGGCTCTCGCGGCCGCCAGCGATGTCTGCTGCGCGGGCGTGATGCCGGTCACGCGGATCACGTAGTAGCCGAACTGACCCTTGACCGGTCCGACGATCACGCCCTTCTTGGCGGTGAAGGCCGACTGGTCGAACGCTCTGTCCTGCTGGCCCTGGCTGACGCCGTTGAGCACTCCCCCGGTCGCCTTCGAGGCGGCGTCGGTCGAGTACTTCTTCGCGGCGGCGGCCCAGCTCGTGCCACCCTGGACGGCGCTCTTGGCGGCGTTCGCCTGCGCCAGGTCCTTGGTGAGGATGAGCTGCACGTCGCGCCGCTCGGGCACCGCGAACTGCGCTCTGTTTCTTTCGTAGTAGCTCTGGATCTGCGCGTCGGTGACGGGCGCGGCGCTGTTCTGGATCTTTCTCGTCAGCTTCGCCGCCAGCGCCTGGACGCGGATCCGGTCGAGCACGTCGGCGGGCGTCATGCCGGACTGCTTGAGGAATCTCTGGTAGGCCGCTTCGGTCGGGAAGGACTGTCTCTTCGTCAGCGCGAGCTGTCTCTGAACTTCGGCGTCCGTGACCGAGACGCCCTGGGCCTTCGCTTCCTTTTCGACCCACACGTTCTGGATCAAGGTGCCCATCGTCTGCTGGACGAGCTGGTCGTCGATCTGTCTGCACTGGGCGCGCAGGGTCACATCCGTCGGGGCCGGCTGGCCTCTGACCGGTCTCGTCTGTCTGCGCAGCGTGGCGATGCAGGCGGTGTACGTCGGCGGGTCCGGGACCACGACCGCGGCGCCGCTCTGGGCGGAGCCTCTGGCGGTGATGGTGGCCCACTTGGCGTAGTCCGCCTTCGTGATGGCCGTGCCGTCGACGCTGGCGACCGCGTCGCTGGGCACGCTGTTGCTGCTGCCGCCGCAGGCGGCGAGCACGATTGCGGCCACAAAAAAGGCGCCCAGCGCCAGAAGGATGCGAAGTGTTTTCCTCACGAGCAGGGGCACTGTAGCGGACCCGCGAGGCCGTGTGCGTCAGTAGCGCGAATCGTTATCCAACTTTTAGCGAGCATGGCCGGGTTCATAATCCAGAAGCGCCCAATTTGCAGGGCTCATGCCGCTTCGCGCGTGACTGCCAGCAGCACGTCGGCGTCCCGCACGACGGCCGGGAAGCGCGCCGCCGGGTCCTCGGGAACGCGCATCGAGAGCTGCGACTTGCCCGACTCGTAGAGCGCCTCCGGGATCTCCTCGCGGATCCGCTTCGCGCGGCGCGAGTCGAGCTCGATCGGCGTCACCGCGAGCCGCCCGCCCTTGAAGCTGACGGCGCGCGCACCGGCCTCGCCGAGCTTGATGCGCGCCTGCTGCAGCAGCAGCAGGTTCTCCAGCGGCGCGGGCACGGGGCCGAAGCGGTCCTCCAACTCGTGGCGCAGCTCGTGCAGCTCGGACACCTCGCGCGCGCCCGCGATGCGGCGGTGCACGTCGATCTTGGCCTGCTCGTAGGGGACGTAGTCGGCCGGCACGTAGGCGTCGACGTTGACGTCGAGACGCACCGGCTCGCGCTCGTCCTCGACGCCGCCCTCGCCGTCGCGGGCGGGCGGGGCCAGTTCAGCCACCGCCTCGTCGAGCATCTGCATGTACAGCTCGAAGCCGAGCGCGGCGACGTGGCCGGACTGCTCGTCGCCGAGCAGGTTGCCGGCGCCCCGCAGCTCGAGGTCGCGCATCGCGACCTTGAAGCCGGCGCCCAGCTCCGTGTAGTCGGACAGGGCCGACAGGCGTTGCGCCGCGTCGGGCGTGAGCGCGGCCGCCGACGGATACAGCAGGTACGCGTACGCGCGCTCGCGCGAGCGCCCGACGCGCCCGCGTATCTGGTAGAGCTGCGCGAGGCCGAAGTGGTCGGCGCGCTCGACGATCAGCGTGTTCGCCTGCGGGATGTCGATGCCCGACTCGATGATGCTGGTGGCCACGAGCACGTCGGCGTCGCCGCGCAGGAACAGCAGCATCCGCTTCTCCAGCTCGTGCTCGTCGAGCTGGCCGTGCGCGACGACGAAGCGCGCCTCCGGCACGAGCCCGCGCAGCCGCTCGGCCGTCTCGTCGATCGTCTCGACGCGGTTGTGCAGGAAGAACGCCTGCCCTCTGCGCGCGCGCTCGCGCTCGATCGCCGCCTTGACGAGCTGCTCGTCGTACTCGCCGACGTACGTCTTGACGGGGCGGCGACCCTCCGGCGGGGTCTCGATCACCGACAGGTCGCGGATCCCCGCGATCGACATCTGCAGCGTGCGCGGGATCGGCGTCGCGCTCATCGCGAGCACGTCGACTCTCAGCTTGATCTGGCGCAGCAGCTCCTTCTGCTTGACGCCGAAGCGCTGCTCCTCGTCGACGACCAGCAGCCCGAGGTCTCTCGCGCGCACGTCGCGCGAGAGCAGCCGGTGCGTGCCGATCAGGATGTCGACTCTCCCCTCGCCGAACGCTCTGATCGCGGCTCTCTGATCGGCCGCCGGGCGGAAGCGCGAGACGTGCTCGATCGTGAACGGGTAGTCCTTCAGCCGCTCGGAGAACGTGCCGAAGTGCTGCTGGGCGAGGATCGTCGTCGGCACGAGCACCATCACCTGCTTGCCGTCGTTGGCGGCCTTGAAGGCGGCCCGCAGCGCGACCTCCGTCTTGCCGTAGCCGACATCGCCGCAGACGAGCCGGTCCATCGGCCGCGCCGTCTCCATGTCGATCTTGACCTGCTCGATCGCCTCGCGCTGGTCGGGCGTCTCGCGGTAGGGCCAGGCGTCCTCGAAGTCGCGTTGCCAGTCCGTGTCCGGCGGGAAGGCGTGGCCCTCGCGGCGGCGGCGCTCGGCGTAGAGGTTGAGCAGCTCGCCGGCCAGCTCCTGCGCGGCTCTGCGCGCACGCGACTTGATCGTCTCCCAGCGCGTGCCACCGAGCTTGGAGAGCGGCGGGTGCTCGCCGCCGGCGCCGACGTAGCGGCTGATCTTCGCGAACTGGTCGACCGGCAGGAAGACCTTGTCGGTGCCCGCGTACTCGAGGTTCAGGTAGTCGCGCGTGACGCCCGCGACCGTCTTCGTGTCGAAGCCGGCGAAGCGCGCAAGGCCGTGGTCCTCGTGGACGACGATGTCGCCGGTGCGCAGGTCGGTGAACGAGCGCAGCGCGCCGCGGCGGCGGCCGGCGCCGGCGCCGGTCCCGCCGGTGCGCGCGGCGCGGCGGCGGAACAGCCGGTGCTCCGGGATCACGGCGAGTCTGAAGCCGGGCGCGACGAAGCCGTCGCGCAGGCGCGCCTCGGCGAAGGCGAGGTCGGGGCGGGCGGGGGCGGATCCCGCGCCGTCGACCCAGCGGACCTTCAGGCGGCCGAGGTTGTAGGCCGCGCGCTCGCCCTCGCCTCTGGCGCCGAAGGCGACGACGGTGCGATAGCCGGAGCGCACGAGCTTCTCCAGCTCCGGCTCGGCGTCCTTGACGCTGCGCGCGGCGACGTCCGCCGCCTGGCCGCGGAACTGGACCGGCTGGTCCTGGTCGATGGCGGAGAGGCGGATCTTCGCGCGCGCCGCGAGGGCGGTCTCGATCGCGCCGGGCGCGATGTAGAGGTGGTGCGCGTCGTCGTCGTGGAACGCGGCCGTGACGTCCTGCCAGTGGTCCACGAGCGCTGGCGCGATCTCCTCCTCGGCGGCGATCAGCACGGCCGCGTCGGGGACGAGGTCGAGCATCGCGTGGAAGTCGTGGACGGGCAGCAGCTCGGCGACGTCGGGCCGTTCCGCCTCGTCGGTCAGAGCGGCCGTCTCGGCCAGCTCGCGGTGCTCGGCGGCCAGCTCGGCGGCCGGGGCGATCTCGACCTGATCGACGTCGCCGAGCGAGCGCTGCGTGAAGGTGGAGAACCAGCGCAGCGACTCGATCTCGATGTCGAACAGGTCGACGCGCACCGCGTGGTCCTCGGTCGCGGGGAAGACGTCGAGCAGGCCGCCGCGGATCGCGAACTGGCCGCGGTCCTCGACCTGTTCGACGCGTTCGTAGCCGGCCTTGACCAGCTCGACCGCCTGCTCGTCGAGGTCGAGCAGATCGCCTCTTCTGAGCGTGAAGCCGTGCGGGCGCAATCTCGGGTCGGGGACCTTCTCCGACAGCGCGACGGCGGAGACGACCACGACGGGCGCGCCGTGCTCGTGCCTGGCCTCGTCGAGCAGCGCGTCGAGCGCCGCCACGCGCAGGCCGACGAGGTGCGGCGGCGGCGCGAGATGCGACTCGTACGTGACGCCGCGGCTGGGGTAGAAGCGGACGGGCCGCGGGGCGAGCCAGGTGCGCAGGTCGGCCGCGAGGTCGCGCGCGTGGCGGTCGTCACCGGCGACGACGAGCAGCGGCTTGCCCGGATCCTCCTGTGCGAGCGCGGCGATCACGTACGGCTTGAGCGAAACCGACGCGAACGCCCGCCCGCCGTCGCGCGCCAGCGCGGCGAGCGCGGGGTCGTCGGCGGCGTAGGCGAGGAGGGCGCTGAGCATGGAGGAGGGCACGCAGAACGGCCGCGCAGGGGCTGCGCGGCCTTGCGATTTGAGTGTACGTGGCGGGGTTCCGCGGGCGCGCTGCGGCGCCCCGCTCAGTCGCGTGCGGTGGCGCGACGGGCGGCGACCCCGCCCGAGCGGAGCGCCGGCTACGCGAGCGAGCGCGAGCCGAGCACGATCGCCTCGGCTGCGTCGGCGGCGTCGGCCACCAGCGCCGACACGTCAGCCGCAGGCTCCCGGAAGCGACCGAGCACGTAGGCGGCGACGCGGTCGGGGTCGGTCGTGGGCGGTCGGTCGACGCCGATGCGGACGCGGGCGAAGTCGGCCGAGCCGAGCTCGCGCTTCAGCGACTTCAGCCCGTTGTGGCCCGCCAGCCCGCCGCCCAACCGCGTGCGGATCTCGCCGAACGGCAGGTCGATCTCGTCGTGCAGGACGAGCACCCGCTCCAGCGGCACTCTCAGCGCGCCGCGCGCTGGGCCGACCGAGCGGCCGGCCTCGTTCATGTACGTCTGGGGCAGCAGCACGGCGACACGCGGCTGGTCGACACCGATCCCCGGCGATCCCGCCCGGCCCTCGGTCAGCAGGCCGGCGTACTTCTGCTTCGCGCGGGGAAGGCCCCAGCGCTCCGTCAGCACGTTCGCGACCTCGAAGCCGATGTTGTGGCGCGTGCCGGCGTACTCGGCGCCCGGGTTGCCGAGCCCGACGATCAGCCAGTCGGCGCGTCCTGCCCCTGGCAGGCGCACGGCCGCGGTGCGGCTACTCGCCGCCGTCCGAGGAGTCGCCCTCGGCAGCGGCCTCGCCCTCGGCGCCGGCCTCGCCGACGACCTCGGTCTCGGTCTCGATCTCTTCGTCGGCCTCGGTCGAGAGGCGCGGCGGGGTGAGCGTGGCGACGACCGTCTCGGCGTCGTCGAGCAGCTCGACGCCCTCGGGCGCGGTGACCGAAGCGAGCGTGATCGTGTCGCCGATCTCGGCGGCGGACACGTCGAGCTCGATCGTGTCGGGGATCGCGGTCGGGAGCGCCTCGATGTTCAGCTCGCGCGTGACCTGCTCGAGCACGCCGCCGGCCTTGACGCCGGGGGCGTCGTCGCCGCCGATCAGCTCGAGCACGACGACGGCGCCGATCTTCTGTCTGAGGTCGACGCGCAGCAGGTCGACGTGCATCGTGTCGCCCGTGACCGGGTGACGCTGCTGGTCCTTCAGGACCACCGGCGTCTCGCCCGCGCCCTCGACGGTGAGCGTGATGACGGCGCCGCCGTGGGCGAGCGCGTTGCGAAGCGTGCGCGCGTCAACCTGGAAGGCGATCGGCTCGCCTTCGCCGCCGTAGACGACGCCGGGGACGAGCCCGGTGCGGCGCAGGCGGCGGTTTGCGCGGGACCCCTCGACGGAGCGGGGGGCGACGGTGAGTGTGGTCGTGTCGTCGGCCATGAGCGGCGAGGGAGCTTAGCGCAATTCGTGCGCAGCCCCGCTCCTGGCGCTACGCTCACCCCATGGCGGACGAGACGCTGCTCGTCGCACTCCTGGGAGGTCTGCATCTGCTCGGCTTCGGCTTCGCGGCAGTGCTGCTGCTGCCGCTGCTGCGCGACGAGCGGATCGTCCCGCTCGTCAGCCGCGGCGAGGAGGAGGACGAACAGGGCGGTGGCGGGAGCGACCGCCTCCAGCCGGTCGCGCCGCGCGGCCCACGCGGCGGCGGCATCCCGCTCCCCGACGCCGTTCCCGCACGCGTGCGCCTGCGCGAGCCGGCGCGACTCGCCGACCTGCTGCCCCCGCCCGCGCGCCGGCGCGAGCACGCACCTGCGCCGTCGCGCACGCCGGTCCGGCAGTAGCGGCTCTCAGCGAAGCGGCACGTACTGGCGCACCTTCGCCTGCCCGGCGGCGAGCACCGAGAAGCCCGGCTTCTCCGACCAGTCCAGCCGCACGACGGCCTTCGTGTGCAGCGGCGGCGAGCCCCACGGGTTGCCGCCGCCCCAGAACGGCCGCACGCGGAACTCCTGCAGCGTGAAGTACGTCGCGCCGGTGAGCCATGACTTCGTCGCGAAGACGCCGAGCTGGTATCTGATGAAGTCGGCCTGGAACTGGTAGGTGCCCTTCTCCTCCACCGGGCCGTCGCGGTTCGCCTCCGCGCCGTACTCGGTCACCGCGAGCGCCTTGTGCGGGTAGCAGCGGCGCAGCGCGTCGAGGAAGCTGGGCAGCAGGTCGCGGTCGGCGATGTTGCCGCCGTAGCCGGTGTACCAGCCGAAGTAGTCGTTCATCCCCAGCAGGTCGATCGGGCCGTAGGCCGGCTGGCACGGCGTCTCCGGGTGCCCGGCGAACGCGAGCGCGACGGGCCGCGTCGGGTCGAGCTGCTTCGCGAGCGCGGCGGCCGTGGCGATGTAGGAGGTCTGGCGCGGCCCCGGCGCGCTCGGCATCTCGTTGCCGATCGACCAGGCCGCAACGGACGGGCGATTGCGGTTGGCGAGGATGTTCGCTCTCAGCTCGTCGAGCGCGAGGCCGCGGAAGGCGGGACGGCCGAGGTCGACGTCGGGCAGCTGGTAGCTCGCCGGGATCTCCGACCACAGCAGGATGCCGTTCTGATCGGCGAGATCCTCGAAGTCGGGGTCGAGCGGGTAGTGCGCGCGCACGAACGTCGAGTGCGTCCGCTTCAGCAGGGCGATCAGGCGCAGGCGGTCCGCATGGCTCTGCACCGGCCCGTTCGTGAGCGTGTCCTCGTGCAGCGCGACGCCGCGGAAGTGCACGACCGTGCTGCCGTTGAGGATCAGCCGGCCGGCGCCGTCGACCGCCAGCGTGCGGATGCCGGTGCGCAGCGTGTAGCCGGCGGCGGGCGTGGCGTGCTTGTGGGCCTGCGCCGCGGTCGCCGCGAGCCGCACGCCGTAGAGCGTCGGGTGCGCGGGCGACCACAGCTTCGGGTGCCTGACGACGAGCTGGCCCGCGAACGTGGCGCTCGCGCCGGCGCGGATCGCCAGCGAGCCGAAGTCGACCGGCGCGCCGCCGAAGCGGCCGGTGAGGTGCACGAGCTGCGCGGCGCGCGAGACGTTGCGCACGCTCGCGTGCATCGCGATCGTCGCCGAGCAGCGCGGGCAGGGCAGCTGCGGCTGCACCTGCACGTCCTCGATGTCGACGCGGTCGACGGCGCGGATCGAGACCTCGCGCAGCAGGCCGCCGTAGTTCCACCAGCCGCCGGGCGGCTGCGGGATCTCGCCGGGTGCGCCGTTGGAGTCGGCCGGGGTGCGGCGGTTGTCGACGCGCACGACGAGGTGGTTGACGCCGCTGCGGCTGACGTTCGGCAGGTCGAGCTCGAACGGCAGGTAGCCGCCGACGTGGGTGCCGAGCTGGCGGCCGTTGAGCCAGACCGTCGCGCGGAAGTTGACCGACTCGAAGCGCGCGATCCAGGCGAGCGCCCCGGCGCGCGACGGCAGGCGGAAGTCCTTGCGGTACCAGGCGACGGAGCCGAGGAAGCTCGGCTGGCTGTCGTCGCCCGCGTTCCAGGCGCTGGGGACGGTCGTCGCGCTCCAGCCGTCGGTGCTCGTCTGCGCGTAGAGGCGCTGCGCGAGGCCGGCGTCGGCCGGGTCCATCCGCATCAGCCAGGCGCCGCCGAGCAGGTAGCGGCGATCCTGCCCCTCGATCTTGTGCGGTCTCGCGCTCGGCGTCTCGGCCGTGGACGGGGCACCGACCCCGCCGGCCGGGGCGGCCGCGAAGGCGGGGGCCGCGAGCGCGAGGACGAGCGCGAGCAGGGGAAGGAACAGCAGACGACGGCGCATCCCCCTGGCAGAGTACGGCAGCCGCGTGACGGGCCTGTGGTCAGGACCCTGACGGGCAGGCCGACTGGTGGCCGATCGGCCCGCTGAGCGCGCGCAGGTCGACCGACAGGCCGCCGATCACGTCGCCGCCGCGGTCGACCGTCACGCACTGGACCACCGTCTCGTGCGTCGGCGTCTTCCAGACGACCCGCGCGACGCCGCTCGTGCCGCCGAGCGAGAAGCTCGTCGAGGCGTCGAGCCGCACCAACTCGACCTTGCCGGGCGCGCGCAGGCGAGCGGCGTTCGCGCGCGCCTTCGCGACGCAGCTCGGCCGGCGGGCGCAGCCCTCGATCTGCGCGACCATGCCGGCGGCGTCGCCGCGCGCCTGCGCCTCGACGAGCGCGAGGATCGCGTCCTGCTCGGCGCCGTTGGCGCTCAGCACGCGCCCGAGCCCGAGGCTGATCGCGACGAACGCCACGACGCCGACCACGAGGAGCAGGATCCGTACCGGGCGCCGCATCGCGGCGGGATCATCGCGGATCGCTCAGAGGAGCGGCGACGGCGGGTCCTCGCCGCTCAGCTCGAGGAAGCGTTCGACGGAGGCCTCCTGGCGCTCCAGCCGCGCCGCCAGCTCGCGCGCGTGGGCGGCCGCCAGCTCGGCGAACTCGGCGAGGCAGCGCCCGGGGTCGTCGGGCAGCGGGTAGATGCGCGCGAGATCCTGCTGGGCGCAGGCGATCCCGAGCGGCGGCTTGCCCTCCGCCAGCGTGCGCGCGCCGCAGACCGGCGCGACGACCAGCCGGCGCTCGGGCGCGACGAGCGCGACCGGCAGCAGGCGGTGCGCCGGCAGCGGCGTGCGCAGCTCGAGCGAGCGCACGACCGTCACGTCGCCTTCGGCCAGCTCTTCCAGCGGCTCGCGCCACACGTCGAGCACCGTGTCGGCGCCGACGAGCGCGTCGCGCAGTGCGGTCGCCTGCTCGAGGTAGAGCCGGGCGGCCTCCTCGCGGTCCTCCGCCTCGCCGAGGTCGAGGTCGCAGGGGACGCGCAGCAGCTCGCGCGCGGCGATCGTCTCGCCGGCGCCGCGGTGCCCGCGCGCGACGTACGTCTGGATCGTGCCGAGGTCGCGGCGGCCGTGGAAGACGACCGTGACCGCCTCGCTGACCGGCAGCCCGTCGACCGCGAGCGAGACGGCGGCCGCGTCGGACGCGTCGAGCAGGGCCCGGCGCAGCAGCTCCTCGGCTGCGCCGTCGTCGGGGGAGTGGGCTGCATCGGTCATCCCGCCACCTGTGCTCGCTGGTCGTCCTGAGTGACAGTGTGCCCGACCCGGTGGTCGCCATGCGAGGGGAACCGTCGCTGTGGGTAGGCTTCGCGCCGATGAAGCTGCTCTACAAGCCGTTCGGGATCGTCGCCGGCATCGTCGGCGGGATGCTCTCGCGCCGCATCTTCGACGCGCTGTGGGCGCGCATCGACGACGCCGCCCCGCCGAGAGCGACGACCGAGCGGGCGAGCCTGCCGCGCATCGTCGGCGCCGCCGCGCTGCAGGGCGCGACCTTCGCCGCCACGCGCGCCGCCGTCGATCGCGCCGGCGCGAGAACGTTCCAGCACCTGTTCGGCGTGTGGCCGGGCGAGCGCAAGCCGGACAAGTCCTGAGGACGCCGGCCGGCGGATTGCCCGCCCGCCGTCGCACTCGCTTCTGGTAACAATGGCGCATGGTCAGCCGCTCCCATCGGGGGAGTCGGGCGGCGGCCGCGCAGATGGCATCGGGGGACCGGGGGGCCGTGTCGGCGCGCTTCGGCTCGATCGCCCGCGCATTCCGCGCCCACGAGCATCGGTCCGCAGCGCTGCTGCTGGGCCTCGTCGTGCTCGTGTACCTGTGGCCGGCGCTCGTGCAGGGCCAGGTGCTGTCGCCGACGGCGCTCGTGTACCTCCAGGCGCCGTTCCACGCGCTCGCGCCAGCCGGCGTCGAACGCTGGCTCAACCCCGACCTCGGCGACGTCCCATACTCCTACTACGCGTGGGACGTGCTCGCCCGCCGGCTGATCCACGCCGGCACGTTCCCCTCCTGGAACCCCTACGCGTTCGGCGGCACGCCGCTGTGGGCCAACTCGCAGATCGCGTGGCTGAGCCCGTTCAGCCTGCCGCTGTGGATCCTGCCGCTCAACTACGGCCTCGGCGTCGCGGCCGCGCTCAAGCTGTGGTTCGCCGGCTTCGGCACCTACCTGCTCGCGCGGGAGCTGCGACTCGGCTTCTGGCCGGGGATCGTCGCGGGCGTCGCGTTCGCGCTGTGCTCGTTCGACGTCGTGTGGCTCAGCTACGGCGTGTTCGTGTCGGTCGTCGCGATGGCGCCGTGGGCGCTGTGGCTGGCCGAGCGGATCGTGCGCCGCGGGCGCGCCGTCGACGGCCTCGCGCTCGCGGCGGTGCTGGCGATCGCACTGACCGGCGGCCATCCCGGCACGGAGGTGCACGTGCTGGCGGCGACGGCGCTGTACGCGGTCGTGCGGTCGCTGACGGTCGGCGGGGCGGAGCGCCGCGAGCGGGTGCTGCGGCTCGCGCTGGTCGGCGGCGGGATCGTCGTCGCGCTGCTGCTCACGGCGGTCGTGCTGCTGCCCGCGCAGCGCGCCTCGCTCGACACCGTCGGCGCCGCCGCGCGCGCACACGGGGCGCCCGGCTTCGCCGGCTCCAGGATGCCCGCGTCGGTGCTGCGCACGGCGCTGTTCCCGGACTGGTGGGGCCGGCCGGGCGAAAGCGTCAGCGCGGGGCCGGGAGCGGCCGGCTACCGGGAGCGCACCTTCTACGCGGGCGCGGCGACGCTCGTGCTCGCGCTCATCGGCCTGCTCGCGCCCGGCGCCTGGCGGCGCAAGGCGCCGTTCGCGCTGCTCGGCTTCCTCGGCGCCGCGATCGCGCTGCGGCTGCCCGGCGTGTACGACCTCGTCATCCGGCTGCCGGGCTTCGACCAGATCCAGAACTCGCGCATCTACTGGTGGCTGCTGCTCGCGGCGGCACTGCTGGCGGGCTTCGGCCTGCAGGCGGTGCTCGACACGCGCGGCCGCCTCGGGCGCGCCTGGCTCGCGCCGGCCGCCGCGGGGCTGGCGGGGATCGTCGCGATCGCGGCGATCGGCCCGCAGGCGGGCGCGTGGGGACCGGCGCTCGGGCACGCGCTGACGCGCGCGGCCACGCATGACGCGCACGCGCTCGCGCTGGCGAGCGCGCTGACGTGGCTGGCGCTCGCAGCGGTGCTCACGGCGATCCTCGTGATGCTGCGCGCGCGTCCGCGCCGGCGCACGGCCGCGGCGGTCGCGGTCGCGCTGCTGGTCGCGTTCGACCTGCTGCACTTCGCGGCCGGCTACGAGCCGATCGGGCCCGCCCGCGACGTCGTCCCGCCGCGCACGCCGGCGATCGCCTACCTCCAGCGGCACGCCGGCGCGGGGCGCATAGCGGGCATCCAGGCGATGGACGCCGACTGGGGGACGATCTACGGGCTGCGCGACGTGCGCGGCTCCGACGCGCCGCTGCCGACGAACGGCTTCTTCCGCCTGTGGCGGCTGATGGACGCGACCGACGACCCGTACCACCTAGAAACGTTCACCGAACGGAGCCCGCAGATCCTCGGCCTGCTCGGCGCGCGCTACGTGCTGCTGCCGCCGGGAGCGCAGCTCGGCGCGCGCAGCATGCGGCCCGTCTACCAGGGCGCCGACGCGACGATCGAGGCGAACGCGCTGGCGGCGCCGCGCGCGTTCGTGCCGGGGCGCGTGGCGGTCGCGGCGAGCGCCGACCAGGAGCTGGAGACGATCGGCGCGCCCGGCTTCGACCCGCGCCGCGACGCGACCGTCCGCGCGAGCGAGCTGCACAGCGCCGCGCCGGGCGGCGGCGCCGGCTCGGCGCGCGTCGTGGGCGAGACGAGCACGTCGGTCACGCTGCGCGCGACGCTTGCGCAGTCCGGACTCGTGGTGCTCGACGACACGTGGGCGCCCGGCTGGTCCGTCGCCGTCGATGGCCTCCCCGCGCATCCGCTGCAGGCGGACACAGTGCTGCGCGGCGTGGTCGTCCCGGCCGGGACGCATGCGGTCGTGTGGAGGTACCGCGTGCCCGGGCTCGCGCTCGGCGCCGCGCTCAGCGCGCTCGGCCTGGCGGTCGCGCTCGCGTGGGCGGGGCTGCTGCTCGTGCGCGTCAGGCGCCGCCGCCGCGCACGATGAAGCCGTGCTCGGCGAGCGTGGCGAGCCGGTCCTCGAAGGCGGGGAAGTCGCGCCGCAGGAGCGCGTCGATCGGCGTGGCGCCGGACGGTCCGGTCGCGCGCACCCAGCGGCGCAGCACGGGCGCGCCGGCGCGCTCCTGCGCCTCGGCGAGCAGGTCGAGCAGGATGCCCAGCTCGGGGCGATGGTCGAGCTGCCCGGACAGCAGCTCGAGCGGGTCGGCGGCCAGCACCGCGCACAGCTCCTCCTCGGACAGGCCGAGCAGGTCCATCAGGCGGGCGGCGCGGTCGGCGGAGGACGCCATGGCGGCGCGGCGGCCTAGAACAGCTGGTTCTCGCCGCGGAAGACCTCGGACACCGAGCCGTCGGTGAAGATCTGGCGGATCGAGGAGGTCAGCAGCTCCGCGCACGGCAGCACGGTGATGTTGTCGGGCGCGCCGTCGCGCAGCGGGATCGTGTCGGTGACGACGATCTCGTCGAAGGCGGCGGCCGCGAGGTTCTCCCACGCGTTGCCGGAGAAGACGGCGTGCGTGGCGGCCGCGAGCACGCGCGTGGCGCCCGCGTCGCGGACTGTCTGCGCGGCGGCCTTCAAAGTCCCCGCCGTGTCGATGATGTCGTCCACCAGCACGGCCGTCTTGCCCTTCACGTCGCCGATCACGTAGCCGATCTCGGCGACCTGCTGGGCCGGGCGCTCCTTGTTGAGGATCGCCAGCTCGGCGCCGATCGTGGCGGCGAACTTCTTGTTGAGCTTCACGCGGCCGGCGTCCGGCGAGACGACGACGAGGTCCTCGAGTCCCTGGTCGGCGAAGTACTTGGTGAGCATCCACATCGCCGTCATGTGGTCGCACGGCTTCTGGAAGAAGCCCTGGATCTGGCCGGAGTGGAGGTCCATCGTGAGGATCCGGTCGATCCCCGCCGTCTCCAGCATGCGCGCGACGAGGCGGGCCGAGATCGGCTCGCGCGGGGCGGACTTCTTGTCCTGGCGCGAGTAGCCGTACCACGGGCAGACGGCGATCACGCGGTGCGCGGAGCCGCCGACGGCCGCGTCGACCATCTCCAGCAGCTCCATCAGCGCGTCGTTGGCGGTGAGGCCGGTGCGCGGGTTGCCGCAGATCGGCTGGACGATGAAGACGTCGGCGCCGCGGATCGACTCCTCGTAGCGGCAGTAGACCTCGCCGTTGGAGAACGTCTTGGTCGTCACGCCGCCGAGGTCGATGTCGAGCTTGCCGGCGATGTCGGCGGCAAGCTGCTCGTGCGCGCGGCCGCTGAACAGCATGAGCCGTTTGTCGTAGCCGATCGGGAGCTGGGTGCTCGGACGCTCCTGCGGCTCGGCGGCGCTCATCTCGCTGGCGAGTCTACGCCCGGGAGGCGACGACACGACGCTGCTCATGGCTCGCTGCGCTCCTTCAGCCGCTCGTCGTAGCCCTCGAGGTTGCGCTGGCGCTCGCGCGCGATGCCGAGCGCCCCGGGCGGAACCTCGTCGACGATGACCGAGCCGGCGCCGATCCACGCGTGGTCCCCGACCGTGACCGGCGCGACGAGCGACGTGTGGATGCCGCCGTGGACCTGCTCGCCGATCGTCGTGCGGTGCTTGCTGCGGCCGTCGTAGTTGGCGGTGATCGTGCTGGCGCCGAGGTTCGTGCCGGCGCCGACGTCGGCGTCGCCGACGTAGGACAGGTGCGGGACCTTGGCGCCCTCACCGATGTCCGAGTTCTTGATCTCGACGAACGTGCCGGCCTTGCTCCCCTCGCGCAGCAGCGTGCCCGGGCGCAGGTAGGCGAACGGGCCGACGGCGGCGCCGTCGCGTATCTCCGCGCCGGTCGCGTAGGAGTGCGGGATCGCGATGTCGTCGCCGAGCGTCATGTCGATCAGCGTCGTGAGCGGGCCGACCTGACAGCCGGAGCCGATCCTGGTGGCGCCGTGAAGGCTCGTGAACGGCGCGATCGTCGTGTCGGGTTGGATCTCGACGTCCACATCGATCACGGTCGAGCCGGGGTCGACGATCGTGACGCCCTGCGCCAGGTGGCGGTCGTGGATGCGCTGCTGGGCGATCGCGCGGACCTTCGCGAGGTCGCCGCGGTCGTTGATGCCGAGCGCGAGCGCCGGGTCGTCGACCGTGTGGGCGGCGACGACCTTGTCCTGCGCGCGCAGGATCGGCAGGACGTCAGGGAGGTACAGCTCGCCCTGCGCGTTGTCGGCTCTGACCTCGGCGAGCGCGTCGAGCAGGTCTCCCCCGGCGAACGCGTACACGCCGCCGTTGACCTCGCGGATCTCCAACTCGCCGGGCGCCGCGTCGCCCGGCTTCTTCGTCTCCACGACGCGCTCGACGGCGCCGTCCAGCCCGCGCACGACGCGGCCGTAGCCGGTCGGGTCGTCGAGGATCATCGTCAGCATCGTGGCGCTGGCGTGGTGCTGGGCGTGGGTCGCGGCGAGCGCGCGCAGCGCCTCGCCGGTCATCAGCGGGACGTCGCCGCAGACGACGATGACGGGGGCGTCGCGGTCGATGTGCTCTTGCGCGCTCGCGACCGCGTCGGCGGTGCCGCGCGCCTCCTGCTGGACGGCGAGGACGACGGTGGGGTCGTCCTGCTGCGCGACCGCCGGCTCGAGCGCCCGGTCGGGACCGCCCACGACGACGACCTTCTGCGCGCCGGCATCGCGCGCCGCGGCGATCGGCCAGGCGATCACGGGACGCCCGCACAGCGGGTGCAGAACCTTGGGCGTCGCGGAGCGCATGCGCGTTCCCTGCCCGGCGGCGAGGATGACGACGACCGGCGCGGTCACGGGGGCATCGTAGCCGGGGTCGGCGAAAGCCGCTGGGCGGCGCGCCGCCGCGCCCTAGAATCGGTCACGCGACTCGGCGTTGGGGGGTCGTCTAATGGCAAGACTCCGGCCTTTGGAGCCGGCTATCCGGGTTCGAGTCCCGGCCCCCCAGTTCGCATCTCCGCATGGAGTTCGGCGAGCGAGGTCGTCGACTCGCCTGCAGCAAGCGCTCGCTCGCTCTCGCGCATCGGCTCGGTCGACACGCCGGTGGTGTCGAACTCGACGCCGTCGGGCTCAGACAAGGTGGTCGAAGCGATCTCCGCCGCGATCTGCGCGACCGACAACTGGTCATTGGAGATCCCACGCGCGGACAGGTCGGCGTCCCGCGTCATCCGTCGCGCGTCCAGCACTGCCAGCAGCATCCCGCCCTTGAGCACCATCCGCTCGCGGTAGTCGCTGACCGACAGCCGCCGCAGGAACGCCTCGATCGCGTAGAGCACCTGCAGCCCCTGCGTGTCGCGACCGTGGCGCTCGCGCGCGAGCCGCTGTACCGCAGATGCGCGATCACGCGCCTTCGCGATGACGCCGAGGGCGTTGCGGCTCTGCTGCACGTCTCGCACCGTCGGGCGCCGACGGCTCGCCCGGCCGGGCAGCCGGGGCGGAGCGGTAGGTCGCCGGCGTGGCCGAGAGCCGCACCGGGTTGCGTGGCAGCGCGACCGTTCGGCCGTTCGGCCCGGGGACGTCGACCGTCGGCTCGAGCCCCAGGCGCTCCGCGAGGCGAAACGCCTCGGCCAGGTCGTTGACGACGCCGGCCGGCACCCCGGCCGCCCCGAGCAGCTCGACCCAGCGCTCCGCCGGCTGCCGCCTCAGCCGCGCCTCGAGCAGCTCGCGCAGCGCGGCGCGGTGCGCGACGCGGCGGTCGTTTGTGGCGAAGTCGACCTCGTCGGCGAGGCTCGGGTCGCCGACGACCTCGCACAGCGCACGGAACTGCCGGTCGTTTCCGACCGCCAGGACGAGGTCGCCGTCCGCGGTGGCGAACAGCTCGTACGGGGCGACGCTGGGATGGCTGTTGCCCATCCGCTCGGGCACGACGCCCGCGACCGTGTAGCCGCTCGCCTGGTTCGCGAGCGCCGCCAGCAGCGACGTGAGCAGGTCCACCTCGACGCGCTGGCCCTCGCCGGTTCGCGCACGGTGCCGCAGCGCGGTCAGGATCCCGATCGAGGCGAACAGCCCTGCCACGACGTCCACCAGCGCCACGCCGACTTTCTGCGGCTCGCCGTCGCGCGGCCCGGTGATGCTCATCAGGCCGCCGAGCGCCTGGATCAGCAGGTCGTACCCGGGCAGTGCGGCCCCCGGCCCGGTGCCGAAGCCCGTGATCGAGCAGTAGACGAGCGCGGGGTTCTCGCGCGCAAGCGCGTCGAACCCCAGCCCGAGCCGGTCCATCACGCCAGGCCGGAAGTTCTCGACGACCACGTCGGCACGGCGCGCGAGCTCGCGCGCCGTGCGCGCGCCGGCGGGATCGCGCAGGTCGAGCACGACGCTGCGCTTGTTGCGGTTCACCGACAGGAAGTACGTCGAGGTCCCGTGGGCGTCGTGCGGCGGGCCCCACGCCCGCGTGTCGTCGCCGGTCTCCGGTCGCTCGACCTTGACGATCTCGGCGCCGAAGTCGCCCAGCAGCATCGTCGCGAACGGCCCCGCGAGCACGCGCGAGAAGTCGAGCACGAGCAGGTCGTCGAGCGCCTGCGACGTCACCTCGGCCGCGCTCCCGCACGGCATCCGGTCGCGTTCACGATCGGCATGCGTTCAGCTCCGCTGGTCGAAGCGACGTTCGAGGTAGTCGCTGGCGATGCGGATGCGCTGCATGTTCGGCGTACCGCCTGCCAGCGCCCAGCCGTGCGCGTCGCGGTGCATGCGCTCGACGTCGTACTCGGCCGAGTAGCCGTAGCCGCCGTGCAGCTGGATCGCCATGTCCGTGACCCGCTTGGCCGTCTCGTTGCTGAAGCACTTGGCGATCGACGCCTCGCGCGGGATCGGCACACCGTGCCCGGCGTTCGTCGCGGCGCGATGGACGAGCAGGCGGGCCGCGTCGACTTGCATGATCATGTCGGCGAGCGTCCCCTGCACCATCTGGAACTCGGCGATCGCGCGGCCGAACTGCTTGCGCTCCTGGACGTAGCGCGCGGAGCGGTCGAGCGCGGCCTGCGCCAGCGCGAGCGACATCGTCGCGTTGCCGAGCCGCTCGATCGAGAAGACGCTGAAGAGGTGCTTGAAGCCGCCCTGCGGGATGATCAGGCGCTCGATCGGGACGCGCACGTCGTCGAAGAACATGTCGGCGGACCCGACGCCGCGGTGCCCCATCAGATGCTCCTGCTCGCCGAAGGACAGCTGCTCGGCGTCGCGGTCCACCAGCACCGCCCCGAGGCCCGCGGCACCCTTCTCCGGCCCGAGCCGCAGGTACACGAGGTACTGCTCGGCGTACCCGGCGCCGGAGCACCAGCGCTTCGTCCCGCTGATCACGAGCTCGTCGCCCTCGACGCGCCCGCGGACGGTCGCGTCGGTGGCCGCGGAGCCGGCGTCCGGCTCGGAGATGGCGACGGCGATCGTCTTGCGGCCCTGCACGACCGGGGGCAGGTGCTCCGCCTTCTGCTCCTCGGTCCCGCACAGCTCGATCACGCGCGCCGGCCCGGTCGCGGCCTCGAACACGGGAAAGGCTGCCAGCGGCGTCGCCTTGGCCAGCTCCTCGATCACGATCAGCGCGTCGACCAGCGGGCGCCCGCTGCCGCCGTACTCCTCTGGCAGCGCGATCCCCAGCAGGTCGAGGTCGGCGAGCACCTGCCGCTCCTCGTCGGGGAAGTGCGCGTAGTCCCGGTCCCACGCCTGCGCGTGCGGCGCGTAGCGGTCGAGTGCGAGCCTGCGGGTCATGTCCTTCAGGTCGGCCTGGTCGCTGCTCAACGAACCTACTGGTGTGGGCGTCTGCATGCCGGATCGTTTCCCTGGATAGAAGTCGTGCCGCTCACGTGGCACGGATGTACACGGTCTTGCTCGTGGTGAAGAACTGCCGCGCGGCCTTCCCCTGCTCGCGGTTCATGCTGCTGGATCCCTTGAGGCCGCCGAACGGCACGTGCGGCTCGACGCTCGCCGTCTCGCGGTTCACGTGCACGAGGCCCGAGCGGGCACGGCGGACGAACGCCATCGCCTTCGCGATGTCGCGCGTGAACAGCGCCGAGGAGAGCCCGAACTCGGTGTCGTTGGCGCGCTCGACCGCGTCGTCGAAGTCGTCGACCTCCTCGAGCACGAGCACCGGGCCGAAGATCTCCTCGCGGACGATGCGGCTGTCCGGCCGCACGCCCGCCAGCACCGTCGGCGCGAGAAAGCAGCCCTCGCCTGCGTCGAGCGAGCCGACGAGCACCTCGGCGCCCTCCTCGCGCGCCAGCGCGAGGTACGCGGCTACGGTCGCGTGCTGCTCGCGCGACGACAGCGGCCCGACGTCGGTGGCCGCGTCGAACGGGTCGCCGACGACGAGCTCCTGGACGGCCTGCACGAGCAGCGCGCGCAGCTGCGGGGCAACCGACCGCTCGACGTAGACGCGACTCGTCGCCGTACAGCGCTGGCCGGTCGCGAGCATCGCGCCTCTCACCAGCTGTCTCGCCGCGTCGGCGAGGTCGGCGTCCGCCAGCACGATCGCGGGGTTCTTGCCGCCGAGCTCCAGCTGGACCTTGACGTTGCGATCCGCGACCGCCTGGCGCAGGAGCGAGCCGACGCCGCCCGAGCCCGTGAACGTGAGCGCCGCCAGCTCGGGGGCCCCGGCGAACGCGCTCGACAGCGCCCGTCCGCTGCCCGTGACGAGGTTGAGCGCGCCGGGCGGGACGCCGGCCGCGGCCAGCACCTCGACGAGCAGGACCGCGCTGCCCGACGCGGCCTCGGCGGGCTTGAAGACGACGGTGTTGCCGAACGCCAGCGCGGGCGCGATCTTCCACGCCGGGATCGCGAACGGGAAGTTCCACGGCGTGATCGCGCAGACGACGCCGAGCGGCTCCTCGACGGTCAGGAGCGTCGTGCCGGGGTCAGCGCTCGGGTACGTCTCGCCGGACGGCTGCAGCGCCTCGCCGGCGAAGTAACGCAGGATCGCGACGCTGCGCAGGATCTCGGCGCGCGCGTCGCGCAGCGCCTTGCCCATGTCCGAGACGAGCCGCAGCGCGGCCTCCTCGACGCGCGACTCCAGCAGGTCGGCGGCGGCGCGCAGCACCTCGGCGCGGGCCGGGGCCGGCGTCGCGGCCCATCCGGGCCCCGCGGCGGCGGCGGCCGCGTAGGCCGCGCGCACGTGCTTCGGCGACGCCGAGGCGAACGTGCCGGTGCGGCGGCCCGGCGCGGACGGGTCGAAGCGTTCGTACGCCTCGTCCGCCCGCTGCCACGCACCGCCGATGAACAGCGTCGCGCCGTCGGCGAGCGACGGGCCGGGCGCCGCCGTCATGGGCGCTGGCCTCGCGCGCCCAGGCCGACGATCGTCGCCGCCGCGTCGCGTGCCATCGCCGCGACGATGTCGCCGGCCGGTCGCACGTCGCGCACGATGCCGACCGCCTGACCCGCGTACTGGGCCATCGCCTCCGGCTGGCCGCCGAGCCCGTCGGCCGGCGCGCGGTAGTGGTAG
>Ga0265319_1000505_pt1 | contig 26988 bp, 25 predicted proteins | sample 4824metaG_FD_192443 | JGI IMG/M metagenome (GOLD analysis project Ga0265319, IMG submission 192443) | Rhizosphere microbial communities from Carex aquatilis grown in University of Washington, Seatle, WA, United States - 4-8-24 metaG | ecosystem: Host-associated > Plants > Roots > Rhizosphere >...
AGCGCTCCCCCCTCGGCGCAGCACCTCTGCCGCCGCGAGCGCCGCGGCGCGGCACCCATCCATGTGCGGCGCGACGTGGGACGCCGCGACCTCCCCTGCCCCTCCGTGGACGAGCACTGCCCACGCGCCGCCGTCGGCGGTCCACGAACCCGTCAGGCGGGTGAGGTCGGTTTCGCTCATGGCGATGTACGATAGCGCTCGAGCGCGAACGCCAGCAGCAGGACCGGCGGAGCCGCGCCGAGGAGCGCCGGAACGCGCCCACCGGCAGCGGCCTGGAAGAGGACGGTGGACGCCGCCAAGACTCCCCCGGACGCGAGCAGCGCGGGCAGTTCGCCGCTACGGCCGTGGCGAAGTCCTCGCCCCCTGGGTGCGGGCGCATCTGGCTCACCGCCCTGGCTCGCGCTCGCGTTCACGCCCCCCAGAAGTGGATGCGCCAAAAGCAGCGGCAGCGCCACGCCGGCCACGGCGACGGCGACGGCCGCGGCCGCGCGCCCATGGTTTGGCAGAATGGAAGCGGCGGTCCACGCTTTTGCGGCCAGCGGCACAGGCGCACCGCCAGCGTCGACAAGGAGCCCTTGCGTCAGGTCCACGAACGACCCCCCTTGCCACACCCACGTGCTCGCATGCGCCGCCCTTGGGAAAAATGCCGTGGCGTCCACGGCGGGCATCAAACCGACCGCCGCCGCGGCCACGAGCGCCACGAGCGCCGCGCCCGCCACGGCCGCGGCGCCCACCTGGGCACGCGAGCGCCCCAGGGCGGCCATCGCCACGGTCTCGCCACGCCTCCGAATGGGCGCCAACGCCGCCCACGCTCCAATCGCCGCGCAGACCGGAGTGAGGGGAAGCGCGCGCCCGGCGCGTTCGCCCCACGAGATGCCCCCCTCATCGCTGGCCGCCGTGACGAGCCACACGAGCCCAAGGGCCAGCGCAGTAGCTCCGGCCGCGCGCACGAGCATTTGCGCATCCCATCGGGTGGGCGCCACGGACCAAGGCTAACCGAATCGCACTTGGCTGTGGACGGGAAGACGACGCGCCGTCCCGTGTTATGCTGCACGTAGGCGTCGCGCTCGGACCTCAGGCGGTCCCGAAATGGTTCGGGGGCGGAGCACCGCTCTCGAGCGCGGCTCGAATCGGTGCCCAAACGCACTTCAACAGGAAACACTCGCTGGCAGCGCCGCGGTAAAGGCGCCAAGCCCCCGGGTGCCGGCCACGCGCCGGAGGAGGGAGAACGTCATGCAAAGTACCTATGGCTCTAGTCCGAGAGGGCCGCTGCCGTAGAGGCGTACCTGCGCGTTTCACCGCCTCAACAAGAGGTCGCGTGGCGCGCGGGTGGCTCGGGCGGAAGGAAACGGAGCCGCAAACGGAGCAGCTTGCCGATCACCGGCTCCCAATGCACGTGGCCATCGCCTTGTTCGAGGCGTGACGTGTCTTCCGTCCGTATGACGAGCCCTTTCACTGGGCCTGTTTTCAGGGAAAGCGGCCCGGGTGGACCGAAAGCGCCACCCGGGCCGTCGTTTGTGGCGCGCATCGGTTGACACGCCGGTGCCGAGAGCGCTTAGCTCCGGGTTGTCGCGGGACTAGCTCAGTTGGTAGAGCGTCGGCTTCCCAAGCCGAAGGTCACGAGTTCGAACCTCGTGTCCCGCTCCGGCGAAATCGTTGGGATTTCGCCCGAGGCCGCCGAAAGCGTGGGACGGGCGTGGGTCTCCGGATCGGCGCAGCAGCGGAATCCGATCGAGTAATCGGCGTAGTCGAACGGGTGCGCGATCGTCCGGTACGCGCAGCCCTCGCCGTGCAGCGAGGTGTCGAGCCAGTAGCCGCCCTGAAACGTGCCGTTCGGGTCGGCCGTCCACTCGTGCAGGTTGCCAACCATGTCGTAGAGGCCAAAGTCGTTGACGCAGTCGGGGAACGCGCCGGTCTTCGCGAGCGTCCCGTCGAGCTCGATGTTGCGCGGGTCGTTGAGCTCGAGGGGGCCCCAGCCGCGGGCCTGCGCATCGGCGTGGTACGTGAGCATCGGGTTCACCCCGGTGTCGTGGCAGCGCCCTGCCACGCGGTCAGGGCCGTAGGGGAACGCGTAGCCCTCGCTGCCGCCACACGCGGCGCGCCACTCCACGGGCGCGCATAGACGCTTGCCAGCATGGTGGCAGGCCGCGAGAGCCTGGGCTCCGCTCACGTATGCCTGCGGGACCACGCCTGGGGCGCTCCGCGCGACGTAAAAGGGATCGGGCGCGAGTGACCGGTTAGGCGCGTGAGGTACGAGCATGCCGTCCGGCGCGCGCTCGAGGACGGACGCTTCGTATCGATCGACGCACACGACCCCGAATGCGAGCCCCATGTCCGGCGGACACCGCGCACCGCGCTTCGCCGGCGCCAGCGCGCCCTCCTGGACCGGACGGTAGACGCCGGGCGCATACGCGGCAATCGCCCGCTCGATGGAACCCGGTGCGCCGCTCGCGAGGCGCCGTTCGTGTCCCCTGAACCAGGCGGCGAGGGCTTCCAGCGCTGCCGCGACTTGTGCGCGCGACGCGGCCGGCGCCTGGTCCGGCGTCGCCGCGTGCAGCTCTCCCCCGCCCACACACCAGCCGATGAGCGCCACAGCGAGGAGCACACCTGAGGCGCGGAGGGGTCCGCCGAACGATGGGGATGCCATCGAGAACGAAGGTGGATCGTCGCGGACGCGGGCGCAAGCGCGCGACGGGACCGATTGCTTCTGCGAAGATAGAACGCGTCCAACAGCCTGACTGCCGCAGCTCGGCGCGCGTCCGCGCATTCGCGGAACCCAGCCTCTCGTGAAGGGCACGCGCGACTCCTGGGCGTGCCAGGTCAGCTACCTCACGGAGTCGCCGAGCTCTGGAACCAGCCGGATTTCTCGTTGATCCGGGAATTGTATTCGCTCCCGGTGCTGATGGACTCGGAGGCGGAGCGTCGTAGCGGCCCGGCGCACACGCCGAAGAAGAAGTCGGCGCGGTTGTTTGCGGCGCTGCGCGGCGGACCGTGAGCGCGCCGCCCGTCACTTGAGCGGATAGCCCTGCCACACCCACAGAAGGGTGTCCGCCATCGTGAGATTCTGCACCCTGCCATCGCAGTGGCTGGCGCCGAGGCCCTCGACGTATCGGTAGTGATAGCTTTGAGCCTTCAGCGCGGCCGCCATATCCTGGTTGGCCAGCAGCCAGTTGTGGTGGCCGCTGTCCGGCGTGGTGTATCCGTTGTCCATTTCGTTTGAGTTGACGAACACGCGCAGCGGTTTCGCGGGCGTTGTCGTGCCGATGAGGTCGAGGTCCGAGTGGTATTCCCACGAGCCGAAGGGATACATCGCCCGTTCGGGCGCGGTGGCGGTCATCAGGTCCACGAACGACCCGGAGTACGTCACGATTCGATGAAACCATTCGGGATGAAACCATCCCATGCTCATCGCCGCGGGGCTGCCCGAGCTGCATCCGAGGGCGCCCCGTCCGTCGGGGTCCGCGGTGAGGGCGAAGTTGGGGTACGCGGCCTTGATGGTTGCGTCGGCGAGCACCGCGGGCAGTACCTCGGTTTGTATGAAGCGCCCGTAGCGGTCCGACACCGTGTCGTATTCGAATCCGCGCTCGCTTCCGGGGCCGTCGCCGCCGCCATTGGCCACGGCGATGGCGATGAAGACCGGCAGGCGCCGGGTGGGATCGGTGCTTTGCGTAAGGTTGTCGAGAGCGAGCTTGGTGTTGGAGAGCAATCCCGTTTGCTGGACCTGGACCGTCCCGGGCCCGTCTTGAATCACCATGAACGGCGCGGCCGTGCCATCGACGTATTTCGCGGGGACGTACACGGTCACCTGGCGGGTGAAGGAGTGCTGATTGGCCGCGAGAAGGTTGGGGTCCATCCCCGTAAAGATTTGGCTGCTCGTCGAATTCATCGTGAGCTGAAAGGTCTTGCCCGCGGGCGCTCCCTTGGACATCAAGTCCGGGCTCGTCGTGTAGGTGGGCCCGACGGTGTAGTCGCCATCTCCGGTGCTGTTGGTGGTCGCGGCGGTCGCGGCGTCCGTTCCCGGCCCCGGAGCCGCGTCGGCACTGCTCGTCGCTCCGCTGCTCGAGGATCCGGCGCTGCCGCCGCTGGACCCGCCGCCGCTGCTCGACGATCCTCCGCCGCCCGACGAAGTCGGAGGCGTGCCGCCGCTCGACGATCCGCCGGCCGACGCGCTGGAGCTGGCCCCGTTTCCGCTCGACGTCCCTCCCGATGCGCCCGACCCACTCCCTGTGCCGGCGGGCGGCATCGTCCCGCCTTCGGTTCCGATGCCGCCCGCGCTGCCTGCTCCCATACCGCCGGCATTGCCGGTCGCCGGAGCATTCGATTGGGACGAGCACGCCGACAAGAGAAGGCTGGCGAAGACGAACCTAAGATGAGACGAGCGAGCCATGAGACCTCCAGCCATGATGGGTCCTCATGGCCAAGCAGTTGCGGCTTGGTCGAAATCGGGTCCACAAAGTGCGATCCAGGCTCGTCGCTCCCGTTCCAAGTGGAATGATCCGGGCTCGCGAGAATGTGGCGAGCCGGCGACGGCCTCGGCGATATTAATGCGCTTGCGGCGTGCGGGCGGCAAGCACCGGGTCGCCGGCGCTTCTTAAAGACTCTTGCCGTCGAAGTGCCTGATCTCGAGCGTCGCGATGTCGACCCCCTCGAGGCAGCGCACGTTCACGGCAACGAGCGGTGCCCCGTCACTGGGCCGCTTGCCGCGCGCGAACGAGGTCACGCCGCAGGTCGAGCAGAAGTTGTGATTGATGACTCTCTTGTTGAATCGGTACGAAGTGAGCGCCTCCTCGCCAGACAGCAGCCTGAAGGCTTCCGCCGGTGCGAAGGTGAGCAGCGTGCCCTTTTTGCCGCACATCGAGCAATTGCACGCCGTGACCTTATCGAGGTCGAGCGTGACCTCGTAGCGAACCTTGCCGCAGTGACAACTGCCCGCAAACGTCTTGGGGTCCGACATGCCGCGATCCTAGACGCCGACGATCGGCGTGTCACGATGTGGTGAGCCCTACCCGCCGTGTCTGGCGAGGAAGTCGCCCGGTCACGCGCACCCGTCGGGACCGCAGACCACCCTCTCCTCAGCTACCGTCTCAGGCTCCGGCAGGCTCGCCCACGCCTGCTCGAGCGCGCGGAGGATCACCTCGGCGGACTGGGCGCCGGAGATCCCGTACTTGTCGCCGAGGACGAAAAACGGGACCCCGTTGATCCCGAGCCTTCGCGCGGTCTCCTCCTCCTCCCGAACTTCGCTCGCGTACCGATTGGTCGAGAGGACCGCGCGGACTTCCTCCGCGTCGAGCCCCGCCTCCGAGGCGAGCCGCACGAGGACCTCGTGCTCGCCGATCGCTTGGCCTTCGCTCATGTACCCGCCGAAGAACCGGTCCTTCACCGCGTCCTGAAGCCCCCTCTCCGCGGCCAGATGCAGCACGCGGTGCCCGTCGAACGTGTTCCCGGATCGGGCACGTGACAGGTGGAAATCGAGACCGTCCTTGGCGGCTGTGTCGGCCACGCTCTGGATCATTGCCTCGGCCTGGGCTTTCGTGCGGCCGTATTTCTCTGCGAGCCGCTCCGCGTTGTCCCCCTCCTGCACCCGGGGGGCCGAAGGGTCGAGCTCGAATGCGCGCCAGACGACCCGAACGTCGCCTCGATGCGGGAACCGGGAGAGCGCGACTTCGAGCCGGCGTTTGCCGATGGCGCACCAGGGGCAAACGATGTCGGACCAGACCTCGACTTTGAGGGTCTTCTTCATAAGGCCCACAGGTTAAGGCGGCGCCTGCGACTCGGCGAGGGGGGGCCCGCCATCGTAACGATGGACAGATGGTCCGCGGAGCCGTCGATGGCGACACCGTTCGCCCAGTGCGAGCCGCCAGCGAATCGCGCTATGGTCGAGCGCTCCCCAGCACGAGCCCGAACCTGTGGGTATAGAACCTTTTCCTGCTTTCAGAGGTCCTCCACCCGTGGGCAGAGGACCTTTGCGTGTCGGCAGAGGACCTTTTCCTTCTGTTAGAGGACCTTTGCGTGTCGGCAGAAAACCTTTTCCTGCTTTCAGAGGTCCTTTGCCCGTTGGCATAGGGCCTTTTCCTACTGTCAGAGGACCTTTGCGTGTCGGCAAAGGACCTTTGCGTGTCGGTAAAGGACCTTTTCCTACTGTCAGAGGACCTTTGCGTGTCGGCAAAGGACGATTTCCTTCTGTTAGAGGACCTTTTCCTACTGTCAGAGGACCTTTGCGTGTCGGCAAAGGACGATTTCCTTCTGTTAGAGGAACTTTTCCTTCTGTTAGAGGACCTTTGCGTGTCGGCAGAGGACCTTTTCCTGCTTTCAGAGGTCCTCCACCCGTTGGCAGAGGACCTTTTCATCTTCGAAAGAGCCGCTTTCCAAGACGGCGAAGTGACGTGCATTGCGTTGCCTTCATCTTCCTAATCGGGAAGGGGCCAGTTCATCTGACGGACGAGACGAATTGTTCGATTCTCGGGGTTTGCCTGCGTCCGGCTGCGGGTCCCGCTCATCGTGACCGCCCATTCCGATCCATCGTGATCGGCCGTTTCGCTCGTCGTGATCGCCGATGCGAGCACCAGGGACGGAGCGAAGCGACGCGGGAGTAGCATGCGCCTCATTACCGTGATCGCCCTCTTCGGCAGGTCAAGGTCTATGGTTGTGACGAGTGGATCTGCTTCACCGGCTCCGGAAGACCCAAGAGCCTCTCGTTCAGCCAACCTTCCCGCGCGAAAAGCATGATCGAAAGCCCGGAGGAGTCGTCCGCAAGGCCCAGCGAAAAGATAGACCCGCCCACGACGAATGCATATCGCGAGTCGTGCCCTTTCTCGTAATACCGACCGGCAACATTGAAGAGGACGTTGTCTAGAGGCTCGAGTACGATGTCCGTGACCGTGTCAGTCTTGCGAAACTCGCCCGATCCTCGTAGGTCATTCAGCGAAGTCAGGGCCGGGATCAAGCTGGTGATTTTTCCCTTGGCGGCGAGGGTTTTCAGCAGAGGCTCGGCGCTCTTCGCACGGAGAGCGATCTGCCCATCCCAGCGCGCCGGAGGAAAGCCGTGGGCAATCAGGCGAGGTACTTCGATATTCGCCCACCAGCCTTCCATATTCTGGTCGCCGACGTGGAGCCCGACCTCGCTGAGGTCAAGAGATGCGCCCTTCAACATGGACACCTTGTGGTCTAGATCGACGTGGATTCCGCAGGACGCTTCGCCTCGACCCTGAATGATCAAGCCCGCCGTGGAGAACCGAATTCCCCGGAGGCTGGCCTGAAAGGGTCCAGTCATCACATGGTGATGATCGATGTCGAGAGCGAGCGAAGCCCGCCCTGTTCCTCCCGACGCAATCGAGGACTGCGCACCAGTGAAACCGCCCAGGTCTTGAAAATCGTTCGTGTAGATCGTGGGAAACCGGATGCGCGCGTGATCGATGTCCGTCATGCGCCCAAGCTGGTTGGAATCGAGGACAACGGTGTGCTCGTGGCCAAGAAGCTGAAATTTGAAGATGTTGCCCTCGTTCCTCAACGAGACGAGCGTCGATGCCGACTTCGAACTCAGGCGAGGCAACACCTCGTCGTCAGAAGGCAGTCCCTTGACCGCCTTCGGGTCCGCTTTCCCGAAGCTGGCATCAAAGGTCCAGTCCGTGTCGGCGGCGAACCCGGCACGACGAACACCCACGTTCTTCGTCGTGAACGTGGCGTATGTCGGCGTCAAAATCCGACCTTTCGACAGAAGGATCCGCGCTTCAAAAGGGCCCGCTCCGGCTTCGACGCGCGTCCCCGGCATATAGGCTCCGAGATGCGCCAGGGTTTGCACGTCGCCCTTCAAGAATACGTCCGCCGTGAGGAGTTCGAGGAAGCTCTCGTCCGCGTGCTCCATCGGATTCAGGTCTGGAATGGTGGCCGACATGCGGCCGCTGAGCGACGTGGCAATGACCTGCGCGTCGCCGAATCGGAGCTCGCCGGGGCCCAGATCCTCGACCGAAGCATTGACGCGCATGCGCAGGGGCCCAATGAGAAACCCGCCCCGGAGCGTGGCAGGTCCCACGTAGTGGTATTCCATCAGCCAGAGCTCTGACACGTGCGCATCGAGTCCCTCGAGCTCGATCGTGAAGTCGCTGCTCGGTTGGTCGCGCGGAGTCGCGTTCTTTTCGACGAGATCGGGTGCGCCGGGCAGATCAGGGAGGGGAGGATACGCCGCGAGCCGTTGCTCAATGCCCCGAGTATCTCCAACTTTTACCCGCAGCCGCAAACGAATGTCATCCCCCGACAGATGCGTCACCTTCAAGTGCCTCTTGAAAAGGCCGAACAGGTTCACGTGCAAGAGCAAGTTCTTCGCCTGAAGCTCGAATTGGGTTTCTCCGTTCACCGACACGGTGGCCCCGCGCACGTGGATGTGTCCGGGCCATAGCGTCCATGAAGGATGCTCGATGTGAAAGCTGAGATGGTCCGAGCGCATCGCTCGCTCGAACAGGCCCGTCCACAAGAACAACGTGCCGAGCACCGGATATGCGAGAAGAACCGGGACCACTACGACCGCCCAGCGGCGGTATCGAAATTGCCTCGGTCCACGCCGTTCGCCCTCCGAAGCGCCGACACCTACCATCCGCTGCCCCCCTGGCCAACCTTCGCCCAGAGCTCCGCGAACCAGTCGCACGTGGTTCGCGACCCACGCGCGAAGTGTCCAGCGGTGGTACGGCGGGACCGATGGGAATTTGGTGGTCACGTTCGGACCGATGCATGGCCCGGACCAGTTCTCGAAGGCGTTTGGATTCGTGCAGCGGTCCTACGTCGCGCGGCTTCGTTGTCCTCCTCTAGAAGCGGGCCCCGGATAGAAGCGGGCCCCGGACCGTGCGGTGCGCGCCAGCCGAATCAGCGGAACCGTACTTCGTCATCGGGCCGCGCGCGAGCCGCATCTCCAAATTCGGTGCAGGCGCCGTCGTTGATTCCCGTTTGTCCGAACAGGCGCGATGGGTTCATTCGCGCGATGCGAAGGTTGGCTTTGGAAGCCTGCGAAGAGCGAAGAAAGCGGCTGCGCTGGAGGCGAAAGTGGCGGACATTGCGCTCCGTCCGACCTGAGCGCACGGTGGATCGGCCGTGAGCTTCATAGTACGACCGGACGACAAAAAAGGAGTGGCCCATGAAGCTCGACGGAAACACGATTCTCATCACTGGTGGCACCAGCGGAATTGGCCTCGAATTGGCGAAGGAGCTCTTGAAGCGGAACAACACCGTCATCGTCACGGGGCGTAACAAGGAAAGGCTCGAGCGGGCACAAAAGCAGCTCCCGAACCTCCACGCCATCCAGAGCGACGCGAGCCGGATCGAAGATGTCGATTCTCTTTTTGCGCGCGTAACCAACGAGTTTCCGGCGCTGAACATTCTCGTGAACAACGCGGGCGTGATGCGGACCATCAACCTCAACACCGAAGAGCAGGGCCTCGAAGAGCTCACCCGCGAAGTCGACACCAACTTCAAAGGGCCCGTGTGGATGGTCATGCGCTTTCTGCCGCTGCTGAAGAAGTTGCCCAGCGCGGCGATTGTCATGGTCTCCTCCGGTCTGGCCTTCGTGCCGTTGCCAAGCGCGCCCGTTTACTGTGCGACGAAGGCAGCTATGAACTCGTTCTCGCGGTCGCTGCGCGTCCAGCTCAAGAAGACTTCGGTGAAAGTCTTCGAGCTTGCGCCGCCCGCCACCGAGACCGAGCTCTTCGACCCGAAATCGCCCGACATGAAGGGGGTGGCCATCATGAAGGTAAGCGAGCTTGTTCGCCAATTCCTAGACGGGTTCGCGAAGGATCACCTGGAGATCCGGCCCGGTCAGGCCAATTCGCTCAAGTTCATGAACCGCGTAGCGCCTGAGTTTATCCTGGCGCAGCTGAGCAAACCGATGGAGCGAATGCTCGCGAAGCCCGATTGAGGCGATGGGCGCGCGCCCGGTCCGCCGACGGATCTCGGCGCGACCGACGCCATCTCGTCCGCCGCACAACCCGCCGCGCGAATGCGGGCAGGCGCCGCCCCCCCGAGCGGCTCGACCCGCAGCGCCGTTCGGGCCGGGCGCGGTCCCTAACGCGTCTCCGCGATCGGCAGCTCCGACGCCGTGGCGATCTGCCGAACGGAGGTCGCCACCGCGCGTGCCCTGTCGGAGCTGGGCACTGCGCGTGCGGGCGTTGCTCCAGGAAGGATTTCCCGTCCGTACGCGCCGCTGGAGGCCTCCGATTCGCCTCCGGGGGGGCGGCGCAAGGAAAACGGGCAGCCTTGACCGGCGTCCTCGCTCCGGTGTGATATGCGCGGACGTAGCATCCGACCTCTTCGAAGGAGTGATCCGACATGATCAAGTATTTCTTGCAAGGCGATTACACGGTCGAAGGCCTGAAGGGGCTCTTGAAGGATGGGGGCTCGGGCCGCGAGCAAGCCGTGAAAAAGCTCGTTGCGTCGCTCGGTGGCACCCTGGATTCGATGTATTTTGCTCCGCCGACGTACTTCATTGTCGTCAACCTACCGGACCCCGTGAGCGTCGCAGCGCTCTCGGCTACCGTCTTCGCCTCGGGCGCTGTCACCGCCGGCAAGTCTTTCGAAATCCTCACCCCGACCGAAATGGATGAAGCGGCCAAAAAGCGCCCAACGTACCGCGCTCCCGGAACCTGAACCTAGCGCCGGTACGCTTGCGGGGATGCACACGGTCCTCGATCGCCGCCGTTTCCTCGGAGTCACGCTCGCCGCGGGCGCGTTCGGGCCTGAGGCCTGTCACCCGAGTGCCATCGCGAGCCACGGGGCCGCCGTCGCACCCGCCTCGGACGAATGGTCGCTCATTCGCGATCTGTTTCCTCTCGCGCGGGACCGGATCCACATGACCGGTCTGCTGCTCGCGTCGCACCCTGCCCCCGTGCGTGAGGCGATCGAACGGCATCGCGGCGGCCTCGACGAGGACCCCGTCACCTACCTGGAGGAGAACGGAGGCCGACTCGAGCTAGAAACGCGCATCGCGGCGGCGCGGTACGTAGGCGGCGATCCGGACGAGATCGCGCTGACCGACAGCACCACCATGGGCCTCGCGCTCCTCTATACGGCGCTCGATCTCCGCGCTGGCGACGAGATTCTCACGACCGAGCACGATCACTATTCGACGAAGACTTCGCTGGAAAACGCTGCTGCGCGGACTGGCGCGACCGTGAAGCGCATCGCGCTCTACGCGCGATCCGAGAGTGCCTCGGAGGAGGAGATTGTCGGCGCCGTGTCGGCAGCGATGACTCTGCGCACGCGCGTGGTCGCGTTGACCTGGGTTCATTCGGGAACGGGCGTGCGCCTTCCGGTCGCGCACATCGCCGCCGCCGTGGCGCGAGCGAACGCCGGACGTGACGAGAAGGATCGCGCCCTTCTCTGCGTCGACGGGGTCCACGGCTTCGGATCGACGGAGAACGCCGTCTCCGAGCTGGGCTGCGACTTCTTCGTCGCCGGTTGTCACAAGTGGATCTTCGGCCCGCGCGGCACCGGCCTGGTCTGGGGACGCGCGAGCGCCTGGCCCGCCGTGCGCCCCACGATCCCGCCATTCGATATGGTACCCGGTAAGATTCCCGGGCGCGACAGGGGGGGGCCGCCGGTGCTCGCGCGACGTATCACGCCCGGCGGGTTTCACTCGTTCGAGCATCGATGGGCGCTCGCAGAGGCGTTCCGTCTGCACGAGCGGATCGGGCGAGCGCGCGTCGCCTCGCGCATTCACGCGCTCAATCGGCAGCTTAAAGAGGGCTTGGCGCGCATGCCGAATCTCAAGGTCTACACGCCAAGCGCCGATGCGCTGTCGGCCGGGCTCGTCTGCTTCGACGTCGCCGGGCTTTCGCCCGATGCGGTCGTCGCCAAACTCGGGCAGAAGCGCATCATCGCAAGTCAGACGCCCTATGAGAAGTCGTACGCGCGGCTCACGCCCGGCCTGCTCAATTCGCCGCAAGAGATCGACGTGGCGTTGCGCGCCGTTCGTGAGCTCACGTAAAGCGTCGTGCCGGAGGTGGAACGGGATGGTCGAAAGCCGCCGGCGCCGCGAGAAACGATCGCGCAGAGACGGTGTTTCGAGACAACATCATGGGGATGACCCTGTCCGCCATTCGCTTCGGCTGATTCCCTCCGCCATGACTCGGCCGCATCCCTCGCGGTGCGACCGACGCTGCGGCCGGCGGCGTCACTGCGACCCTTGGCGAGCGCAAGCACGGAGGCTGGGCGACCGCGCGGACCTTGAGCCCTCGCGGGCGCGCCCGTACGTTGTCTCGCGAGGGCCCGCAGATGGCGCAAAGAGTCGACCCGCAACCTCATGTCGTGGTCATCGGCGGCGGATTCGGTGGGCTGACGGCGACCCAAGCGCTCGCCCGGTCGCCGGTTCGCGTCACGCTGATCGACAAGACCAACCATCACACCTTTCAGCCGCTCCTCTACCAGGTCGCGATGGCGGGACTGTCCCCCGCGGACATTGCTCAGCCCATTCGCTCGATTGTGCACCGGCAGTCGAACGCGACCGTGCTCATGGCGGAAGTGTCGAGCGTCGACCTCGCCGCGCGCACGGTGCGCATCGACGACGGCGGCGTTCTGCCTTGGGACTTCGTCATTCTCGCCTGCGGGGCCGACACGTCGTACTTCGGGCACGACGATTGGGCGAAAGCGGCCCCGGGGTTGAAGTCGCTCGAAGACGCCGTGGACATCCGCCGGCGGGTGCTTCTCGCGTTCGAGCTCGCGGAGCGCGAACCAGACCCGAAACGGCGCGAGGAACTCCTTAGCTTCGTCGTTATCGGTGGCGGTCCCACGGGCGTGGAGCTCGCCGGCGCCCTGGCAGAACTGGCGAGGTTCGCGCTCGACCGCGACTTCCGCAGCATCGATCCTTCCGCGACGAGAGTGAGGCTACTCGAGGCCGGTCCGAGAATTCTCGCGTCCTTCCCGGAGGACTTGTCCGAGCGCGCCGTCGCTCAGCTTCACGAGCTCGGTGTGGAGGTTCGCACCGGCGCTCGGGTGTCATCGATCGAACCAGGTGGCGTACGGTTGGGCGAGGAACGCATCGCGTGCTCTGTCGTTCTCTGGGCGGCGGGCGTACGGGCGAACCCGCTCACGAAGACGCTTGGCGTGCCCCTCGATCGCTCCGATCGCGTGCCCGTGAATGAAGACCTGAGCGTGCCCGGGCACCCCCGCGCATTTGTCATCGGCGACGCGGCGCTGGTTCGCGGCAAAGACGGCAAACCGCTTCCGGGCGTGAGCCCAGTGGCCATGCAAGAGGCTCGCGCGGTCGCCCAGTCGATTGGGCGGGCCATCGACGGCCAGGAGGCGAAGGCGTTCCACTACACGGACAAGGGCTCGATGGCGACGATCGGACGAAGCCGCGCAGTGGCGATGATGCGCCGAATCCATCTGTCCGGCTGGATCGCATGGCTGGCGTGGCTCCTCGTGCACATCTGGTATCTCATCGGCTTCAAGAACCGGCTCGTCGTCATGATCAACTGGGCTTGGTCGTACGTGACCTACCGGCGCGGCGCACGCCTGATCACGGGCTACGCGGTGCCCGACGCGGTTCAGGCGCTGCGACTCCAGCGCAAGGCCCGCGTTCCGACGGACGACGTCCACGAGGTCAAGCGCCCAAGCCCGACCTCGGAGGCTTGAATGGACGATACGCTCGACCGTTACCAGGCGACGACAGGCGTTTGGCAAGCGTCGACGATTTCTATCTCGGCGACATACATTTCGCTCGCACCGCCGCTCCCAGCCACACCGGCCGGCCAGGGGATCGTCGCGCCGTCAGCCACGTACTTGGCATTGGGCGTGAGAGGATCCACTACTCGACCCCGAGGCCGTCTGGGCGTCGGGCGATGCGTCAACCGCGCCTTGGGGACCACCTGAACTCGAAGAGGAGCCACTACTCGACCCCGAGGCCGTCTGGGCGTCGGGTGGCATGGCTTGCATGCGGTCGCCTTTGGACACGCCCCCACCACACGCCGCGAGAAGGCTCAGCGCGCACACCGCGCTGCGCATTCGCAATGTTTGGGGCCCCGTCATCATCAACGTTTCCACGCTCCCCGCACGAACCGCAGTGGACGGCAGCGTAGCACCGCACCTGCCCGAGTCGATGAGGAAGCCGGTTGGCCGTGCGATCGCGGTCGCGTATCGCGGCGGCCACTTCGAGCGCGCGAAGCACCGAGCAGCTCCAAAGGAATTCCACTCGGCTGCCGCCGCCTCCCTTCGCGCGTCGCGGACACCGTGGTGATCTCGCAGACTTCATGATTGTACCCGCCGATACGTCAGGGTGGGGACCACGGGGATCGACAGCTTGGGGCTGCTCAGCGTGGCCCTCATCACGAGGAGGGCGCCGTCGGGGCTCAACGTGAGCTCGTTCGTTCGCGTCCCGCCCTCGTCGGCGCGGAACACTTGCACGAGGCGCTGCCCTTCGAAGCGTTGCGACAGAACGATGGCATCGTCGTCGACACGGTAGGGCGCGGGTGCCCCGCTCTCGGGGCTGACCGCGATGGCGTAACCAGGTACCGTCGAGCGGATGATTCCCCCGCTGAACTCGAATTTGCAGGTCGGCATGATCCGCGTTCGTTCCGCGACCTTTGCGCGTACCATCCCGCGCAGGGCGAAGAAGAACCCCTCCACGCTTCGATCGATCGCCTCCGCGCGTGCCTTCTGTTCGGCCTCGGTTCCTGCGTATCGGTAGAAACCCGCAAAACGCGCTCGAAGATCGACGACCGACGCGCGCGGCTCGGCAGACCGGTCGCCCGCCCCGTTCGCGGTGCCCGGGTCCGCGCGCCCCACGTCGGCGATGAAGCATGTCGACGCGATCAGGCACGCGGCAACCATGATGCGCGGGGCCCCGATCCGTCGGCGGAGCCAGAACAGCGTCGGGAGCACGAGAGACCACGCCGCGCCGATCGTCACGAGTGCATCGAGTCGGCTCTGCGCGAGGCCGATCGCACCGAGACGCGCGCCCGCGTCGTAGGCCAAGGGCCCGCCGAATACGCCGGGCAGCGCTCCTGGGATCGGGCGCCGGTCGAGCGACCCCAGACTTCCGCCACGCGCGGTCGCCGCGGCCAGGTTCGGCCAGAGGGCGACGAGCCAAGGCGGAGAGACGGCAGTGCCCGCGATGGTCATGACACCGACTCGCAGAAGCGCGCTGTCCGCGAGCAATCCGATCACCGCCGCGAGGACCAGGACCCAGACCTCTCTCGCGCGCTCCGCCTTCGGCTGGGTCCGAACGTGAATGCCGAGACCGGCGAAAACCACCGTGGGCCCGAACCATGCGAATCCGCGCACGGCGCCGAGGACGCAGGCGAACCATCCCGCCTGCATGAACGCGAACGACAGTACGCTGCGCGGGGTCATGTTCAATTAACCTCCCTTTTCTGCGCACCGATGTCCGAGCCAAAAGCGGGCCCAGTTGCCGCGGCTTCTGAGGAGCGCGATGAGGACGTAGAGCGACGCGAACACATTCCCGAGGGTCATCACCAACGCCACGAAAGCCATGGCCTTCAGCACACTGGCTTCGCGGAAGACGACCCAGCCGGAGAAGAGCGCGAAGCCGACATAGAGATCGGCCAAGGTCACTTTGCCCCACGCCAGCGCCAGGAGGGCGCCACCTTCGTTCCAGAAGTCCCCCACGACGAACGCGCAACCAAGGAGCGCGAGCATCACGGCAGCGAAGAGCGCAGAGAGAAGGATGGCTACCCGCACCGCTCAGGTCCCCTCTTCGCAGGTCTTCTCGAACGTCACGCCGCTGAGCTTCTCGCACAACGCCAGGAGCTCCCGGCGCGCGACCGGGCTCTCGCGCGTCCAAGAAAGCGGATACTCGGGCGCCACGCGGCGATCGAACCAGAACGATCCATGCGTCCCCTTTGCGCGGTCGCTCACCGCAAGCCAGACGACCGTGTCGGCGCCCTCGTCCGCGCTTCGGAGCAAATACCGCATGACCGAGTGGAACCTCGGGAGCGACGTGCGCAGGGCGGTCGTGTCCGCCCACCCGGGATGCATGCTCGAGAAGGTGATGGGTGGCCCGTTCGAGAACCGCTGCGCGAGGATGTGCGCAAGGACGACTTGCGCCCGCTTGGCGTTGGCGTACGCGCGCGTGCCGTCGAACCGCGACGCATCGACGGCGACCAGCGAGAGATCGAGGCGCTGCAGGTAAAGACCGCCCGAGGCGACGAAGATGACGCGGGCATCGGTCGACGGCGAGAGTCGATCCAAGAGGAGCGCCGTCAGAGCGAAAGGGCCGACCACGTTGGTCGCAAACGTCAGCTCGACGCCATCGCCCGTGACGTGCTTGTCCTGCGGAAGCACGCCGGCGTTGTGCACGAGCACGTCGACGCGGTTCGGCGGAAACTCCCGAACGAAGCGTCGAATCGAGGCGAGGCTCGACATGTCGACGACGGCAAGGTGCACACGATCCTCGCGACACTCGCGCGCGATCGCGTCACGCGCCTCGGCGCCTCGACCGGGATCACGGCAGAGCATCCACACGTCAAAGCCGCGTCGCGCAAGCGCCCGCGATGTCGCGCGACCGATGCCGGAGTTCGCGCCGGTCACGAGGGCAATGCGCCCCCCGGCGTCCCGGGGCGAGTCGTCGGGGTCGAACCCGCGTCGATTCCAGGCGAACCCAATGCGGTTGAACGAAAAGAGCGCGAGGGGATCGATCGCAGGCCGAGCGAATCGAACGAGGGATGCGATCCCGCTCATTGCCGGCTCACGGGAGCCTGCGAGGCATCATCGGCGGTCGGGCCTCGGGCTTGGTGAAGAGCATATGCACGCAGCCGAGGTAGCGCTCTTCGAAGCCCCCCTCGCAGTAGGCGAGGTAATACTCCCACATCCGGACGAACTCCTCGTCGAACCCGAGGCGACGCACCTGTTTTCTCCTTCCTAGAAACCGCTCACGCCAATAGCGCAATGTGCGCGCATAGTGCGGAGTCAGATCCTCGAGGTGAGACAGGCGAAGGTCCGTGGCGCGGGTCGTCGCCGTGACCATCGAAGTGACCGACGGAATGCAGCTGCCGGGGAAGATGTGCTCTTTGATGAAATCGACGCTCCGCCTGTGCTGTTCGTAGTGCTGGTCGGCGATGGTGATCGCCTGAAGAAGCATCATGCCGCTCGGCACCAAGCGCTCGCTGCACGCTCGGAAGTAGTCGCCCAGGTACTCGTGCCCGACCGCTTCGATCATCTCGATCGAGACGAGCTTGTCGTATTGCCCCTCCAGGTCTCGGTAGTCGCGGAGGAGAACTTCGACCTTGTCCTCCAGGCCCGCTTCTCGCGCTCGCTTGGACGCAAGGCGGTGCTGCTCTTCCGATACCGTGGTCGTCGTGACATGGCAGCCGTAAGCACGCGCTGCGTGGATCGCCAGGGCGCCCCATCCCGTACCGATCTCGAGCAGGCGATCGCCGGGCTTCAGCTCGAGCCTCTGGCAGATGCGCTCGAGCTTTGCCATCTGCGCCTCACCGAGGGTGGCATCGTCCCGCTCGAAGATGGCGCTCGAGTACATCATCGAGTCGTCGAGAAACAGGCTGAAGAGGTCGTTCGAGAGGTCGTAATGACGAGCGATGTTCCGGCGACTCCCGCTTCGCGTATTGCGCCGGGTCGCCGCAATGAAAAGTTCGCGCACGTGACGAAGGAGCCGCATCACGCCGGTATCCATCGTCTCCAGAATTTCCAGGTTTCGCGCAAAGATCCGCGCCAGGGTCGGCAGGTCATCGCACGTCCACTGGCCCTTCACATAGGCCTCGCCCGCGCCCACGCTGCCGCCCGAGAGGATCGCGCGGTAGGTCGCGGGGTCGCGCACGGTGACCGTTGCGCACGGCGCGTCGCCGGGCCCCCCGAACGCGAAGCGCTCGTCGCCGTCGACCACGAGGATGGTCCCGCGCTCGAGCCTCTCGAAAAGCGCGAAGGCGGTCTTGCGAGCACATGCGTCGACGACCGACTGCTTGGTGCCCTCGATGGCGCGACCTTCTCGAGGTCGGACCGCCAGGGTGTTGGATTCAGCTCTCATGGCGCCTCGCTTGTTCGGTTCGGGGGTGCGCGTAGAACGTTGCGCCGCGCAGCCAGAGGCGAAGCGCCTGGAAGTAGATGGCGGCGACGATCTTCCATGTCATTGTGGGACGAAGCAGCAGGCTGCGGCCCAGCTCCATCGACGTCATCGGCCGGCGTTCGAGGGACAGCGTCGCCTCGAAGACGCGCTCACCCTCTCTTCTGTTCTCCATGTGCACCCAGAGCCGGTCGCCCGGGGTGCCAAAGCGCCAGCCGTACTCCATATCCATCGCCAAGAAGGGCGAGACGTGGAACCGCTTCTGAAACGCGTATTGCTTGTCGCTCACGGTCCCGAGATTCGACGCCTCGGGCAGGAGATACATGTGGCGCTCTTGCCAGGGCGTGTTGCTCACCTCGGCGACGATCGTTTGGACCGTGCGGCCATCCGTCCCGAAGCAGTAGTAGAACGACACGGGATTGAAGCAGTGCCCCAGGTACCGCAAGTGCGTGAGCAGGCGGATCGGGCCCTCGGGGCGCGTTCCCGTGCGCTCGGCAACGAGGTCGCGAACGGCGATGTCGAGCGGGACATTCGCATCGCCGTAGTGGTCGGCGCGACGAAACCACGCCAGGTTCGGAGCCTTGGCGCTCCAGAGCCAGCGGCCCGCGAACACCGAGTCGAGCTCGCCGAGATCGAGGTACACCATGAATAGCGAGTATTCGAAGTCGCGACTCGGAGCGGTGAAGCGCCGATGGCGCAGCGTCCCTTCGTAGAGGAAGCTTTCCATCTCAGAGGCCCTTGCCGAAATGGCGCGCCACCGCGATCGCGCTGTTGACGCCGTCCTCGTGGAAGCCGAAGCCCCAGTACGCGCCGCAGAAGTGCGTGCGGTTCTTTCCGCTGATGACGGAGTGCTCCTTCTGCGCGGCCACCCCGTCTCGGGAGAAGACGGGGTGCTGATATCGAATCGTGCGAAGGATCTTCGTCGGGTCGATGTCGTCCCCCCGGTTCAACGTGACGAGATACTCCTCACGGCACGTGAGACTCTGGAGGAGGTTCATGTCGTAGGTCAGGGCGACCCTGCCCGTGGGATGCCGCGGCACGTAGGCGTTCCAGGCCGCCCATGTCCTCCGATGCCGAGGCATGAGGCGCTTGTCGGTGTGGAGGACGGCGACGTTTTCCTGGAAGCGGAAGCTGCCGAGGATCCGGCGCTCCTCCGGTGTCGCGTCTTTCAGCATCGCGAGGGCTTCATCTCCGTGAGCGGCGATGACGACTTCGTCGAACCTCTCGGCGGGCCCGTTGCGGGGAATCACGAGCACGTGGTCGCCCGCGCGTTGGATCGACGCGACCGGCGCACCCGTGCGGATGCGGTCACGGAAACCAGCCGTCAGCTTCTCGACGTACCTCTTCGAGCCGCCGCGAATGACCCGCCACTCCGGCTGCCCGAAGATGTCGAGGAATCGATGGTTCGTGAAGAACTGCGCGAAGAAGCGCGCCGGGAGCTCCCGCATGCCGACCGGATCGGCCGACCAGATCGCGGCACCCATCGGATAGAGGAAGTGCTCGACGAACGCGCGTGAGTAACCGTTCTCGTCGAGGAACGGCCCGAGGAGAACGCTGTCCTCGGCCTCGAGAAGCTGGCGCGAGCTCTTCTTGAATCGCAGGATGTCCGCCAGCATTCGCCAGTGGCCGCGGCGCAGGATGTTCCGAGGCTGCGCGAAAAGAGACCGGTTGGAGTACTCGAAGCCGTCCGCCTCTACGTTCACGCTGAAGCTCATCGTCGACGGCTGCGACGCAACGTCGAGCTTGCGTAGCAACTTGACGAAGTTCGGGTAGCGCTCTTCGTTGAAGACGATGAAGCCCGTATCGACGTCGTGGGGACCGTCCGCGGCATCGATGCGAATGGTGTTCGTGTGTCCTCCGGCATATGCGTTCCGCTCGAAGACCGTGAGATCGTGGTCGCCAGCCAGGAGGTAGGCGGCAACGTTGCCGGCGATTCCCGTTCCGACGACTGCGATCTTCATGGTCCGTCTTTTGGGCCAGCGTCCTGGGCCGCTTCCGCGGCCGCCAGCACCTCGTCGGCGTGCACGCCGGGATCGACCTCGCGCCACACCCGAACGATCGTGCCGTCCGTGCCGACCAGGAACGTCACACGCGATGTCATGCCCAGGGTGCTGGACACGCCGTACGCGTTCGCGATGCTTCCGTCTTCGTCCGAAACCAGTGGAAACGGCAAGGCGTGCTTCGCCCGGAACTTCTCGTGACTCTCCTCGGAGTCGCGCGACACGCCGAAGATCGCCACGTGCTGCGCTTCGTACCTGGCGAACACGTTTCGGAAGGCACAGGCCTCCCTGGTACAGCCAGGAGTTTCGTCCTTCGGATAGAAGTAGACGACCGCGGCGTGACCTCGCGCTGCGGAAAGCGGCGTTGACCTCCCGTCACTCGTCGTCCCGCTCACGTCTGGCGCAAGGGCGCCGATGGGCAGGAGTCCCCTGCCGCCGTCGGGGCGAAGCGCAGGCTTGCACGCTCCGAAGAGCAGGGACAGCCCAAGGCAGAGGGTCGAGCTTCGGACCATGGGGTTCTCGCTGAAAGGGTGCCGTCCCATGTTTAGCGAGTGTCCATGTATTGTCAAGGCACGGCCGGGTGCGAAGAAGCTTGTTCTGGCGCTTATGCAGGCGCACGGAGCGACTGACCCACGTTTGTCCAATCATGGCTCGAGCCTGCGACTGCCCCCCGGACAGCGCGGCCGGGATGGACTTCTCTCCCCCCTCGGGCATCATCCCGGGATGATCCTCGAACGGCGACCGACGCGGCTTTTCGCGCTCGCCGCCCTCGCGCTCGCCGTGGTCAGCGCCGCGTCCACGGCGGGGTGCGCGTTTCTGCAAAGAAATCCGGCGGCGGTCTCTTCCCGCGGTCTTCGGAGCGCGATGCGCCGGTGGAACGAGCCCGCCGACCCGGTTCGGGTCGTGGGCAACATCTACTTCGTCGGTACCAACGAGCTCGCGATGTTCCTCATCGTGACCCCGTCGGGCAACATTCTCATCGACAGCGGCTTCGAAGACAGCGTGCCGCTCATCCAGCGGAGCGTGCAGCGCCTCGGCTTCCGATTCGAGGACATCAAGATCCTCCTGTCGAGCCACGCACACCCCGATCACGTCGGCGGACACGCCCGGGTGAAAGAGCTTACCGGCGCGCGCTTGCTCGCGACCGCGCCGGACGCGGCCCTCATCCGATCCGGCGGCGGCGGCCCGCTCGCTCTCGACATGACGTGGCGGCCGGCGACCGTCGACGCATTGCTCGCGGACGGCGACAAAGTCGAGCTCGGCGGCACGGTGCTCTACGCCCACCTGACCGCTGGCCACACGCCCGGCGCGACGACGTGGACGACGACGGTCGACGACGACGGCAAGCCCCTGCAGGTGGTCTTCTTCTCGAGCTCCACGCTCTTCGATGAGACACCCTTGCGCGGCAACAAGGACTATCCGGGCATCGTCGAAGACTTCGAGCGAAGCTACGCGTTTTGGCGGTCAGTGCCGTGCGACGTGTTTCTCGCACCGCACGGCGATTTCTTCCAATTGGACGACAAGCGTGAGCGGGCCCTGCGCGGCGAGCGTCCCAACCCTTTCATCGACCCCGAGGGCTGGAAGCGGCTCATCGCCGTCCAAGAGAGCAATTTCCGCCGGCGCCTCGCGGCCGACTGAGTGGGCGGCTTCGCTGCTCGCGTACGTAGTGGGCCGTCCCACCCCGGACCACGGAATAGCTCACGTGCCCCAAGCGAAGGACGGCACTTGGTAGAACGGCCGGCGGAGCGATGCCTTGACACCCGGAACGGCAATCACACGGTCGGTTTACAAAGACAGCACCAAGCCTGACGAGAACTGAGCCATTCTCCACCAAGGCGCCACTGAGCCGACACCACTCGAGGAGAACGGATGACCATTGGCTCCCCCCTCACACGCGGCCCCGACCGAGCAATCGCACGTGGTTTGGCCTGCGTCGCGTTGGTGGCCTGCAGCGGCGCCGCGTCATCGCCCGGACCGGACGCCGGCCCGATCGAGCAGAGCGGTTCGTCGAGCGGTGGCGCCGTGGCGGTGACGACACAGGTTGGTTCGTCTTCAAGTAGCGGCGGCAACGCCGGAGCGGATAGCGGCAGCGGCCGCGGCGGCGCCAGCGGCGGCTCGTCGGGCGGGAACGGCAGCGGCGTCATCACGGGCGGGTCCAGCGGCTCGGGCGGCGGAATGATGATGTCGATGGGAGACGCGGGTGGAAGCGCCGATAGTGGGGGCACCGACAGCGGAAGTGGGTCGGGCGACGCGTCGTCCGGCGACGGCGGAGGGGGTTGCCCCGCCGCGGCGGTGTTCTGTGACGGCTTCGAAAGCGGCATGACCCTGGGATCGGCGTGGACGGTCGACAATTCGGTCGCAGCAAATACCGTGACCGTCGTGTCCACCATGTCGCACTCGGGCGCGAGCTCGGTGCACATGACCTTCACCGCGCCGGTCGGCACGACGTTCATCGACGAGAAGATGGGCGTCACTGCGAAGGGCACCGTCTGGGGCCGAGTCTGGATGTACCCGAACACGGAAGCGGACAACGGGATCGGCCCCGATCCGCACGTCGTCTATATCGAGGGCGAACCCGCGGGCTTCACGGGACACTCGGCCACGGGCGTCCGTCCACTGAACACCCAGAGTGGCCAGATTGCGATCAACATCGCCCCGCCGGACAACGGGCCGAGCGCGAACATGGCGCTACCCAGGGGCGCGTGGCACTGCTTCGAATGGGAGATCAGCGGTATCGGCGGTATCGGCAGCGTGGCCTTGTACATGGACGGCACGTCGCTGGCCACCGACACGGGGACGGCGATAGCGGCCATCGGGGAAATGCGCATCGGCTATGAGCATTACAACGCGGGAACGACAACCGGCGACCTGTACATCGACGACTACGCGATCGGCCCCACGCGGATGGGGTGCAACTAACACGACGGAGCGTTCGAAGGAGGTTCACCTTCTCTTCACGGCCTCCACGGACTACCTGTCTCGCAGTCGATGTGGCGTACCGAGACGCCCGTGGCGCTCACGTCGATCACCCCGAGCACGATCGGCAGTCCAAATCGGCGCGGTCCGACCGAGCCGGGGTTGAACACGGTGATGCCGCCTTCCTGGGCGGCGAACGGAACATGCGAGTGGCCGCACACGACGAGCGATGCGTCCTCCGCGCGCGCGACGCGCGCCACGTCCGCGCGAAGCTTCGGCCCGTACACCGCGATGTGCGTCAAAAGAATCCTGACCAGCGTGGCGTCACCGTCGCGCACGTCGATCGTCACGAAATCGGGCATGTCACGGCCATCGATGTTGCCCCGCACCGCGATCACTCGTGCGTGCGCCTCCAGACCGCACAACACCGCGCGGTCGCCGACGTCGCCCGCGTGCACGATGCACGCCGGGCCGATCTCGCCGATGCGCGCGCCGAGATCAGGGTGGGGACGCCCGTGCGTGTCCGCGACGGCGACGATCGTCAGCCCGCGGCGTTCGATGTGGAGCTCTGCGCGCGCGTGCACGACTTTGGGTGCGGACGCGAGTCGAAGCGGTTTCGCCACTCGCGGGTCTTATCGTGATTCGCCGGAGTTCGATACCGTGGCGCCGGCAGAGAGCCGCCCGGGCTATGTGGCGAAGTACGTGGTGGCGCGCTTTTGCCCCTTCGACTTGAAGGCCTTCTTCGTCAGGCCTTCCTTGAGCACGCGCGGCATTTCCTTCGCTTGCATCCCGAGCTCCTCGCGTATCTGTTCGGCGCGCAAGCCGGCCCTGTTCTTCTTGAGGAGGGCCACGACCTGATCGAGCGCGTTGGCAATGTCCTCCGGCGAACGCCTCTTCAGTCGGCCGGGTCGGCCAGCGCGCGCGGGCTTGACGCTCGCGGGCTCCGTCGCCTTGGGGCGACCGGGTCCTTTGCGACCGCCGCCGCCAGTTTCGCTGAGAAGTTCGTGGAGAGAGCCGCCCCTCACCGCTTCGAGAACGGAGGTGGCGAAAGCGGAGGCGAGCTCTTGGAGTGTGCTGTGGAGTGTCGGCATGGCACGCGATGAAAGCTGGCACTCGGCGATTGGTCAAGTTCAGTGTCCAAAATCGTGCAATTGGAGCTGCCCTGGAGCGCTCGCCGCCGCACGTTGCCACGTTTTGGCACGTTTGCCGTTGGTCGGGGGGGGAGTGGGGGGCGCGCGCGCAATTTCACGACCGGAGGCTTTGCAAGGCACCGAAGACATCGACCAGAGTCCAGTGCTCGGCGACCCTCTCGCTCTTCAGGCGTTGAAAGTTGACGCCCCGGAGGGTGGCGCGGCGACCTGTCGCCGCCAGACCTGCGAAGGGGCCTGTGTGCGTGCCGGTCAAAGTCCAGCGCCAAGCGATGGCGTCGCCCTCCACGATCAGGTCCTCCACCACGATCTGGATATCGGCGAAGGCGGCGCGAACCGCGCCCACCCGGGCCTTGAAGGACTCGACGCCCTTCGCCGGAGTGGGTCCGCTCCTATCCAGGACGTCCGTCGAGAGAAGCTCGTCGAAGAGTTCGACTCGCCCGCCGGCGATGGCTTCCGTCCAGCGTCGCACCAGCGTCTCGATGTCCTGTCGGTCCATGACGAGCACCTCCGCCGGTTGGACATCGAGTAGAGCCGATCGGTTCCGAAGCGAGACGGGTACCGCGCGTCGGTCGATCACCCGGTGGACGCCGTCTGGGCCCGAGCTCGCTCCTGGCTCTTGCTCTCGAAGCTGCGTCGAAGATCCGGCAGATTCGCCGATAGGATGCCGAACTCCCGCTTTGGCAGCGCCAGCAGGTCCATCGGCTCGAGGCATCGCACCGTTGCGTTGCGCTGGGTCATCTGGAGCAACGCGGTCTCGCCGAAGAACTCGCCGCGCCCGAGGACCGCAACGCGCAGATCGTCGCGCACGACTTCCACGGTGCCGCTCACGATGATGTAGACGCGATCGCCGACGTCCCCTTGATGGAAGACCTCTTGTCCAGGTTCAAAGTGCTCCTGCGAGATGCCGGCGGAATCGGCGAGCTTGAGCTGCACGAGCTCGGGGGGAAGAAAGAGATCGAGTGTCCAGGACGCCGCGATCTTCACCCGACGGCCCCACCCGGGGATCTTCATCAGGTAAATCGTCCGCCAGAGAAACCATGCGACGAAACCAGAGACGGGGACTCCAAAGATCTCGGCGACGGCGGACTGGTGTCCCAGAGATCCCATCTTGCCGAGTCCGGCGAACGCGAACGTCGTCATGGGGCCGCCACGGATCTTCGCCACGATGTTCTCCGCGGCCGTCGCCGCTTGCCGTGTGGCGTGTTGCGCGGTCGGCGGAGCGAAGCCGCCACCGATCGCTGGCACGACCGCACAATCACCCAGCGCCCACACGTTCTCGATCCCTTTCACGGCGAGCATTCCATCGACTTCGATGCGGCCGTTCTTCGTCTTCGGCAGCAGGAGTGTCTCGATGAGCGGGTGCGGGGAAGCCGGCACCGTCGACACCAGCGTCTTCGTTTCAATCGCCGTCCCGTCAGCGAGAAGGGCGGCCTCCCCGGTTGCCGCCTTCAGGCGCGCGTTCAGAAGGATCTCGACGCCGCGCTGGCGAAGAATCCGCTCTGCAAAGAGCGCAAGGCTCTCCTTCATCTCCGGCAGAATGCGTTCTTGTGAATGCACCAGGACCACGCGAATTTCCCTCGGGTCGATCCCTCGGTAGTTGCGAGCCACTTCGCGTACGAAGTCGTTCAGCTCGGCACATACTTCGACCCCCGAGAATCCGCCGCCCGCCACGACGAATGTGAGAAGGCGCCGGCGGAGGGCGACGTCCTGCTGTTCGATCGCAGCCTCCTCGAGAGCTCGGATGACGTGATTGCGCAGCTTGATCGCGTCGCTCAGGTTCTTGAAGGGGAAGGCGTGCTCGGGTAGCCCACGCAGCCCACGAAAATCGGTGACCGTCCCGAGCGCGAGGACCAAGTGGTCGTAAGGCAAGACGTGCGGATGCGGATGAAAGCCGGTGCTCGTCGTGATCCTCCGCCCAATCAAGTCGATGGACTCCACCTCGCGGACGTGCAGCTCCGTCTTCGGAAGGAGGCGTCGGATCGGGCTCACGACGTCGAGCAACCCGATGGTCCCCGAAATGACCTCGGGCAGAAGCGGCTGGAAGACGAAGTGATTCTCCTTGCTGATGAGGACGATCTCGAAGTCGTCGCGCTGAAGCCTCTCGAGGGCGGCGGCGGTGTAGATCCCGGCGAACCCGCCACCCAGAACGACGATGCGCGGCTTGCCGCGGTCGGTCGACGGCATGGGCACCGGAGGAGATCCTGGGCGACCGAGCAGCAGGAGAGCAAATACGACCAGAGCGGACGCGACGACAATGAGGATCATGGGCGCTCCCGGAGGGGTGTTGGTTGACTACGCCAGGGACTGCGCGCGGTTACCGACCGCTGGACATGGTATCCGCCGACGCACGGAAGGGCTCTCGATGAAACGGCTTCCGAAACTCACACTGGTGCAACTCTTCGTGCTGACGACGCTGGCGATGGCCCTTGCGGTCGGCGCGACGTTTTACGGATTCCTCGAGTCTTCTCGTCGATCCATCGTGCAGCGGTCGGAGCGGCTCCGGGATTCGGAGGCGCTGCGCATCGGCGCTCGGCTGTCCGCCGAGCTGGGAATTGCCGCGACGGCGCTGGACGACATCGAGGCTGCCATGCATTTCGGCGCGCTGCGCGTGGATGACGAGGTCGCCGTCGAGACGCGCCTCTTCTCCGAGTTGCTGGCTCACCCGACGATCTCCGATGTCTCGCTGACGCACGCCGTCTTGCTCCGCTACCAGGCGGGAGAGGCGCAGATCGCGGCCCGCGATCGATGGCAGATGTCGCTGTTTCGGGCCTCGGCGGATCCGAAGAGCGCGATCCTCACGCGCCGAATTTCGCGGGACGAAGGGCGCTTCGTGGTCGACGTTCGGCCACGGGCCCCCGGAGCGCCCTTGTTCGGCGCGCCCTTCGAGCGTCACGCGGATGCGAGTGATCCG
>Ga0265319_1000506_pt1 | contig 26967 bp, 28 predicted proteins | sample 4824metaG_FD_192443 | JGI IMG/M metagenome (GOLD analysis project Ga0265319, IMG submission 192443) | Rhizosphere microbial communities from Carex aquatilis grown in University of Washington, Seatle, WA, United States - 4-8-24 metaG | ecosystem: Host-associated > Plants > Roots > Rhizosphere >...
ACAGCGACGACCTCATTCAGGAGGGGCTCGTCGGCCTCTACAAGGCGATCCGCGACTACCGCACCGACCGCGAGTCGAGCTTCCGCAACTTCGCCGAGCTGTGCATCACGCGCCAGATCATCACGGCCGTGAAGACCGCCACGCGCAACAAGCACACGCCGCTGAACCAGTACCTCTCGTTCTCCTCCTCGCCGTCCAACTCGGCGGGCGAGGGCGAGCCGACGCTCGACGAGATGATTCCCGGCCCGACCGTCCACGACCCGGTCAACCAGGTGATCAGCACCGAGGAGCTGCAGGCGCTGGTCGCCTGCCTCTCGACCGTGCTGTCGGAGCTCGAGTCGCGCGTGCTGTCGCTCTACCTCGACGGCCACTCCTACGAGGACGTCGGCAAGCGGCTCGACTGCGACACGAAGACGGTCGACAACGCGCTCCAGCGCGTCAAGCGCAAGGTCGGCACGCACCTCGCGGCGCGCAACGTGCTGCTGTAGGCCGCGCACTACGATCTGCGCATGTCCCTCGTCCTGGCGGTCGTCCTCGTCGCGCTCGGCGTCCTCCTGCTGGTCGCGCTGCTCGGCGCGGCGTCGGCTACGCGCCGCAACCGCGCCGGCGCAGCCGCATTCGACGCGAGCCTCGCGGCCGTCGACCGCCAGCTCGCCCACGCCATCGCGCTGGATCGCGGCTGGGAGCGCGGCACGCTCGAGACCGCCGCCCGGAGCGCGTTCGCGGAGCGCCGGCCGGGCACGGCGGTCGCGCAGCTCGAGCTCGTGCAGGTCGTCGACGAGCCCGGCACCGACGACGACCAGGCGATCTTCCGCGTGCTCGCCGGCGACACGGCGAGCCGCCTGACGCTCGGCCGCCGCGACGGAGACTGGTACGCCGCGGCGCTCGAGGACGAGTAGCGCGGCCGGGGGGATCGGATGGGGGAGCAGGCCAGCCCGCCGGACGCGGCCCCGCACGTCGCGCGGCTGCTGATCTCCTGCCCCGACCGGCCGGGGATCGTCGCGGCCGTCTCGCGCTTCCTGTTCGAGCACGGCGCCAACATCCTCGACGCCGACCAGCACTCGACCGACCCGCAGGGCGGGACGTTCTTCATGCGGATGGCGTTCCACCTCGACGGGCTCGACGTCGGCCGCGCCGAGCTGGAGGCGGCGTTCGCCGCGCAGGTCGCGGCGCCGTTCGCGATGGAGTGGTCGATCGCCTACGCGGCCGAGCGCAAGCGCGTCGCGATCCTCGTCTCGCGCGAGGACCACTGCCTGCTCGACCTGCTGTGGCGCTGGCGCAGCGGCGAGCTGGACGCCGATGTCGGGCTCGTCCTCTCCAACCACCGCGCGGTCGAGGAGGATGTCGCGCGCTTCGGCGTGCCGTTCGCGCACGTGCCCGTCACGCGCGAGACGAAGCCCGCCGCCGAGGCGGCGATGCTCCAGCAGCTCGGCGGCGGCCGCTTCGACATGCTCGTGCTCGCGCGCTACATGCAGATCCTCTCCGGCGACTTCCTGCGCGCGGTCGGCGCGCCGATCGTCAACATCCACCACTCGTTCCTGCCGGCGTTCGCGGGCGCGGACCCGTATCGCCGCGCGAGCGAGCGGGGCGTGAAGATCATCGGCGCGACCGCCCACTACGTGACCGAGGAGCTGGACGCCGGCCCGATCATCGAGCAGGACGTGGTGCGCGTCAGCCACCGCGACGACCTCGGCGCGCTCGTGCGGCTCGGGCGCGACGTCGAGCGCGCGGTGCTCGCCCGTGCGGTCCAGCGCCACCTCGAGGACCGCGTGCTCGTGCACGAGAATCGCACGGTCGTCTTCTGATCGGGCACCATTGACGGTGCGATGGCCTACCGCCTGAGCATCGACGACGAGGTCGCGACCAGCGTACGGGCGTGCGCGCGCGAGCAGCTCGCGGGCGCGGTCGAGCGGCTCGAGCGCGCCGAGGAGGACCCGGTCGTCGCCGTCCACGAGGCGCGCAAGCACCTGAAGAAGGCGCGCGCGCTGCTGCGGCTCGTGCGTCCGGCGCTCGGGACGAAGGCCTACCGGCGCGAGAACGACGCGCTGCGCGACGCCGGGCTCGCGCTGTCGGGCACACGCGACGCCGACGTGCTCGTGCAGACGGCCACCACCCTCGCCGAGCACGCCGCCGGGCAGCTGCCGGCCGACACGTTCGAGCAGCTCGGCGCGGCGCTCGCCGCCGAGGCGGCGGACGGCCGCGCCGGCGCGGACGGGGCCCCGCAGCTCGCGGCCGTGCTGGAGGCGCTGCGCGCGGCCGAGCGGCGCGTCGAGGACTGGCCGCTCGGCGACGCCGGCTGGGAGCATCTGCTCGCGGGCGTCGCGCGCGCCTATGCGCGTGGGCGCGACGCGTTCGCCGCCGCGCGCGCCGAGCCGACCCCCGAGCTGTTGCACGCCTGGCGCAAGCGCGCGAAGGACCTTTGGTACCACCAGCGGCTGCTCGCGCCGGCATGGCTCGGCGTACTCGGCGCGCAGGCGGAGGAGGCGCACGTGCTGAGCGAGCTGCTCGGCGACGACCACGACCTCGCCGTGCTCGCCGCACGGCTGGCCGACGGCGCCGCCCCGCTCACACCCGTGGTGGACGCCGAGCGCGCCGCCCTGCTCGCGCTCGTCGAGCAGCGCAGCGGCGAGCTGCGCACCGCCGCCGCCCAGCTCGGCCGCCGCGTCTACGCCGAGTCGCCGAAGGCCTTCGCCCGCCGCCTCGCGCGCTACGTCCAGCTCGCCGTCGACGAGCAGCGCACGGACGCGCCGCTGCCCGGCGCGCAGGACTGACCGCACACCGCCGCGGATAGGCTCCGTCCAGGATGAGACCCGTCTGGCTCGCCGTCGCGGCGCTGCTGCTGGCCTACCTGGCGTGGCGCCGGCATCAGCGCCGCCTGGAGCCGGCGATGCTGGTCGGGGGGACGATCGCCGCCGCAGCGATGGCGGTCTACGGCCTCGGCCTGGTCCACCTGCCGAACCTCGACCAGCTGCTGAAGGACGTCGGCTCGACGCTCGGTGCGTGGACCTACCTGCTCGTCGGCGTGCTGTGCTTCCTCGAGAGCGGGGCGTTCGTCGGGCTGCTGGTGCCGGGCGAGACGGCGATCGTGGTCGGCGGCTTCGTCGCCGGCCAGGGGAAGATCGACGTCGTCCTGCTGATCGCGATCGCGTGGTTCGCCGCGGTCGCCGGCGACCTCGTCAGCTTCGGCCTCGGCCGGCGGCTCGGGCGCGAGTTCCTCGTCGAGCACGGGCCGAAGGTGCAGATCAGCGAGCAGCGGATCGAGCACGTCGAGCGCTTCTACGACCGCCACGGCGGCAAGGCCGTCTTCCTCGGCCGCTGGGTCGGGCTCGTGCGGGCGGTCTCGCCGTTCCTGGCGGGCTCCTCCGGCATGGCGCTGCGCCGCTTCCTGCCCTATGACGTGCTCGCGGCAGGCGGGATGGTGACGGTCTTCGCGCTGCTCGGGTTCGTCTTCTGGCGCTCGCTCGACCGCGTGCTGGCGCTCGCGAGAACGGGCCTGCTCGCGCTCGGCGTCACGATCGCCGTGGTCGTCGGGCTCGTCGCCGCGGTGCGCTGGCTGCGGGTGGACGAGAACCGCCGCCGCCTCGGCGCGTGGCTCGCCGCGCACGAGCGCACGCCCGCGCTCGGGCTCGCGATCCGCGGCGGCCGCGCGGCCGGCCGCCGGCTCGCGCGGCAGGCGCGCTTCGCGTGGCAGCGCCTCACGCCCGGCCAGCTCGGGCTCGAGCTGACGACGCTGCTGGCGGTGGCCGCGGTCGGCAGCTTCGTCTTCTTCGGCTACCTGATCGTGCTGGACCCGGCCACGACGCTCACGCCTGGCGACCGTCGCGGACTGCGCTGGGCGCAGGCGCTCGAAGCGCCGTGGCTGACTCACGTTGCGAAGGTGCTCACGGACCTCGGGATCCTGCCGGTCGCGGGCGGGGTGCTGGTCGTCACCGCGCTCGTGCTGCTGCGGCGCCGCCACCGGCTCGAGGGGCTCGCGCTGCTCGGCGGGCTCGCCCTGACGTTCGCCGCCGTGCACGTCACGAAGGGCGCCGTCGGGCGCGAGCGGCCGCCGGACCGGCTCGTCGCCGCGAGCGGCTCGGCCTACCCGTCCGGCCACGCCGCCTACTCGGTCTGCTGGGTCGCCGTCGCGGTGGCGCTGCGGCACGCGGTCTCGCAGCTCGGCGCACGCGCCGGGCTGCTGGTCGCGGGCGTCGCGATCGCACTCGTCGTCGGGCTCACGCGCATCTACCTGCGCGTGCACTGGTTCTCCGACGTGGCGGGCGGCTGGGCGCTGGGGGCGACGTGCTTCGCGCTCGCCGGGATCGTCGCGCTCGTGCTCGGCTACGTGCGCGGCGGACGCGTCAGCGGCCGCTGAGCGTGCGCCGCAGCAGCAGGCCGCAGACGACCGCCAGCACCGCTGCGAGGAACGGCACGAACCCGCCAATCACGCCCGCGATCGCGAGCACGATGCCGAGGACGGCGACGACGCCCAGACCGCCGGTCGCGAGCATCAGGCGGTAGGCGCGCTGCTCCCGCTGGCGGCGCGAGAGGCGCGAGGGGGGACGGCGCTCGACATCGCTCATAGCTGCATCATGTCACGCGCGCTCGCGCCGCCCGAATCGGCGCCGACCGAGCCGGCGCAACCCGCTGCGGCCAGGTCTAGACTCCGCCCCGTGAGTTGGATGGCGGTTCCACGCGGCTGGGTCGAGAGCTTCGGCGACATCGCGCGCTTCACCGCGGAGTGCTTCCGCGAGGTGTACGGCGGCCGCGTCTTCCGCTTCTTCGGCGAGGTGCTGCGCCAGTCGGGGCTGCTGATCCTGTCCTCGACGATCGTCATCTGGGGCCTCGTGTTCATCATCGGCCTCGAGTGCGGGATCGAGGGCGCGTACTTCACGCGCGCGGCCGGGACTCCGGCATACGCAGGCGTGTTCACGGCCTGGTGCGACCTGCGCGAGCTGGTGCCGTACGCGTTCGGCTACATGATGGCGGCGAAGGTCGGGACCGGGATCGTCGCGGAGATCGGCTCGATGCGAATCACCGAGGAGATCGACGCGCTCGAGGTGATGGGGATCAGCTCGATGACGTTCCTCTGCGGGACGCGCCTGCTCGCGTCGTGGATGGTGCTGCCGTTCGTCTACATCGGCGGGGTGGCGGCGGCGTTCATCGCCTCGTATCTGGCCGTGGTGATCCAGATCCACGAGGTATCGCCGGGCGGGTACGACCTCATCTTCTGGGCCTTCCAGAATCCGACCGACCTGCTCTACAGCATGCTGAAGGGCGCCTTCATGGCGACCGGGATCGTGTGCGTGGGCTGCTACTACGGCTACACGGCGCGGGGGGGGCCGGTGGGCGTGGGCACCGCGACGGCGAAGTCGATGGTGCTCAACATCGTCTACGTCCACATCATCGGCATGCTCGGCACGCAGCTGTTCTGGGGCGCCAACCCGCGCGCCCCGATCGGCGGCTGACCGGCACGGCCGGTCGGCGCCGTCAGCGAACACTCACCAGACGGTGCTGCGCGCGTCGTAGGTGCGGATCGCCTCGTCGCGGGTGACGAGGGTCGCGCGCAGCGCCTGCGCGGTCGCGTAGATGAAGCGGTCCGCCGGGTCGCCCGGGAAGCCCCGTCCGTCGAGTTGACCTGCCGCGACCGCGACGTCGGGCGTGAGCGGCTGCTGACGCACGCGCGCGTGCGCGAGCGCCTGTCTCACCCACGTCGCGACGTCGCGGTCGAGCGAGATGCGTCTGCGCTGCACCAGCATCGCGACCTCCCAGGCGCTGACCGCGGAGACGCCGACCGCCTCGGCCTCGTCGATCGCCCGGCGGGCGGTGGGCGAGAGCCGCGACGGATCGGCGAGCCACCAGAGCCAGACGTGCGTGTCGAGCACGATCACGACAGCGCGTCCCACGCGACGTCGAGCGGGGCGACCAGCTCGTCGTCGGATGCATGGAACGTCACCGAGCCGGCGAGCGGCTGCGGCGCGTCGATCGCGACGAGCCGCGCGACGGGCCGCCCCCGCTTCGTCACGACGACCTCCTCGCCGGTGAGGGCGACGTCGTCGAGCAGGGCGAGGCAGTGGGCCTTGAAGTTGCTGGCGGAGATGAGTTGCATGACCATGGTCACATTAGCATGGTCATGAACGTTCGCAAGTGCGGTCATGGACGTCCTGAGGTCCTCGGCCGGATTTTTCGCCCCCCGGGACGTGGGGCAGCCGGAGCGAGCTACGCTCAGGCGCATGATCGTCACCGACGCCGTGCGCGACTACCTCGACGCGACCCGCCCGCCCGCCGACGACCTGCTCGCCGAGATGCAGGCACACGGCGCGCGCGAGCGGATCCCGATCCTCGACGCGCAGAGCGGTGCGCTGCTGCACGTGCTCGCGCGTGCGATCGGCGCGCGCCGCGTCGTCGAGGTCGGCACCGCGATCGGCGTCTCGACGCTGCACCTCGCGCGGGCGCTTCCGGCCGGGGGAGAGCTGGTCTCGTTCGAGATCGACCCGCAGCGCCACGCCGCCGCCGCCGGATACCTGAGACGCGCCGGCCTGGACGCCCGCCTGCTGCTGCGGCTGCAGGACGCGCGCGAGGGCCTGGCCGAGCTGGACGGGCCGTTCGACCTCGCGTTCCTCGACGGCGTCAAGGCCGAGTACGAGGACTACCTGGCGCTCGTCGTGCCGCTGCTGCGGCCCGGCGGCCTCGTTGCCGTCGACAACGTGCTGATGTCGGGCACGGTCGCTGAGAACCGCAGCGACGGCCACTGGAGCGACGAGCAGATCGCGACCGCGCGCGCGTTCAACGAGCGCCTGCTCGCGCATCCGCAGCTCGTCGCGACGATCACGCCGGTCGGCGACGGCATCGCGCTCGCGACGCGGCGCTGAGCGTCAGCGGACGGCCGAGAGCGGCTGCCCGGACGGCCCGTGCAGCGCCTCCGGCAGCTCGCGGCGCGAGCGGATGCCGAGCTTGTCGTAGGCCGCCGCGAGGTGCGTCTCGATCGTCTTGACGGTGAGGAACAGCGTCTGCGCGATCTGGCGGTTCGTCAGCCCGCCCGCTGCCATCTCCGCGACGCGGCGCTCGCTCGGCGTGAGCGACTCGACGCCGATCGGCGTGTAGCGGCGCACCTTCTCGCCTGTGGCGCTGAGCTCGTCGAACGCGTGCTTGGCGAGGCTCCCGGCGCCGCAGCGCCGCGCCAGCTCGAGCCCCTCGCGCAGCGGCGCGCGGGCGTCGGCGCGGCGCCCGGCGCGGCGCAGCGCGGCGCCGAGCTCGGTGACCGCCTCGGCGCGCGCCAGCCGCGTCTGCGTGCCGTCGAGCGCGGCGACCGCCTGCTTGAGCGCGGCCACGCGATCGGCCCCGTCGCACGTCATCGCGAGCGTGCGCAGCGCCTGCGACAGCAGCGTGGGAGCGCCCCAGCGGCGCGCGCGGGCCAGCGCCGCCTGCGCCATCGCGTGCGCGCGCTCCCGCTCGCCGAGCGCGGCGACGGCGCGCGCCGCGCAGATGTCGGCCGGCGGCGTGGGCATCCCGATCACGCCCCAGCGCGACGCGAGGCGCGCGACCGCGAGCAGGTCGTCGGCCGCCTGCTCGTGGCGTCCCTGCGCCTGGCGCAGCAGCCCGCGCGCCCACAGCGACAGGGCGAACCAGATGACCTCCGGCAGCTCGCCCATCATGCCGCTCGCGTCGAGCTCGGCCTCGGCCGCGTCGAGCTCGCCGCGCGCGACGAGCAGGCTCGCCAGCACCGCCTGCAGCGGGGCCTCGGCAGGGCACAGCCGGCCGAGGCGCGCGACCTCGAGCGCCTGGCGGGCGTCCGCCTCGGCGGCGACGAGGTCGCCGCGGGCCCACGCGACCCCGCCCGTCATCCACCAGGCGGCGAGCAGCTCCGGCATCGCGCCGCGCTGTCGGGCGAGCGCCATCGCCCGCTCGACGGCGCGCTGCGCCGCGTCCAGCTCGTCGGCGAGGATCAATGCCATCACCGGCCGTCCGGGTGCGAGGAACTCGCGCTGCTCGGCGAAGTTGAGGCCGTCGCGCGACAGCGCGCGCCGGGCTGCCGCGACGGCGTCGGCCGCCGTCCCGGCGGAGGCGTGCCACTCCGACTCGAGCGCCGCGGCGAGGCGTCCGGTCGGGCTGTCCGCGTCGATGTGGCTCGCGTAGCGCGTCAGCCGTTCGTGCGCGACAGCGAGCGACTGCTCCGTGAGCGTGCTCAGCTGCGCCTCCAGGCAGTAGGCGCCGTCGAAGTCGTCGAGCGCCACGGCGACGTCGACCGCGCGCCCCAGGACCGCCGCCGACTCGCCGATGCGACCGTGGAGGAGCATCCACGTGCTCACGTTGATGCCCCAGCGGACGCGCAGCCGGGGATCGCGCTCCAGCTCCTCCAGCACCTCGGGCAGGAGCAGCTCGAACAGCTCGGGGTCGGGCGCGCGGATGCCGGCGGCGACGAGCGGGTGGAGGATCGCGGGGCGCAGGTCGTCCGGCGCCGGCTCGCGCAGCGCGCGCGTCAGGTACGCGATCGCCGAGCGCGGCGCGCCGCTCGCGAGCGCCTGCCGGCCGGCCTCGAGCAGCAGCTCGGCGGTCGTGCGCTCGCCGCCGGCGTCCGTCGCGACGAGGTGCGTGGCGAGCTGCTGGGCGCTCGCGCCGCGTGCGCGCAGCAGCTCCGCCGCCCGCGCGTGCGCGGCCGCGCGCTCGCCGGCGGGCAGGTCGGCGTGCAGGGCGGTGCGGACGAGCGGATGGATGAAGCGCAGGGATCGGTCCGCGTCGAGGATCGCCGCGCCGCGCAGCTCGTCGGCGCCGGCCGACACCGCGTCGGGATCGAGTCTGGCCAGCTCCGCGACGAGCCGGCGGTCGGCGTCGTCGCCGAGCACGACGACGGCTCGCGCGACGGCTCGCGCCGTGGGGGAGAGGCGCGCGAGCCGCACGAGCACGGTGCGCGTCACGCGCTCGGGGGCCAGCTCCCGCACGCGCGGCGCCTGCGCGGCGTCGGGGAGGATCCGCTCGACCGCGAGCGTGCGCGCCAGCTCGCCGAGCAGGAACGGGTTCCCGCCGCTGACCTCGTGGCAGGTCGCGGTGAACGCCGCCTCCGGCTCGCGCTCCAGCTCCCCGGCGAGCAGCGCGCCGGCCGCTCCGGGGCTGAGCGCGCGCGGCGTGAGTCGCCGCGCCTGGACGTCCGTCGCGATGCGCGCGAGGCTGCTCTGCGCGCCGGCCTCGTCGGGCCGGCATGCGAGCACGAGCAGCAGCGGCAGCTCCTCCAGCCGCGGCAGCAGGAAGCCGGCGAAGTCGAGCGAGGCCGCGTCCGACCAGTGCGCGTCGTCGATCGCGAGCAGCAGCGGCTGCTGCTCGGCGAGCGCGGCGGTCAGCCAGTAGAGGCCGTGCAGGACCGTGAACGTGTCCGCGCGGGCGCCGTCGGGCGCGAGCCCGAGCGCGCTGCGCGCCGCGCCGGCGGCGCCGTCGAGCAGCGCCTCGCGCGCGGCGGCGTCCAGGGCGGCGAGCCGCGGCTCGAACAGCTGGCGCACGAGCGCGAACGGGAAGTCGCGCTCGAGCTCGGTCGCGCGCGCCGCCAGCACCTGCATGCCGGCGGCCCGGCCGGCCTCGCGCGCGGCCTGCAGCAGCCGCGTCTTGCCGAGGCCGGCGACCGCTTCGATCACCGCGAGGCGACCGGCGCCCGCGCTCGCCTCGGCGACCAGTGCGTCGAGCTCGGCCAGCTCGCGCTCGCGCTCCAGCAGCGGTGCGCTCACGCGACCTCGGGGCGCGAAGGATCCGGCATGCAAGGAGCGTGCCACGAAGCGGTCCGTCGAGGCGCTGATCGGGCTTCGTGACGGCTTCAGACCATCGCCGCGCGCACCGCCAGGACCGCGGCCTGCACGCGGTTCGTGACCTCGAGCTTCAGCAGGATGCTCGAGATGTGGTTCTTGACGGTGTGGCGGCTGATGAACAGCTCGGTGGCGATCTCGTCGTTCTCCTTGCCCGCCGCCAGCAGCCGCAGGACCTGCTGCTCGCGCTGGGACAGCACCGAGCTGGGCGGCGGCCGTTCGCCGGCGCCGCTCGCGCGCAGCCGCAGCACGAGCGACGCGGCCAGCTTCGGCGCTATCAGCGCCTCGCCCGCGGCCGCGGCGCGCACGCCGGCGAGGATCGTCTCGGCCGGTGCGTCCTTGAGCAGGACGCACGATCCGCCCCTGCAGACGATGTCGACGGCGTCGTGGTCGTCCGTCGTGCCCGCCAGCGCGAGCACGTGCGCGGCCGGCGCGCTCGCCTTGATCCGGCGGATCGCCTCGCGGCCGCCGGCCTGCGGACGCGCGGGCGTGCCGGGGTCCACGACGACGACGTCCGGCTGGTGGCGCTCGAGCAGCCCCAGACCCGACTCGACGCTCGCCGCCTCGCCCACGACGGCGATGCCGTCGCGCTCGAGCAGCTCGCGCAGGCCGGCGCGGAACAGCACGTTGGCGTCGACGAGCACGACGGTGATCTGCTGCGTGGCGATCTCCTGCGTGTGCATGCTCACGCCCCGCTCTCGTCGCCGCGCCACTCGGCGAGGCGCAGCGCCGCGTCGCGGTCGGGCGCGCCGAGCCGTCTCATCGTGCCCGACAGGTGCCGCCGCACCGTCACGGCCGAGATGCCGAGCTGCGTCGCGATCTCGCCCGTCGTGAGCTGGCGCTGCATCAGCTCGAGCACCTGCGACTCGCGCTGGGAGAGCTGGGTCCAGGTCCCGGTCGCGGTGCGCACGCGCCGGTCGCGCGAGCGTGCGCGCAGCTCCGCGATCACGCGGCCGGCGGCGGCGCGCGGGAGCGGCGCCTCGCCGGCGAGCGTCGCCCGCACCGCGCGGCCGAGCGCCTCGGGGTCGATGTCCTTCAGCAGGCAGCCCGCCGCCCCCGCCTGGAGCGCGTCGATCAGCCGCTCGTCCGCGCTCGATTCGAGCAGGACGATGACGCGCGTCTCGGGCGCGGCGTTCGCGATCCGGTCGGCGGTGGCGATCCCGCCGCCCGGCAGCCGCGCGTCGAGCAGGCAGACGCTCGGCCGGAAGGCGCGCACGGCCCGCAGGGCCTCGGCCGCGCTCGCGGCTTCCTCGACGACGCGCACGTGCACGCGCAGGAGCGCGTGGCGCATTGCGAGGCGCTCGACCGGGTGGGCGTCGGCCAGCACTGCGGACGCGTCGCCCGTCACGGGCGGCGCTCGCCGGTGCAGGCGTCGACTCTGCTGTCGCTCTCTCTGCTGGTCGCGCTCCCGGCGCGTCCAGGGTTTCGCAATTCGGTCAACGTCCTTCCCCCGTCGTCGTTGACTGCAGAGGCCTGCGAAAGCCCCGTTTAGAAACCGAGATTCGGTGTGATGATCCGGGCCGAACCCTAGCAGTCGATCTTCCGGCGCGCCGCGGTGCGGCTCGCCGGCGCTCGCCCATGAGCGAATTCTCATGCGTTCGTTCAGTCGATTGAACGCGCAAGATGAGGCAATCGACCTATTGGGATCCGAGGCTGCCCGCGGCAGACTGACCGGCGCAAGGTCATGACGACGATTGCACGGGGGCGCGTGATGGGGACCAGCAGGATCGATGGGGCGGACGCCGCCGCGGCGCCGCGCGAGGGGGTGGCTCCGCCGCGACGGCCGGGGCTGCGCCGATGGCTGCGCGCCGCCGGCGGCGTGCGCCGCGCGGAGCCGCCGACGGCCGTCGAGGAGCTGGAGTCCGAGGTCGCGCTGCTGCGCGAGGAGAACGCCCGCCTCAGGGTCGCCCGCGAGCGGGCGGCCGAGCGGCCGGTCAACGAGCGCGTGCGCGCTGCGCTGCCGCTGCTGCGCGAGGCGGGGGGCGACGTCGGCGACGAGCCGTGGGAGCTGCTGACGGAGTGCATGCTGCTGCGCGACGGGCTCGCCGACGCCTGCCGGGAGCTCGAGCACGGTGCGCGCGAGCTGCGCCTGCGCCTGGAGTCGATCCTCCCCGGAGCCGAAGACGCGACGCCTGCCGCGCTGGTCGGCGACGACCTCGAAGAGGTCGCGTGAGCGCACCCTCGATTCTTCTGACAACCGAGGCCACCTACCCCTACGCCGTCGGCGGGGTGAGCTCGTGGTGTCATCTCGTGGTCGGCGGCCTTCCGGAGTTCGCGTGGAGGATCCTTCCCATCTGCGCGGGCGGCCGCCGGCCACGGCAGCTGTTCGCACTGCCGCCTCACGCTTCGCTCGCGGGGCGGATCGAGGTGTGGAGCGAGGAACTGCCGCGCCGCCGCTGGATCCGCGACCGCCTGCGCGGCGGCCGTCCGTCGTTGCCCGCCGAGCTGGCGCGTGCGCTGATCGGCTGGCACGCCGACCGCGACGCGCTCGCCGACGCGCTCGTGTGGTGTCGCAGGCACCCCGGCGAGCTGCGCGCGACGTTCCGCTCGCCGCAGGCGTGGAGCGCGTACGTGGAGGAGCTGTGCGACGTGCTGTGCGAAGGCGCGCCCGAGGCGGGGCCGGTGCCCGAGCTCGACGCGGTCGACGCGGCCGGTCTCTACCAGCGGCTCTACTGGGTGGCGCGCGTCGCGGCGGTTGCGACGCCGCCCGCCGATCTGCTGCACACGACGGCCGCCGGCTGGGCGGCGATCCCCGCGATCGTCCACAGACGGCTGCACGGCACGCCGCTGCTGCTGACCGAGCACGGCGTCTACGTGCGCGAGGCCTACCTCGCGGCCGCCCGCGGCAGGGATCCGGCGGCCGAGCGCTTCGTCGCCAGCCGGCTCGCGCGCGGCCTCAGCCTCGCGACGTACGCCGCCGCCGACGTGGTCTCGCCGGTGACCGCGGCCAACGCCCACTGGGAGCGCAAGCTCGGCGTCGCGCCGGAGCGGATCCGCGTGATCCACAACGGCATCGAACCGTCCGGCGACTGCACGCCGCCGCCGGGCAACCGCAAGGTCGTCGCGGTCGGGCGGATCGATCCGCTCAAGGACGTGCAGACGATGCTGCACGCGGCGGTCGAGGTGACGCGGCAGGTGCCCGACGCGCAGTTCGAGTACTGGGGGCCGGCGACGAACGGCCAGGAGGCCTACGCGCGCGCCTGCGAGGAGCTGCGGCGCCGGCTCGGGCTCGGCGACCGCTTCCGCTTCATGGGCTCGACGAGGGAGCCGCTGGAGGTCGTGCGCGGCGCCGACGTGGTGCTGATGACGAGCATCTCCGAGGGCCTGCCGATGGCGGTGCTGGAGGCGATGGCGCAGGGGCGGCCGGTCGTCGCGACGGGCGTCGGCGGCGTGCCGGACGTGCTGCGCGGCTGCGGGGTCGTGGTGCCCTCCGGTGACGTGGCGCGGCTCGCGACCGGGGTCGCGATGCTGCTGCGCAACCCGCGCTTCGCGGAGCGGCTCGGGCGCCGCGCGCATGCGCGCGTGCGCGAGCGCTACACCCAGCGCGGCTGCCTCGACGGCTACCGGGAGCTGCTCGGTGAGATGACCGGCGGCGCCGTCGCCGCGGCGACGGCATGACCCCGTCCTCGGCGCGCGACGGACAGGCCGGCGGGATCGTCAGCGCCCGCCTGGGCCGGCCGCCGCAGGACCTGCTGGAGGCGGCCGTCGTGCTCGAGGCGTGGGGCGGCGTGCCGAGCGAGGCGGCGCTCGCGCTCGACCCCGCCGTCCTGCCGGCGCGCGCGCAGCCCGCCTCCGCGACGCCCCGCCGGGAGGCCGAGGAAGAGGAAGGTCGCCAGAGCGTCGTCGCGGAGGGCGTCGCGCTGCTGGTCGCGATCGTCGCGGTCGCCACCTGGGCCGGGCCGCTGAGCCGGCAGTTCGGCGCCGTCACGCTCGAGCACGCGCTGTTCGTGGCGCTGCCGCTGACGCTCGGGCTGCAGTGGACGCTGCGCAGCCGCTACCTCGGGCGGCCCAGCGGCCTGCGCTGTCTCGCAGAGGAGCGCGGGCGCGTGCTGCTCGCGACCGGCGCGCTCTTCCTCGCGCTCGTGCTCGTGCCGCGCATCGGCCCGCTCGCCGCCGTGCTCGTGCTGATCTGGGTCGGCGGGACGCTGCTCGCGCGGCGTGGCTGGGGGCTCGCGTACGCTGCGCTCGTCGCCGGAGAGTCGGCCGCGTTGGCAACGCACGTGCCGGCCGCGCGCTCGCTCCTGTGGCTCGCGAGCGCGGTCGCGCTCGGCTGCGCTATCGCCGTCGCCACCGCCCGTGGGCCGTTGCCCGAGGCTCCCGGCCGGATGCGGCGGGCGCTCGCGGCCGGGGCGATCGGCACGCTGCTCGGCGGCCTGCTCGTCGGCGACCAGAGCCTCGGCTGGGGCGTGCACGGCGCCTTCCCCGGCCTCGCGCTCGTGCCGTCGGTGATCGGCAGCCTGTGGGGCGGCTACCACCTGTGGCAGTTCCACGCGGCCGTGCCGCGGGGCCTGCGCGGCGTGCCGCTCGCGCAGGCCGGCGGGCGGATCCCGCGCGGTCCGGCGACGCAGATCCTGCTCGGCGCGCTCGCGCGCTTCGCCGGCGTCACGACGCTGCTGTCGCTGCTCGTGCTCGCGGCCGGAGCGCAGACGCAGGGGACCGACCGCGTCGGCCTGTTCGTCGCGTTCGGCTGCGCCGCGCTCGTGTGCCTGTTCGTCAGCCTGCACGAGTCGCTCGGCTACGTGCGCTGGGCGTTCGTCGTGGCAGCCGCCAGCCTCGCCGTCGAGCTGGCGATCGACCGCTGGGTGCATCTGGCGATCCCGGGACTCGCGCTCAGCGTCGCCAGCGCGTTCGGCGCGCTGCTCGCGCTCGCGCCGCTGATCGGGCGGCTGCGCTCGCCGGGGCGGATGCTCGCGACGGCGCTGTGGATCAGGTGACTCAGCAGGTCTGTCGCCAGGCGCCGAGGCTCAGGCGCTTGCGCATCGCGTTGATCCCGAGCCGGCGCGCCTGCGCGCAGAAGGCCGCGGGCGCGAGCGCGTACTCGGCGTCGTAGACGCCCTTGCCGGCGCGCAGGAACGGGCGCGCCTTCGCGCATTCGCGGTACTGGAAGCACTGCTCGAGGACGGCGAAGTCGAAGCTGGGCGCGAGCGCGGGCGCCTGGTCGAGGTCGTTCTTCAGCGCCACCGCCAAGCGCTGAGCGTGCACCGCGCGCGCGACCCAGCGGTCGAACCGCAGTTGGTCGGCCGCGGTCAGCGGGAAGCCCGTGTCGTTCGCGTAGCCGTCGACGTTGTCGGGCTCGACGGCATCGAAGCCCTGCGCGCGGCAGCTCGCGAAGCGGGCGTGCAGCAGCGGCGCGAGCGCCGCGATCCGCCGCACGTCGAGCCAGCGCTCGCCCGGCCAGCCGTTGGAGGCGCCGAGCAGCGAGCGCGGGAAGCGGCCGGCGTCGGGGCGCCACTGCTCCCAGGTGCCGACGTCGACGTAGCAGACGACGTAGCGACCGCTGCGGTGCAGCCGCGCGACGGCGGCGCGGCTCGTGTCGACGCCGTCGACGTCGTAGACGCGCGCGCGGACGCTCGTGTCGAGCCGCCCGTCGAGCTGCCACTGCCACGCGGCGTGCGCCGGCGGGCGCCGCGGCGGGTCGGCGCCGGGGGCGACCGCGCCGCAGGCGGCGAGCATCGCCAGCACGGCGAGCAGAGGCGCTGCGCGACGCGTCACGGCCGCGACCGTAACAGACGTCCGCACGCCGTCCGCGCGCTGTTCAGTCGATTGAACGCGACAACGGGTCACGTGGCCCATTGGTGGGCGGCGCGCGCGCCGGGACACTGGATGCGCCGTCCAAACTCGCACCGGGGGAGCGTCGTACATGCGATCCAAGCCGACCGTCGCCGTCATCGTCCTGTTCGCGTGCTGCGCGCTGCTCGCGCTCGCCAGCGCGCCGGCCGGCGCCTCCCAGCGCGTCGACCTGCGCGTCCTGCTGCTCGGCGCCTCCGGCACCGAACCGACATTCCAGGCGTGGGAGGCGCAGCTCAGGCGCGAGGGCGTGCCGTTCGACGAGATCGTCGCGAGAAGAGGCCACACGCCGATCAGGGCCGAAACGCTCTCGAGAACCGAAGGCGGGATCGAAGAGGGCAGATACCAGGCGATCATCGTGGCGGTCGGCAACCTCCCCGTGTGCGAAGAAGGCGGCTGCTTCTCGGCGCTCGCCTCCGAAGAGTGGACCGCGCTCGCCGAATACGAGAGAACGTTCCACGTCCGGCAGATCAGCCAGTACGTCTACCCGGCGCCCGAATTCGGCCTCAACTGGCCCAGCTCAGGCGGCGCGTTCGAAGGCGTCGCGGGCAGAGTCACCGCCGCCGGCGAAAGCGTCTTCCCGTACCTCAGAGGCCCGGTCTCGATAGGCAGCGGGACGTGGGGCTACCACTCGACGCCGCTGGAAGCCGGCAACTTCACGACGCTCGTCACCGACGGCGAAGGCGACTCGGTGCTCGGCATCTACAGACACGCCGAAGGCCGCGAAGAGCTGGTCGGGACGTTCGACGGCAACCAGTACCAGATCCAGTCGCAGCTGCTGCGCCACGGCGAGCTCGCGTGGGTCACGCGCGGCACCTACCTCGGCTCGCAGCGCAACTACCTCGAGCTGCAGGTCGACGACATATTCCTGCCGGACGACATCTGGAACACGACGACGCACACGACCGACTACAACCCCGAAGACGCGGTCCGGATGAGATCGGAAGACGTCATCAGGGCGGTCGAATGGTCCAATGCGAGGGGCCTGCGGCTCGACATGGTGTTCAACGGCGGCGGCAGTGTCGCGTACAGAGAAGAACACGCCGGCAGCGACCCGCTGCTGACCGCCTTCAGGGAAAGAGCCTCCACGTTCGGCTGGATCGACCACACCTACGACCATCCGAACCTCGACTGCTCGACGCAGAGATTCATCGAAGGCGAGATAAACGACAACGTCAGATGGGCCAGAGAAGCAGGCTTGAGCGTCAACGGCTCAGAGCTCGTCACCGGCGAGCACTCCGGCCTGGCGAACCTGATCCCCGGCAACCCGGGCACGATCGACCCGCCGGAGGTCGACGAAGCGGTCGTCAGCGCGACCGGCGGCACGCTCTCCGCGGCGACGTGGGAATACGGCGTCAGCGGCACCGACGAAGGCGGCGAGACGATCGCCTCGACGACGAACGCGACGACCAGCGGCAGCACGAGCGAAGTGAGACTCACCTGGGAAGCGATCTGCCACGCGAGAACGTACAAGCTCTATCGCCGCAGATCGGGCGGCGGGAGCTGGGCGCTGCTCGCGACCGTCTCGCAGCCCGAAAGAGCGTTCAGGGACGAAGGTCCGGTGACGATCGCCTACACCGACAGAGGCGGCGAAGGCAGCGCCGCGACGCCGCCGAGCGTCAACGGCGCCGTGCTCTCGCCCTACGGCCAGAACCCGGTCTTCGCCGAAGCGCTCAGAGGCGCGAGAGTCGAATACGTGGCGACCGACGCGTCGAAGCCCTACCCGGTCACGCCGACCGAATCGAGAGGGCCGACCTACGCCGCGGGGGCGACGTGGGTCGACGGGACGGCGCGCGCCGTCCCGCGCTACCCGACGAACGTCTACTACAACGTCGCGACGAGAGAACAGCTCGTCGACGAGTACAACCACCTGTACCTGCCGCCTGAATTGGGTGGCGTGTGCGTCAACACCGAAGTGACGACCTGTCGCTCCAGCGCGGCGAGGTGGGAAGACATCGTCGAACTCGAATCGCAGCTGATATTCAGCCACATCATGGGCAACGACCCGCGCCCGCACTACTTCCACCAGACGAACCTCGCCGAGTCGGGCAGGAGCGAAGGCGCCGTCCTCTACCCGGTGATCGACGCGACGGCGAGCCTGTACGAAAGATACTTCTCGAGCACGAGCGAGCCGATCCAGCAGCTCACGCACTCGCAGATCGGCGAACTGCTCGGCAGGCAGTCGGCGTGGGCGACCGCGAACGCCAGCACGGTCACCGGCTACATCGAAAGGGAAGAAGTCGTGCTGAGGAACGGTGAAAGGACCGCCGAGGCCGTGCCCGTCTCCGGCACGGAAGTCGGCTCGTCCTACGGCGGCACGAGATCCGGCTGGGACGAACTGGCGGAAGGCACGACGAGACTCAGAGCGGCGACCGCCTGGCCGTAAGGCCGGGCGGTCGGCGAGCGCTCAGCTGCCGGCCGGGATCGTGACCGTGATCGTGGCGCGTCTCTGCGCGGCGGTCGTGCCGGTGCGCTGCGCCCAGGCGGCGGGCGAGCGCATCCAGGCCGGCACGCCGGCGGGCAGATCCTGCTCGGGGATCTCGGCGAGGTCGCCGGCGGCCCAGGTGTCGCCGTAGAGGACGAGCGGGCGGCTCGCGTCGGGGTCGGCGATCTGCGGATGCAGCTGCTGCAGCGCCGCGTTCCAACCCTGGAGCAGCGCTCTGGTGGCGGCGGCGAGTCTTCTCGGGTCGTTGCCGGAGCTGCTCTCCGGCTGCGTCGGGTGGGTAATGTGGGCGTAGGGGAGTCTCGCCGCGCCGGCCGCTGCGCCGGGGTGTCTGAGGTACTGCGTCCAGGCGTGGTCGGCGAGCGCGCCGAGCGCGATCACCGCCTCGATCGCACCGCCGGCGAGCAGCCCGTCGAGCCACTGGTTGCGGTAGGCGACGATCGCCGCGTCGTCCTTGTGTCTCTCGCCGCCCTGCTGGCCGTAGACCGAGTAGAGGAACGTGTTGACCATCACGTAGCTCGTGTCGATCCCGAGCTTGGCGAGGAAGCCCTGGATGCGGTGACCGGCGGCGCCGACCAGGATGCGGCGCGTGACGTCCTCGGAGGCGGCCGGGTCCTGGCCGATCACGAGCACGCGCGCGCTGCCGTCGAGCCGGCCGCGGTGGAAGATCGGCCCCCACTCGACGCGGAAGGAGTCGGCGGGGTAGGTCTCGGCGCCGGGGTAGGCCTGCGCGAGCGATCTGAACGGCTCGTCGACGGGTCCGGGGTCGAACGGATGCGCCATCGCACCGGACCCTATGGGTTTCGTCGCACGAAAATCAAGAAGTAGTCAGACAGTTTTTAAGTAGATAGGGTCCGGCGCATGCCGCTGAGGGGACCGAGACCGCAGGAGCCGCTGCTGCCGAGACCGCTCGTCGTGACCGGCCATCTCGTCACGTTCGACGACGCCCAGCCGGAGATCCCCGACGGGGCGCTCTGCGTCGACGTCCACGGCGTCATCCAGGCTGTGCAGAGACGCACCGATCCGCTGCCGGGCGGCTTCGACGGTGCGACGACGGTCGACACCGGCGGCGTCGTCTACCCGGGCCTGATCGACCTCCACAACCACGTCGCGTACAACTGCCTGCCGCTGTGGACCGCGCCCGACCGAACGAGAGCGTGGACCTCGCGCGACCAGTGGCCGAACGATCCCGACTACAAGCCGGCCATCTCGCTGCCGGCTAACGCGCTCTGTCAGGCCGACGGCAGGGCCGTGCTCAAGTACGTCGAGACGAAGGCGGTCGTCGGCGGCGTGACCGCGATCCAGGGCAGCGCGAAGGTCGCGCGCCCGGTCGAGGGATCGATGATCCGCCACGTCGAGTTCGAGACGTTCCAGACCGGCAGAGCGACGGTCAACCAGTCGGTGCGCGCCTTCACCGAGGACGCCCAGTACGCCGCCGCCAGGAGAGACCTCGCCGAGGGCCACGCGTTCCTCTACCACCTCGCCGAGGGCACGTCGGACAGACTGATCGCCGACTTCGAGGGCCTGAGAGGCCACGACGTGCTCGCGCCGAAGTTCCTCGGCATCCACGCGACCGCGCTGCACGCGCCGCAGTTCGCCGAGTGGAGCCCGCACGGCGGCGCCGTGATCTGGTCGCCGTTCTCGAACATCTGGCTCTACGGGAGAACGACCGACGTCGTCGCCGCGCGTGCCGCCGGCATGCGCATCTGCCTCGGCGCCGACTGGTCGCCGTCGGGCTCCAAGCACCTGCTCGGCGAGCTGAAGGTCGCCGACCTCTACAACAGAGGCGCGCTCAGAGGCGCGTTCAGCGACGCCGAGCTGTGCACGATGGTCACGTGCAACGCCGCCGACGCGCTCGGCTGGAGCGACAGACTCGGCCGGTTGAGAGCCGGCCTGCGCGGCGACTTCGTCGCGATGAGCGCGCGCCCGGGGGAGGACGTCCACCGCACGCTGATCGAGAGCACCGAGCCCGACGTCCTGCTGGTCGCGGTCAACGGCTACCCGCTGTACGGGACCGACGAGCTGATGGCCGGCGCGAACGCCGTCGACCCGGAGCCGATCGACGTCAGCCCGGGACTGAGACGCACGATCAACCTGCGCGATCCGCGCATCAGAGACGCCGACATGAGCTGGCCGCAGGTCGTCGCAGCGCTCGCGGCCGCGCGCAGAGCGCCGAGCGCAGCGCGCGCCGCGGCGATCGCGCGCGCCGGCGGCGAGCACGCGCTCCTCGGCCTCCGGCCCGACAAGCCATGGGACGACCCGACCCTGCACCCCGAGCTGACGCACGCGGTCCAGACGCAACCCGTCACGATCCCCGAGCCCGACACGCTCACCCACGACGCCGCCTACTTCGACCGCGTCAGAGCGGCCGTCATCCCCGCCGGCCAGCTCGACGGCCTGCGCGCGTACTACCCCGGGGTCTGAGCGGGGCCTGGCCGCCGCGCTTCGGCTACGCGGCTTGGGGCAGCCGGTCGCCCGGCGCGTAGTCTCCGACGGCGTTGCCGGCGTCGTCGAAGGCGACGAGCAACAGGCGATCGGGCGCTGCCGCGCTTTCGCGCACGATGCGCTCGAAGGCCGACTGCGCCTCGTCAGCCCGGTCGAAGGACACGACGAGATTCCCGGTATCGAAGATCGAGTAGGTCATCGCTCCACGGATGGTACTGGTGCCATCGCGTTCAGCCCACAGTCTGGGCATCGGTCACAAACGCCATGAGCTGAGCGGGCACGCCCCAGACGGACCAGTGGCCGGCGCCGCCGGTGTCTGCGATGCAGACGCCATACCCCGGCTCGAGCGCGAGGGTGGCGATGTGCGTGCCGATCCGATCTGGCCGCCGACGGGCCATGCGTTCTAGATTCTCGCGTTGCTCGAACATCGAGACGGCCATGTGGAGGACAGCCGCGTGCAGGTCCGCGGGATGAGGCGGCTCGCGACGAGCTTGGAAGTTCGACATGAGCGCTCGCTCCAACGCGCGGCGATCGGGGCCGTGGCAGGCGCGGTAGAGCGTGAGCGGCTCATCCAGCACTACGACGCGAAACTCCATCTCGAACCGGGCCATGACGGCCCGGCAGTCTGGCACCGCCAGGAAGCGTTATGGCCGCTACGGCCGAAATACGTGGTGAGTTGCGCGCACGGCGTCTGAGAGCTGTGCCGAACCGCGCGATGTCTGTCACAAGGGCGATTGTGGGCGGTCGCGTCGCCAGGAAAGCACCGAGAGCCGGGGACGGGATTCGAACCCGTGGCCTGTCGCTTACAAGGCGACTGCTCTACCAGCTGAGCTACCCCGGCGGGATCGGCTCAGCGTAGTGGATGGAGCGGGGTCGGCCGCCCGCAGCGCGCCGCGGAGCGCCTCAGTCCCTGCCCGCCGCTCCCGACCCGTTCGCGCCGGACGCGAGCAGCGCCCGCAGGCGGTCCTCGTAGACGCGGATCAGCTCGGACAGCGGCACGTCGAGGCCGGCGGCGATGGCGACCAGCGAGGCGAACGAGGGCGTGATCTCGGCGCGCTCGAGCTCGCCGACGTACTTGCGGCCGACGCCGCCCTTCGCCGCGACGCGCTCCTGCGAGAGCTGCTGACGGGCGCGGATCTCGCGGATCGCCGCGGCGAGCGCCCGCAGCTCGACGTCGATGGTGGGAGGCACCGCGGGAACTCTTGTGCGGTTCCCGTTTGCTTTCCACCCGCCAGAGCGGTCAAAATGTGTCGTGCAGGGGGTATTATCCCCTGTCGAAGGGGTCCAGGAGGCGTCCCCCAGGTCTGACCCGGCACGCCGAGTGGATCCCTGTCGACGAGTCCGTCACCCCCAACGGACGCCGTCACGGCGGTGCCTCGGCCTCCGGGCCGGGGCGCCCTCCGTGGCACCTGGCCGCGGCTACTGCCGCCGGTCGAGCCGCCGCACCAGCTCGCCGAGCACGACCCCGAACAGCAAGTGCCGCCACGTCGCTTGCGCGAGCGCACGGCGGTTGCCGGCCAGCCGCGGCAGCTCGTCGCGCGCCGGATGGAAGCGGTCGCTCAGCCGCCCCAGCGGCCACAGCCCGAAGTTCTCCGCCTGCGCGACGAGCGGCCCGCGCAGCGCCGGCGGCACCGCGGCGGGCATCGACGGAGCGACGAAGCCCGCATAGACCGCCCCGAACAGCGCGCCGTTCTGCACGTGCAGCGCGAGCCCGGCCGGGTACCAGCGGCGTCGCGGCGCGCGCGGCAGCAGCGCCCGCCCGAGCAGCTCGACGTCGTCGTAGCCGCAGCCGAACGCGCGCTTGTCGAGCGGCTGCTGCAGCGCCCACGCGCCCGCGGCGAGGCCGCCGGCGAGCGCGCCGCGCAGCAGTCGTCCACGGTCGAGCCGGTCGTGCGCCATCGCCCGCGACTGTAACGAGCCTCCGCCGCAAGGGTACGTAACGGCGGAATGGATCTGGAGCGACTGCATCGGCGTGCACGCGAGCGTGGCGTGAACCCGATCGTGTACTGGCTGGTGCGCGGCGTCCTGCAGCCGTTCTTCCATCTCTACTTCCGCCTCTCGCGGATCGGGCGCGAGCACATCCCGGCCGACGGGCCGGTGATCTTCGCGGCCAACCACCGCAGCTTCCTCGACCCGTTCGTGATCGGCACGATGACACGGCGGCCGATCTACTACGTCGCCAAGAAGGAGCTGTTCGCGAACCGCGTCCAGGGCTGGCTGCTGAACGCGCTCGGCGCCTTCCCCGTCGACCGCGGCAACGCCGACCAGGACATGGTCGACACCGCCAAGGCGATCCTCGCGCGCGGCGACTGCGTGCTGATCTTCCCCGAGGGCACGCGCGTGCGGCCCGGGCCGCCCGGCCCCGCCAAGCGCGGCGTCGGCCGGATCGCGCTGGAGTCCGGCGCCCCGATCGTCCCGGTCGCGGTGATCGGGACGACCGAGATCCGCCGCGGCTGGCGGATCCGCCCCCGCAAGGTGCGCATCCGCGCCGGGCGCCCGCTCACGTTCCCGCAGGTCGAGGCGCCCTCGCGCGATCTCGCGCAGGCCGTCACCGACCGCATCTGGCCGTGCGTGATGCTGCAGTGGGAATGGCTCGGCGGGATCTCGCCGCTGCGCCGCGCGGCCGTCGTCGGCGCCGGCGCGTGGGGCACCGCGCTCGCCGTCGCGTTCGCGCGCGCCGGGCTCGACGTCGACCTCGGCTGCCGCTCGCGCGAGCAGGCCGAGGCGCTGCGCGCCGCGCGCGAGAACGAGCGCTACCTGCCCGGCGTCGCGCTGCCCGAGCAGGTCAGGCCCTGCCACGCCGCCGAGCTGGAGCTGGCCGTCCACGACGTCGTCGTGCTCGCGGTCGCGGCGCGCGACCTGCCGGCCGTGCTCGCCGCCCACGGCAGCGACATCCCCCAGCGCGCCGGCGTGCTGGTCGTCTCCAAGGGGCTCGTGCCGCCGCTCGGCACGCTCCCGTCGGCGTATGCGGCCGAGCGCGTGCAGGCCCGCACCGTCGCCGCGCTCGCCGGCCCCTCGCACGCGGCCGACGCGCTCGAGTCTGGCGCCTCCGTCGTGCTCGCCACGCCCGACGACGCGTTCGCGCACGAGCTGGCGAGCGTGCTCGCCGGCGCCGGCTTCGACGTCCAGACCACGCGCGACGTCGCCGGCGTCGAGCTGGCCGGCTGCGCGAAGAACGCCGCGGTGCTCGCCGCCGCGGCCGCGCACGCGACGGCCGGCCCGAACGTCGCCGGCGCGGCCGCCGGCAAGGTCTTCGCCGAGATCGACGGGCTCGCGCGCCGCCTCGGCGCCGCACCTGACACGTTCGCCGGGCTTGCCGGCGCGGGGGACCTCGTCGCCACCGTCGTCGCCGACGGCAGCCGCAACCGGCGCGCCGGGGAGCTGCTCGGCCGCGGCGTCCCGGCAGGCGAGATCGGCCCGGCGCTCGGCCACGCCGTCGAGGCGGTCGACACGGTGCCGCTGCTCGCGGCGCGCCTGCGCGAGGCGCAGCTCGCCGCGCCGGCGACGCTCGGCCTCGCCGAGCTCGTCGAGGGCCGCGTCGGTCTGGAGGACTGGACCGCGGCCATCACCAAGCCGACCCGCCGCCCGCGAAGGGCTCGCGCCGCCTGAGCCGATGCGCGCCGCGGCCGATCACCGCACGCACCCGCGAACGGGGATACTGCGGATGCGGTGCCCGATCCTCAGCCCCTCTCGAAGTCGGAGCTCGACCGCAGCTTCTCCGAGCTGTACCGCACCCACCTGCGCGACGTCTACTCCTACGCGTACTACCGCGTCGGCAACCATCACGACGCCGAGGACCTCACCGAGCAGACGTTCCTGCAGGCCTACCGCCACTACGAGCGCGCGCTGCGCGAGTCCGACGGTCGCCCGCTGCGCCCGTGGCTCATCCGCATCGCGCACAACCTCGCCGCCAACTACTACCGCGACCGCGCCCGCCGGCCCGAGTCCGCGATCGAGGACGCGGCCGTGATCAGCGCGCCGCACACGACCGAGCGGCTCGTCGAGGACCGCGAGGAGCTGGAGGAGATCCTGGCCGGCGTCCAGCAGCTGCCCGACGACCGCCGCGAGGCGCTGATCATGCGCTTCGCGCTCGGCATGGACAACCGCGAGATCGCGCGCGCGCTCGGCCGCAGCGACGGCGCGACGAAGGTGCTGCTGCATCGCGCGATCAAGCAGCTGGAAGGGATCGTCGGCGAGCAGAGCGGGGCCCGCCCGCCCGCCTCCGCGGAGGTCGCGGCGAGATGAGCACGACCGACTTCGAGGCGCGCCTGCGCGCGGCGCTGCACCCGGTCGACCCGCCGCAGGACATGGCCGTGCGGCTCGAGCGCACGCTCGTCAACCTCACCGAGCTGGCCGCCGACGAGCTGGAGGCGTGGGAGCTGTCGGCGATGCGCGACCCGCGCAACTGGGCCCGCCCGGCGGCCGCGGCGGTGGTCGGCGCCGGCGCCGGCGCCGCCCTCGTCGTGCTGCGCGTGCGCGGCCGTCATCGCCGCCGCCGCGACCAGTCGGCCAACGTGCTCGACCTCGCCGAGCGCACCGTGCGGGATCTGGCCGACGAGGCGCGTAGGCTGCTGCCCGGTTCCGACTGAACATCGCGGTTTGATCCGCGCGGCGGCGGGCCGCGTAAACCGAGTGACCGATGCCCGACCGACGCGCCGCCCATCGCCCCTCCTTCCGCGACCTCGCCGACGAGGATCTGATGCAGCTCGTGCAGCGCGCCGAGGCGGCTGCGTTCGAGGTCGTCTACGACCGCCACTCGGGCGCCGCCTTCTCGCTCGCCTACCGCATGTGCGGCGCGCGCCAGCTCGCCGAGGAGGTCGTGCAGGAGGCGTTCCTGTCGATCTGGCGCAGCGGGGCGCGCTACGACCGCCGCCGCGGCAGCGTGCGCACGTGGATCCTCGGCATCACGCACCACCGCGCGATCGACGCGCTGCGGCGCGGCGTCGTGCAGGACCGCCACCGCGCCTCGGACGAGGGGATCGAGGAGCGCTTCGAGTCGAGCGACCGGACCGACCTGGAGGTCGCCCGGCGCGAAGAGATGCACGAGGTGCGCGGCGCGCTCGACGGCCTGCCGGACGAGCAGCGGCGCGCGATCGAGCTGGCCTACTACGGCGGCTTCACGCAGAGCGAGATCGCCGAGATGCTGGACGTGCCGATCGGCACGGTCAAGGGCCGCATGCGGCTCGGCATGGAGAAGATGCGCGGGCAGCTGGCCCCGCCCGCCGAGGTGCTGCCATGAGCGAGCGCTGCAACCACGCCGACACCGTTGCCGCCTTCCTGCTCGGCGCGCTCTCCGCTGCGGAGCGCAGCGAGTTCGAGGCGCATCTGGCGATCTGCGCGCAGTGCCGCGAGGACGTCGCCGACCTGCGCCTCGTGACCGACGCGCTGCCGCTCGCGGTGCCGCCCGTCGCGCCGCCGGCGCAGCTGCGCGACCGCCTGCTGGAGACGGTGCGCGCGGAGGCCGAGGTGCTGCACGCCGCCGGACCGGCGGCCGACAGACCGGCCCCGGCGCCGCGACGCCGTTTCACCTTCCCGTTCGGCCGCTCGTTCGCGCTCGCGGGCGCGTTCGCGGCGGTCGTGATCGGCATCGCGGTCGGCTTCGGCGTCGGCAGCGCGACGAACGGCGGGACCACGCGCACGGTCGTGCAGGTGCGCACCGTGCAGGCGGCCGTCAGCGATCCTGCCGCGCCGCGTGGAGCGGCGACGATCGTCGAGAGCGGCGGCGTCGCGACGCTGCAGGTGCGCGGCCTGCCGCTGCCGCCGCCCGGCAAGGTCTACGAGGTGTGGCTGGTGCGCCGCGGCGTGGCCGCCCCGGCGCCGACCGACGCGCTCTTCAGCGTCAGCCACGGCGGCAGCGGGCGCGTCGCGCTGCCGAGCGTGCAGAACGTGACGATGGTGCTCGTGACGGCTGAGCCCGTCGGCGGCAGCCTGGCGCCGACCTCGAGACCGTTCATCAGCGCCTCCTTGTAACGTCGCCGGTAGGCGGTCGCTTGCGATCGCCGGACGGCGAAAGCCGATTCGGACGGCGAAAGCCGATTCGTCGGCCTGAGCTGAGCGTAAGCCGCGGCTGCTACCGTCCGCGCCGCGATGCCCACCTGCTACCGCCATCCGACGCGCGAGACGGGCGTCTCCTGCTCGAACTGCGGCCGGCCGATCTGCCCCGACTGCATGACGCCGACGACGGTCGGCATGCGCTGCCCGGAGTGCGCGCGCCAGACCACGCGCGTGCATCGCGTGCGCGCGAACGAGATGGCGGCGCCGATCGCGACGCAGGTGATCATCGCGATCAACGTGATCGTCTACCTCGCCGAGCTGGCGACCGGCGGCGGAGGCATCAGCAATGCAAGCGGCACCGTCGTCGACCACGGGATCCTGTACGCGCCGTTCGTCTCCCAGCTGCACGAGTACTGGCGGATCGTCACCAGCGGGTTCCTGCACGAGAGCATCGTGCACGTCGGCTTGAACATGGTGTTCCTGTGGTTCATCGGACGCTCGCTCGAGCCGGCGATCGGCAGCGCGCGCTTC
>Ga0265319_1000507_pt1 | contig 26842 bp, 23 predicted proteins | sample 4824metaG_FD_192443 | JGI IMG/M metagenome (GOLD analysis project Ga0265319, IMG submission 192443) | Rhizosphere microbial communities from Carex aquatilis grown in University of Washington, Seatle, WA, United States - 4-8-24 metaG | ecosystem: Host-associated > Plants > Roots > Rhizosphere >...
CCGGGCGTGGCTAAGCGGGATCAAGCTTTTTTAGCAAACCAGCCATTGGTGTGGCCGATTGCTGTAGGGCGGCACCTTGTTGCCGCCGCCGCGTCGCGGGGTTTTGACATTTCGCGGCTGGACCAAGGTCCAGCCCTACCGCGGATTTTAAATTGGTTGGCGAGGCTTCGGTGGTGATCGTTCCATTCCCCTGTAGCCGGCCCCGGTGAGGCCGGTCCGGGGTCAACGACCCCGGCTACAGCAGACCGCGTCACCTCATGCTGATGGCCCTGCCCAACAGGCTTGCGGGCGGGCCCGCGGCTCCTAGCCTCGCCGGTCACTGCATGATCACCAACCGACACCGCGGCCTCGTTCGGATCCACGGCGCCGCCATCATCCTGGCGGTCGCGGTGTTCTTCTGGGTCTATGCGGAGTTCATCATGCGCTACGTGCCGGTGGTGCGGCTGTCGCGCGAGGTCAACCTGCTGCCGTACTTCCTCTGCGTCATCATCGGCCTGCTGGCGGCCAACGGCCAGCTCAGCGCCGTGTCTTCGCGGCTCACGCGGCTCTCGCTCGTGGAGACGGCGGGTCTGGCGACGACCGAGGTGGCCTTGATCGCCCTGACGGTCTTCACCATGATGTTCGCGACGCAGGACCGGAGCATCAGCCGGCTTTTCCTCGGCACGTTCATGCTCTGGAGCTGGCTTGGCCTCATCTGGCTCCACCAGAAGCTGCCCCGGGTGCTGGCCGGATTCCTGTACGGCCAGGGTGAACGCATCCCCACTCTTTTCATCGGCCGGGCGGAGTCGCTGCCGCGGCTGCAGGAGTGGCTGGCGCAGCGGTCGCACCTGGGCGTCCTGCCGGCCGGTTTCGTCTCGCTGGACGAAAAAGGAAGACCGGAAACCGGAGACCTGAAACCGCAAGTTTGGGCGGCCGGCCCGGAACCTTCAGGTTTCAGGTCTCCGGCTTCAGATTTCTGGTCCGCGTCCCTCGCCGACCTGCCCCGCGTGCTGGCGGAGAAGGGCATCGGGCAGGTCATCCTCATGGAGTTGCCCGGCACGCTCAGCGTGGCCCGCCGGATCATCGGCGATTGCCAGGCGCAGGGCTGCCGGCTGCTGGTCCAGCACCAGGTGGACGAGCTGCTGGGCCACCCGGTCGTGTCGGTGGACGAGGGCGGACAGCATTTCTTCACCCTGCATGAGGAGCCACTGGAAGAGCCGCTCAACCGGGCGCTCAAGCGGCTCTTCGACGTCGCGGTGGCGCTGCCGGTGGTGGTGCTGGTCCTGCCCGGGCTCAGCGGGGTCGTCTGGTTCATGCAGCGGCGGCAGTCGCCGGGCCCGCTGTTCCACGTCCGGCCGCGCTCGGGGGAGCGGCGGGTGCCGTTTGCCATGCTGAAATTCCGCTCCATGCGGATCGCGCCGCCCGATGAGCAGGCGGAGGGGCGGCAGGCCCGGGCCGACGACGGGCGGATCTTCCCCTTCGGGCGTTTTCTCCGCCGCCACAGCCTGGATGAGTTCCCGCAATTCTGGAACGTCCTCACCGGCGAAATGAGTCTCGTCGGCCCGCGGCCGGTCATGCCGCTGCTGGACGATGAGTTCGAGCGGCAGGTGACGGCCTACCGCTCAAAGCACTGGGTGAAACCCGGCATCACCGGGCTGGCGCAGAGCGAGGGCTTCCGCGGCGAGATCACGACCCCGGAGCAGCTGCAGGAGCGCATCCGGCTCGACCTGTATTACATCGCGCACTGGTCGATCTGGCTCGACGTGCAGATCACGGTGAAGACGTTCCGGCAGGTTTTCGTGCCGCCACTGTCGGCGTATTAACGGTGAAACCTGAGGTGGGATCGGAAACATTGAGTAGTGAGGCTGAAGTATTTTCCGGATTTGAGTCTGTTTGGCTTGGCCGCATCAGTCGGCCCATGACGAGTGGCGAGGATTGCAAGAATAACCTGCGCCGGCGAACCAAGGCCTTTGCCAGTTTGGTTGTCCGCATATATATTCGCCTGGACAAGAGGCGTGAGGAGATACGAGTCTTGGGACGGCAGTTGCTGCGTTCCGGGACATCGGTTGCGGCAAACTATCGGGAAAGCTCCCGGACACGAACGGTGGATGAGTTCGTGGCCAACGCTGAATTGTGTACGCAGGAAGCCGATGAAACCCAGTTTTGGCTCGAATTGTTGCGGGATGATGGGGGAGTTCCGGCGGACTTGATCGAACCGATCTGGCGCGAAGCCGACGAATTGATCGCGATAATCGTCAAGATGGCCAAACGGGCGAAAAGCAGACAAGAGCGGGAAGATAACTGAGCCGGGATCAGGTCTCAGGTTTCAGCTCTCAGGCCTCTGGTTTCTCGCCTAGAAATTCCGCACATACTTCCCCCCGCGCTCATCCTCGAAGCCCAGGGAGTCGGCGGAAATGGCGGTGAGCTTCAGACCGAGCTGGTGCTCGACGATGTCTCCCACGCGGAAAACATGGTCGTTCATCAGCACCTTGCTGTCGGTCGCCGACGCGCGGATGCCGGCGATGCGCAGGTTGTCGATGAAATTGATGGCCTTCGGGTCCAGCTTGACCGGCGCGGCGGGACTGGGGGGCGCGGGCGCCGGCTTGGTGCCGCCCTCGTCCGGCATCGGCGCGACGAGGTTCGGGGCGGCCGCCTGCGGGCCCGGGGGGGCGGTGGGTGCCAGGTGCTCGCCGCCGGCGGAGGCGGTGATGGAGGACACAACCGCGGGGGCGGGCTCGGCCACAGGCGGCGGGGCGACGGGCAGGGTGAAGGTGACGGCGGCCTTTTCAGCCGGGGCCGCCGGGGGCGGGGTGCCGGGCGCGGGGTGCACGGTGGCAGCGGGCGGGACGGGAGTGAGGGGCGGGGCGCGGTGTGAGATCCGCAGGATGAAGAATCCGCCCGCCAGGACCACGAGCAGCACGCCGCCGGCGCCGACGGCCAGGCGTGTGAGCTGGGCGTTGAAACCAGCGGGCTTGTCCCGCCGGGCGATCTTCGCCGCCGGTTCGCCGCCGACGCCGGGCATGCCGGAGAGCGGCGGACTGTCGCCGGTCCGCTGCTTCTGCGCCTTCTTCAGCGCGTCGTTGATGAGGCTCATGGGATGCGGTGCAAGGTTAGGAGTTCAATGTGAGTGGTTGTTGGTCAGATCGAACATAGAACCAAGAACTCATAACCAGTTACTTTGCATTTTACCTCAATCCGTCAGCCGCTCCAGGTCGCGGGAGGCGCGGCGGGCGTCCCAGTAATTGACTTCGTCGGATTCGCGGATGAAGGCCGAGAGGAGCGACTTGTCACAAAGATTGTTGATGATGCGCGGAATGCCCCGGCTGGCCTTGAACAGATGGCGCAGCGCCCAGGGCGTGAAGTGCGGCCGGCCCATGCTGCCCGACACCGTGAGCCGGTGGTGGATGTAGCGGTTCATCTCCTCGCGCTCGAACGGCCGCAACTCGTAGTGCACCAGGATGCGCTGCCGCAGCTGCCGCAGTTCCTCGAGGGCCAGTTTGACCTTCAGCTCCGGCTGGCCCAGCAGGACGATCTGCAGCAGCTTCTGCTTGTCCGTCTCCAGGTTGGACAGCAGCCGCACCTGCTCGAAGACCTCGAACGAAAGGTTCTGGGCCTCGTCGATGATCAGCACGATCTCCCGGCCGGCCGCGATGCGGGCGAGCAGCACCTGGTTCACCTGCGCCACGAGGTCGTTCTTGCTGCGCGCCAGCTGGGTCTCCCCCAGCTCGGTCAGGATGGCCTTCAGCATCTGTGTCTCGGTGACGCGGGGATTCAGCACCAGCGCGGTGTCGTAGTGCTTCGGATCAAGTTCGTTCAGGAATTTTCGGCACAGGGTCGTCTTGCCGCAGCCGACCTCGCCGACCAGCACGATGAATCCCTTCTTCTCGGTCACGCCGTATTTCAGGTGCTGCAGGGCCTCCTGGTGGGTGGTGCTCAGGTAAAGGAACTTCGGGTCCGGAGTGATATGGAACGGCATCTCCGTAAAGCCGTAGTAACTCTGATACATCGCGGTGAAAGTATTTGGCCCGCAGCTGAAAAGGCACGACAAAACCGCGTCAATTGGCCTTGAAAAAAGTTGCTAGCACCGCGGCCGGCTTGTTTACCTTGGGCGCCTCATCCTGATGAATTTCCGCCAGCTGACCCTCGGACTCTACGCCGTGCTTTTCACGGCCGTGACCGTGTGGGCGGTGGGTTTTTTTGTGCAGATGCAGCGCGACCTGACGACCCTGCGGATGCAGGAAAGCGCCGGGCAGCGCCGGCTGGCCGAGGCCGAGGCGCGGCTGCAGCAGCAGGAGAAATACCTCGACCGGCTGCGCCACGATCCGGCCCTCGTCGAGCGGCTCATCCGCCAGAAACTGGGCTACGTCCGGGACCAGGAGTTCGTGTTCCGGTTCGAGGAGGAGGGCAAGTGAGCGGAGGGCCATGCGACCGAGGCTCAAACGCGTTCACGATGGCCGGCCTGATCCCCTCGCCGTGCTCTCCGCTTCAAGCTCCCGGCCCGCCACTCCCTGCTTTTCCTGATGAATCATGATGCTTTGATCGCTGCCTACCATGCCGCTGGCCAGGGACAGGTATTCGCCTTTTGGGATTCCTTGTCCGCCGCGGAACAGACCGCGCTGGCCGGCCAGGCCGGGGAGATCGACCTGGACGAGATCGCGCGGCTGAACCGCACGCTGGTCCTTCCGGCGGCGGGCGCGGTCGCCGTGAACCTCGCCGGCCTGTCCCCCGCGCCCTGCACGCGCCTGCCCGGCTCCGGGGGCGACGCGGCCGCGTGGGCCCGCGCCCGCGCCCAAGGGGAGGCGGCCCTGCGCGCCGGGCGGGTCGCGGCCTTCACCGTGGCGGGCGGGCAGGGGACCCGGCTCGGTTATGACGGACCGAAGGGCACCTTCATTGTGACCCCGCTGAAGGGCAAGACCCTCTTCCAGGTTTTTGCCGAGAAGATCAAGGCGGTCGGGCTGCGCCACGGCCGGCCCATCCCCTGGTTCATCATGACGAGCCATGCGAACCACGCCCAGACCGAGGCCTTTTTTGCGGAGCATGATTACTTCGGCCTCGACCGCGGCCGCGTGCATCTTTTCCGTCAGGGCCGGATGCCGGCGGTGGATTTCGCCGGCAGGATCCTGCTCGAGTCACCGTCCTCGCTCGCCCTGAGCCCCGACGGCCACGGCGGCTCGTTGCGCGCGCTGCACCGCAGCGGCGCGCTCGACCTCATGCGCGCCGAGGGCATCGACACCATCAGCTACTTCCAGGTCGACAACCCGATCGTGCGCTGTGTCGACGCCACCTTCATCGGCTTCCACCTCCTCGCCGGGTCGGAGATGTCGAGCAAGATGATCACCAAGGCCTATCCCGGCGAAAAGGTCGGTCATTTCTGCCGGCAAAACGGCAAGGTCTGCGTGGTCGAGTACAGCGACATGCCCCCCGCCATGCAGCAGGAGACCAACCCCGACGGCACCCTGCGCTTCAGCGCCGGCAGCATCGCCATCCACGTCATCGACCGGGAGTTCGCCCGCAGAATGGCCGGCGGCGCGGAGAAACCTGAGACCGGAAACCTGAAATTTGAAGGAGGGCCGGCCTTCAGGTCCCAGCCCTCGGATTTCAGCCCCCAGGTTTCGTCCTCCGCCCCCTCTCTGCCCTTCCACCGGGCGGACAAGAAGATCACCACGATCGACGCCGCCGGCCGGCCGGTGAAGCCGGTGCTGGCCAACGGCGTGAAGTTCGAGCTGTTCGTCTTCGATGCGCTGCCCTTCGCCCGGAACGCCATCGTCATCGAGACGGACCGGGCCGACGACTTCAGCCCGGTCAAGAACGCTGAGGGCGTGGACTCCCCGCGGACCGCCCGCGAGGACCAGCTCCGGCAGGCCGCCCGCTGGCTCCAGGCCGCCGGCGCCACCGTCGCGACCGACGCCACCGGCCTGCCGGCGGCCCGCCTGGAAGTGTCGCCGCTCTTCGGCTACGACGCCACCACCTTCGCCGAGCGCTGGGCGCAGCTGCCGGTCAAGCCCGTCGTCGCCGACGGACTGTACTTGGAATGAGATGGCCGGAAAACCTGGGGGCTGAAACCTGAGACCTGAATGCTTCGGCCCCGCTATTGCGCGGTTGAACTGAGGTTTCGTTTTCAGGTCGCAGGTTTCAAGATTCAGGTTTCCAGTTTCAGCATTCTCCCCCTAATCCTTTCCCATGACCCAACTCGATAAAATCTCCTCCGCCGCGCTGGCCGGCCGGCTCCTGCCGGGCGCCGCGGAAAATCTCACGGCCTGGCGCCAGGCCGGGCTGCCGGCCTGGGCGCAGCAGAGCCTGGACGAGCTCATCGAGCGCGGCGAGTGGAGCGAGCTCAACGACCGCTTCTACCGCTACCTGGAGTTCGGCACCGGCGGCATGCGCGGCCGCACCATTGGCAAGGTCGTGGCGCAGGCCGAGACCGGCCGGGTCAGCGCCCTCGGCTCCCCCGAGCATGCGAATGTCGGCAGCAACCTCCTCAACGACTTCACCCTCATCCGCGCCGTCGTCGGGCTCTACCGCTACCTGCGCCCGTATCTCGCCGCCCGGCGGATCCCGGACCGGCCCAAGCTGGTCATCGCGCATGACGTCCGCCATTTCTCCCGCCATTTCTGCGAGCTGGCGGCCTCGACCTGGACCCGCCTCGGCGGCGAGGCCGTGATCTTCGACGGCCCGCGGTCCACGCCGCAGCTGAGCTTTTCGGTGCGCCACCTGAAGGCCCATGCGGGCGTGGTCATCACCGCGAGCCACAATCCGCCCCACGACAACGGCTTCAAGGCCTACTTCACCGACGGCGCCCAGGTCGTCCCGCCGCACGACAAGGGCATCATCGCCGAGGTCGACGCCGTGCCGCTGTCCGCCGTGCATGAGTTTCTGGCCAAGGACCTCAACGGCGTGGTCACGCTCGGCCGCGAGGCGGACGAGGCCTACCTCGCCGCCGCCGCGCAGGCGGCCCTCGATCCGGCCATCTTCCAGTCGACCCCGCTCCGCGTCGTCTTCACCAACATCCACGGCGTCGGCGCGATCTCCTCGCTGCCGCTGCTGAAGCAGGCCGGGGTCGACGTGACCGTCGTGCCCGAGCAGCTGGCCGGCGACCCGCGGTTTCCGACCGTCAAGTCGCCCAATCCGGAGAACGCCGAGGCCCTGGCCATGGCCGTGGCGCTTGCGGAAAAGGGCGGGCACGAGGTCGTGATGGCGACGGATCCCGACGGCGACCGCATGGGCGCCGCGGTCCGGAACCGGGCCGGCAGGCTGGAGCTGCTCACCGGCAACCAGGTCGGCGCGCTCCTCGCGGACTACCGCGTCACCAAATACAAGGAACTCGGCTGGATCCCGCGCACCGGCACGCAGTCCGCCGCCATCATCAAGACCTTTGTCACCACCCCGCTGCAGGATGCCATCGGGCGCGGCCATGGCGTGAAGGTCATCAACACCCTCACCGGCTTCAAGTGGATCGCCGGCAAGATGCGCGGCTATGAGGAACAGCTCGTGGCGGCCATGGGCCCGGGCTTCGATTACGACGCCACCCCGTTCCGCCGGCGCGCCGACCTCCTGCAGCAGCACAGCACCTTCTACCTGTTCGGGACCGAGGAGAGCTACGGCTACCTGCCGAACGACCTCGTGCGCGACAAGGACGGCAACGCCGCCTGCCTGATGTTCGCCGAGCTCTGCGCGTGGGTGAAGTCGCGCGGCCTCACCGTGCCGGAATACCTCGACGAGATCTACCTTAAATACGGCTTCTTCCTCGAGGGCGTGATCAACATCTACTACGAGGGCGCCAGCGGGGCCGCGAAGATCAAGCGCATCCTCGACACCTACCGCACCAGCCCGCCGCCGGCGTTCGGCGCGACCAAGGTCACGCGGTTCCAGGATTTCGGTCGAGAGGTCTTCCACGATGCCGACGGCGAGCAGATCCCCGCCCAGGATCTTTATCTGGTCACGCTGGCCAACGGCTATTCGTTCGCCGCGCGCGGCAGCGGCACGGAGCCGAAGATGAAGTTCTACCTGTTCGCCCAGGAACCGGTGAAGTCTGCCGCCGATCTTCCTGCCGCCAAGGCCAAGGCCCGCGCCACCCTCGACGCCCTGAAGGCCCTGATCGAGGCCGATGCGCGTTCGCGCGCGGAGACCTGAGTTCAGCCCGACAGGGGCACACCGCCTGCTTGCGACAGGAAGCGATGAAGCGCCTTTACATCTTCCTGCTTTTGCTGCCACTGGCCGTCCTGGCCGCGCCGCGGCGCAAGGTCATCATCGACCAGGATGCCTTCGGCCCCGGCGGACCGAACCTCCAGCCCATCCTGATGGTCCTGCAGTCGCCCGACATCGAGGTGCTGGGGATCACCATCGAGAGCGGCGACGGCTGGCAGAAAGAAAACACCACCCACACGCTGCGCATGCTCGAGCTCATCGGCCGCACCGACGTCCCGGTGGTGGCGGGGGCGACTTACCCGCTGGTGAACACGCCGGAAGCCACCAAGCGCTGGGAGGCGCGGCACGGGAAACTCGCGTACAAGGGGGCGTGGACCGAGGCATGGCCGCCGGGCAGCGTGAACCGCCGGCCGGTCCATCCGGCGGAGGTCGTGCCGCCGTCACCCGAGGGCGAACCGACGACCAAGCCGCTGGCCGAGCCGGCCGACGCCTTCCTCGTCCGCAAGGTGCGGGAGTTTCCCGGCGAGGTCTCCGTCCTCGCGCTGGGTCCGCAGACCAATGTCGCGCTGGCGCTGAAGCGCGACGCGGGGTTCGCGGAGACGGCGAAGGAGATCGTCATCATGGGCGGCAGTTTCAACCCGCACGCTGCCAACAACGAGTTCGCCCAGGAGTATGTGCACACGCCGCGCCTGGAATTCAATTTCCGCTGGGATCCCGAGGCGGCGGACCAGGTCTTGCGTGCGCCGTGGCGGAAGATCGTCCTGTCGCCGGTCGACCCGACGACGGACACCCAGTTCCGCCCCGAACTGATCAGGCGCATCGCGGCGGGTGACTCGCCCGTGGCGCGATACGTCTCGCGGCACCTGGAGGGATTCCCGATGTGGGACGAACTGGCGGCGGCCGTGTGGCTGGAGCCGGGCATCGTCACGCGGCGGGTCACGATGGCGGTCGGGGTGGACACGGAACCCCAGGGCGCCGGCTATGGCAGCACGCTCAGCTGGCCGGCCGGGAAGGGCCCCGGACGCGGCGAGCGCGACGTCGAGGTCGTGCTGGAGGTGGCGGTGCCCCGTTTGGAGCAGATCGTGGGGGATTTGCTGGCCCACTGAAACGGCGCGCCGGGGGCGCGCCGGGGAAACAGGGGTGGGGCATACGCCCCGCTCGTCACACCAGCAGCAGCGCCGGCTTCTCAAGGAGCTCCTTGAGCGCGCCGAGGTAGAGGGCGCCGACGGCGCCGTCGAACACGCGGTGATCGCAGCTCAGGGTCATGGTCATCGTCTGGCCGGGCACGATCGCGCCGTTCTTCATGACCGGCTTGGCGACCGTGGTGCCGACGGCGAGGATGGCGGCGTTGGGCGGGTTGATGATGGCGGTGAACTTCGGGATGCCCATCATGCCGAGGTTCGAGACGCAGAAGGTGCCACCGGTATAATCATTGGGCGCGAGTTTCTTGTCCCGGGCCTTTTTCCCCAGCGCCTTGGCCTCGGTGCTGATCTGGAACACGCTCTTCAGGTGGGCGTCGCGGACCACGGGGGTGATCAGGCCGTCCTCCAGGGCCACGGCGAAGGCGACATGCGCGGCGCCGTGCTGGCGGATGTGCGTGCCTTCCCAGGAGCAGTTGACCGCCGGCACCCGGCGGAGCGCCTCGGCGGAGGCCTTGAGGACGAAATCATTGACGGAGAGCTTCACACCTTCCTTCTCCAGGCCGGTGTTGAGTTGCGCGCGGACGGCGAGCAGCGGCTCGGCGTCGATCTCGATGTCGAGGTAGATGTAGGGAATGGTCGTCGTCGACTCGACCATGCGCTTGGCAATGACGCCGCGGATGGTGGAGACGGGGACCAGGCGCTCCTCCTGGACGGGACCGCGGGAGAAACCTGAGACCTGCGGGCTGAAACCTGAAGAGCCGGAAGCCGGGGTGGCGGTCTTGAGCAGGGCCGGGTTCGCCGCGGCGGCGAGGATGTCGGCCCGGACGATACGGCCGTGCGGGCCGGTGCCCGTGACCCGCGAGGCGTCGATCTTCTGGTCGGCGGCGAGCTTGCGCGCCAGCGGTGAAATCTTGAGGCGTTCAGGTGAGACCTGCGGGCTGGGGGCCGCTGCCGGCTGGGCCGCGGGCGCAGGTGCAGCCGGCTTCGCCGGGACCGGACCCGGGTCAGCGACCCCGGCTGCCGGGGCGGCAACCGTCTTCGGTTCGCCGGCCTCCGGCTTCGGTGCCGGCGCGGCGGCGGCCGGGGCCGCGGGGGCCGCGACCACTTCACCGGGCTGGCCGACGGCGCAGAGCGGGGCGCCGATGGCGACCTGGGCCCCGGCCTCCGCGAAGATCTTGAGCAGCGTGCCGGTGAAGAACGACTCGAGCTCCATCGTGGCCTTGTCGGTCTCGACCTCGGCGAGCATGTCGCCGGCCTTCACGGCGTCGCCTTCCTTCCTGAGCCATTTGACCAGTGTGCCCACCGTCATGGTGTCGCTGAGTTTGGGCATATCGATGATGTCGGCCATGGGAAGGGGGATTGGTGGTGAGTAGCGGGTAGTGGTAGTGAGTTGAAGTGGTCGGTGGTGAAGTGGCGAGAGGTGGCTTTCGGCGCGTGGTGCTCGCTGCTCGCTACCCACGGCTCGCTACTTCATTTCATCGTCTCCAGCGCGGCCTGCATGATGCGCTCGACGGTGGGGAGCTGGATTTTTTCCAGCGGGGGCGAGTAGATGGCCGGGGCGTCGATGGAGGTCAGGCGCTTCACCGGGGCGTCAAGGTAGTCGAACGCCTTTTCCTGGATGATGCACGCCACCATGGCGCCGACGGAACAGAAGGGCTTGGACTCCTCGACGTAGAGCGCACGGCTGGTCTTCTTCACCGAGTTGAGGATCGTCTCCTCGTCGAGCGGCCGGATGGAGCGCAGGTCGATGACCTCGGCGTTGATGTTGTGCTTGTGCTTCAGCAGCTCGGCCGCCTTCAGGGCCAGCTGGATGGTGCGGCCGTGGCCGATGATGGAGAGGTCCGTGCCCTCGCGCAGGATGTTCGCCTTGCCGAGCGGGACGAGGTATTCGCCGTCCGGCACCTCGCACGCCTCGCCGTACAGGAGGGTGTTCTCCATGAACATGACCGGGTCGTTGTCGCGGATGGCCGACTTCATGAGGCCCTTGGCGTCGTAGGCGTTGGAGGGGACGACCACCTTGATGCCCGGGTGGTACGCCGCGATGGACTCCGGCGTGTGCGAGTGGGTCGCGCCGACGTTGGTGCCGCCGTTGGCCGGGCCACGGATGACGATCGGGCAGTTGATCAGCCCGCCGGACATGTAGCGGATGTTCGCCGCGTTGTTGAAGATCTGGTCGAAGGCCACGGTGTAGAAGCTGAAAAACATCAGCTCCATCACGGGGCGCAGGCCGAGCATCGCGGCGCCGACGCCCACGCCGATGAACCCGGCCTCGCTGATCGGCGTGTCCACGATGCGCTTCGGGCCGTACTTGGCCAGCATGCCCTCGGAGATCTTGTAGGCGCCGTTGAACTGGGCGACCTCCTCGCCCATCAGGACGACGTTTGGGTCGCGCTCGATTTCCTCGGACATGGCGGCCCGGAGGGCTTCGCGGTAGGTGATGACGGGCATGGGCGGGAAGGAAAAAGTGAAAGTGAAGGTGAAGGAGGGGAGGGCGGCGCGACTCAGTCGAAGAACAGCGCGCCTTGGGACTTGCGGTCGGCCGGGTTGTCGATCTCCCAGTAGACATCCTTCTTGATGTCCTCGACGGTCGGGTAGGGGCTCTGCTCGGCGAACTGCGCGGAGGTCTCGGCCTCGGCGCGGGCGGACTCGTCGATTTTCGTAACCAGCTCGTCAGTCAGCACCTTCTCGGCGAGGAGAGCGTTCTGGAAATACATCAGCGGGTCCTTCGTGGCCTTGTAGTCCTCGATCTCCTTCTTGTCGCGGTAGGTCGTGTCCGGGTCGGCCACCGAGTGCCCGCGGTAGCGGTACGTGCGGATCTCGAGGACGCTCGGCAGCGATTTCTCGTGGGCGAGCTTGAGCGCCTGGTTGACCTTGTCGCGCACCTCGAGGATGTCGTGGCCGTTCTCGACGATCTCCCAGTTCATTCCATAGCCCTCGGCGCGCTGCGCCAGGCTCGGGCCGGCGGAGGAGCGCTCCTGGCTCGTGCCCATGGAATACCCGTTGTTCTCGATGATGTAGACGACCGGCAGCGACCACAGCGCCGCGAGATTGTAGGATTCGTGGACGGCGCCCTGGTTGACCGCGCCGTCGCCCATGAACGTCATGCAGGCGCCCTTGATCCCCTTGTATTTCAGCGCGTAGGCGATGCCCGTGCCGAGCGGCACCTGGCCGCCCACGATGCCGTGCCCGCCCCAGAAATTACGCGACGGGTCGAAGTAGTGCATCGAGCCGCCCTTGCCCTTCGAGCAGCCGGTGTACTTGCCATAGTTCTCCGCCATCATCTCGTTCATGCCCATTCCGACGGCCAGGCCGTGCCCGTGGTCGCGGTAGGCCGTGATGATATGGTCGTTGTCCCCCATCACCGAGGCGCAGCCGATCGCGATGGATTCCTGCCCGATGTAGAGATGCAAAAAGCCTCCGATCTTTCCCTGCTGGTAACTGCGCAGGCAACGCTCCTCGAAACGCCGGATCCGCACCATGTCACGATACAGCGCGATCTTCTCGTCCTGCCCCAGCTTGGCGTTGATCGGGGCCTGGCGTGCATCATAGCCCGCAGCGGCGACTTCGGACTTTTTCGTGGGGGATGGTTTCTTGATCACGTGAACTGTTTTGAGTTTGAAGCAATACTTGGACGCAGGATTCCGTCTTTTAGGGAAAGGCGTCGGAAGACAAGCGAAAGTTACGTCATCCCCGGCTAATTGGCCCACATTGTAGCGGCTCTCATTGCGTGCCATCCGCCCCTTGGCGCTGAGGCACCAGCCTATCGTCCTACGCTCCTGTTATCTGCTCAACCGCCACCGTGATGGGCGACCCACTGCAATCCGCCTTCAATGCCACGAAACCGTCGCGGTAGCGGTCAAAAATCGGCCACAATGCGGCTTTGTCCGTCTCGGGGATCGGCAGCCCGTGGATCTGCTCCCGCGAAAAGAATGCAAACCGCCCCTCCGTGATGTCCGCCGGGAGTCCGGCGATCGGCTTTTTGCAACGGAACAAAAACATCAGCCAGTGGGTGTCCCCCTGATAGGCCTTCTCCGCGATCATGGCGAACAGATGCAGGTCCGCGGGAGCCACCATCAGCCCCGTCTCCTCCGCCGTCTCGCGCACCGCACACTCGAACGGCGATTCCCCGGTCGCCATCTCCAGCTTCCCCCCGATCGGCGTCCACACCCCGAGGTTGGGCTGTTTCGCCCGGAGCATCAGCAGCTGTTCGCCGGCGGTGTTTTCGATGAAGACCAGGACGCTGATTTTGTAGGGCAGGACCGCTGTCATTAGAAATTAAGCGTGACCTTTGCCGAAAGACCGGCAAACAAATCCGCCATACGGGCCACGTAATAATACCGCCCGTGTATCCCCAACGCACCCTCGTCCTCGATTGCGGCGCCAGCCGGACCGCTCTCGGATCATTCACCCGCCGGGGCTGCCGCCTGTATCTTGAGGCCTTCGCCGTCGTGCCCCTCGGCCCCGACTCAGGCCCGACCGATCCGTGGCTCGAGGAAACCCGCGCGGCCCTGCACGACCTGCGCGCCCGGCTGCCGTCCGCCGCCGGCCCGGCCGTGCTCATCCTCCCGGCGCACCTGACCCTGACCCGGATGCTCGCGATCCCGCGCGTCGCCGCGGCCCAGCGCGCCAGGATCATCGGCTTCGAGGCGGCGCAGGCCGTGCCCTTCGCCCTGACCGACGTTGTCTGGGACCATCTCGTCGCCGGCCGCCAGGGCACCGACGTGCTCCTCGCCGCCGCCCGTCTCGACGCCGTCGAGCCCCTCTGCGCCGCCGCGCAGGCCGCCGGTTTCGAACCGCAATTCCTCCTGCCCTCCGCCCTCGCCACGCTCGCCGGCTTTCGCATCGCTCATCCCGCCCCCGCGCAACCCGTGCTCATCCTCAATCTCGGCGCCCGCTCGACCACGCTCCTGCTCGCCGGCCCCCAGGGTTTCGCCGCCCGCACCCTTCCGTTCGGCGGCCAGCTGAATCCACCCTCCGTCCCCGGCAGCATCAACCCTTGGACCGGCACCGCCCCGTGGGTCAGCGCCACCCCGTGGACCAGCGAACTTGCTCGTACCATGCCCACCCCGCCTGCCGACGGCGACCTCCTCGCCGCCCGTCTCGCCCAGGAAATCACGCGCACGGTCGGACACTTCTGCGACCAGGACGGGATGGACGCCCCCGTCCGCGTCTACCTGACCGGCGGTGGCTCCCGGATCGCCAGCCTGGCCGAGGCACTCACCGTCCGGCTCCAGCTGCCCGTCGGCTGGCTGGATGCGCTCGGTGCCATTGAGAACGACTGTGGCGAAAGCCGCGTCGACTCCGCCGCCAATGCGCTGTCCATGGCCGATTTGATCGGCGGGGCCGCCGCCCGGCTGCTTCCCCATCAGCCACTGCTCGACCTGCAGCCGCCGTCACGTCGCCGGCAGCAGGCCTACCGCCGGCGCCGGCCCTGGCTGATCGCCGCCGCGGTCTTCGCCCTGGCGGCCCTGGTGCTGCCCATGGTGCATCTGCGCCGCCTCGCGCGCGAGGCGCAGCGGAAGACCGCCGCCATCGAGCGTGCGCTCGTCCCGCTGCGCGAGCGCGACACGCGCAACCGCGCCAATCTCCGGCAGATCGAGGAACTCCGCCGCCAGGTGCTGGCGCTGCAGGGCGTCTACGACCGCCGGGCCAGCTGGGTTGAATTCCTCGCCGACCTGCAGGATCGCCTCGCCGGCGTCGAGGACGTCTGGCTGGAAAAGCTGCAGGTCATGCCCGGCACGCCCGTCAAGCTCGCCATCTCCGGCCGCCTCCTCGACCGCGCCCGTCCCCCCGATGGCACCGGACCTTTGACGCCCAACCGGATCCAATCCCTCCTCACCGGCCTCGGCCAGTCCGCCTTCATCGCCGCCGTCGAGGACGAGCGCTTCGACACCCGCCAGCCCGGCATCCTCAAGTTCGACTGCGTCCTCGTCCTCGATTCCCGCCATCCCCTCTGACCATGATCCGCCCATTCCCCGCATCGTAGCGGCAGGCTGCGACCGCCGGCCGACAATCTTTCACGCATGTTCCGCCTCGAACGCATCACCCGGCCGGTTGTCGTGCTGCTCTTCGCGGCATCATGGGCGACGGCAACGTGGCTTTTGATCCACGCCCGGCAGCAGGCGCAGCAGGCCCTGGCGTCCTTGGAGAGGAAAAAGCAGGAGTGGGACAGCCTCGCGTGCCAATCGCCGGCTTTGAGCGCCGAGAACGAGCAGGCCATCGAGCGCGACCTGGCCCGCATCCATGAAGTTCTCGCGGCCTGGCAGGCAGCCATGCGGGGCGGCGACAACACCATGCCCCCCGCCCCGCCGCCGGAAAATTCAATCGAAATGTACTTCGATCTCGCCGCCTTTGTGGAAAAAACCCGCCTGCTCGCCGCCCGCGCGCAGGTCGTGCTCCGCCCGGATGAGCACTTCGGTTTTTCGGCCTACGCCAAGGCGGGTCCCGCGGTGGAGCTGCTGCCGGCGGTGCATCGCCAGCGGGTCTTCGGGCAAACCGTCATCGAGGCGCTGCTCGAGTCGCATCCGCGCGCCGTGCTTGCGGTGCAGCGGGAGCGTCCGCTGCCTGTGGCGCAGCGCGCCGGGCGCACGCCGGCGGTGCCGGCGGGAGGCCGGGAGGCGGCGACCGCCGGCGACCGCCAGCAGGATTATTTTGACCCGGACCCGCGTCTGTCGCTCCGGCTGCCCGGCCGTTGGGAGAGCGACGCATTCCGGTACGTGTTCACCGGTCAGACTCCGGCGCTGCGGACGTTTCTAAACCGGCTGGCTGCTTTCCGGCTGCCGGCAATCGTGCGCAGTGTGGAGGCGGAGCCGGTGAAGGCTGATGCGGCTCCGCCGGATCCGACCGACCGGCTCACCGCGACCGGCAGTCCGGTGCCGTTGGTCTCCCGGAATCTCACCCGGTTCTCCGTCGTGGTGGAATGCATGCAACCGGTGGTCGGCGCGGAGGCACCCATGCCATGAGCCCGTGGTGCCAAAGCCACTATGACAAAGTGCTGCTGGTCTTGTCGCTGACGGCCTTGTCGGCCAGTGCAGTCTGGTGGTGGCATCAGCAGGCGACCATGCCCCGGTTGCGGGCGCTGCCGGTCGCCCCGCCAACAACCCGTTCCCCTTACCAGCCCGCCGATCAACCTGCGCGGCCGCTGCCACCTGCAATGTGGACCGAGGCATCCGCCCAATCCCGGGGCGAGGGCTGGCACTACGAAGTCTTCAGTCCGCCGGTCATCTATTATGACGCAGCAGACCGGACGTTCAGCGTGAGTCCGTCGCCGCAGCTGGCGGCCGCGGAGCCGGCTGCCGGTCTCGAGTTGCTGGAGGTAAAGCCGGAGCCGTATCGACTGCAGCTGGTGGGATATTTTGGCGGGCCCGATGATTATCTCGCCGCCTTTGTCAGCCCGGGTTCGGCCGGGACCTTGCTCGGGCGCGCAGGCCGTCGCTTTGCTTCGCTCGGGATCACCTTGAAGGGCATTCAAGTCAAGAAGGTGGTCATCGGGCCCAGGGGCGCGCAGCCGGTCTACGATGTCGCGGCGTTCGCGATCGTGCATGACGAGCGGACCGATGCCGACGTGGTGCTGGACAGCCGGAGCCGGAAATACACCGACACGCCGGTGGCCCTGCTCCAACTGCGACCCCGGGACCAGCGGCCCCGTGAACTGCACGAGGGCGACACCTTCTCCGATCAGACTGCCACCTATTGCATCGCGAGCATCCGGCTCGCCCCGCCCGAAGTGGTTGTGACCCGGATGACCGCCGGTTTCATCCGGCCGGAAACCCTGATTCTGCATCCGGTGGTCCCCGCGGGCAGCGCACCGGCGGTCACGACCGCCCGGGACAGATTGATGCGCCGGCCACCGGCCGTCGGGCTCATCGCCACCGGCCAGTGACATTCCCGCATGAACCACCCGCTACGGCTCACCGTGTCTACGTTCGCCTTGCTGTCCGGGTGGCTGCTGCACGGGATGGAGAACAGCCCGGCGAACCCGCGCGAGGTTGGGCTGGAACACCGGCTGCCCGCCGGGCCGTCGAGCGATGACGACGGGGATGCTGATTATACGCCGGGTCCGAACGAGACCGACGTGAAGCGTGTTGCATCTGCGAGGACCGCGGCTGGTCTCGAAGGAGAGAACCGTCCCGCGGACACCAGGATAGAACCTGCCGCGCTGGCCGCGGCGGTTGCCGGATCCGGGCCGGACCAGCGCGGACCATTTTCAGTCGGTGTCCAGGCAACACAGGATGCCGGCGCGATGGACCGTGTGCCGTCGCTTTTGGCCCGGGGACGGAGCCAGTACCTTGCGGGTGATGCGACGGCCGCCCGCGGGACATTCCAGCGCGTCGTGGCCATCGATGCCCGCAATGCCACTGCGAACGATTTCCTCCGGCGCCTGGCCGATGAGAATGCCGCTGATGTCGCCGGGCGGGCCAGGACGAGCGCCGGAATGCTCGCTGAGGTCAACCGGGCCTGGCAGCGGCCCGCCGTGCGCTGGGAAGAAACCGCGCGGAAGGAACCGGAGGCCGTGCCCCCGGCCTTGCGGCAAAAACTCGACCGGATCGTGCTGCCAAGCGTCAACTTCAGCGGCATGGAGCTCAGCCGGGTGGTCAACACGCTGAGCGTGGTCTCGGAGGAGTTTGACCAGACCGGCGTCGCGCCGAAGGGGGTGAACATCGTTCTGCTCGACGCAGGGGGGACCAACCCCGTCGTCAACCTCACCCTGCGCAATCTATCGTTGAAACGCGTGTTGGACTTCCTCGCCGATTCCGTGGGCTATCAATATGAGGTGCTGGCCGATGCGGTCATCCTCCGACCGGGCGGCGAACAGTCGGCCCTCGAGACCAGATTCTACCCAGTGTCCCGCGCGACCGTCTTGCGTCTGACCGGTCGCGGCGCCTTGTCCAGGACGGTGCCCGGTCCGGATCCGCTGGCCGGCGGGACCGCGGCCCCCGGGCCGGGGGCAAGCCTTGAAGGGGAGGGTCAGGCGATCCGGAGCTTTCTGCAGCTGGCGGGCGTCAGCTTTGACAGTGTGCCGGGTAGCTCGCTCGCCTTCGATGGCTCCCAGCTGATCGCGACCCAGACCCCGCGCAATCTCGAGCGCATCCGGAACATCCTGGGCCGTTATCACGAGGTGCGGCAGGTCGAGATCGAGGCCAAGTTCATGGAGGTGCAGCAAGGCGCACTCGAGGAACTCGGCGTGCAGTGGAATCTCGCCAAGAAGTCCACCCAGCACAGCGGGGCCACGGTGACGGATTTTGCCACGGCCAATCGGCCGCTCAGCGGGGCTTTCAGCAGCAGCGCGGGCGGTGCGCTGGGTGGCATCATCCGGCCGGCGGACGTGACCGTGAACAGCGACGGCTCAACCGCGACCACGGACGGCATCAACCTGCCCATCATCAACAACCCGCCGGTCATACCCGGCACGAACAACCTTGGGCTGACGGCCAGTCCCCTGGCCTCGATCTCGGGCATCCTCGGTGAGTTTGATGTCAGCGCGGTGGTGCGCGCGCTGTCCCAGAAAAACGGCACCGAATTGCTGAGCGCCCCGAAATTGACCGTGCTTTCGGGCAACCCGGCGACGATCACCGTCGCGCAGGAACTCCGCTATCCGCAATCCTACGGTCAGGTCCAAAGCCAGGTCGGCACGGGCAGCGCGAGCGGCGGCGGTTCGGCGGGGGTCGCCATCACGGCCGGGACGCCGCAGGAGTTCACCATGCGCAATGTCGGCGTGGAGCTGAAGGTGACGCCCACGGTGGAGGAGGACAACTACAGCGTCAGTCTTGATTTGAACCCCAAGGTCACGGAGTTCGAGGGCTTCGTCGAGTATGGTGGACAAAGCGTCGCGGTCGCCGGTGGCACCACCGTGACCGTGCCCTCGGGTTTTTTTCAACCGATCTTTGCCGTGCGGGAGGTCACGACCAAGGTGACAATCTGGGACGGTGCGACCCTGATCATGGGTGGCCTGACGCGCGAGGATGTGAGGCAGGTGAGCGACAAGGTGCCGGTGCTGGGCAGCCTTCCCGGCCTCGGACGTCTGTTTCGCAGCCGGGGCGAGAGCACCCAGAAGCGCAATTTGCTCATTTTCGTGACGGCCAGCCTGGTCAGCCCGGGCGGGGCGCGCAAACAACCGTCCGTTCCGGTCTCTCATCCCGGGGCGCTTTATCAGAATCCAACCGTTGTTAACCCCGGCGAACCGTGACGCGCAACACCCGGGGGAACGAGTGCAGGTTCGGGCGCCGGCATCCAGGCCTTGGGACTGACGCGGGCGCCACGCGCGACGGCCTAGCCAAACAGCTCCCAGCCTGAGGGGGGCTCGTAGAGGGCGGGGGAGTCCGTCTCCTTGGGTTCGTAGCGGAAGTCGGAAAAGCCGTTGATGATGGCCCAGCGGATCAGCTTTTCCGTGGTATGCAGGTCGAGCTTGCCGAGGATGTTCTGGCGGTGCGTGCGGACGGTGAACGCGCTCAGCCCGGTGCGCTCGCCGATCCGCTCATTGGTCCAGCCGTAACCAAACAGCGGGAGCAGCTCGATCTCCCGGGGCGAGAGGATCTTGGTGAAATGCCCCGGCTTGGCGCGGGTCGCGGCCATCACCTGCAGCACCTTCTGGGAAAAATAGGTCCGTCCGGCGAGCACGGCCCGGATGGCGGTGAGCAGCTCGTGGCTGCAGGCGTCGGACTTGAGCAGCAGGCCGGAGATCGAGCTGCAATGAATCCGGTTCAGGACCTGGTCGGGGGCGGCGGCGGTGAGGATCAGGACGCGCGGCCGCGGCGTCAGGGCGTCGAGCGCCTCGATCACCTTGAAGCCGCTCATGTCCGGCAGGCCGAGGTCGAGGATGATCAACTCGGGCTCATGCTCGCGGGCCAGCTGGAGGCCGGTGGCACCGTCACCGGCCTCCCAGATCAACGTCTTGAAATCGGAAATCTTCAGCAGGCGGGCCACCAGCAGTTCGCGGATCAGCGTGTCGTCCTCGAGGCAAAGGATTTTGAGAGTGGGCATGCGGCGGTGACGCATGCATATCCTCCCGGGGGCGCGGCTGCGGCTTGCAAAAGTGCCTGATTTCAGGTGCAGCCGCTCCCTGGTTATGAGTAGCGTCCCGGCGGAAGCCGGCGGGGCTCACGCGGCCGGGAAGGGTGCGTAGGTCTGGCTCGGCTGGAGCTCGTCGATCAGCTGCTCGAGGGTTTTCTCGCCGAGCGCCTGCGGCAGGCAGGCGTTGAGGCGCTCGTGGTAATAGGCCAGCACTGGGTCGACGTTGTCGAGCAGGGCGCCGCTGGGGGCCTCGCCGTAGTCCTCGAAGAGCCGGCGAAAATCCACGAGCGAGATCATGCCGATGGGCCGGGCGGGCTGATAGCGGTGGTCGGTGGGATCCGCGCCCTCCTCGGGGGGAAGTTCGGCGATGAGCCCGAGGTCGCAGAGCCGGTTCAGGCTTTCGTTGAGGATCTGCGAGGGCACGCGGATCAGGTGCGAGAGCTGGGTCACGGAATAGGCGTGCCGGCAGGCCTTGAAACGGCGGGCGATGAGCAGGAGCACGAGCAGGGACATGCTTTCGCGGGTGGCGTGGTTCAGGCTGTGCCAGGCGGTCTGGCTGCTGCGGTAGTGCACGTTCTGCACGGCGTAGGTGATCTGGCCGCCCACGAGCACAAAGAACCAGAAGACATACAGACCCAGCATGAGGATGGGCAGGAGGCCGACGGCGCCGTAGAGCCGGTTGGTCGACACCACATTCCGGAAATAAAGGAACGCGAGATAGTTGTTGAGGAACAGCAGCCCGGTCACGATCACCGCGCCGACCAGCGCGGCCCGCCATTTCACCCGGGTGTTGGGAATCAGCCGGTAGAAGACCGTGAGGATCAGGATGAGCAGCAGGACCGAGGCCGAACGGAACAGCAGGGCGTAAACCGGCGCCAGCTCCTGGCGGAGCGGCATCCGGGCGACGTTGACGTTGAGGAAGGTGCCGGCGGAATAAAGGGTGAGCGAGGTGAAAAACAGCAGGGCGCCGATCGTGATCACGGCCCAGTAATAGATGATGCGCGTGATCCAGTTGCGGCCGCGGCGGACGCCCCAGATGTCGTTGAAGGTCTTCTCGACGCTGGTGAACAGGAGCACCACGATGACGAGCAGGGCCAGCAGGCCCACGGCGCCCGCGGTGCCGGACCCGGCGCGGCTGTTGGTGATGAAATTGTTGATGAGCTTCACCAGCTCCGGGTCGGCGGCCGGCGCGGCTTCGCCCCGGCCGGCCGGCGGCCCGGCGACATGCAGCTCGGGCGCCGCGGGAGGCGGGCGGGACCGGGCGTCGGAGATGACCTGCTGGTATTGGTCGACCTGCGGGGCGATGAAGCTGATGACGTTGTTGACGCCGTTGGCCGCGAGGGCCGCGTTGCGGTCGCCGAGGGCGAAGCTGGAGATGAGCACGGCGATGGCCACGAGCGGGCCGAGGCCGAGGAGGGAGCTGTAGCTCAGGGCGGCGGCGCGGGCGGCGACCTTCAGTTCGTTCAGGCCGGACAGGGTGATCGACGCGATGCGGAGCAGGGTGAGGCCCCGGTTCTTGAGGGACTTGTCGCGGGTCAGGCCGGCGGTCCAGATGTCATGGACCCAAAGCCGCCGGAGCCGGGACAGGAGCGGGGACAGCGGCATGGCGGGACCGGACAGTCCGGGCGGCGCTCAGGAATAAGACATGGTGGCGAGCATCGCCATGCCCCCGAGTCCGAGCAGGGCCGCGACCGCCAGTGGGATATAGCTGAGGAAAATTGTGCAGAAATACAGCCCGGCGGAGCCGGCGGCGACGGCCAGCATCGGGGTGAGCTGACCCTGCGTCATGAAGAGAAAACCGAGGAAACCCAGCCCGAAGACGGCGCGGAAGCGGACGAACGGGTAGATGTTGATGACCCCGAGGAAGAGCAGCAGCCCGATGAAGGCGTCGACCGCGCCGAGGAAGATGTACGGCCGCTCGATGATCTTGGGCACATCCATGGCGATCACGGCGTCGATGCTGGGGAGGATCAGGGCGACGGCGCTGAGCAGGGAGATGACGGCGGCGGAGCGGGTGCCCCAGACCGCGGCGTTCATCATCGCGATGTTGCGGTCCTTCTTGCCCTTGGTGTCCTCGGTCTGGCCCTCGGCGGCGGCCAGGAAGTCCTCGACCGAGATGGCTTTGGTGTCCTCGGCGAGCTCCTCGTTCACGACGTTGAATTCCTTCTGCTTGAACCCGATCTTCTTCTTCTCGGGCCAGAGGGCGGCCTTCATCTCGGGGCTGCCGCCGATGGCCAGCCACTGCTCGGTGGTGGCGTCGTAATAGTAGGTTTCCGCAGTGACGCCCTTGACCGGGTCGTTGCTTTCGGCGAGGGAGACGAGCTGTTCCAGGGTGAACGGCCCGCGGGCCTCGGTGTCACTCGCCCCGCGGATGTAGATCTCTTCGTTGGCCATGCCCCGGCATCTTGTCCGCCGGGCCGGGGGCGGCAAGAATGAATTGGGGCCGGCGCGGCCGGCTGCGCGGCTTACATCCGCTCGAGGTCCGTGCGCAGGCCGAGCAGGTGCAGGCCCGTCTCCAGCACGATCAACGTGCGGTGGCAGAGGAGGAGCCGACGGGCGCGCACCGCCGGATCGTCGACGATGACCTTGTCGGCCGCGTAAAACGTGCTGTAGTCGCCGGCGAGTTCATAGAGGTAGAGACAGAGGAAATGCGGCCGGAGCGTGTGGGTGGCGAGCTGCGTCGCGTCGGAAAATTTCACGAGCTTGCGCGCCAGGGCGGTTTCCTGGGGCGTTGCGGTCGGGGTGGCGCCGGCGACCGGCGGCCGGGCGGGATCGAGGCCGGCCTTGCGGAAGATGCTGCGGATGCGCGCGACGGCATAGAGGAGGTAGGCGGCTGTGTTGCCCTCGAGCGAAATCATCTTGTCCCACGTGAACACATAGTCGCTGGAGCGGTTCTGGGAGAGGTCGGCGTACTGCACCGAGGCCACGCCGACGATGTCGGCGATGGCCCGGCGCTCCGCCTCCGGGAAATCCGGGTTCTTGCCGCTGACCAGCTGATACGCCCGCTCCCGCGCCTCGGTGAGCAGGTCCTTGAGCCGGATGTTCTCCCCGCTGCGGGTCTTGAGCGGCTTGTGGTCCTCGCCGAGCACCGTGCCGAAATCCACGTGCTCGAGCTGCGGCGCCTTGCGGCCGGTCGCCGCGAACCATTTCCGGGCCGTGAGGAACAGCTGGTCCAGGTGGTCGCTCTGGCGGAAGTCGATCACGTAGGCCACGCCGTCCACGTGGAAATGCTCGGTGCGGTGGAGCACGGTGGCGAGGTCGCTTGAGGCGTAGTTCGCCGCGCCGTCCTTCTTGCGGATCATGAACGGCTGCGTCTTGAAGCGCGGGTGTTCCGGGTGGAACACCACCAGCGCGCCCTGGCTTTCCTCGGCGAGACCGGCCGCGACCAGCTCCTGGTAGACGCGTGCGACCTGGTCGTTGTAGAAGCTCTCGCCCAGCGTCACGTCAAAGCGGATGCCGAGCTGGTCGTAGATCAGCTGGAAGGCGGCGAGGGAGACATCGTTGATCTTTTTCCAGATCGCGAGGTTCTCCGCGTCGCCGCCCTGGAGCCTGACGAGTTCCTGCTGGGCCTCGGCGAGCACGGCGGGGTCGGCCTCGGCGGCGTTGTGGCCAAGCTTGTAGAGGCGCTCGAACTCCTCGAGCGGCTCGCGGGCGAGCGTCGCGGCGACGAGGTGGCGCTTGTAGGCCCAGATGAGCTTGCCGAACTGCGTGCCCCAGTCGCCAATGTGGTTGTCGCGAATCACCTTGGCGCCGCTGAAGGCCAGCAGCCGGCAGATGGCCTCGCCGATGACGGCCGAGCGCAGGTGGCCGACGTGCATCTGCTTGGCCGTGTTCGGGGATGAGTAATCGACCAGCCAGGTCTGGCCGCGGCGGGAGCTGGCGGCCCCGGCCTGCAGGTGTTCCTCCGAATCGTAGGTTTGCAGCCAGCCGAGCAGGGCGGCGGGCTTGAGCCGGAAGTTCAGGAATCCAGGGCCCGCGAGCGTCAGGTCAAAAACCTCCGCCAGCCCGCCCAGTTGGTCCACGATCTGCTGGGCCAAGGCCCGCGGGTTCAACTTTTCCTTCTTGGCAAAGGCCAGTGCTCCATTGGCCTGGAAATCGCCATTGGCCGGATCCGCCACGCGCACCTCGGGCTGGAAGCCTCTTTCCACCCAACCGAGGCGGCCGGCGGCTGCCCGCAGGGCCGTATCGAGGTAACTCGCGACGTTGAACGGAAGGTCCATCGCCTCATTGAGGAATTGCGCTTGGCTCTGAGCAAGAACGATTTTTGCGGTTGGAACCGGAGTGGATCCCTGCGGTTAAAGGATTTGCAACGACCGCGTGAAAATAGCCGGTGATTATGACATTTTAGGCTCGACAAAATTGGCAAAACCCATTGCCTCTGCGAGCTTTGCGCCGCACGGCGCCATCCCCTGACATATCCAGTGACATCCATGAGAAAACGTCCCATTCCCACGCGTCGGTTCATCAAACCGTCGTTTACTTCATTGATTGAGAAGAAACGCGACGGCCAGGAGTTCACCCAGGAGGAAATACGCTATATCATCGACTCCACGCTGGATGGCGAGATGCCCAAGCACCAGCAGGCGGCGCTCCTGATGGCGATCTTCTTTGCCAACATGTCCGCCCAGGAAACGGCCATTCTCACCGAGGAAATGATGCTTTCCGGCGAAGTCATCGATCTGTCCCATATCTCCAAGCCGAAGATCGACAAGTACTCCACCGGGGGAGTCGGCGACAAGACCGCCCTCGTCCTCGCCCCGCTCGCCATGGCCAGCGGCGTCGTCGTCCCCATGATGTGCGGCGTGGAGCAGGAGTATGTCATCACCACCCTGGAGAAGCTTTCCGCCGTCCCGGGCTTCAAGAGCCACATGACGATCCCGCATTTCGTCGACCAGCTCGCGCGGGTCGGCGGCGCCATCGCCGAGCAGAGCCCCGAGCTCGCCCCCGCCGACCAGATCTTCTACGACCTCCGCCTCGAGACCGGCACCATCCCGAGCCTCCCGCTCATCACCGGCAGCGTGCTCTCGAAAAAACTGGCCGAGGGCGCCGAGGGTCTCGTGATCGACGTCAAGTGGGGCAACGGCTCCTTCATCCGCGACCTCGAGCAGGCCAAGCAGCTCGCGCGGTCCATGACCCGCGTCGGCCGCTCCATGAAGCGCCGCTGCGTGGCGCTCGTGACCGACATGAACCAGCCGCTCGGCGACACCGTCGGCACCGCGCTCGAGATCAAGGAGGCCATCGCGCTCCTCAAGGGCGAGGGCCCCGAGGACATGAAGGAGCTTGTGCTCAAGCTTGGCATGGAGATCGTCCGGCTCGCCGGCGTCGCCGGCTCCACGCTCTCCGCCAAGCAGACGGTGCAGCGCCACCTGACCGACGGCTCCGCGCTTGAGAAGTTCAAGGACATGATCAAGGCCCAGGGCGGCGACATCTCCTTCATCGACCATCCGGAAAAATTCCCGACGGCCCGCCACATCCGCAAGCTGCCGGCCCCGAAGCGCGGCTACGTGCACACCATCAACGCCGCCATGATCGCCAAGGGCGTCTCGCTCCTCGGCGCCGGCAAGGATCCCCTGCACCACAACAAGATCGACTACGCCGTCGGCGTCTCGGAAATCAAGAAGGTCGGCACGCAGGTCAAGCAGGGCGAGCCGCTCATGATGATCCATTACAACGACGAGGCGAAGCTCGAGCAGGCGCTCAACTACTTCAAGGACGCCTACCGTCTCGCCCCCAAGCGGCCCATCCCGCCCCCGCTCATCGTCGAGCGCGTGGCGTAAGCTGGGTATGGGCGGGGTGCCCTCACTCCGCCTTCCCTCCGGCCGGTCCCGCCCCGCGGTCCCGGCTTTTTCTTTATGGTGGCGGGACTGCCAGTCCCGCCACCCGTCTGCCCCGACACACCCTGCGCCGGAGTAGGTGTTGGCCCCATCGTCCGGCCGCGGTCGCTGCGGTATTCTCCCGACAAATGAACCTCAACTATCTCCTCTCCCTCCTCTGCCTCATTCTCTGGATCGTTGCCCTCGTCGACTGCATCAAGAGCAGCAATCCGAACAAGGTCGTGTGGATCATCGTCATCATCCTGCTGCCGTTCCTCGGCTCGATCCTGTACTTCCTGCTCGGTCGCAGCCGGGTGGTCTGAACCGCCGGCTGGCGACCGGCCGGTCAGACGCCCAGCCGCTGCCGCGTTTCCCGCCAGAAGGCGAAGAGGACGGAGGCCAGCGCCAGCACGAGGGCGCAGCCCACGCGCAGGTCGTCGAGCGGACCGAACGCGGTCGCGAGGGACTGGACGCCCTTGGCGAAGCCGGTCGCGAATCCGGGCCAGTCCCGGCCGTTGAGCAAGGCGACGGCGGCCCCGACCGACGCACCGGCGAGGCAGAACATGAGCCGGCGCGAGGTGGCGCGAGGTGGCGGCAGGGCGGCGAGCACGCGGCGGGTGAAGCCATCGTCGGGGAGCGGGGCGGAGGCGGCGCCGGAACGGAGCCAGGCTTCGAGTTGCGCATCGGCGGGCGGATCGTTCTTCAGGTCTGTGGGTTCCATAACGCGAGGAGATGGCGGAGTTTTTCCTTGCT
>Ga0265319_1000509_pt1 | contig 26783 bp, 28 predicted proteins | sample 4824metaG_FD_192443 | JGI IMG/M metagenome (GOLD analysis project Ga0265319, IMG submission 192443) | Rhizosphere microbial communities from Carex aquatilis grown in University of Washington, Seatle, WA, United States - 4-8-24 metaG | ecosystem: Host-associated > Plants > Roots > Rhizosphere >...
GTTCAAGAGGTCCGGGGCCGGATCGGCGAAGCTGCGGTTCGATCCCATCGAAAGCCGGAAGACGTAAGCCTTCTGGTTGTCACTAAAACCTTGCCGGTTCAAACGCTCCAAACAGCTTATGACGCCGGTTTGCGGGATTTTGGGGAAAACCGGGTCCAGGAAGCCCTGGAAAAAATGGCAACACTTCCATTTGATATTCGCTGGCATCTGATCGGCCAGCTTCAAACCAATAAAATCAATAAAGCGCTTGGAAGGTTCACCCTGATTCATTCCATCGATTCGCTTCATCTGGCCGGGGCATTGTCGTCGAGGATCAAGGGGGAGGATCAGGACGTCCTTTTGGAGGTCAACACCTCCGGCGAAGACAGCAAGTCGGGAATGGTTCCCCAGGAAGCGGTACCGGCGGCGGAAACCATGTCCAAGCTTCCCGGTCTTCGGTTAAGGGGTTTGATGACGGTGGGTCCCTTGACGGAGGACGTCCAAAAACAGCGAGAATCTTTCAAAAAACTCAAGGGTTTGTTCGAGGACATCCGCCGGAGAGGATGGGCCGGCCAGGATTTTTCAATCCTCTCGATGGGAATGAGCGGGGATTTCGAGGCCGCCATCGAGGAAGGGTCGACTCTGGTCCGGGTGGGGACCGCGATCTTCGGTCCAAGGCCTTGAAAAAAGGTTTCAGAACAACCCCTTCCCCCTTAAAATAAACGGACTTCGGAAAGGGAACTGGCATGAAAGTAAAACAAAAAACCGTCATTTTCGGCATCGGCGCCATGGGAGGCGCCCTGGTCAAGGGCTGGATCTCCTCCAAAATGATTCCGCCTTCCAACATTACCGCCGTGGACCTGGATCTTGAAAAATGCAAAAAGATGGCCAAGCAGTACAAAATTAAAACGACCGCTGAACCAACCAAAGCCCTCAAGGGCGCCGGCCTCATCCTTTTAGCCGTAAAGCCCCAGCAAATGACCGAACTCCTCATGGGAGCCGGGGCTTTATTCCCGAAAAATGCCCTCGTGGTTTCCATCGCGGCAGGCGTCTCAACGGCCCAAATTGAAAAAAATCTTCCCCAGGGATGTCCCGTGGTCCGGGTGATGCCCAATACCCCGGCCCTATTGGGAGCCGGCATGGCGGCGGTGGCGCCGGGGGGGCGGGCGAAAAATCCCCACGTGAAATTGGTTTTATCCCTCTTCGCGGCGGTGGGGAAATCGGTCCAGGTGACGGAGGGTCAAATGGATATGGTGACGGCCGTATCAGGCAGCGGCCCCGCCTACATCTTCCATATGATTGAGGCCATGAACGAGGCGGCGGTAAAGGGCGGGTTGGAGCCTAAGATCGCCCAAGAGTTGGTCGCCCAGACCGTTTATGGCGCCGCCCGGATGGTTTTAGAAACCGGCAAGAGCCCCGAGGAATTGCGGGTTCAAGTCACATCCCCCGGCGGTACGACCCAAGCCGCCTTGGCCATGATGGCCGAAAAGGGCTTTAGGGAAACCATCCAAGCCGCCATTGAGGCGGCGGCCAGGCGAAGCGTCGAATTAAGGGAAGGGAAGAAATAAAATGGGCTTCTTCATCACGGATATGGCTTATCTCCTGGCGCTGTTGTTGAACCTGGCGGCTTTTCTCCTTTTCGCGGAATGGCTGGTTCATTCCCTGCCCGGCGCCGGGCTCAACGGGATCCGTAAATTATTGTTTGAGGCTTCTTTTCCTTTATTGAGGTGGAGCGATTCATTTTTATCCGTTACGGGCCGGGCATTTCATTCCAGGGGGCTCTTGACCGGGCTTTTGTTGTTAATGATTGAGCATTACGCCGTGCCTTGGCTGGTCATCCTAAGCTACTCCCTGCGGGGTTGATTTCGTGGGGCCCCTGGAAATTAAGGAATCCCTTGAGGGATGCTCCTTTGCCTTGAGGGTCGCCCCCCGGTCCCAGAGGAATGAGGCGGTTGGAATCGAAAATGGGGTTTTGAAATTAAGGATCCAAGCCCCGCCGGCGGAAGGCGCCGCCAATGAGGCGGTTATAGCCTTCCTGGCGGGCCTCGTAAAGAGGCCGAAAAGCTCGATCAAGGTTTTCCGCGGATTAAAGTCCCGGAACAAAGCGGTCAGGATCCAAGGCATCAAGGCGCTGGAATTAAAAAAACTGTTTGAAAATAACATGTCCAAAGGGGAAAACCATGGCTGAATTATTTGACCAGATCCAGGAATCGGCAAAGGAGATCCGCAAATCGGCTCCAGCCGCCCCGAAGGTGGGGATTATTCTGGGAACGGGACTGGGAGCATTGGCCCACGAAATCAAGGATCAGACCGTCATCCCCTACGGCAAAATACCCCATTTCCCCCTCTCCACGGTGGAGTCGCACGCCGGGGAGCTGGTGTTTGGCAAGCTGGGAAACACCCCTGTCGTGGCCATGAAAGGCCGCTTTCACAGGTACGAGGGCTATACGCTTCAACAGGTGACCTTCCCGGTGAGGGTCATGAAGGCTCTGGGGATACAATATTTATTGGTATCCAACGCCTGCGGCGGGATGAACCGCGCCTATAACCCGGGCGATTTAATGATCATCGAGGACCATGTGAACCTGATGGGGGACAACCCCTTAATCGGGAAAAATGATGACCGTTTGGGGCCCCGCTGGCCCGATATGGTCGAGCCCTATTCCAGGGAACTGATCGCCTTGGCCGAAAAGATCGCTTGGGAAAAGCGGATCGCCGTGCAAAAGGGGGTCTATGTGGCTGTGACGGGGCCGAATTTGGAAACGAGGGCCGAGTACCGGTGGCTTTCCACCTTCGCCGACGTGGTGGGCATGTCCACCGTGCCGGAGGTGGTGGTGGCGGTTCACGAGGGCCTCAAGGTTTTAGGGATATCGGTGGTCACGGACAAGTGCGTGGCGGACCTGCTGGAGCCGGCGGACATTCAAAAAATCATCAAGCACGCCCAGGAAGCCGAGCCTAAATTGACCATCCTGATGAAGGAAGTCGCCATGGCCCTGGAGAAAAAATAAAAGATGACACCGAAATTAAGGCCGATCCTGTGGAAAAAAAATCAGCTCCTCCTTTTGGAGCAAAGGCTCCTGCCGTTTAAGGAAATTTGGGTCCGCTGCGACACGGTGGAAAAGGTGGCCAAAGCCATCGAGGAGATGACCGTCCGGGGTGCCCCCGCCATCGGGATCACGGCGGCCTACGGCGTGGCCCTGGCGGCGGTAAAATCCCGAGCGAAAAACCCCGAGGCTTTTGCCCGCGAGGTTGGGAAGGCGATTATCCGGCTTCGGAAAACCAGGCCCACCGCCGTCAACCTTTTTTGGGCCCTGGACCGGATGGGGGACCACCTCCGATCCATGGAAGGCCTGCCGGTACTTGAGCAAAAAAAACTCATGGAAAAAGAAGCGGTCCAGATCCATTTGGATGACGAGGCCCTTTGTTCCAGGCTGGGTTACTTTGGCTCCCAACTTTTGAAAAATTGCCGCAATGTCCTAACCCATTGCAACACGGGAGCCCTGGCCACGGGTGGGGACGGTACGGCCCTGGCCGCAATTACGGAAGCGGCCAAGCGCAACCAGAAGCTTCACGTCTGGGTAGACGAGACGCGGCCCTACCTCCAGGGAGCCCGCTTGACCGCCTATGAGGTGGCCCATGCGGGCATTGATTTCCACCTGATCACGGACAATATGTCAGCCTCATTGATGAAACTGGGAAAAGTGGACGCCGTCATCGTGGGAGCGGACCGGATCGTGGCCAATGGGGACACGGCGAATAAAATCGGCACCTACGCCTTGGCGGTCTTGGCCAAGTCACACCATATTCCATTTTACGTTTCGGCACCCACGACGACCCTTGATTTGACCATGAAAACAGGCGGGGAAATCGTCATCGAACAGCGAAATTCAAGGGAAGTGACCCATCCCCAGGGAATTGCCATTGCCAAAGCCGACTATCCGGTGTATAACCCCGCCTTCGATGTGACTCCGGGGTCCTTGATTACCGCGATCATCATGGAAACAGGCGTTTGCCGTCCGCCCTATGGGCGGTCGCTTAAGGCGGCTTTGGCCGCCGGGCATTACTCGCGATGAGCCAGGAAACAACCCTCTTCGAGGATGACCGCTATTGCCTTTGTTGCGGGGAAAAGAACCCCCTGGGCTTCAAGATGAGGTTTCGCTTTGAGGAAGGGAAGATTTTATCGGAAACGGTCATCCCGAAGGAGTACCAGGGTTTCGCCGGGGTGGTCCATGGAGGGATCCTGGGAACACTGTTGGACGAGGTGATGGTCAACCTCTATTGGCTGAGGGGTGAAAAGGCAGTAACGGCCGAATATCAAGTCAGGCTCAAGGCCCCCTGTCCGGTGGATCAAAAGGTCTTCTTGTCGGCTTGGCGCACGGAGTCGAAAGGCAAACTTCATCTCACCGCGGCGGAAGCCAGGTTGGGGGATGGAACGGTCGTGGCTGAGGCCACGGCTAAGTGCATGAAGATAAAATCGTAATGCTGTTGCGGTAAACGGGTTTCCTGTTAAACTGTGGTGCGAAAAGAGGCCGTTGACGGCCCAATTCTTATTTGGAGGATTTTCGAATGCCTTGTGGTAGAAAACGCCATCGTCAAAAGATTAAAACCCATAAGCGTAAAAAGCACCGTAAAAAGATGCGGGCCTTGCTGCGGCGGCAAGGCAGGCTCTAAGCTGACTTGGCGCTGGTGAGCCCGGTTTCCTGGTTTTCAAACCAAAAAGCCCTTAAGTGGCTCGCCCTTAGCGTCATTGCGGCAGGGTTGCTCCTAGCCGGAAGCGGTATCTGCATAAACCATCCAATCGAAAATACCGGTTGGATGGTTTTTTCTTGGTTGCTAACCTTCCTTTGGTTTTTCCTCTTAATCCGCTTCAAAATTTTATCAGGCCCGAACCGCGTTTTTTTCCTGTTGGGAACCATTGTCGCGCTCAATTTGCTGGCACAAAGCACGGGCCGGGAACAATCGCCCCTTGTTTTGGCGGTTTTTTTACTGATGGGGATCGCTTCCTGGGAAGGGGACGCCAAATATGGTTTTTGGGTGGCGATTCTATTCAGCCTATTAGAGGCCTTCTATCCCCAGGAAGATTACTCCCTCCAAAGGCATTCCAACCTGGTGCTTTACCTGCGGTGGGCCACTTTCCTGGTCTCGGCCTTTTTTTTAGCCAGGGTGGTCAAAACGCGGAAAGAAAAAGAACAATTGGACCATCATTTGGAATCCCTCAAAAACGAGGCGGTCCAGCTGGCCAGCGACGCCGAACCTTCCTCTTTCAACGTGCCCAAGGACAAGCTTTTAATGGAGGAGGGCCGCCTCTCGGCGCGAATGGGAACCGTGATGGAATTGGAAGAGTCCCTGACCCGCCAATTGACCCTTTTCCAGAAAACCCTTCCGGTCCATACAGCGGTGTTTTTCCTGCTGACCACCGTGGGCGAAAAGAAGGCGCTGCGCCTCAGGGCTTTCTCCAGCGAATCCGATTCGGTGGCTTCTGACGTGACGATCCTGCCGGGCGAAACCCTCATCGGCCTGGCCGCCAAGGAAGGACGCAAGGTACTGTTGAACCAGATGCCGGTGGAAAGCGCCAAAGCCCTTCCTTATTACTTGAAACCCAGTACGGTCGGTTCCTTCCTGGCTTATCCCATTTACCTGGACCAAGCCCAATCCGACCCTCGGTTGGGGGGCGAGTCGGAACTGGTAGGCGTCCTGGTCTTGGACCATCCGGGGGAGGAATATTTTAGCGAGCCCCAAATCGGTTTGGTGGAGCGGTTTGGGAAATTGTTGGCGGATACGATCCACGGCGCCAGGGTGATGCATTTCTCAAAGACGAAAACTAGGAATTTACACGCCCTCTACGAGGTCTCCCACTCATTTTCCACCTTGCTGGAGATGGGTCCGGTTTTGGAAACGGCCTTGAAGACGGCCAAGGAAATATCCCCCTGTGATTCGGCCTATATTGCCCTGGTGGAAGGGGACGGGAAGAAGTTCCGCATCATCGGCAGGTGGGACAAAGTCGCGGCCAGGGAAAAAGCCGATTTCTTGGAGGATGATTTGGCCGCCTGGGTGCTGGAAAACAAAAGACCCATCAGGTATACGAGGGGCCAGAAGGATAAAAGCCTCCTGGCTTTTTCGAAAAAGGAGGGCATGCTGGGTTCGACCCAATCCTTTCTTTTGACGCCACTGCTGGTAGGGGAGGATGTTTTGGGGGTCATCCGGCTCAACAGCCAAACGCAGGATGCCTACCAGGAATACGACCAAGATGTCTTGATGACCCTGGGCAACCAAACAGCGATGGCCTTGAAGAACGCTTGGAATGTGCAGGACATCCAGGACATGGCGACCCGCGATGGGTTGACCGGCGTTTATAACCACAGGTATTTCCAGGAAAAACTTGGGGAGGAATTGGCCAAGGCGGAGCGTTACAACAAGGATCTAAGCCTGGCGCTGCTGGACGTGGATCATTTTAAAAAGTTCAACGATAGCTACGGGCACCAAGAAGGCGATAAGGTCCTTAAAATTGTTTCCCAGATCATCCAAAATACCATAAGAAATAAAGTCGACACCGTGGCCCGATATGGGGGAGAGGAATTCGCCATCGTCCTCCCGGAGGCCGACGGCAATGTCGGGAGGGAACTGGCGGACCGGGTCCGAAAAAACATCGAGAGCCATCTTTTCGAGAATAACGGAAAGACCCTCTATCGAGTGACGGTTTCCATCGGTGTTGCTTCCTATCCCTTTGATGCCAGGGAACAAAAGAGTTTGATTCAATTGGCCGATAAGGCCCTCTACCAATGTAAAGCGGACGGACGAAACTGTGTCCGAAAGTTTACGGCGCAGGATTAACGGTAAAAGTCGGCAATTCCCGTGAAAAAAGAGGGGGAGCCCCATATGTGGTAGGGTTGGGTTAGGCCCTACCAAAAAGTGTGGCCCTGATCAAAAAAATAGATGGAACCACCGAAGTCATTCATTCTTTCTTTCCTAAATTTTCATTCTTCTTACAATGACACTGTCATTGAGCTTAGCGGGGTATTGTCAACCTCCTGTTAAAAGGAATGAAATGATCCTGACGATAAGAGAAATCGCGACAAAGCTTGGTGTCCATGAGCAAACCCTCCGCAACTGGGAACGCCTAGGTTTATTAAAGATTTCACGCTTTGGCGGAAATCGAACCCGTATTTACAACGAAAAAGACCTCCTGCTTTGCAAAAAAATAGCGAGCTTTTCCGGCCAGGGAATCAACCTGCGCGGAATAAAGGTCTTGCTTGCTCGTGAAAAAAATGAAAAACCGAAGTTGGTTGGAGCGAATCACCGACATTAAAGTTTGAAAACCGTGTCAAGAATTAAACGAAGGAGGTGGCCGTAAAGACCAGGAAAATGAAGGGTTTTTGAGAGGTTAGTTCTTGACAGAGGTAAAAGCTTTGTCATAATGACACTAATTTTTCGCCGCTGACGGAATTTTGAACTTCATTTTTCTCTTCGATTGGGCCGCCTCAGATTCGCTTTTGCAAAAGCAGTCCGAATGTAAAATTGCGCTTGGAATAAAAATCTCCAACAGGAGTTAGCGTGGTCAACCCAATCAGCTTTATTGATCCCTTGGCGGTTTTGCAAAAAGGCCTCGACGCCCTCGCCACCCAACACGAAGTCATCGCCAACAATTTATCCAATTTGGATACCCCGCAATTCAAACGTTCGGTGGTTTCCTTCCAGGACAAACTAAAGGCCGCGATCAACATTAACGAGCCATCGCCTTTATGGCGGACCCATCCCATGCATTTTCCGATCGATAAAAAAGTGTCCCTGGATAATTTCAAGCCCGATGTCCGAACCATCACCGAAACCATCGGACGAAATGACGGCAATAACGTGGATCTGGAAATGGAATCCGGTTTGCTTGCGGAAAACAACCTTCTTTATAACAGCATGGCGGATGTCACCAGCCGCTACATGGCCAATCTTCGGCACGCGATCTCGGAAGGGAGGCAATAATCCATGGGCGCACTATCGGGAGTTTTCGCCCCTTTTTCGATAACGGCCTCCGCCTTGACGGCGGAACGCCTCCGGATGGATGTCATTTCGAATAACATCGCCAACGCCAACACCACGAGAACCATGGAAGGCGGACCCTATATCCGCCAACGAGTTGTTTTCGCGCCGCGTTTTGACCCCACTCCGGCTTTCGCGCCGGTGGAGGCCTTGATGACCCCGGAGGGGCTGCCGGTCGGGGTGAGAGCGGTGGGTATCACCAAAGATCCTTCCGCACCCCGGATGGTTTATGACCCGGGTCATCCGGATGCGAATACCGAAGGCTATGTGGCATATCCCAACGTGAATATCGTGAACGAAATGGTTGATATGATCTCGGCGACGCGGGCCTATGAGGCGAATATCACGGTTTTTAACGCCACGAAATCCATGGCCCTTCAAGCCTTGAATATCGGCAAAGCTTAATTTAAATGAATTGAATTTTCGATAGAACCAAAATCGATTTAAAGGTACTTTGATGCAAATTCAGCCGGTTCAAATGCCCGTCTCGATGACCCAAGGGGCCATTTTGCCGATTCAACCGATCGCCTTGGACGCTGCCCAGAACGCGGCGGAAGTTTCGCCGGCGAATTTTAAGGATTTGATGAAAAAGGCTTTAACGGACCTGAATGTGAGCCAGGTGGGGGCGAACGACGCCATCAAGAGTTTGGCGACAGGCGGCGAGGAAAACCTTCATGACATCATTATCTCGATGGAAAAAGCCAGCATGACGCTGCAGTACGCTATTCAGATTCGTAACAAATTGTTGGAGGCTTACCAGTCGGTTATTCAAATGCAGATCTAGGGTTAGCCGCGAGCGGTGAAGACTGAATTGAGGATTGATCCTATTTTCACGAGGAAAGATTGAAAAACTTTTTCGAACAACTCATACAGCAGTTCAAGGATGTTTGGAGCCGTTTTAACCGGGTCCAGAGGATCCTCATTGTGGCTATTCCCTTGTCCTTGTTCTTGGGGCTTTTGCTCTTCATTCTCCTTTCCTCGCGCTCCCGGTTCGAGGTTTTGTATTCCAACTTGGAGCAAAAGGACGCCGCGGAAGTGACGGCCGAACTCAAAAAGGAAAATATTCCCTACCGGTTGGCGACCAAGGACAAGATGGTCATGGTTTTGGTCCCCTCGGAAAAGGTTTATGACACGCGCTTAACCTTGGCGGGCCAAGGGTTGCCGAAGGGAACGGGCGTGGGGTATGAGATTTTTGACCAGCCCAAATGGGGCTCGACCGACTTTACCCAGAAAGTAAATTATAAGAGGGCACAGGAAGGGGAGCTGCAAAGAACGATCGGCAGCCTCCAGCAAATCCAAGGGGCCCGCGTCAGTATCGTCATTCCGGAGCCGGAGCTGTTCACGGAGAAGGAAAAGCCCACCACCGCTTCCGTGGTGTTGGAGTTGAAGTCGGATACCCAGCTGAAGCGGGAACAGGTCCGTGGAATCGTGCATATGGTTTCCTCCAGCGTGGAGGGTCTGAAGCCCGAGAATGTCAATGTCATCGACAGCAAAGGCAACATTCTTTCGGCTTTTATCCAGGAAGAGCAGCAGGACAACAATCAGGACCCCTTGAACGGCGGAAGCATGCTGACCCAGCAGGCCAAGTTGACGCTGCACCAGATGGAAGTTCAACAAAGCTTCGAGAAGGATTTGGAGCGAAAAGTCAATGTCATGTTGACCAAGGTGCTGGGCGGCAACAGCCGTTTCGCCGTTTCCGTATCCGCGGAGCTTAATTTTGACAAGACGGAAAACGACTCCGAGACTTTCGAGCCGGTGGTGGATGGGCAGGGCATCGCCCGCTCCAGCCAAACGAAGAAGGAGCAGTATGTCGGCGACGGGGGATTTCCCACGAGCGTGGTGGGCGGCGTTCCCGGAACAGACTCCAATATCCCCGGCTATCAAGCGGTTGCGGGAGCGAATTCCCAATATTCTAAAGAAGAGAACACCACGAATTATGAGATCAACCGAACGGTCAAGCATAACGTTGTGGCGCCAGGTTCTCCGAAACGAATTTCAGTAGGGGTGTTTGTGGATAACCTCCAGCCCCAACAGGTGGAGGCGATTAAGTCGGCGGTTGTGGCGGCGGCTGGTATGGATATCAACCGGGGTGACCAAGTGGCGGTCGAAAATATGCCGTTTGACAACACCCAGGCTTTGGCGAGTTTGAAGGAGACTCAGATGGAAACCCAACAGAATTTTTATATGACGTTAGGAAAAATCGGCCTGTTGGTATTGATGGCCTTCGGGGTTTTGCTCTTCCTCAGATCGCTCTTGAAACCCAAGAAGGAAAAGCAGTACGTGGATACGGTGGACGATTTGATGGAGGAGCCGGCCATGATGCCTCAAGTCGAGGACATCATCACGACGGATATCACCGCGGAAGACTTGGCTCGTGCTGAAGCGGCTCGGGACGCTAAAAAGCGTCAAGCGGTTCGTGAGGAAGTTTTTGAGATGGCAAATAAGAATCCTGAAAATGTCGCCCAAATCATTAAGAAATGGCTCTCTGAGGAGTAGTCTTCATGGCGGATACCAAGAAAAAAGCTGCGTTAACGGGTGAGCAAAAAGCTGCCGCTCTTCTCATTTCGCTGGGCCCGGAACTCGCGGCCAAGATTTACCAGCATTTGAAAGAAGAGACGGTTGAGCAGGTAACCCTGCAAATCGCCAATTTGAGAAAAATCACCCCGGATGAAAAAGACTCGGTGATGCAGGAAGTTCTCAATATTGCCGCGGCCCAGGAATATATCTCGCAGGGCGGCGTGGAATACGCCCACGAAATCCTGGAAAAGGCCTTGGGCGCCAACAAGGCCATGGAAATCATCAACCGCCTTCAGGGATCCCTGCAGATGACGCCTTTTGACTACATCAAAAGGACGGATCCCCAGCAGCTTTTGAACTTTATTCAAGCGGAGCACCCCCAAACGATCGCCTTGATCCTGGCCCATTTAACGCCGGAACACGCCGCCATCATATTGGGAGCCCTTCCGGGCGACGTCCAAGTGGACGTGGCGACCCGCATCGCGATCCTCGACCGGGCCGCCCCGGACGTTGTCATGGAAATCGAGAGAGTTTTGGAGAGGCGCATATCCTCCATCTTTACCCAGGAATTCACCGCCGCCGGCGGAGTGAGATCCTTGGCCGAGGTGTTGAACCGGGCCGACCGTTCCACGGAAAAGGCCATTATGGAAAAGTTGGAAGAGTCCAATCCCGAATTGGCCGAGGAAGTCAAGCGGCTCATGTTCGTCTTTGACGACTTGATCAACCTGGATAACAGGACGATCCAGCAAATCCTCCGTGAGGTGGACGCCAAGGACTTGGCGCTGGCCTTGAAGGGCTGCAAGGACGAGGTCAAGGAGCATATCCTGAAGAACATGTCGAGCCGCGCGAAAGCCATGATCCAGGAGGACATGGAAGTCATGGGGCCCGTCCGGTTGAAGCACGCTGAGGAAGCGCAGCAGAAAATCATCAATGTGGTTCGTCAGCTGGAGGAAATGGGCGAGATTGTCGTGGCGCGCGGCGGTGAAGAAGAGGTTATGATCTAGGCCTTTTTAAGGTGGAGTGAACATGAGCCGCGAAGTTCTATCGAGCCGGGATTACCAGCAGTTGGAGCAGGGGTATTTGGTCGACAACGGCCCCTGGCAGGAAGAGATTAAAAAAAGGCTGAGGCAGCAGGCGGTGGTTAAAATCACCGAGACGCGGCCGACCCTGGGGCCGGAGGAGTTCCAGCCCCTGTTCCTGGCGGAAACGCCGGAAGCGGTGGAGGAAGTCAAGCCTCCTGAGCCGACCCCGGAAGAAATTCTGGAAAAGGCCAAGTTGGACGCCGAGGAAACGGCGAAGACCATCGAACAGGCGGCCCGCAAAAGCGCCTTTGACGTGGTGGAACAGGCCCGCTGGGAAGCCAACGACATCCTCGCGAAGGCGAAGGAAGAGGCCGAGAAAGAAGTGCAGCAGTTGAAGGACGCCGCGGCTGAGGAAGGCCGCAAAGAAGGGCTGGCGAAGGGCCTGGAAGAAGGCTTCGTGAAGGGCCGGACGGAAGGCAACCAGGAATACTCGGCTTCCGTCAAAAAATGGAATGAGCTTTTCGAAAAGACTTTGGCGGAACGCAAGGCCGCCATGGGAGACCTGCAGCCGATGCTGGTGGAGCTGGTGGGGGATTGCCTTTACCGCTGTTTGAAGGATGAGAGCCAGAAAAGCGGCCAAGTGGCGGTAGAGTTCGTCAAGGAAGCCTTGTCGAAAGCGCAGGACCGGATTCATTTGAAGCTGCATTTAAATCCCGGGGATGTGGAGGAAGTGAACGCCCAGAAGGAACGGCTTCAGCTGTCGGTGGGAGCCGGGCAGATGGAATTGGTTTCGGACGCCAGGATTGAAAAGGGCGGATGTGTGCTGGAGACGGAGGCGGGATCCGTGGATGTTCGTTTGTCCACCGTGGTTGCCCAAGTCAAAGATTCGTTGAGCGCGGGGCAGTAACGGCTCGAGCGGTTGACCGGGGAGATAAACGTGAATCCAGTTTTGGGCGACATCATTCCACCCCTGGATCATTATAAAAAAAAGATCAGTGAAGCCGAGATCGCGCGGGTGAACGGAAAAGTCGAGCAGGTGGTGGGGCTGGTCATTGAATCCTCGGGGCCCACGGCCTCGGTGGGGGAAGCCTGCTGGATCACGGCGGCGGACGGCGCTGGACAGCCGATTTTGGCCGAAGTGGTGGGGTTTAGGCAGCACCATGTATTACTCATGCCGTTGGCCGAAATGAGGGGCCTTGGCCCCGGCAGTGAAGTGGTTAAAACAGGGGAACCTTTTAAGATTCCAGTGGGGAAAAACCTGCTGGGCAGGGTCATTGACGCGATGGGCAAGCCCTTGGACGGCAAAGGGCCCTTGGGTCCGATGGAAGAAAAATATCCCATCCACCGGGAACCGCCGCCGGCGATGGAACGGCGCCGAATCGAGATGCCGGTGTCGACGGGTGTTCGGGCTATCGACTCGGTTTTGACTTTGGGCGAAGGGCAACGTTTGGGAATCTTCGCCGGGTCGGGCGTTGGGAAAAGTACGCTTCTGGGAATGATCGCCAGAAATACCGTGGCGGACGTCAATGTGATCGCTTTGGTGGGTGAGCGCGGCAGGGAGGTCAGGGACTTTTTAGAAAGGGATCTGGGAGAGAAAGGGCTGGAGCGAAGCGTGGTCGTGGTGGCCACTTCGGACCAACCTTCCCTCGTCCGGATCCAAGCGGCGCTGGTGGCGACCGCGGTGGCGGAATATTTCCGCGACCAAGGGAAGCGGGTCATGCTGATGATGGATTCCATCACCCGGTTCGCGATGGCGCAAAGGGAAGTGGGTCTGGCGATTGGGGAGCCGCCGACGACCAAGGGTTACACCCCCTCGGTTTTCGCGTTATTGCCCAAACTGCTGGAAAGGGCCGGGACCACCGCCCACCAGGGGAGTATTACAGGACTCTATACCATCCTGGTGGAAGCGGACGACATGAACGAACCGGTGGCGGATGCTTGCCGGGCAATTTTAGACGGACACGTGGTTTTGTCGAGGGATCTGGCGGCGCAGAATCATTACCCCGCCATTGATGTGCTCAACAGCGTTTCCCGCGTGATGAGGGACATCGTCAGCGCCGAGCAGGCGGAAGGAGCCGCGAAGATCCGCTCCGTTTTGGCGACGTTTAAAAGCGTCGAGGATTTAATTTCGATCGGGGCCTATGTCAAGGGCAGCAACCCGAAGGTGGACCAGGCTTTGACAAGGCTGGAGGCGGTTCAAGTTTTCTTGCGGCAGGGACGCGAGGAGAACGCGCTTTGGAAGGACACCCTTCAACGAATGAAGGGCTTTCTTAATTAAGAGGGGACATGGCAAAAAAGTTTGAATTCCGGCTCGAACAGGTTTTGGGCTTGAGGAAACAAGTGGAAGAGGTGAGGGTCCGGGAATTGTCCCAGGCCAAGGGGAAACTGCTGGAAATTGAAAAGAATCTGAAGGAGCATGCCGAGTCGGAATCCCGGTTTTTAGGGACTTACGGCGAGTTTGAAAAGACGGGGCAGTTTAACTCCGACCAAGTGATGGCTTATTGCGAGTATCAAGATTGGCTCCTGAGGCAGGAAAAGGAGTTCCGCCGCCAGGAAAGGGAATGGGCCGAAGAGGTTGAGCGCCGCCGGCAAAAGGCCGTGAAGGCGTCGCGGGAGAAAAAGCTCCTGGAAAATTTGAGGGAAAAGAAAAAATCGGTTTACGCCAAGGAAGTCTCGGCTGAGGAACAACGTTTCTTGGATGAAATTTCGTCGATCGCTTTTGTTAGGCGCGACCGGGCGCAAAGCGCCGTGAACGCCGCTTTAGAACTAAATTCGGGGAGGTGATTTTGTGGATACAGCAACGGTTCTAGGATTATTCTTGGGGTTTCTGGGGGTTCTTGGGGGTTCCTTGATCGAAGGAGTTCACCCTGGCGTTTTGTTCAAGTTTTCCGCTTTCATGATCGTCGCCGTGGGTTCGGCCGGAGCGACCATCATGAGCTTTCCGATCGACAACGTTAAAGAGTTCATCCCGGTTTTGAAAAAAGCCTTCAAAAAACAGGAACTGGATCCAGCCGCGATTGTGACCCAGCTGGTCGGCTTCGCCACAAAGGCCCGCCGGGAAGGTTTGTTGGGTTTGGAAGAGGAAGCGGAGTCGATTCAAGATCCCTTCCTGAAAAAGGGCTTGCAGCTGGTCGTTGACGGTACGGACATCGAAATGATCCGTAATATCATGGAAACCGATATCGCCTTTTTGGAATCCCGCCATAAAGTGGGTGAGAGCATTTTTGGAACCTTCGGGGGGTTCACGCCGACACTGGGAATCATCGGAACCGTCTTGGGCCTGGTTCACGCCTTGGGTTCCATGGGAGAAGGCGCCAGCGACGCCAAGGACCTGGTCGCCGCCATCGCCACGGCCTTCATCGCGACTTTTTATGGAATCTCCTTCGCCAATATCATCTTTCTTCCGCTTTCGTTTAAGTTAAAGCAAAACAGCCAGCAGGAAGTCCTTTTAAGGGAAGTAATGCTGGAAGGAATCTTGGCGATTTCGGCCGGGGATAATCCCCGTATCGTTGAGGAAAAATTGAAAGCCTTCTTGCCGCCCAAAATGAAGTTGGATATGGAAGCCCAAAAGGGACAGGGCGAGGATAAGGAAAAAGAAGAATAGTTAAAAATCCCCCAGGGGAATTTGAATTGGAGAACGAGTAATGCCAAAACGTAAAAAAGGAGGCCATGAGGCGGGGCTTGAAATGGAGTCCGGCGGTATGATGCGCTGGCTGTTGACTTACGCCGACTTGATCACCCTGCTCCTGGCCCTTTTTATTATTCTTTACGCTCTTTCGGCCTCGAAAAGCACGGTGGTATTGCAGGAAATGATGGCTCAGTTCCGGGCGGTTTTTGGACCGATCCCGGGCAATACCACCATTCTTCCTTCGCAAAGCTCCAACCCGGGCGAGCACTACAAAATCATCCCTGGCGAGCCGCAAGAGGGTGGTCCGGGAGGGCCCGCGAAGCCAAAGGCCGTTGATGTTGGAAGGGTTAAAAATATTTTCCAGAAGGAATTGGGCGCCAATAAGGTTAGCATCCGGAAAGAGGCGCGGGGGTTGGTCATCAGCCTCATGACCGACAAGGTTTTGTTCGATTTGGGTGAATATAAGATTAAGCCTGAGATGAAGGAAGTGCTGAACGATGTGGCCAAACTATTGAAGCAAAACCCTGACAAGCAAATTGTCGTGGAAGGGCACACGGACGACTTGGCGATTCAAACAAGCAAATTGCCGGGTAATTGGGAGCTTTCAGCTTTGCGGGCGACCTCCGTGGTAAAGTATTTAGTGACGGAAAAGGGCTTGGATCCGAGCCGGTTTTCCGCGTCGGGCTATGGGGAGTATCAACCGTTGGTACCCAACATCAGCGAGGCAAACCGACGGATTAACCGCCGGGTTGACATAGTCATCATGAAGTTAGATTAATAAAGGAGGGGTGAAAATGGCAGATCAAGGCGATAAGGGCACAAAGGGGTTGCTGAGTCTTTTGCTGGCGTTAAGCGTACTGAGTGTTTTGGGGATCATTACCCTGGCCCTGGGAATGTTCATGGGGTGGGGAGCCAAAACCGAGACGGCGAAAGAAGCCAAAGTTATTGAACAAAAGCCCGAACCGGGAAAAGTTTATGACTTGGGAACATTCATCGTGAACTTAGCCGATGAAGAGGCTTCCCGGTATATCCGAACTGATATTCAGTTGGAATACAGCAAGGTGAATTTGGAACTGGATAAGGAAATCAAGGAAAGGGATCCCCAGTTCAAAGATCTGGTCAACACCCTTTTGAACGACCGCAAGGCCGCTGAGTTGTCGACCTCGGAAGGCAAGGAACGCTTTCGCAGGGAACTTCAGCTCAAAATCAACAATTCTTTGAAGTATGGAGCCGTGACCAACGTGTTTTTAACCCTATTCGCGATCCAGTAGTCTGAGGGATAAATTTTAGTGAGGGAAGGGAGGGAGACAAATGGATGACTTATTATCTGACGGCGAGGTAAGCGCTCTACTTTCCGAACTAGACGTGGATATGACCGGTTCCGGCGGTTCTGACTCCTCGGGATCATCGGTGTCGGCTCCCGAAGCCGGCATTACGGTTGATGAGATGGGCCGCAAAATCAAAACCTATGACTTCAACCGGCCGAATCGTTTCTCCAAAGACCATATGAGGACCTTGGAGATGCTCCATGAGATATTTTCCCGCGGTTTTACCGCCTCGGTGGCGGCCTATTTAAGAACCGTGGCTGAGATCAAGGTTGTGTCCGTGACGCAGCTGCCGTTCCGTGAATACACCATGTCGCTTCCCCGTCCGGATTGTATTTTCGTCTTGAAAATGGAACCCCTCGACGGTGCCTTCCTCCTGGAGATCAACCCGGAATTGGTCTTGACCCTGATTGACCGAATCCTGGGAGGGCCAGGGAAAGCGCCGACCGCCACCCGGGAGCTCACCCTCATCGAGCAATCCGTCATCGAAAAAATCGTCAACCGCGGATTGGAAGCCCTTCAGGAAGCTTGGTTGAAAGTAGGCCATTTCCAGCCAAAATTAACCGGCTATGAAACCACCGCTCAGTTTGTCCAGGTCGTCGCGCCCAGCGAAATTACCGCGGTCATCGAGTTCGAGGTGAAAGTGAATGAGGTGACCGGCAAAATGTCGATGTGTATTCCTTATGTGGTGCTGGAACCGATCATCGGCGACTTGTCCGCTCAAAAATGGTTCACGGTCGGGAAGAAAGAGTCCACCGCGGAGACGGTGGAGAGCCTCACGAAGGTCATGAGGGAAACCAGCGTTCCCATCGTCGTCCGGGCCGGGGCGACCCAAATCACGGTCCAGGAAATGCTCCGCCTCAAAGCCGGGGATGTGATTCGTTTGAACACCAGTCCCCATCAAGAGATTGATGTCTTGATCGAGAATTTAGTCAAGTTGAAGGGCCGGCCGGGAGTTTCGTCCAAAAAGAAAGCCCTTCAAGTAACCAAAGTTTGTTCGTTAGATAACAAATCATAGTTTCGCCAAAGGGTCTTCGTGGATATCAATAAACTTCAAAACTTTGGCGAGGCGGCGGCTGTTGGTTTAGCCCAAACCTTAACCGCTTTGATGGGCCGGGATGTGCTGGTTTCATTATCCCGGGTTTCCAACGAGGATACGAAATCGGTGGCTTCGGGCCTGGATTCCTCGTATCTTGTTGCGGCTTTGAAGGGGTCCGGCGGGGTGGATGGGACGGCGCTTTTGTTGACGAAGGAAAAAAACTCGTCGGTTTTGGCCGATTTGTTGATAGGCCAGGATGGGACGAGCGCTCCCGAAAAGATGACGGAACTTCATTTATCCGCTTTTGGCGAGGTGCTTCACCAAATGGCGGAGGTTTTTACGACGGAGGGAAAGAAAGTCGGTGGTTCGAAGGTTCTTTGGGAGGCGGGCGAGCCTTCCACCATGGAATCTTCCTCGTTGGACCGCCAGTTATCCCAGTTGGGCGTGACATTAACGGTTTTCAATTTCGCCTTTAATGTCCAAGATTTATTGACGGGTGAGTTTTTATTTTGTCTTCCCGAATCGGTTGCTTCTCGTTTTTCGACCGGGGCGGGAAAACCAGCTGCCCCTGTGGCTTCTGGAAATGTTCAATCCGGTGTTTCGACTGTAAACACCCAATCGCGAGCGGGAGGTGCTTCTGTGCAACAATTAGAAAATGAATTCTCGGGTTCGGCTCGACCGACTGGGGGAAACATCGGGCTTTTACTGGATGTTCCCTTGAAACTGACCGTCGAACTTGGCCGGACGACGAAATTGGTGAAGGAAATTTTGGCCTTGGCGCCTGGTTCCGTGGTGGAGCTGGACAAGTTGGCGGGTGAGGCTGTTGACATATTGGTCAACGAGAAGCTGATCGCCAAGGGAGAAGTGGTCGTGATCGACGAGAATTTCGGGGTCCGCATCACTGAGATCATCAATCCCGAAGAACGGTTGCACGCGGTTCAGGCTTAATTAAGGCATTGAGGACTCGTAAAGTTCCATGCCCATGACCTGTTCCAACCACGAGAACCCTTGGATACTAAATACCCTCATCGGTTTAGTTCTAGGGGTTTGTCTATTTCTGCCGGTTAATCCTCCTGGCGCTTGGGCGATTGATTCCAACAGCGCCCTGTTTGAAAAAAACCAAAGCGCAGCCCCTGGGGAAAAGGAAAAAAACAGCCAGCCCTTGGCCCTTCCCGAGGAAACCCCCAATCCCTCCCCCGGAATATTCTCGACCCTGGCAAGGATTTTCCTCGCCCTTTTCCTCATTGTGGGCCTGATCATTTTAACGGTTTGGGGCGTGAAGTTTGTTTGGGAAAAACAAGGGTGGAATAACCTGAGCGAGACGGGGAAGCCCATCAAGGTTTTGACCTCGACCTACCTGGCTCCCCGAAAAGCGATTCATTTAATCGAGGTCGGCAAACGGCTTTTAGTGGTGGGAGTGGGTAAGGATGAGATGAGTTGTTTCGATGTCATCGCGGACCCGGATGAAATTGAGTCCTTGCGCCAGGCCGCCCAGCAGGGATTCCCGAAAATATTCTCGAAAATCATGAATAAGCATGAGGCGGTGCAGGATGAGGCCGAGGCCAAAAGAATCATCGCGGAAAGCAACGAGCTGGTGGGTGGTTACGTGGAAAAATTAAAAGGGATTACCAAGAACAAGAAAAATCCGGTCCGCGGGAAGGGTGAACATTCATGAGGCGAAACTTCTTTTGGCTGGCGGGGTTTTCCGCCCTTCTCTTGTGGGCGACCGCCGGGGCTTCCGCCGCCGCGGATATTCCCTTTCCCTCCATAAAGTTGGGCGTGGACCAAGCCAAAACACCGCAAGACGTCGCCATGAGCATTCAAATTATTTTGGTGCTGACGGTCTTGTCGCTCGCCCCGGCGATCCTGATCATGACCACCTCCTTTACCAGGATCGTTATTGTCCTGGCCTTTTTGCGCCAGGGGCTGGGAACCCAACAGGTGCCCCCAAACCAGGTCTTGATCAGCCTCGCGTTGTTTCTCACCTTTTTCGTGATGAAGCCGACGTTTGAAAAAATCGACCAGGACGCCCTCACGCCTTACCTGGCCGGGAAGATGTCGACCGCGGAGGCTTTTAAAAAAGCCGAGGATCCGATGAGGCAGTTCATGTTTAAACAAACCAGGGAAAAGGACCTGGCGCTGTTCGTCGCCCTATCCAAATCCAGCCGCCCCCGCACCCCCGCGGACATCTCGACCTTTGTTTTAATCCCCGCCTTCGTGATCGGGGAGCTGAAAAAATCCTTTGAGATGGGGTTTATTATTTTCATTCCGTTCCTCATCATTGATATGGTGGTGGCTTCGGTTTTGATGTCCATGGGAATGCTCATGCTTCCGCCCGTGCTTATCTCGCTGCCCTTTAAAATTTTGCTCTTCATCATGGTGGATGGCTGGAACCTGATTGTCCGGTCGATCGCCCTGAGTTTTTGACTTTTTGAAATGAGGATTTAGAAATGACGGTAGAATTTATCGCTGACTTGGCGAATCGGGCCCTTTGGATCACCCTTCTTATTTCCGCCCCGATCCTGGGATTGGGACTGGCGGTGGGTGTGGCGGTTTCCATTTTCCAGGCCGTCACGCAGATACAGGAAATGACCTTAACCTTTATCCCGAAAATCATCGCCATTTTTTTCGCCATTCTTGTGTTCGGGAAATGGATGATGCTGGTTTTATTGAACTTCACTTCCAACCTTTGGATTAACCTTCCGAATTACTCGAAGTGAGGGCGCTTTGCCAACCAATCCCTTTCAATTCGATCCCAAAGATGTGGTGGCCTTTGTCCTGGTTCTGATGAGGATGGCCGGTGTTTTTTTAACGGCGCCTGTCTTTGCCAGCCGGAATATCCCCGTCATGGTCAAGGCCTCCTGGATACTCCTGATTTCGTTCCTGATATTTCCTGTGGTGGATTTCAAGGCTGATTTGCTCCCTGGCTCCGGATTACCCCTGGCCTTGGGCGTGGTCCGGGAATTGCTGATCGGTTTTTGCGTTGGTTTAGGCGCCACCTTGGTTTTTACAGGCATCCAATTGGCGGGCCAGATCGTGGATATTCAAATGGGGCTGGGGATGGTGAATATCATCGATCCCATCACGAGCACCCAAATATCCGTCATGGGACAGTATTATTATTTGATCGCGACGCTGGTATTCCTGTCGGTGGACGGCCATCACCTTCTGTTGCGGGCCTTGGCGGACAGCTTTACCCTGGTTCCGCTGGGCCAGGCTCATTTCACCGCGGCCCTGGGGACGAAAATGATGGCGATGTTCTCCCAAATATTTTTCATCGCCTTTCGGGTCGGGGCGCCGGTCATCGGGGCGCTGTTTATCACCAACATGGCCTTGGGCGTGGTGGCCCGCACCGTTCCCCAAATGAACGTGTTTATCGTGGGAATGCCGTTGAATTTGGCGGTCGGATTCATGATTACCGCCCTCTCGATGAGCTTTTTTGTCTTCGTCCTACAGGGTTTGTTCAAGGGAATGGTCCGGGATTTGGCGGTTTTGATTCAAGCCTTGCGGTAGGGCCGTCGCCAAAAACCGGTTGGAATGGCCTTTGGCGGTGGACCCTAAATAATTGATTACGAGGATGAACGATGGCGGATCCGGGACGCACCGAAAAAGCGACGCCGAAAAGGCGGGAAGAGGCTCGCGAAAGGGGACAGGTTCCCCGTTCCGTCGAGGTTAATTCGGCGTTGATTTTGCTGACAGCGCTTTTGACTTTTCGATACGCGGGCCCCTATATGGTCGACTCCATGAATCAGGTGGCGGTTTTTTCCTACCAAAACATGAATATGACATTGGGGATGGAGAGCGTCTACACCCTGGGTTTGTTTTACATGTGGCAAATTTTTAAGATTATCGCCCCTGTTTTGGGCATGGTTTTGCTGGTGGGGTTGATCGCGAATTATTTTCAAGTGGGCGTTTTATTCAGCTTGAAGCCGCTCGTTCCGAAGTTCAGCAACGTCAACCCCATGTCCGGGTTCCAAAAACTATTTTCGCGCCGGTCCGCGATTGAGTTTGTCAAATCCCTGTTGAAACTTTCCCTGATCAGTTGGATCGTTTACAAGGGAGTCAAGACGGCCCTTCCTGAACTGGTCCCGACCATGGATATGCCCGGCACGGAAGCTTTGAGGTTTGTGGGGATGTTGACCATGAAAATTTTGAACACGGCTATTTTGGCCCTCGCCGCTTTGGCTGTGTTTGATTATTTCTATCAACGGTGGGAGTACGAGGACGGCCTTAAAATGACGAAACAGGAAGTTCGGGATGAATACCGTCAATCCGAGGGCGACCCGATGATCAAGGCCCGGATCCGGCAGATTCAAAGGGAGATGGCGCGCCGCCGAATGTTCGAATCGATCCCCAAGGCGGATGTGGTGATAACCAATCCCACCCACGTGGCAGTGGCCCTGGAATATAAAGAGGGCATGTCGGCTCCCGTTGTTTTGGCCAAGGGCGAGAGGGTCGTCGCGGAAAAAATCAAGGAAATGGCGAAAAAAAACTTTATTCCGATCGTGGAAAATCCCCCTCTGGCGAGGGCGCTTTTAAAACAATGCCCGGTGGGAGCGCCTATTTCCCCCGATCTATTCGAGGCCGTGGCTGAAATTTTGGCCTTCGTCTACCGTGTGAATAAACAAAAGGGCGCTTCGAAAGCCGCTGGATAATCCCGGTGTTTTTCCCGCGATTGGAGCTGATTGTTTTAAGTTAAGGGCCGCAGGGAAACGTGAAAATAAAGGAATTTAAGCTTTTTGTGGGGCCTCATTTAGTGTTGGGGTAGTAACGAATCCTCCTGCTACAATGTCGGTTTCTGACATGCTGGAACGAAAGGCTTTTCTAATGGCTGAAGCGACGACCATTAACACCATCCAAAAAAACAGCGATCTCTTCTTCGCCTTTGCCGTGGTGATGGCGATCATTATGGTGGTGATTCCACTTCCTCCTTTCCTATTGGACATCCTCATTTCCCTGAATATCACCATGGCGTTGGTCGTGGTCCTGATCACCATGTATACCTTGGAGCCCCTGCACTTTTCCATTTTTCCGACTTTGCTCCTGATCACGACTTTGTTCCGTCTTGCCCTGAGTATTTCCGCCACCCGGTTAATCCTTCTGCATGGCACCGACGGGTCCCAAGCCGCCGGCAAGGTTATCGAATCCATTGGAACGGTCGTGGTGGGCGGAAGCTATTGGGTTGGGTTTGTGGTATTTCTTATTTTGATCATCATCCAATTCGTGGTGATTACCAGCGGCGCCCAGCGCGTGGCGGAAGTGGCGGCCCGGTTCACCTTGGACGCCATGCCGGGAAAACAAATGGCCATCGACGCGGACCTCAATTCGGGCCTGGTGACCGATGACCAAGCCCGCCAGAGGCGCAAGGACGTGGAGCGGGAGGCTGATTTTTACGGGGCCATGGATGGAGCCAGCAAATTTGTCCGTGGGGACGCCATCGCGGCCATCGTGATTATCGTCATCAACGTGTTGGGCGGGTTCGGGGTCGGTTTTTGGAGCCAAAGCATGACTTGGGAGGAGGTGCTGCAGCGCTACACGCTTCTTTCCATCGGGGACGGGTTGGCAACGCAGATTCCGGCGTTACTGCTTTCCATGGCGACCGGTATCGTGGTGACCCGGGCGGCATCGGACAGCAATTTGGGGACGGACTTAGTGCGGCAAATCACGGCCCATCCAAAGGCCCTTTGGATCGCCGCCGGCGTGCTTTTCGTGTTGGGCCTCGTTCCTGGTATGCCCTGGGCCTTCCTCTTTATCTCCATTTTGACCGGGGTCCTGGCTTATTTTATCGACACGACGGTCCGCCGCGAGACGGAGGACGCCGTTGAAAAGGCCAAGGGTCAAGCGGCCCCGGACAAGAAAAAAGAGCCCGAGAACGTCTCGTCCCTTCTCCAGGTGGACCATTTGGAGGTTGAGATCGGCTACAGCCTCATTCCCTTGGTGGACGAAGCCCAGGGCGGGGACCTGTTGGAGCGGATCACAGGGATCCGGCGGCAAATGGCCACCGATTTGGGCCTGGTCGTACCGCCCATCCGCATTCGGGACAATATGCAGCTTCAACCCTCGGAATATTTGATCAAGATCAAGGGCGTGGAGGTATCGCGCTGGAAAATCATGCCGGGCCACCTATTGGCGATGGCCACGGGGACCGACATGGTCAAAATTCAGGGCATCGAGACCAAGGAACCAACCTTTAATTTGACGGCCTATTGGATAACCGATGAGGAAAAATCCATGGCGGAACAAGCGGGATATTCGGTCGTGGACGCCTCGACCGTCATCGCGACCCACTTAACGGAGGTCATCCGCAATCACGCCCACGAGTTCTTGACCCGGCAAAGCGTTTCGAAGCTATTGGATGGGGTCAAAAAAGAATCGCCGGCGGTGGTGGAGGAGCTCGTTCCGGGGCACCTGCCCATCGGGGATTTGCAGAAAATCCTGCAAAACCTTTTGAAAGAGCATATTCCCATCCGTGACCTGGAAAGCATTCTGGAGTCGGTCGCGGATCACGTTCGCGAAACGAAGGACGTTCAATTGCTGACCGAGTACGCCAGAAAATCCCTTTCGCGTTCCATCACCAAACTCCACCAGGCGGCCGACGGGAAAGTCTACGCCCTCACACTCGACCCGAGGTTTGAAAAAACCATCCTGGATTCGGTGCAGGCGGCGGAAAGCGGGTCCGCCACCGCCTTGGATCCAAGGGTTTTACAGCAAATGTTCAGGAGCCTTTCGGCTGGGATCGAAAAAATGGCCGCGGCCAACCGGCAGCCTTTGGTTTTGTGCTCGCCCGGGGTTCGTCCCTATTTCAAGAAATTGATTGAGCGGTTCATCCCACATTTAACCGTTCTTTCCTTCAGCGAACTTCTGCCGCGGACCGAAATCCAATCCATCGGCGTGATCGAGGCGGGTGAATGAGAATCAAGCGATATGAAGCTCCCACGATCCAAGAGGCCCTCATGAAAGTGAAGAAGGATTTGGGGCCGGAAGCGGTTATCCTCTACACGAAGACCTTCCGTAAGGGAGGTATGCTGGGAATGTTTGGGAAGCTGATGGCTGAAATCACCGCCGGGGTTGATTTGAACCTGATGGATGATATGGCCAAGCGAAGGGGACCGGCCCCGGCCGTCCCGCCGATCCTGGACCGCGGGGAGGCCCTCCTCAAAAAGAATCCCGCCGCGCCGCAGCCTGCCGCGGGCCCCTTGACCCCCATGGGATCGCTTGATCCGGCCCGGGCGAAGGTGAAAGCCCTTCAGCGGGAATTGAACGAAATGAAGACCTCCAGCGTCGCCAACGTTTTGAGGGATTTGAATCAAGTCGACACCGCGGCCCTCTTGTCGGAGGGCTTCTCCAAAATCAGGAAGAAGCTGGTGCGCCAAGAAGTCGAGGACTTTTTAATCCAAAAAATGATCAAGGGGATGATTTCCGAAAAGATTGACCCCGAAAAAAACGAGGAAGTATTCCAGTGGATCGACCGATATGTGAGGGGCGTGGTTAAAATCGCGCCGGCCGCCTCCCCGACGAACTTCCAGAAGGTCATCGCGTTTGTGGGACCCACGGGCGTTGGAAAGACAACCACCTTGGCCAAGCTCGCGGCCCGATTCAGCCTCATCGAGCGGAAAAAAGTGGCGATGATCACGGCGGATACCTATCGAATCGCCGCGACCGAACAGCTGAAAACCTACGGAAAAATCATGGGCATTCCCGTTGATGTGGCCGACTCGTCGGAGGAAATCGTGAATATCCTGGCCAAATACAAAAACATGGATTTGGTTTTGGTGGATACGGCCGGGAGAAGCCCCTCCAGCGACGAGCAACTGGAAGAGCTGAAAGAATTCATCGCCAGGAGCCAGGCGGACGAGATTCACCTGGTTTTATCCGCGACGACGAAATATTTCGACATGCTTCGAATCATCGAGCGGTTCGGCGTGGCGGTGCCGATCAACCGCATGATCTTCACTAAATTGGATGAGACCAGGTTTTACGGGGCGTTTTTAAACCTGATGAATAATTTCCAGATCCCGTTGTCGTTTTACGCGACGGGGCAAAATGTCCCGGACGATTTGGAAGTTCCGGAGACGAATTCACTTTCCGAGAGAATCACCAAGGCGCTACTGGCTTAAGGGGGATTTGTGCAGGATCAAGCTGAACGGCTTCGGCAATTGGTGGGGCGGCTGAATAATCCCCTGGGATTGGAAACGCCCAAACCGGCGTCTTCCCAATGCCGCGTGATGACGGTTACCAGCGGCAAGGGAGGGGTGGGGAAAACCAATCTTTCCGTTAATTTCGCCTTGGCCATGGCGGCCAGGGGCAAAAATGTCCTTTTGTTTGACGCGGATATGGGTTTGGCCAACGTGGATGTGATGCTGGGAATGATTCCCCAATACACGCTTTTAAACGTGCTGAACGGCCAAAAAAGCCTATCGGAGATTGTCTTGGAGGGCCCGGGGGGCATCCGGTTGGTGGCCTCGGGATCGGGCGGGGTCCAGGAACTGGCGGATTTAAACGAGGGGCAAAGGGCAAAGTTCTTGGAAGCCCTCTTAGAACTTCAAAACCAATCGGATGTCATTCTCATCGATACGGGGGCGGGTCTTCACCGGAACGTTTTGGCCTTCGTAATCGCCGCGGAAGAGGTCGTGATTGTGACCACTCCGGAGCCGACGGCTTTGATGGACGCCTATGGTATGATCAAAATACTTTTTCGTGAAAAGCATAATCCCGTTATCAACATTGTGGTGAACATGGCGGCCAATCAAACCGAGGCGGATGAGGCGGGGAAGAAGCTGGTGATCCTTTCCAAAAGGTTCTTGGGACTGGAGATCGAGTATCTGGGCTTTGTACCGAGGGATCCTGCCATGATTAAGGCCGTCCGCGAGCAAAAACCGGTTTTTCTTTCCGCGCCTCTTTGTCCGGCGGCGGTCAGCATGAACCGTTTGGCGGATATGCTGATGACGGGAAAGGACCAAAGGTCCGAGGGGAATTTAATCAATTTTTTCAAAAAAGTGACGCAGATTTTCGGAAGCAAGCAGCGGGGTTGAGCCTGGCAGGGATGGAGAATGAGGGCGGCGGCTTCTTGAGCCGGGATTAAAAATTCGGGGGAACCAGATGGCTAAAAAAGAAAAAGACCGGTTGTACTATGAGATCACGAAGGAAAAGCCCTATGGCAACTTCCAAATGCTGATGGTGGGAGGGTCCGCGGGATCGGTTTTGGGCTTCCTGATTATTTCCCTGGTGGGAGCTTACGAGGG
>Ga0265319_1000513_pt1 | contig 26674 bp, 24 predicted proteins | sample 4824metaG_FD_192443 | JGI IMG/M metagenome (GOLD analysis project Ga0265319, IMG submission 192443) | Rhizosphere microbial communities from Carex aquatilis grown in University of Washington, Seatle, WA, United States - 4-8-24 metaG | ecosystem: Host-associated > Plants > Roots > Rhizosphere >...
CGGCCTCCGCGTCGCGCCGCGCGCCGCCGTTGGTGCGCTTCGTCTGGCGCAGCGCGGCGTCGGCGCGCAGGATCAGCTCGTCGACGCTGCGCCCCGGGGCGCCGAACGTCGCCCAGCCGACGCCCGCGCCGAGGCGCCGTTCGCCGTCGGCGCCGAAGGGGATCTCGGCGATCGCGCGGGCGAGCCGCTCGGCCAGCTCGCGCGCCTCGTCTTCGCCCGCGCGCACGGCGATCACGGCGAACTCGTCGCCGCCCTGCCGGCAGCAGACGTCCTCCTCGCGCAGCGCGTCGCGCAACGCGACGGCGACGAGCCGCAGCGCGTCGTCGCCGGCGAGGTGGCCCAGCTCGTCGTTGATCGCCTTGAAGCCGTCGAGGTCGAGCAGCACGAGCGAGAAGGGATCGTCGTAGCGGCGCGAGCGCGCGACCTCGGCGGTGAGCTGGCGCATGAACATGCGGTAGTTGCCGAGGCCGGTGAGGTCGTCCAGCTCCGCCATCCGCAGCGCATCGGCCTCGCGCCGCATCAGCGCCTCGTGCTCGCGCCGCAGCGTCGCCAGCGACCAGGCGAGTATTCCGCCGGCCAGCAGCGCGATCGCGCCCGTGCCGGCGCCGAGCGCGGAGACGAGCGTGTCTTCGCCGCCGAGGATCGCGAGCGCGATCAGCCCGAGGAGCGCGAGGCCCAGGACGGCGGCCGCGCCGAGCGCGACGCCCGCGCGGGCGCGCGAGCGGGCGGCGCCGGGGAGGGGCGCCTCACCATATGCTCGCGGCCGGTCGCGACCGTGCGTGTCGTCCATCCCTCTCTGTGTGCTCATCGGACATCCATGCCGAAGGTGGTTAAAGCTCATCAAACCTACCAAGACCTCGCGCCGATTCCAGGCGCGGCGGCACTCCCGCGGCTGCGCCTGTTCCTCGGCGCGTTCGGCGATCCCGGCCATGCCTTCCCGATGCTCGCGCTCGGATCAGCGCTCGCGCGACGCGGGCACGCGGTCACGTTCGAGACGTGGGAGCGCTGGCGGGAGTACGCCGAGGCGGCCGGGATGACGTTCGTCGCGGCGCCCGAGTTTCCGGTCTTCCCGACGCGCGAGGCGCCGCTGAAGCCGTACGAGGCGGTCGTGCGCGCGGCGCGCAACACGCGCCCGCACGTGGCCGCCGCAAGACCGCACGCCGTCGTGGCCGACATTCTCACGCTGGGACCGGCGCTTGCAGGGGAATTGGAAGGCGTCCCGGTCGCGACGCTGATCCCCCACGTGCACCCGCAGCTGCCGCCCGGATCGCCGCCCTACTCGTTCGGCGCGCGCCCGGCTCGCAGTGCGCTGGGACGCCGGGCGTGGGGCGCACTCGAGCCGCTCGTGCTGCGCGGGCTCGAGCACGGACGCCGCGACCTCAACGGCGCGCGCGAACGGCTCGGGCTGGGACCGCTCGACCGCGTCCACGGCGGCATCAGCCGGCGGCTGTGCCTGGTCGGGACCTTCCCCCAACTCGAGTACCCGCGCGACTGGCCCGAGTGGACGCACGTCGTAGGCCCGCTGCTGTGGGAGCCGCCCTCCGAGGACGTCGAGCCGCCGCCCGGCGAGGACCCGCTCGTGCTGATCGCCCCCTCGACCGCGCAGGATCGCCAGCACCGGCTGCTGCGCGCGGCGCTCGCCGGCCTGGACGGCGAGCCGGTGCGCGTGCTGGCGACGTGGAACCGCCGTCCGGTCGGCGGGCCGCTGCGCGTGCCGGCCAACGCGCGGCTGGTCGAGTGGATCTCCTACGCGCGCACGATGCCGCGCTGCGCCGTGGTGGTCTGCCACGTCGGGCACGGGACGATGGTGCGCGCGCTGGCGTCGGGCGCGACGGTCGTCGGCTGCCCGGTCGCGGGCGACATGGCGGAGAACGCGGCGCGACTGGACTGGGCGGGCGCGGGGGTGCGGCTGCCGTGGCGCTTCGCGACGCCGCTTGGCGTGCGGCTGGCGGTGCGGCGGGCGTTGGCGGACGCGTCCGTCACAAGGCGTGCCGGCGAGCTGGCGGCGTGGGCGCGCGAGCACGACGGGGCCGAACGGGCGGCGGATCTGGTGGAGGAGCTGGCGCGCGGTGGCTGAGCTGCCGGTCCTCGTGAGCGAGCGACTGACGCTGCGACCGCTCGACGAGCCGGCGCTCGACCGCCTCGTCGAGCTGCTCGCGCACGAGAGCGTGCGGCGCTGGTGGGGCACGGTCGAGGGGCCGGAGGCGCTGCGCGAGGACCTGCGCCACGACGGGACCGCGTTCGCGATCGAGGTCGACGGCACGGTCGCCGGCTGGCTGGGGATCGCCGAGGAGACGACGCCGGACTACGGCCACGTCGCGCTCGACATCGCTCTGGGCGCGGAGTTCCATGATCGGGGCCTCGGTGCCGAGGCGCTGCGGACGGTCGTCCGCTGGCTGATCGCCGAGCGCGGTCACCATCGCTTCACGATCGACCCCGCGCGCGCGAACGAGCGCGCGATCCGCGCCTACGAGGCGGTCGGGTTCAAGCCCGTGGGCGTGCTGCGCCGCTACGAGCGTGCGCCGGACGGCACGTGGCAGGACGGCTTGCTGATGGACCTGCTGGCCGAGGAGCTGCGGTAACTACGCCACAGCGCCCGCCCCGCTGGCCGGGTGCGCCTTGGCCCAGGCGATGATCTTCTTCGAGTCGTAGATCGCCTCGCCGTCGTCGAGCACGAGCACCGGCACCAGCGACTTCCCGGTCAGCCGCTTGACCTCCTTGCGGCCGCTCGTGAGGTCCGGCAGCGGCGCAAGGCCGTAGGCCTTGACCACCTCCGGGTCGTGCCCGGCATCCTTCAGCGCGTCGTACGCGTTGCCGCAGGGATGGCCGCCAGGCCGCAGCGGGTTCTTGAACGTGCCCCAGCAGACGTAGAGCTTCATCCTCCGGTCCTCTCGCATCGGGTGCCGCGAGCATAGGCACGACCGGCCCCGAGCGCGCCGGCTCGCCCCCGCTGCCGCTACCATGCTCCTTCGCCTTCCCCGGTAGCTCAATTGGCAGAGCATTCGGCTGTTAACCGAAGGGTTGTTGGTTCGAGTCCAACCCGGGGAGCTTGCGCGGGGCCGTAAAAGGTCTCGATGCGATCGCGTTTCCGCAGACTTTTTGCGCGTCTGCGAAGTCTTGTGACACCGACCCTCGTACTGTCGCAGCGTGGAGTTCACCCGGCATGCACGGAACGGGATGCGGCGGCTCGGTTTGACCCGGGGCGACGTGGCCGGGATCATCCTTGCGTCAGAGGTCGTGGACACCGATCCCGACGGTCGGCCCCGATACGTCGGCTACGTCGGCGGCCTCAGGATCCGCATCGTGCTCGCCCTTGAGAACCCATCGATCGTCGTCTCCGTCCACGAGCGGAGGCGCTGATGCGTGCCGAGTACGACAGCCGCGCTGACGCCCTGTCCATCGACCTCATCGTCGCGGAGCGGTGGGATCGAGGCGAGGGCGTCGATCCCGACTTCTGCACGGTCTCCTTCGCCGAGGACCGACCCGCGAACGTCGAGCTGATCGGTCAGCGCGAGCACATCGACCTGCTCGCGCGCGCCGCCGAGCTGTACGGCCTCGACGGCGAGGCGATCGAGGCGGCAGCCCGCTCGGCGCTCGCCGCGCCGGATCGAGTCGTCGTGCTCGATGTGCTCGCGCGCGCTGCTCACTGAGCGCGCCGGCAGCCGCTTTCACCAGAGCTACGCGCTCTGCAGCTTCCCGCTCAGCACGCGCAGGCGCATGCGGACCTGCTCGCGCTCGGTGCTGAGTCTGGTGACGGAGCCGGCGTCGCCGGCTGACGGAGCGTGGCGGGCGAGGTCGATGGCGCGTTCGAGGCGGGCGAGCTCGAGTGAGAGCCAGGCGTGCTCGAGGTTGCCGGGGCGGACGCCGGCGGCGCCGCGGGCGGCTCTGGCGTCGATCTCGGAGACGTAGCTCGACAGCTCGGCGTCGTCGTCGGGTAGACCGTCGAGCGGGGCGTCGAGATGTGCAAGCAAGTGCGCGGCCGCTCGCCGCGCGAGGTCGGAGCTGAACTGCTGCTGCAGGTCGGCCTCCTCCAAGAGCGCTCTGCCCTCGCGCGGGAACGCGACGCACAACGCGAGGAACGTGCGCTCGCCGCGCTCGCGGCGGTCGAGCAGGTGCGGGACGACCGGCGGCGAGACGCTCGCGTGCGGCCCGCCGGTGCCGTTGCGGGCGCCGGGCGGCGGGGCGATCGCTCCCGCGCCCCCGCCGGTGCTCGCTCCTGGCAGCGCGACGGCGGCGGGAGCGCTCTCGCCGATCAGCGACGCCGCCAGCTGATCTGACAAGTCCAGCCGCCCCGCCACCCGCCGCACCAGCTCGTCGCGCAGCACGCTCGCGGGCAGCGGGCCGAGCAGCGGCCGCAGCTCCGCCAGCGCGCGATCCTTGCCCTCGGCCGTGCCGACCTCGGCGCGCGCGAGCACGCGGTCGACGTGGAACTCGACGAACGGCACCGATCTCGCGATCCGCGCGCGCAGCGCCTCGACGCCCTCCGACAGCGCGAGGTCGGCGGGGTCGGCGCCGACCGGCAGCGCGACGACGCGCAGCTCCATCGAGCGCCCCTCCGCCACGCGCGCGGCGCGCAGCATCGCCTCCTGGCCGGCGCCGTCGGCGTCCAAGGCGAGCACGAGCGTGCGCGCCGTGCGCTCCAGCTCTCTGGCCTGCTCGTCGGTGAACGACGTGCCCATGATCCCGACGGCGTTCTCGACGCCGGCCTGATGCAGCGCGAGCACGTCGGTGTAGCCCTCGGCCAGCACGATCGAGCCGGCGCGCGCGGCGGCCTTGCGCGCGAGGTCGATGCCGAACAGCTGGCTGCCCTTGTGGAAGACCTCTCCCTCGCTCGTGTTGAGGTACTTCGGCGGCTGGTTGTCGCGCATCGCGCGCGCGCCGAAGCCGACCACGCGCCCGCGCGAGTCCGCCAGCGGGAACATGATCCGCTCGCGGAAGCGGTCGTAGATCGAACCGCGCTGCTGCTTGGAGCGCTGCGCGAGACCGGTGGCCAGCAGCTCGTCCTCGCTGAAGCCCGCCTGCCGCGCGACGAGCAGCAGTCTGTCCCACGCGCTCGGGGCGTAGCCGACGCGGTAGGTCTTCAGCGTCGCCTCCTCCAGGCCGCGCCGCGCGAGGTACTCGCGCGCCGGCGCCGCCTCGCCGGCCTCCCACAGGTAGCGCGCGTAGTAGGCGGCAGCGCGGTCGAGCAGCTTGTGCAGCCGCTCGCGCCGCTCGCGCGCCGCCTTCGCCATCGGGTCCTCGTCGGCGACCTCCAGCGTCACGCCGAAGCGCTCCGCCAAGGACTCCATCGCCCCGACGAAGTCGAGCCCCTCCGTCTCCATCACGAAGCGGAACGGGTCGCCCGACATCTGGCAGCCGAAGCAGTGGTAGTGCTTCTCCTCCGGGCGCACGTGGAAGGAGCCGGTGCGCTCCTCGTGGAACGGGCAGCGGCCGAAGTACGAGTTGACGCCCGCGCGCCGCAGCTCGGTGCGTGCGGAGACGAGCGCGATCATGTCGACCGCGTCGCGGACCTTCTCCTTCGAGTCGTCGGTGTAGCGGGGCATCAGAAAGAGGGGAACGCGCGTGGCAGCGTCAGCGCCTCGAACGTGCGGATGCAGAAGCGGTCGGTCATGCCGGCGAGGTAGTCGGTCACGCGGGTGGCGAGATCAGCGTCGGGGACGAGCGGTGGGATCTCGTCCGGATGCTCGCAGTAGTGGCCGAACAGCGCGCGCACCACGTGCTCGATCTTGCGGTGCTCGGCGCGCGCCGCATCGGCGAGGTAGACGTGCGCGAACATGAAGTCGCGCAGCGCGCTCATCGCCTCCCCCGCCTCCGCGCTCTGGACGATGTCGCCCGCGCGCTCGGAGGACTCGACCACGTCGTGCACGAGCGCGTCGATGCGCTGGGCGCCGGTGGCCCCCAGCACGGCGATCGGCTCGCGCGGCAGGTCCGCCTCGTCGAGCACCCCGGCACGCAGCGCGTCGTCGATGTAGTGGTTGATGTAGGCGACGCGGTCGAGCAGGCGCACGATCCGGCCCTCCAGCGTGCGCGGCAGCGGCGCGCGGCCGGAGTGGCCGAGGATCCCGTCGCGCACCGGCTCGGTCAGGTTGAGCCCTTCGCCGTCGCGCTCCAGCCGCTCCACGACCCGCAGCGAGTGCTCGTGGTGCTTGAAGCGGCGACCGAAGCGCTCGTTGAGGCAGTCGTCCAGGGCCGCCTCGCCGATGTGGCCGAACGGCGGGTGGCCGAGGTCGTGCCCGAGCCCGATCGCCTCGACGAGATCCTCGTTGAGCCGCAGCGCGCGCGCGACGGTGCGCGAGACCTGCGTCACCTCCAGCGTGTGCGTGAGGCGCGTGCGGTAGTGGTCGCCCTCCGGCGCCACGAACACCTGCGTCTTGTGCTTCAGGCGCCGGAACGCCTTGCTGTGCACGATCCGGTCGCGGTCGCGCTGGAACGGCGTGCGCAGGCCGCACTCCTCCTCGGGCCGCTCGCGGGCCGCCGGGTAGGACGGCGTCGCCGCCGGGGAGAGCGCCGAGGACTCCAGCGCGCGCACGCGCACGGCGAACGCCTCGGCGACAGGACCGGCGGGATGCGTGGGGGATCGCACGGCCATATGTCGATTCTCGCACCGCGCGGGGCGTCCGCGCGGGGCGCGCCTACACCCGCGTCGTGTCGCGCTCGAACGCGCGCATCGCGAGCCGCGCGAGCACGATCGACCAGGCGGCCATGACGATCCAGCCGCGCGTCCCCCAGGCGGCGCCGCCGAGCGCGATGTGGCCGGCCTGCACGAGCCAGTAGGACGGCAGCAGCTGCCCGACGACGTGCAGCACGCCGTGGTCGGGGATCGGGAACCAGGTGCCGCCGAGGAACGCCAGCAGCGCGATCCCGCCGCCCATCGCCGGGCCGATCGACTCGACGCTCAGCAGGTGGCCGATCAGGATCCCCAGCGCCGCGAACGGGATCAGCCCGACGAGGATCAGCCCGACCATCTCCAGCCAGCGCCCGGCGGGGATCCGCACGCCCATCGCCGCGCCGGCGACGGACAGCACGAGGATCGTCAGCAGCGCCATCAGGTAGCCGGTCACGACCTTCGCGCGCAGGTAGGCGCTCGGCGGCAGCGGCGTGATCCGCACCTGGCGGTGCCAGCCGGCTTGGCGCTCGGCCGCGATCCGCGCGCCGCTCGACAGCATCGCCGACATCGTGCCGAACGCGACCAGTCCGACCATGTAGTAGAGCGGTGCGGAGAGGCCGCTGCCGCCGAGGTTCTTGACGCCGCGCGCGGAGCCCGCCACCAGCAGATAGAAAACGAGCGGGAAGCCGAGCGAGAGGAACAGGAAGCGGCGGTTGCGCAGCGTGCGCAGCAGCTCGAAGCGCAGGTAGGTCGCGTTCACGCCGTCACCGCCTCGGCCGCGCCGTCGCCCGTGAGCTGCAGGAACGCCTGCTCGAGCCCGGCGCCCGCGATCTCGATGTCGGCGGCCTCCGGATAGGCCGACAGCAGCGCGCGAATCGCGGCGTCCGAGTCCGCGCACACGAGCACGACCGCCTCCCCGCGCCGCTCGGCGCCCGTCACGCCGGGCAGCGCCTCCAGCGCGCCGAGGTCGACGCCGGGCAGCGTCGCGCGGATCGTGCGCGAGCCGACGAGGCCCTTGATCTCCGTCGGCGGCCCGTCGGCGACAACGCGCCCGTGCGCCATCAGCACGACGCGGTCGGCGTACGCGTCAGCCTCCTCCAGGTAGTGCGTCGCGAACAGGACCGTCTTGCCGCGCGCGGCGAACGCGCGCATCGTCGTCCAGAAGCTGTGCCGCCCCTCGACGTCCATCGCGACCGTCGGCTCGTCGAGCACGAGCAGCTCCGGATCGCTCACGAGCGCGATCGCGAAGCGCACGCGCTGCGTCTGCCCGCCCGACAGCTTGTGCGTGCGGCGGCCGCCGATGTCGCCGATCCCGCACAGCTCCAGCGTCTCCTCGACGCCGAGCGGGCGCGGGTAGAGCGATGCGACCATCGCGACCAGCTCGCGCACGTCGAGGTCGCGGATCAGCTCGCCCGTCTGCAGCATCGCCCCAATCGCGCCGTCGGCGACGGCCTGCGCCGGCGGGCGGCCGAACACCGTCACCTCGCCCGCGTCGGGCCGCGCGAGCCCGAGCAGCATGTCGATCGTCGTCGACTTGCCGGCGCCGTTGGGCCCCAGCAGCGCGACCGTCTCGCCGGCCGCGATCGACACGTCGATCCCGCGTACGGCGTGGACGGGCCCCTCCGGGGACCGGTAGGTCTTCGACAGCCCGGCGAGCGCGATCCCGCTCATCGCACCGCCGCCTGCGCCGCCGCCACCCGCGCCACCGGCACGCGGAACGGCGAGCAGGAGACGTAGTCGATGCCGGAGTGGTGGAAGAAGTCGATCGAGTCGGGGTCGCCGCCATGCTCGCCGCAGACGCCGAGCTTGAGCTGCTCCTTCGTCTTGCGGCCCAGCCACGCGCCCATCCGCACCATCTGGCCGACGCCGGGCGCGTCGATCGTCTCGAACGGCGAGCGGTCGACGATCTTGCGCTCCAGGTAGGTCGCGAGGAACTTCGACTCGACGTCGTCGCGCGAGAAGCCGAGGCCGGTTTGCGTGAGGTCGTTCGTGCCGAACGAGAAGAAGTCGGCGTGGTGGGCGATCTCGTCCGCCAGGAAGCACGCGCGCGGCAGCTCGATCATCGTGCCGACGAGGAAGTCGCGGCCGACCTCCAGCCCGCGTTCGTGCGCGGCGCTCACCACCAGCTCGCGCATCAGCTCCAGCTCCATCTCGTAGTCGACGAGCGGGATCATCACCTCCAGCAGCGGCGCCTTGCCGGTCCGCTCGCGCACCGCGATCGCCGCCTGCGCGATCGCCACCGCCTGCATCTCGTAGACCTCCGGGTAGAGGATCCCCAGGCGGCAGCCGCGCGTGCCGAGCATCGGGTTGGTCTCCTCCAGCGCCTGCACGCGCTCGAGCGTGCGCTCGAGCTCGGCCGTCTCGCCGCCGGTGTCGCGCGCGTGCTCGAGCTGACGTTCGATCTCGAAGCGGTGCGGCAGGAACTCGTGCAGCGGCGGGTCGAGCAGGCGGATCGTGACGGGCTCCCCCTCCATCGCCGCGAACAGCCCCTCGAAGTCCTGCTGCTGCAATGGCAGCAGCTCGGCGAGCGCCGCGCGCCGCGACGGCTCGTCGTCGGCCATGATCATCGCGCGCATCTTCGGCTGGCGGTCGGCCGCCATGAACATGTGCTCCGTGCGGCAGAGGCCGATCCCCTCGGCGCCGTAGTCGCGCGCCCGCCTGGCGTCCTCCGGCGTGTCGGCGTTGGCGCGCACGCCGAGCTTGCGCAGCTCGTCGCACCACGCGAGCACGGCCTCGAACTGCGGGCTCCAGCGCGCCTCGACGAGCGGCACGTCGTCGAGCGTGACGATCCCCGCCGAGCCGTCGATCGCGATGCGGTCGCCGCGGCGGATGACCGTCTCCCCTACTCGCACGTGCTCGTCGTGCAGGTCGATCTCCAGCTCGGAGGCGCCGCAGACGCACGGCCGCCCCATCCCGCGCGCCACCAGCGCGGCGTGCGAGGCCTTGCCGCCCTCGCTCGTGAGAATCCCGCGCGCGGCGTCGAAGCCGGCGACGTCGTCGGCCTCGGTGAACGGCCGCACGAGGATCACGTCCTTGCCGGCCGCCGCCGCCGCGACCGCCTCGGGCGCGGTGAAGACGACCTCGCCCTTGGCGGCGCCGGGCGAGGCCGGCACGCCGTGCGCGAGCACGGCGATCTCCGCGGCGGGGTCGAACGTCGGGTGCAGCAGCGCGTCGAGCTTGCCGGCGTCGATCGTCATCAGCGCCTGCTCGCGCGTGAGCAGCCCTTCCGCGACGGCGTCGACCGCGAAGCGCACGGCCGCCTGCGCCGGGCGCTTGGCGTTGCGCGTCTGCAGCATGTACAGACGCCCCTCCTCGATCGTGAACTCGGTGTCCTGCATGTCGCCGTAGTGCGCCTCGAGCGTGCGCAGGATCTCCATCAGCGTCGCGTGCGCGGCCGGCATCACGGCGGCCAACTCGGCGATGTCGCGTGTGTTGCGCACCCCGCTCACTACGTCCTCGCCCTGCGCGTTCTGCAGGAAGTCGCCCGACGGCTCGGGCGCGCCCGTCACCTCGTCGCGGCTGAACGCGACGCCGGAGCCGGACGAGTCGCCCTTGTTGCCGAACACCATCTGCTGCACGTTGACCGCCGTGCCCCAGGCGTCGGGGATGCGGTTGATGCGGCGGTAGTGGATCGCGCGCTCGCCCATCCACGAGTCGAACACCGCGCGGATCGACTGGCGCAGCTGCTCCTGCGGGTCCTGCGGGAAGTCCTCGCCGGTGCAGTCGCGGAACAGCGCGGCGAAGCGGGCCGTCAGCTCGCGCAGCGCGTCGACGTCCAGCTCGGTGTCGAGCGTCACGCCGCGCTCGGCCTTCAGCTCCTTGATGACCTGCTCCAGCCGCTCGCCCGGCACCTCGCGCACGACGTTGCCGAACATCTGCACGAAGCGGCGATAGGAGTCCCACGCGAAGCGCGGGTTGCCCGTCTTGCGCGCCAGCCCCTCGACGGAGGCGTCGTTGAGGCCGAGGTTCAGGACCGTGTCCATCATGCCCGGCATCGACTCGCGTGCGCCCGAGCGGACGGAGACCAGCAGCGGGTCGTCGGCGTCCCCGAGCCGCTTGCCGGCCGCCTCCTCCAGGCGCGCCAGCGCCTCGGCGACCGCGCCGGCGAGGCCGTCCGGCTCCGTGCGCCCCGCGTCCATGTAGGCGACGCACGCCTCGGTCGTGATCGTGAAGCCGGCGGGGACGCGCTCGGCGCCGAGGATGCGGGTCATCTCGGCGACGTTGGCGCCCTTGCCGCCGAGCAGGTCGCGCAGCTCGCGCGAGCCCTCGGCGAAGTCGTAGACGTATCTCGTGGCGGCGGAGGTCTCGGGCATTCCGGGAGTCTAGGAGCGTCCCAGATGGAACAGCCTTTCCACAAATGCCCGGTCTCTACGCGCCGTCAGACGTGTCAGGAGCCGTTCGGCGCGATCGTCGCGGACGTGGAGAGCACAGTCCCGTGCGCGTCGCGCGCCTGCACCGCGACGAACGCCGCGCCCGCGATCGAGGCGCTCGTCTCGAACCCGCCGTCGCGCACGGTCGCCACAGGCTTCAACGCACTCGCGCTCGCCCCCGCGAGCAGCTCCCAGCTGGCGACGTCGCCGGCGCCGTTCCAGCTCATGTAGACCTGCGTGCGCCCGCTCGTGGTGCTGGCCGCGACAGCAGGCTTCGTCAGCGGAGTGGGATTCCAGGGGAAGCGGTAGGCGCGGTAGGACTCGGCGCCTCTCGCGAACGTGTAGAGACGCATCACTGCGCCGTGGGCGCCGAACTCCGTGATGTAAGGCGAGCTGCCCCAGCCGACGAGCATGTCGCCGCCGGGCAGCGCCTGCATGTTGCCCTGGCTGTTGGACAGCGTCGGCGGCGCCGGGCGGTACTCGCGCCGCAGCCACGCGCGGTGGGCTCTCGTGTCGAGGCCGATGCCGATCCCGCGGGAGACGCTGTGGACCGCCGGCGCGGCGCCGTCGTCGAACAGCGTGATCGTGCCGTCCGGCTGCACGCGTGCGTCGTGCTGCCACGCGAACGTCGTGCCCGGCAGCATCCGGAAGCTGCTGTGCTTGCCGCCGAGGCGCCACAGCACGGTCCCGTCGGTGCGCGCGAGCTTGTAGATCGTCCACGTGTTGCGCGCGGAGACGATCAGGTTCCCGTCGGGCGTCTCGTCGACCGAGTTGATGTGGAAGTAGTCGTCGGAGTGGCCGTTCACCGTCGGCACCGGGTTGAACGAGTCGCCGACGGCCACGTGGTCGAGGCTGTGCCACTCGTACAGCACCGAGCCGGTCTTGACGTCGATCTCCTGCACGACCGAGTCGAGCACGACGGCGCGCCTGGCGCCGTGCAGGCCGGAGAGGTCCCACACGACCGGGTTCTCGACGTCGACCAGCGCGGTGCCCTGCGGCGTGAGCTTGAGCTCGTGCGGGTCGGCGCCGTAGCCGTCGCCGGCCGCGACGGTCGCGATCTGGCGGTAGGAGCTGTCGAAGATCCGGCCCGTGCCGACGCCGACGCCCGCGTTGACGTAGCCCTGCCACCACGTCAGCACCGGCTTGCCCTGGTACTGCTGCACGCGCACGTCGAGCGCGTCCTGCCCGTTCGGGACCGGGTGGAACCAGACCAGCCGACCGTTCGTGTCGAAGATCGCGGCGCCGGGCTCGCCCGGCCCGAGCTGGAACGGCGCGGAGAAGAGGCCGACGAACAGGTCGCCGGGCGCCGTCGGACCGTGCGCCGCGGATGCCGTGAGCGTCGCCGGGTGCAGGTCGTGGCGCGAGTGGAAGTACTGGAGGCCGGGGCCGTGCAGCAGCAGCGGCGGACTTCTGGTCGGGCCGATCGGCGGACCTTGCGTCGCGATGCGGATCGTGTAGGCGCCGAGGTGGCTGCGGTGCACCGGCAGCGACGTGCGGACGGTGACCGTCTCGCCCTGCGTGAACGGCTTGTCAGGCACGAAGCTCGCGCCGCGGCCGTCGGAGTGCGCGACGAGATGGCCGCTGTGCGCTCCGCTGACGGAGCCGCTGACGGAGATCGTGCCGAGCGCACCGGGCGCGACGCCGCGGAAGCTGAGCTGCGTGCGCGGGGATGCGACCTGCGTGCCCGGGCTGGGGTACGCGTCCACGGTGGCTGCGGCCGCCGTGCCGGACCCGCATCCCAGCGCGAGCGCCACGGCCACGACGGTCCACGACATCCGATGCAGCATCCGGCCTCCTCCCGCCGACGGCGGTACGCGGGTGTTCACGGAGGCAAACAGACGGTAAAGACGGAAGTTCCGGTACGCCAGCTTTCGTCGCTCAGGCCGCCGCGCGCGGCAGCGGCCGCAGGCGCACGTGGGCGTGGTACTCGGCCGTCTCGCCGATCGCGCGCTCGGCCTGTCTGAGCGCGCGCGGGCTCGCGTCGGGAGCCTCCGCCAGCGGCCGTCCGAGCGCCGCGACGAGGAAGGCGTGCGCCTCCTCGCTCAGCGGGAACGCCGACGCCTCGCAGGCGCCGCAGACGACCCCGCCGGCGGCGCCCGAGAAGCCGCTGAGGTGGTCGGCCTCGCCGCAGGAGGCGCACGTCGCCAGCTGCGGCGTGAAGCCGCCGGCGACGAGCAGCTTGAGGCGGAAGGCGAGCTGGTGCGCGGGCCCGGAGGCGGCCTCGTCGTCGTCGAGCAGCCGCAGCTCGTTTGCGAGCAGGTGGAAGACGGCCGGGCTCGGGTCGTCCGTCTCGAACAGCCGCGCGACGGCGTCGCACGCGCGCGCGGCCGCGTCGAGCGAGGCGGCCCGCTCGCGCAGCGGGCCGTGTGCGTCGAGCGTCTCGGCGGAGGTCACGGTGAGGAGGTCGCTGCGACCCTCGTACAGCAAGGCGCGCAGATGGAAGAACGGCTCCAGGCGCGCGCCGAAGCGGCTGCGCGTGCGCCGCGCGCCCTTCGCAATCGCGCTCAGGCGCCCGCGCTCGGGCGTGTAGAGGTGGAGGATGCGGTCGGCCTCGCCGTAGCGTATGGAGCGCAGCACGATCGCCTCCGTGCGCAGGGAGCCGGGCATCAGGCGACCCCGGATCGGTGCGCTATACTAAATGAAGTAATGACGAAGACGATCACGCTCTACACCACCGACCGCTGCCCCTCGTGCGTCCGCGCCAAGGCGCTGCTGACCCAGCGCGCGCTGCCGTTCGAGGAGGTCAATCTGTCACGCGATCCCGACGGACGCGCGGCGCTCGTCGAGCGTACCGGGATGCTCACGTTTCCCCAGGTGCTCGTCGGGGACCACACGCTCGGCGGCTTCGACGCGCTCGCCGCCGCCGACCGCGACGGCCTCCTCGCCGAGCTGCTCGCCGCCTGATCTCCCAGCGGACCTCCAGGCGGTGCTAGCGTAGGCGCCGACCTCGGGGGAAAAGGGGGAGTCGATGAACATCGCCGCATTCGTCTGGGGTGGTCACCCCAGCTCGAACTACCGCGCCATACACCCGCTGACAGAACTCGCGCGCCGCGGGCACCTGATCGCGACGTTCGACCAGGAGGAGGAGCTGACGCCGAGCGACGAGGATCTCGCCGTCATCCTCGAGGACTTCGACGTCGTCTACATCGGCCGCTACATACAGCCGGAGGCCGTCCAGCTCGCGCGGCGCCTGGCGGCCGGCGGGATGGGCGTCGTGTGGGACAACGACGACGACGTGGTCAGGCCCGAACGGCGCGCCGGCTTCGACGGGATGGCGGAGGTCGTCGACGTGATCACGACCACGAACGAGGCGCTCGCCGAGCGCTACCGCGAGTACGGCGCGCGCACGGTCATGCCGATCCCGAACTTCCTCACGCGCGCGTCGCTGGTGGCGCCCAAGCGCAAGCACGACGGCGTCGTGCTCGGCTACGCGGGCTGGATCGACCACCAGGACGACTGGGACGGGCTCGGCCTGCAGGCGATCGTCGAAGACCTGCTCGACGCGCACCCCGACCTGCGCGTCGAGAGCGTCGGCCCAATCGACCTGAGGCTGCCCTCCGACTGCTACCGCTCGCACGGCGCGCTGCCGTTCGACCGGCTGCCCGAGGCGATCGCCGGCTTCGACGTCGCGATCGCGCCGCTCATAGACAAGCTCGGCAACGACACGCGCTCGGACATCAAGCTCAAGGAGTACGCGATCGCCGGCGTCCCCTGGCTCGCCTCGCCGTTCGGCCCGTACGTCGACTACGGCGAGGAGCAGGGCGGCTGGCTCGTCGAGGACGACAGGTGGTTCGACGCGCTCAACGCGCTGCTGTCCGACGGCAAGACGCGCAAGAAGCTCGCCAAGCGCGGCCAGAAGTGGGCCAAGGACCAGACGCTCGAGCGCAACGCGCCGCTGTGGGTCGAGGCGTTCGAAGAGGCGATCGCGCTGGCGGAGGAGCGGGGCGAGGCGCGAGCGGCGTAATGGCTTTCGCCCTCCGCTCAGCGCAAGCGCCGAGCTGCGGGCGATGTCACCGCATCGGCACGATCCGCGCGCCGCGCGGGCGCGGCTGGCAGCGCTCGCAGACGTACGTCCCGCGGCCTGCGGCCAGGATCTTTCGCACCGGCCCGCCGCACACCGGGCACGGCTCGCCGGCGCGGCGGTGCACGAGGAAGCGGTCCTGGAAGCTGCCGCGCGCGCCGTCGAGGTCGCGGAAGTCGTCGATGCTCGCGCCGTTCGCGTCGATCCCCTCGGTGAGCGCCTCGCGGACGGTGTCGCGCAGCAGCGCCCACTGCGCGCGCGTGAGTCTGCCGGCCTCGCGCAGCGGGTGGACACGGGCGCGGAACAGCGCCTCGTCGGCGTAGATGTTGCCGACGCCGGCGATCCGTCTCTGGTCGAGCAGGAACGCCTTGACGGGCGCGCGCGAGCCGCGCGCGAGCGCGTGCAGGTGCTCGGCGGCGAACGCGTCGGAGAACGGCTCGACCCCGAGCCGCGCGTCGAGGTAGGCGTCGAGCGCGGGCTCGCCGGCGATCAGCGCGGCCGTGCCGAAGCGGCGCGGGTCGGCGAAGCTGAGCGTGTGCTCGTCGTCGAAGCCCATGATCGCCCGCGTGTAGGGCGCGCTCGGCTCGGCGTCGTAGAGCAGGTTGCCGGTCATGCGCAGGTGCATGAGCAGGAACAGCTCGTCCTCGAACCCCGCGATCAGGTACTTGCCGCGGCGTCTCAGCGCCTCGACGCGGCGACCGACGAGCGGGCCGAGGACCTCGTTGGGCGCGCGCGGCGCCGTCCAGCGCGGGTCGCTGACGCGGTAGACGACGAGCATGCGGCCCTCCAGCCGCGGCGCCAGCTGGCGGCGGACCGTCTCGACCTCGGGCAGCTCGGGCATCGCCCGGGAGGTTAGGAGACGAAGGGCGTGCCCGGCAGGCCGGGCGCGTCGCGGCCGGTGAGCCAGCGCACGACGCTCGCGCCGACGTCGGCGAGCGGGCCGTCGTGGCGGCGGCCGCCGTGGCCGTCGAAGACCGCCAGCAGCGGCGCGTGCTCGCGCGTGTGGTCGGTGCCCGCGTGGAGCGGGTCGCAGCCGTGGTCGGCGGTCAGCACAAGCAGGTCGCCGGGGCGCAGCAGCGCCCGCCAGCGCGCGACGGCGGCGTCGATCTCGCGCAGCGCGGCGTGGAAGCCCTCGACGTCCTTGCGGTGGCCGTAGAGCTGGTCCGTCTCGATCAGGTTCGTGAAGACGAAGCCGGCGTCGAGCCGCTCCAGCAGCACGGTCGTCTGTGCGAGCGCCTCGGCGTTCGTCGCGCCCGGGTGCGCGGCGTCGATCCCCCGCCCGGCGAACAGCTGCGCGACCTTGCCGACCGCGTGGACGGGCACGTCCGCCGCCCGCAGCGCATCGAGATGGCTCGGCGCCGGCGGCGGGAGCGCGAAGTCGCGGCGGCGCGGCGTGCGGTCAAACGCGCCGCGCTCGCCGTCGAACGGCCGCGCGATCACGCGCCCGACCGCGTGCTCCCCGCCCATCAGCTCGCGCACGCGCGTGCAGATCTCGTACAACTCCTCGACGGGCACCGCCGCCTCGTGCGCGGCGATCTGCAGGACCGAGTCCTGCGACGTGTAGACGATCAGCGCGCCGTCGTCCAGCGCCTGCGTGCCGAAGTCCTCGATCGCCGCGAGGCCGTCGTTCGGCGCGTTGCACAGCACCGCCCGCCCGGCGATCCGCTCGATCGCCGCGACGATCTGCGGCGGGAAGCCGTCGGGGTAGGTCGGCGACGGCTCGGACGCGACGACGCCCATCAGCTCCCAGTGCCCGCTCGTCGAGTCCTTGCCGGGACCGAGCGGGTGCAGGCGGCCGTGGAGGACCGGGTCGGTCGCCGGCGCCACGCCCTCGAGCGGCAGGATCGAGCCGAGCCCGAGCCGCTGCAGCGCCGGCAGCTCGAGGCCGCCGGCCGCCCGCGCGAGATGGCCGAGCGTGTTCGTGCCGGCGTCGCCGTAGTCGGCCGCGTCCGGCAGCGCGCCGACCCCGCACGCGTCGAGCACGACGACGACCGCGCGACGCCCCATGCGCGCGCTCAGTCGGGCCGCTCGGCCGATGCGCGCGGGTGCGCGGCGAAGTACACGTCGCGCAGGCGGTCGGCGGACAGGTGCGTGTAGATCTGCGTCGTCGCGATGTCGGCGTGGCCGAGCATCTCCTGCAGCGAGCGCAGATCGCAGCCGCCCGCGAGCAGGTGCGTCGCGAACGTGTGGCGCAGCGTGTGCGGGCTCATCTTGTCGGCGAGGCCGGCGCTCCTGGCGTGGCGCTGGACGATCTTGTAGAGCCCCTGGCGCGTCAGCCCCTGCCCGCGCTGGTTGACGAAGACGTGCGTCTCCTCGCGGATGCCGACGAGCTTCGGGCGCCCGATCGTCAGGTAGGCGATCAGCGCCGCGACCGCCTTGCTGCCGACCGGCACGAGCCGCTCCTTGGAGCCCTTGCCGTTGGCGCGCAGGACGCCCTCGTCGAGGTCCAGCTCGTCGAGTCTGACGCCGACCGCCTCCGAGGCCCGCAGGCCGCAGGCGTACATCAGCTCCAGCAGCGCGCGGTCGCGCAGCGCGGCCGGCGAGCCGCCTCTGGGCTGGGAGAGCAGCAGCGCGACCTCGTCGCGGCTCAGCACCTTCGGCAGTCTCTTGCCGCGCGGCGGGCCCTTCAGCTCGGCCGTCGGATCGCGGTCGAGGATCTCCTCGCGGCGCAGGTGGCGGTAGAACGAGCGCAGGCACGCGACCTTGCGCTGGATCGTCGTCGAGGCGGCGGGCGGCCTGCCGTCCCCGCCGGCGGCGAGGGTCGCGACGAACGCGGCGACGTCGCCGTGCTCGACGGTCAGCGCGTCCTTGCCGGCGGCGTCGAGCCACGCGCCGTACTGCAGCAGGTCGGAGCGGTACGCCTCCAGCGTGTTGCGCGACAGCCCGCGCTCCAGCTCCAGGTAGGCGACGAAGTCGAGCACGAGGTCCTCGTGGGAGCCCGTGCGCAGAGGTGCGAGCGCGATCGACATGTCCGCGCTCTCATTCGCCGCGGCGCCCGCCGGCTCCTGCTCAGCGGCGCACGCGCAGGAGCAGCAGGCCGACGAGCGACTTTGCGTCGCGGCACTCGGCGATGGCGTCGTCGAGGCGGGCCAGCGGCCAGGCGACGATGTCGATCCGCTCGTCCTCCTCGACCGGCGGGCGCTCGACGTCGCGCAGCTCGGTCGCGAGGTAGACGTCGATGCGCTCGTCGGTGAAGCCCGGCGACGTGTAGATCGACTTGAGATGCTCCCAGCCGCCGGCGGCCTTGCCGATCTCCTCGGCCAACTCGCGCTCAGCGGCCGCGCGGGGGTCCTCCCCCGGCTTGTCGAGCTTGCCGGCGGGGATCTCCAGCAGCGCGCGCTCGCCGCAGATCTCGCGCGGCTGGCGCACGAGCCACACGTGCTGCTCGTCGCACGCGACGATCGCGACGGCGCCGGGGTGGGCGACGTTCTCGCGCGTGACCTCCTCCCCGTCCGCGTGGCGGTAGCGCTCGACGCGCACCGTGCCGATGTGGCCGGACCAGATCGTCTCGCTGCCGATCCGCTCGAACGGCTCGCCGCTCATGCACTCCCCTCCCGCGACAGCTCGGCCAGCACGCCGCCGGCCGCGAGCGCGGCGGCGAAGAAGAGGCGGTCCTCGTCGAACGTCCGCCCCATCGTGCGGTTCGGCAGGCCGCTGGCGCGGTAGCCGTCGGCGTCGATCGGCGCCTCGACGACCTCGTGCCCGGCCGCGCGCGCCGCGTCGAGCGCCGGGCCGATCCCGTCCATCTCGCTGAACACGCGCGCGCCCGGCGGCACGGCGAGCGTGACCGGTCGCAGCAGCAGCTCCAGCACCGTGCGCGTGTGGTGCGAGAGGCCGCGGTGGCGCTCGCGCGGGTCGCCGGAGGACATGCGCGCCGCCAGCACGGTCGGGCAGCCGAGCGCGAGCGCGGCGTGCGCGGAGTCGAGCGCGACGATCCCGCCGTGTCCCAGCGCCGAGCCGGAGCCGAGGATCCCCGGCCCCGGTCCGACGAGCGCGACGTCCCAGCGTTCGGTCGCGAGGCCGTCGTGGATCGCGCCCGCGGTCGTGATCGCCTCCTGCGCGCCGCCGTAGGCGGGACCGGCCGTCGTGTGGCCGGCGAGCAGGCCGCGGTGCAGCAGCTGGCGGACCGTGTCCGACATGCCGCCCGGCAGCGCGCCGCCGGCCGTCTGCACGTAGCCGACCTTCGCGTGGGGCCTTGCCTGCGCGAGCGCCCAGGCGATCGGCGCGAGCTGGCCGTGGAGCTGGAAGACGCCGACCGGCCTGTCCAGCGGCGTGGCGAGCTCGCGGCCCTCGGCGGGGATGACGGCGTGCTGGAGCGAGCTGTAGTTGAGCTTCATCACGTGCGCGCCCGGCATGCCGCGGCCGTCCAGGCCGCGGGTGAGGTTGACGTGGACGAGGTCGAAGCCGCCGGAGCCGAGGTTGAGGTCGCGGGCCTCGGTGTTGACGATCACTTCGTCGCCTTCGTGGCAGAGACCGACGAGGGTGGTGTCCGCCTGCGCGGGTCGTTGCTCCCCGTCTGTCAGCTCCACCGTGAGCTGCTGCCAGGCGGCCGGAGCCTCGGCTCTGGTCACAATGCCCCGGCGCAGCTTCAGCATCGGCGGTCCTCCGCCGGTGCGTTGTCGATGAGGGCGAATGCGACGTCGAGCATGGCGTCGAGGGCGGCGACCGTGACCTGCTCGTTGGGCTGGTGCGGGTGCTCGGTGCCGTTCGCGAGGTTCGCGCAGGGGAAGCCGGCGGCGATCAGTGCGTTCGCGTCCGAGCCGCCGCCCGTGACGATGTGGCTCGGCGCGTGGCCGGCGGCGCGCAGCGCCGCCTCCGCCAGCTGGATCTCCGGGGCGGAGGGTGCGAGCCGGTAGCCGTGGAAGAGGCGGGCGACGGTCACGTCGAGATCGCACTCGGCCGCGTTGGCGCCGTCGGTGAAGTGGTCGACGATCTCGCTGACGACCGCCTCGACCTTCCCCTCGTCGAGGCTGCGGACCTCGGCCTCCACGAGGCAGCGCTCGGGCACGACGTTGATGCCGGAGCCGCCGGCGATCGTGCCGACGTTCGCGGTCGTCTCCGCGTCGAGGCGGCCGAGCGGCATCGCGGCGATCGCGCGGGCGGCCGCGACGATCGCGCTGCGACCGGCCTCCGGGCGGATCCCGGCGTGCGCGGCGACGCCCTGCAGCTCGGCGACGATGCGGTGGTAGTGCGGCGAGGCGAGCACGATCTCGCCGATCGGGGAGGCGTGGTCGAAGACGTAGCCGAAGCGGCTGCGCAGCTGCGAGGCGTCGAACGCCTTCGCCCCCGCCAGCGCGAACTCCTCGCAGACGGTGAACAGCAGCTCGACGGGGACCGGCGGCTGCTCGGCGACCCAGCGGCGGGCGGCCTGGAGCATCACGGCGACCGCCGCCTTGTTGTCGGCGCCGAGGATCGCGTCCTCGCGGTTGCGCCACACCCCTTCCTCGCAGACGGGAACCACCGGCCCGGTCAGCGGGACGGTGTCGAGATGCGCGCACAACAGGACGCCCCCCTCGATGCCGCCGTCGGCCGAGGGCAAGCGAGCCAGGAGGTTCCCCGCGTCGGAGCCGGCAATCGGCCCCGCATCGTCCTCGAGCACCTCGAGCCCCAGCCCGCGCAGCTCAGCCGCCACGCGATCCACGCACGCGCGCTCATGCCCGTACGGCGACTCGATCGCGCACAGCTCGGCGAACAGCTCGCCGAGGGCGCGGCGCTCCCCCGCGTCGGCCCGCCTCACGCCGTCGTCGTGCGCTCGCCGTGCGCGGCGGCCGCGCCGGCGTGGTCGAGCGCCGCGCGCACGAAGCCGCGGAACAGCGGCGCCGGCTTGTCCGGGCGCGACTTGAACTCGGGGTGGTACTGCGAGGCGACGAAGAACGGGTGCTCGCTCGCCGGCAGCTCGACCGCCTCCACGAGCTGGTCGTCCGGCGAGGTCCCGCCGACGATCAGGCCCGCATCCTCGATGCGGCGCCGCAGGTGGTTGTTGACCTCGTAGCGGTGGCGGTGGCGCTCGTAGATGACCGCCTCGCCGTACAGCTCGCGAATGCGCGTGTCGTCGTGCAGCTTCACCGGGTCGGCGCCGAGGCGCATCGTGCCGCCGAGGTCGGAGATCTCCTTCTGCTCGGGCAGCAGGTCGATCACCGGCCACGGCGTCTCCGGGTCGAACTCGGTCGAGTTGGCGCCCTCCATGCCGACGACGTGGCGCGCGAACTCGGCGACCGCCACCTGCATGCCGAGACAGATGCCGAGGTACGGGATGCCCTGCTCGCGCGCGACGCGCGCGGCGGCGATCTTGCCCTCGATCCCGCGTCCGCCGAAGCCGCCGGGGATCAGGATCCCGTCGACGCCGGCGAGGCGCTCGGCCGCCTTGTCGGCCTCGAGGTGCTCGGAGTCGATCCAGTCGATCTCGACCTTGCCGCCGTGCTCGATGCCGGCGTGGCGCAGCGACTCGACGACCGACAGGTAGGCGTCCTCGAGCTTCACGTACTTGCCGACGAGGGCGATCTTGACGGGCTTCGTGGCCCGCTCGGCGCGTTCCGTTATCGCCTCCCACTCGGTCAGGTCGGGCGCGGGGGCTTCCATGCGGAAGTGGTCGAGCACGAAGTCGTCGACCTGCTGGTCGACGTAGTTGAGCGGGACCTTGTAGATGTCGTCGACGTCGGAGGCGGAGACGATCGCCTCGACCGGCAGCGACGCGAACAGCGCGATCTTCTTGCGGATGTCGTGCGACAGCCGCTCCTCCGAGCGGCACATCAGCATGTCGGGCGCGATGCCGATGCGGCGCAGCTCGTTGACGGAGTGCTGCGTCGGCTTCGTCTTCAGCTCGCCTGCGTGGCCGATGTAGGGCACGAGCGTCAGGTGGATGTACATGCAGTTGCGCCGGCCGACGTCGACCGGGAACTGGCGGATCGCCTCCAGGAACGGCAGCGACTCGATGTCGCCGACGGTGCCGCCGATCTCGGTGATGACGACGTCGACGTCGCTCGCGTCGGCGACGAGCTTGATGCGGTGCTTGATCTCGTCGGTGATGTGCGGGACGACCTGCACCGTGCCGCCGAGGTAGTCGCCGCGGCGCTCGCGGCGGATGACCGCGTCGTAGATCCCGCCGGCCGTCACGTTGGAGCCGCGGCGCGTGTTGGCGCTCGTGAAGCGCTCGTAGTGGCCGAGGTCGAGGTCGGTCTCAGCGCCGTCCTCCGTCACGAACACCTCGCCGTGCTGGTAGGGCGACATCGTGCCGGGGTCGACGTTGATGTACGGGTCGAGCTTCTGCAGCTGGACCGTCAGCCCGCGCGCGACGAGCAGCCGCCCGATCGAGGCGGCCGCGATGCCCTTCCCCAGCGAGGACACGACGCCTCCCGTCACGAAGATGAAGCGGGTCGTGCCGTTCGTAGGGGCGTCAGGCATGCGCGTCATTCCTTCCGATCGAGTCTATCTGCCGCAGCAGCGGCGTTCTTTCTATGAGCGCGGAGAGCGAGCGAAACTCGCCGTAGACGGTCAGTGCGAGGACGACGGCGAGGGCGATCAGCTGGCCGGTGGTGTCGAGCGCGAGGACCATCCAGATGCCGGCGACGCCGCCGATCAGGTTCGCGCCCGTGTCGCCGAGCATCGTGCGCTCACGCAGGTCGTAGAAGCCGGCGACGAGCGCCGGCGCGGCGAACGGGCCGACTGCCCACAGCGGCACGCTGCCGGCGACGCCGTGCCACGCGAACAATGCGAGTCCCGCACCCAGCACGGCGAACGCCTTCACCGTACGGCCAGGTCGCAGGTCGAGCAGGTTGAAGAGGTTGGTCGTCAACACGACGAGCGCGACGCCGAGCAGGTACCGACCTGCGCCGAGCGACCACCCGGGGACGACGTAGAGCGCGAGCGCGAGCGAGCCCACCGCCTTCAGCGCACCCGTGCTGAAGCCGCCGGAGAGCACCGCGCGCCCGTGGCCGCGCCAGCCACGAGAGGAGCCGGCGAGAAGGTCGTCGATCAGGCCGAGCAGGGCGACGCCGATCGCGTAGTCGAAGACGAGCGCGACACCGGGATCGAACACGTCGGCGCTCGCGAGCTTCGCGAGCGCACCGGCGACGCCCAACGCCAGCACCCCTGCCGCCACGATCGCGATCCCGCCGGGGAACGGCAGCCTCACCCCGCGGTAGTTCTCGCGCGTGAAGCCCTCCGCCTGCAGGTGCCGGAGGATCGCCGGCGTCAGCAGGAGCGCCGCGGCGAGCGCGACGAGCGTCGGGAGGGCGTGCACTCCGGCACCGTAGCCGCGCGTGCGGACGGCGGGACCGAGGTTCTCACTGCAGCAGCGGCGGGAGCCGGCCGCCGTCGGCGGTCGCCTTGACGCCGAAGCTGCCGCGCTGGCCGGCCAGCGAGTAGACGAGCGCCGCGCGGCCGATCAGGTCGTCGAGGTCGTCGACGCTCGACATGCCGTGGCCCTTGAACCATCCGATCTGCGAGACCTCTGCGTCGGTCGTCTCGACGCCGACGACCGGCACGTCGTGCGCGAGCAGGCCGCGCACGAGGCCGTCCTCGAACGCCGCGACCGCGTCTCCGTCCGCCTTGGGGAGCGTCGGCGTGTCGCGCACGATCACGATCCCGTCGGCGCCGCCGAGCGTGCCGCTGCCCTCGCGCAGGAGGTCGCGCCGCTCGGCGCGCAGCAGCGCCCCTCCCTGCGTGAACTGGATCCCGAGGCGCGTCCCGAACGGATGCAGCAGGCTCGCGTCTTCGACGAGCTGTTCGTAGCGGGTGCCGTGCGCGTCGGCCGCGAGGCCGCTGACCTGCAACGGCTCGCGGATCACTGACACCGACGTGAGCTGCGCGCCCGAGCCCTGGAGCGCGGCGTTCGTGAGGTTCCACATGCGGTCGGAGGGATCGCCCAGCTCGATCAGCGCGATCCGCTTGCCGACGAGCCGTCCGCCGACGAGCGCCGGGTAGGCCGCCTGCTCGAAGCGCTGGCGCTCCTGCAACTGGCCGAGCGCGGCGTCGCGCTGCGACTGCGCCTGGCGGACGTCCCCGCGCAGCGAGGCGCGCACGTCGCTCTCGGCGCTGGAGACGAGCCCCTTGTCGCCGATCGCGACGCCGAGCAGCAGCCCGATCGCGAGCGACAGGAAGACCGCGACGAGCGACAGGGCGTGGTAGCGGAAGTTGAGCATTCCGGAGAAGAGGGTCGCATCCGCGCCGGGCGGGCGCCGTCAGGTGGTGATGCCGAGCAGCACCTGCAGCTTGAGCCACAGCAGGTCGGCGACGTCGTGCAGCCCGGGCGTCAGGAGGATCACGGCCATCAGCACGAGCGCGCCCGTCAGCGCCAGCAGCACTATCGGCGCGGTGCCCGGCCGCGGGCGGTAGAGGCGGCTGACGCCCTTCGCGTCGACGAGGATCTCCCCCACGCGCAGGCGCGTCAGGAACGTCGAGGCCATGCCGCGGCGGGCCTTGTCGAGGAACTCGACGAGGTTGAAGTGCGAGCCGACCGACACGAGCAGCTCCGCGCCCTTCTCGGCGGCGATCAGCATCGCGATGTCCTGACTCGTGCCGGGCGCCGGCACGACCTTGTGGTCGAGCCCGAGCTGCTGCAGGTACTCGCGGCCGGGCGCGCGGCCGTCGGGATAGGCGTGGACGACCAGCTCGGCGCCGCAGCGCAGCGTCGCCTCCGCGGCGGAGTCCATGTCGCCGACGATCATGTCCGGCCGGAAGCCTTCCTGCAGCAGCGCGTCGGCGCCGCCGTCGACCCCGACGAGGACCGGCCTGAGGTCGCGGATGTACGGACGCAGCGCCTTGATGTCGCGCTTGTGGTCGACGCCGCGCACGACGATCAGCACCGGCCGGTCGCGGAAGTCGGTGTCGAAGCGCGGCAGCTCGATGCGGCCGGCGAGCAGGTCGCGCTCCTCCAGCATGTACTGGACGGTGTTGTGCGCGAACGCCTCGAGCGCCTCGCCGATCTCCGCGCGGCGGCGGTCGGTGTCCGCCTGGATGCGGTCGACTTCGAGCAGCTCCCCGACGGCGAGGCGCTCGCCGCGGCACCACACCTCGCCGCCGCGCAGCACGACCGGGTCGCCGTCCTGCAGGCGCTCGAAGAGGCCGTCGCCGGGCACGTCGACGAGCGCGATGCCGGCTTGGGCGACGAGGAGCGGCCCCATGTTCGGGTAGCTGCCGGTCGAGGACGGCGAGCAGTTGACGACGCCCGCCACGCCGCACGCCACCAGATCTTCACCGGAGACGCGATCGAGATCGCGGTGGTCGATGATCGCGACGTCGCCCGGCCGCAGGCGCTTGACGAGGTGCTTCGTGCGCTTCCCGGGCCGAGCGATCCCGCCCACCTCGCGCGGCGGTTCGGAGGGGGTCGACGTGGCGGCTGTTGAGGGAAAGGTAGCCACGAAGCGGTCCATTCTACGGACCGCCGTGGCCGTCAAGCCGCTTTGAGCAGCTCTCTCGCGTGCCGCCGCGCCGCTCTGTCGCTCTCCTCGGCGCCGAGCATGCGGACCAGCTCGGCGACGACGGCGTCTCTCTGCAGGTGCGTGACGGTCGTGACGGCCGTCTCGCCGCCGCCGTCCTTGGCGATGCGGAAGTGGCGGTCGGCGTGGGCGGCGACCTGCGGCAGGTGGGTGATGCAGAGCACCTGGCGCTCGGCTGCGAGCGCGTGCAGCTGCGCGCCGACCGCGTTGGCGGTGTGACCGCCGATGCCGGCGTCGACCTCGTCGAAGACGAGCAGGCGGGCGGCGGAGTCGGCGTCGGCGTTGGCGACGCCGAGCAGCGCGAGCATCACGCGCGACAGCTCGCCGCCGGAGGCGACCTCGCGCAGCGGGCCGGCGGGCACGCCCGGATTGGCGGCGATCAGCAGCTCGACCGCGTCGGCGCCGCTCGGGCCTACCTCCTCACGCTGCGCGATGTCGACCTCGAAGCGCGCGTCCGGCATCGCCAGCTCGGCGAGCCGTGCGCGCACCGCCTCGGCGAGCGCAGGTGCCGCCGCGGCGCGCGCGTCGTGCAGCTCGGCGGCGACCGCCGCCAGCCGCGCACGGGCGGCCTCCAGCGCTGCCGTCGTCTCGGCCAGCGCCGCCTCGGCGCCGGTCAGCTCGTCGCGGCGGGCGCGGCACTCCGCCGCGTACTGGAGGACCGCGGCGGTCGTGCCGCCGTGCTTGCGCTCCAGCCGCGCGAAGGCCTCCAGCCGCTGCTCGACCTGCTCCAAGCGTCCGGGCTCCGCCTCCACGCCGTCGAGATAGCGGTGCAGCTCGGCGGCGACGTCCTCGGCCTCGATCGCGAGCGCGCGCAGGCGCTCGGCGAGCGCGTCGAGCGCCGGGTCGACGCCGGCGACCGCGTCGAGCTGGCGCCCGGCGGCGCCGAGCAGCTCGCCCGCGCCGCCCTCCCCGCTCTCCGGCGCGATCGCCTCCGCGCCGGCGGCCGCCGCCCCGCGCAGCGCCTCGACGTGGCGCAGCCGCTCGCGCTCGGCGCTCAGCGCGGCCTGCTCGGCCTCGCTCGGGTCGGCCTCCTCGATCTCGCGCAGCTCGAACTCGAGCAGGTCCAGCTCGCGCTCGCGCGCGCCGTCGAGCGCGCCCAGCTCGTCGGCGCGGCGCAGCGCCGCGCGCACCTCGGCGTGCGCGGCGGCGGCGGCGGCGCGCCGCGCGCGCTGCTCCGGTCCGCAGAAGCCGTCGAGCACCTCGAGCTGGGCGGAGGCGAGCATCAGCCGGCGGTGCTCGT